>Ga0307508_10000863_pt1 | contig 35236 bp, 33 predicted proteins | sample 9_EM_MG_FD_203089 | JGI IMG/M metagenome (GOLD analysis project Ga0307508, IMG submission 203089) | Populus trichocarpa ectomycorrhiza microbial communities from riparian zone in the Pacific Northwest, United States - 9_EM | ecosystem: Host-associated > Plants > Roots > Unclassified | place...
GATGCCAACAGTCGTAATCTTCATGGTGGACGCCCCTCTCGGTTCAAGTGGTTAGTGACACTTCCACTTTGGCACGTTGATGCCGTTGCGGGTGGGGGCGTCCATCCCATTGCTTACTCGGGTGTCGACAATGTGTCGTTGATCTACCGCTTGGACTTCGCTGGAGGGCTCGATCACAACCAAGTCTGCCCAGTCGGCGGTGTTGCAGGAGGGTTGAACCATGAGACATGGCCCAACCGGGGGGCCTCCGGCGGCCCCTGCGGGGGCTGGAATAACGAAAGTCCGAACAGCCAAAAGAAGTCAGACCATGCCGGTTTGACTCAAGCCAACAGGCCTCCTCGAAAGCCGGTGCGGTTCAGGTCACACGCAGCCTGGAGCCCGGTGTGTCGGTGGCCGCCGTCGCGATGGACAGCGGGATCAACGCGAACCTGCTGTTCGGCTGGCGCCGCAAGCATCTGGAATCTCTGACGAAGGCCGAACCGGCACTTGCGCGTTCGCCCGACGCAGTGCTGCTGCCGGTATCCATCGAGGCCGGCCCGCGCGAGGTTCAGTGTGATGCGCCGGCGCCAACGGCGCGGTCCAGCAGCGGCACCATCGAGATCGAGATCGGCAGTGCGCGCGTTCGACTGCGTGGGCCGATCGACGACGCCAGCCTGCGCAGCGTGTTGACGGCTTTGCGCAGCCTCGCATGATCGGCCTGCCATCGGGGACACGCGTCTGGATCGTCGCTGGCCACACCGACATGCGCAAGGGCTTCGATGGCATGGCCGCATTGGTGCAGACCGCGCTCGCCGAGAACCCGTTCTGCGGCCACGTCTTCGTCTTCCGCCTCGATTGCCTCCCGGCCTTCCAATGAAATGTCTCCGCTCCAATCGACAGTTTGGTCCACTCGAACATACGCGCATTCACCTCCGCTTACTGCGCGAGAGAATCAACAAAACCTTCCACTGCATGTTCCACTATTTGAGCACATTTGTTTAGGACAGGATGCCAGCTGTGGCCACAACATGAATGTTGCGGCCCCACCGGATGAAGCCACTTGGTAGCCAAGGCGCCCTGCGCAGCTTCAACCTGCTGGTTGAACTCAGGGCTTCGCCCCGAGACCCCTCGAATCTCATACAGCCATGGCGTTCAAGAAGTCAGCTAACCCGAAGACAAGCCTCATCAAATTGCGGGTCACTGCGGAACAGAAGGCACAGATCCAAGATGAGGCGAAGGCCAGGCTGCTGGGAGTCTCGGAGTTTCTTCTTCGTCGCGCTCTTGGGAAACAGACGCCGGTGCAGTTCGAGTACATCGCCATGGCGAACCTCGAACGGATGATTGCGGACCTCAAGCGGCTCTATCGAGACGCGGGCGACCGGGAGTGCGACGACAAGCTGCTCAAGCCTCTCGTCGATGAGATGGCTACGGCCGTCCAGGCGCTCTGGCAGCAGCGGGGCCGGCGTTGATCATTCAGCTCGCCTCCAATCGGGCGTGGCGCCACTACGTGGTTCAAGAAGCGTGGCGCCACGCCTCACCGAAGGTTTCTAGCGGTCCGGCGGCGAGCGGATCGTTGCTCGAGGACGCTGGTTGGCCTGGTCGCAATCAGGGTACATAGGTCGCTACGCAGCCGTGTCGACGAAGTGCTGCCCGCTCCGGCGGATTCCAGCTGGCATTTCGCGCTGCGTCCACCTGCCGGAAAGCCGTCCACCGCCGACGTGATTGAGATCGAGCCACCCGCCGGTATCGCCGACTTGATCGCTGCCGGCGCACTCTACGGACGCTGCTGGCAGCAGTCGCGGGCGTGGTGGGACGTGCCAGCTGTCCGCGACCAACGCCGCCGGTCGGCCGACAGCTGCAGTAGCGACACAACACTCAATCCTCGGCCGGGCAATCTCAAACCCTCTTTCGCCGGTCGTCGGCGCCGTCTCCATCGGCTGATCACTGACGCCCAGGATGACCGCGATCTCTGGGAAGCGCTGCATGAACTCGGGCAAGCGCTGGATGATGAGCGCCTTTGCGAGCGCGACCGGGATGTCAACGTGTAGCCGGCCGCAGGAGGCTTCTCGCATGCTGGCAGCTACAGGTAAAGCTTTTCGCACTAGCCGTGACGTCAATCGCGGGCTGAGAGCTCTGCATCGAAATCCCGCAAGGCGAAATTTCTCTTGATCCACCGGCCGAGCCCTGGCCGGGCAACCGTCACGCCCTCGCGTCGCTCCGGCATGGCGGCCGCAGGCCGTTCCCAACCTCACCACCTCAGGAGCCGTGTCCGGCGGTGATCCAACGCTCCACAACGTCAATGCGTTTTCGCTGCTGGATTGCAGGCACCGCCCGCCTTGTGAGCGGGGCCTTTCACCCAGCAGCCAGGCGGCAAGCCGCCCGGTTAAGTAGGGAAGGCATAGCTCTCCAAGCAACCCAAACCCCTGAGACCCAACATGACGACGCTGCTCCTGATTCTTCTCGCTATCGCAACGCCCTTGCTTCGCTTCGCGCTGAAGCTCGCCGGTAGGTTGGTCGGCCTGGCCCTCGGTCTGTTGATCGGCCTGGTCATGCTGGCTTTCACGGCGATCCGACGGCCTTCGAACACCGACGTTAAATCCTCCCGCGGCAAGAACAAGTGAATCTGTGCGGCGCGCTGGCCAGCGCCGAAGCGACTATCGACGCATCCTGTTTCCCCAACGATTCGAAGTCAACGGGGAGGGGCCGCAGATCGCTCATAGGCGTATCGGTTGGCCCGAGCATCATGCAGCGCGTGATGTGCGTTTCGGCCGTTGGCCATCCAGTACGCCTCCACGTCGCGCGGATCGATCGCGGCGCGAATCGACTGCCCCTTGATCCATGCCGGCACCTGCAGGGTGTCCTCGTCGCGCACCAGGTAGCCGAACAGTTCCCAGTCGGTCGGATGGTCCACGGACACCAGGACTGGCGCGACCGGCTCGAACTGCGCGAGCCATGCTTTCATCCTGGCGCTCACCTCGGCTTCGGTGCCGATCATGTCCGCATCGCGGCCGAGCTGGGGCAACACGGCCACGCGGCAAAAGTCGCCGCAGCGAGCGAGGTCCACATCATTGCGCTCGGCGTAGAACTCGCGGCCATCCTCGCTCACGATGCCGATCGAGAGCAACTCGCAATCAAGCAAGTCGGTGAACTCGGTATCAATGAACAGGCGGATCGTCATACCGGCGCGATCGTCGGGTCCGCCGGCGGTTCGGACGCCGCGTTCTTCTGCATGTCGCTCATGGTCGGCCTGTCTCGATCGGCGGCCATTGACGGCGCGCATGTACTACGTTCACGATCTCCACCAGATCGGCCGTCTCGCGATAGAACACAACGTAGTTGGGCCGGATGACCATCTCACGCAGGCCTTTGACGCGCGGGGAGGGCTTGTAGAGTTGGGGTGGCCTGGCAGCTTGGCGGCCTTGGCCTCGATCTCGTCCTTCAGTTCCTGGGCGGCATCGGGGTTTTCGTCGGCGATGTCGGCCACGATCATCAACAGGTCGGCGCTGGCCTGTGGCCTCCACTCAGGCAGAGGCTTTGCGGGCATGCTGCTTGCGCTTCTTGTTGATGAGCGCCTGTGCCTGACGCATCACGTCCTCGTGCGGAACGTTCGGGCGCAGATCGCTCAGCGACGCTTGCACCTTCTCCGCGACCCACTGGGCGTGCGCCGACGCTGCGTGCGCGCGCTTGAGCGCGGCCGAGGTGTCAGGGCGGGTGCGTCGCGTGGATCCGCCCTGCGGATCGTAGTTGGCGGCGTCCAAGTCGAAGCGACTGATGCCGATGTCCTTGAGGTACCCGACCAAGGTCTCGAACTTGCGAAACAGACGAACCTCACGGCTGCGGGTTGCCGCCAACGGACGCTCGGTCATGCCGTACTTGACGATGACGGACCAGCCGCCTGGCTGGCCGATGATGTGAGTAGCGCGCACCGCATGTGCCTCGACCAGGCGGGCGAGTGTGCTGTGGTCGATGGTTTCAGAGGTCACTCTGTAGACTCCTTTTTGTGCTACCGCGTATTAGATATACTGTATGCGAATTGCTGATATTTGCAAACTGTGCCGGAACTCTCACGCATCCTGCCTGGGTGGACATAACGCGTCTTGCGGGCTCCGGCCGGGCAACAGGTTGAGCAAGCCACGCGGTCCGGGAAACATGCCGGCGGGGCGATGGCGTCTTGCAGCGAAGCAAACGACGCCATATCGACCAGATGCGGTCACGGCGGCCACCTTGTTTTCGCTGCCGCCCATGCCAATCAACCGACAGCGCCTGAACAGCGGGATGTCGTTTGCTCACGCGTGCGAGTGGAAGCCTGACCTTGGCACGCGCTTGCTCGTCGTCTCCAAGGCCGACTGGTCGCAGCGTTGGTATCAGCTCCCGCCGAGCTGCATGTTTCACACGTCAACGCGTGGGAGGATGGTGGGCACATGCAGCGCATGTTCGCGGCCGGTCCGGTGCCATCTTGCCGACGATGCGTGCAGTCGAATGGCATTGCACCCGGTATGCGCTCGTTGAAGCGATCGACGACCGCGCCGGCAGCCCCTACTGGATCCGGAAGTTTTACGGACTTCCCCCTGACGCTACGTTCGACTAGGCATTGCGCCGGCGGGCGACAAACCCAAGAACACCGAGACCGGCGAACCGAGTCGCAGAATGGTGACGCGCGCGACCATGTCACCACCTAAGAATCGCAAGGACCCAGGCGGCGAGCCGCCGCGCTCAGGTCTCTTGGGCGCGCTCTATCTTCTTCGACTTGGTGGGCGAAGTCTTGGAGGCCTTCGCGATCAATTGCCGGTAGATCTCGTCGACGGCCGCGTCGTGCTCGGCCAGTTCACCGGCAACGATGGGACTCACGCGATCTGCACTGCGCTTGGCGCTCACGGGCAGAGCATCGAGCCCGCCAGACTGGGCGCAGGCGTTGAGGATTCCGACAGGGTCAAGAAGGGCTGCGAAGGGGTTGGAAGTCGTCAACATCGGAATTTGGATCGTCGAGCTGCGGGCAGCCAAAGGTTGGCCATGGGTGAACCCTGATTTTACGGTGCCGTGCGTTCCACCATTTCACGGCGTTGTCGACCGACGGCATCGCGTAGCAGCTCGAGTCGACCTCGACCAACGGGAACTGCGAGGAGTAGTAGCGCGGGCCGTGCCGCCGCGGTCGAGCAACACTCCGGATAGAAGCGACCGCACCCTAGGGGCGAGCGAGGTGTTTCTTGACCAGAGCGAACACCGCCAGATCGGCGGCGACGACGGCATCCACGCGCTTGTCGACCGTGGCGGCGAGCTTCTCGATCACCTTCTGTTCCGCGGGAGGGAAGAGTTTCTTCCCTGCTTCTAGCTTCTCGACCACTTTGCTCAGCGCCTTGGCGGTATCCATCATGTCGTCACTGGTGTCGGCGGCCTGCTGAACGATCTTGTCATTCGCAGCCTTCGAAGGTGCGAACAGTTCGCTCTGGTCAATGATGATCCGGATCTCCTTGAGGGTCGCCAGATGCTTGTCCAGCTGCCCGAGGAGCGTCGTCGAGAGCGCTTCCAGCTCCTTGAACTTCGCCTGTTTCTGGGAGACGGCGGCGTGCAGGCTCTTGGAGGTCTGGGTGAGTGCCGACCTCGCTCGCGGATCGAGGTAGGTGGCAATCGCCCGCTTGACATCCCCCACAAGTTCGTTCAATCCACCCGGCATCTTTCGCTCCTCCGGTCGAACAAGTTCGAAGGCCCAGAGTGTGTCGAGCGATCGACGCGGAGTCAATGATCGGATCTGATACCACCTCGAACAGGTCAATCCGTCCTCATGACGATCGATGCCGCGAATGCAACCCTTCGCTCAAGCGGAGCACCAACGGCGGGACGCCAGGCCCGGTCTGGTGGTACGCGGTACATTTTCACCAGCCCGGGCCTGGCGTCCCGCCGTTGGCGCCCGCTTAGCTCAAACGTTGATATGGCTTCTCTCTGTCAAGGGGCCGCACGCGTCCCTCTGCAAATTCAGATGTAAGTTTCAACGTTGCCGGACGGGGAACGCGACGGAGCCGATGGTTGCCACCCGTGATGGATGTGCGACGGTTGCTCATGCTGATATGCGAGGGTTGGATACCTCAAGACAAATTTGCGTCGCGGGGCTGCCTTCGCTCTAGGGACTGAGATCGCCGTTGCCCAACGTTGCCGCTGGCAAGGCCCACCAATAACGTTGTCGAGGATTCCCCAGTGGCCGCGGCTGCGCCGCGTTCCCCCTCCGGCATCTGCTCAGCTTGATGGGTGTGTCACCTCCTTCTTCCTGCCAAGCGGTATTCGGGTGCGACTCGATCAGCTCGCCGCGGTGTTCGCGGGCTCCACCGTGATGCCCTGCCAGCCCGAGGTCTGCACCTCACGGCCGATGGCCCAGACGAAGCCTGCAAGCTCGCGTGCCACGGCCGCGACGGCCTTGTTCTTCATGAGGCGACGTGCCAAGAGACTGATGGCCTTGGGAAGCTGGTCCTGTCGCGTGGCGATGATCGGACTCACGCGCGGGCTGTGCTGGTAGTGCCATGCGACCTCGACGAGCATGCGCCGCGCGGCGCTGTTGCCGGCCTTGGTGATGCTGCCCTGGCGTCGCTTCGGGCCGGAGGAGTGTTCGCCGGGCACCAGGCCGACGAAGGCCATGAGCTTGCGCGGTGAGTCGAAGCGCTCGAAGTCCTGCAGCTCGGCCACCAGCGTCATGGCTGCGATCAGTTGCACGCCCCGCATGGACATGAGCGCCTGCACGAGCGGCTTGAGGCTCCAGTCGCTCAGCGCGTCACGCATGGCCTGCTCGAGCCGTTGGATTCGAGCGGTGGCCTCGGTGATCGAGTGCAGGTATTCCTGCAACCCGATCTGCTGCGCCGCGTGCTCCATCTTCAGCGTGGCCAGCCAGCGCAGGTGCGCGCCTGTCCAACTGCTCTTGCCGGTGTAGGTGACGCCGTTGCGCAGCAGCAGGGCCTTGAGCCGATGACGGGCGTTGCGGCACTCGCGCACACCGTCCTCGCGCGCACGCACCAGGTCACGTACGGCCTCATCGGCCGGCCCAGGTACACGCACCGCGGTGAGATCGCCCGAGCGATCCAGTCGGGCCAGCAGCATGGCGTCGCGCCGATCGGTCTTGATGCGATCGCCCGAGCGCTTGGGGGATGGACGATGGGGCCACAACGTCGCACGCCTGGCCCAGTGCCGTCAGGTGGCGCCAGATCACGAACCCGCAGGGCCCGGCCTCGTAGACCACGTGCAATCGGTGGCCCTTGCTGGTGAGTTTGCGCAGTGCCTTGTCCAGCGAAGCGAGATCCCCGCCGATGCTGCCCACATGGCGCACCTCGCCATCGCGTCCGATGTCCGCTGTGGCGATCTCAATGCTGTCTTTGTGCACGTCCAGCCCGACGTGCAAGGTGATAGATTTCTCCATGGCTCGACTCCTTGCAAATTCGCAACGACCCAACCGACCAACCGGTCCGGTGCGTTGATGTAGCTCGGCACGCCAGTGGCGTGCAACCTACGCTATCGCAGGGGTCGAGCCGCCCTAATTCACGAAGCCATCTTGTCTAGCCCTCGCAAGCATGAACACTGGCCCCAACGATTTGCGCGCTCTGTGGGATCAACTGCGATCCGAAGTGATCGCGATGGCGTCGGCCGAGCCATTGCTGGCCAACTATCTATGCAAAACGATAATTGACCACGCATCACTGATCGACGCGTTGGCTGAATTGCTAGCCGGTAAGTTAGCCTCGCAGAATGTTCCCACCAAAGTGCTCGTTGAAGTCATCTCTAATACGCTTCGATCATCTTCAGCAATTCAAAATGCCATCGCTCTCGATCTGTTGGCGACGTCGGAGCGCGATCCGGCTTCGAAGGGAATTGCCAATCCGTTTCTAAACTACAAGGGCTTCCACGCGCTTGAGGCATATCGTGCCGGCCATGCGCTTTGGCTCAACGGACGCCAATCTCTTGCCTACTACTTTCAAGGTCGAATATCCGAAGTCTTTTCCGTCGACATCCATCCGGCAGCGATCATTGGCTATGGAGTATTCATTGATCACGGAACTGGTATCGTGATCGGCGAAACAGCGGTCGTCGACAACGACGTGTCGATACTTCAAGAGGTAACGCTCGGTGGCACTGGGAAAGCTAGCGGTGATCGCCACCCAAAGATCGGGAGAGGGGTGCTTATTGGCGCAGGTGCAAAGATACTCGGGAACATTCGGGTGGGAGAACGAGCGAAGATTGGAGCTGGTAGCGTAGTCTTGCAGGAGGTGCCACCGCATACCACGGTTGCTGGTGTACCCGCGAAGGTTGTCGGTCATCCCAAGGCCGACGAACCTGGAAAAGCCATGGACCAGGATTTTGATGGCGAGAGCGAGGGCTAACCCGGCGTTCAACACGTCCCGTGGGCAGCGCTTCGCGCCGGCCCGCGGGCCGCCGGTTAACTTTGCGTTGAGGGGCAGCTTCAGGGCGGTGAATTCGTGCCCATCGATGACTGCAACGGGTCGTCCACGACCGCTGAGACGCAAAGACTCAACGGCGGGTGCTCGTGCCATTGCAGTCCTTGGACGCTTGACCGTCGGCGATGCGCTGATGAACCGCCGTTCGGAACCCATCCACCGTCGGCCAGCCATCTGCAGCGGCGAACAGGTGTGCGTCGTTGAGCGGTCGCTCGTCACCTGAACGGCAAGTTTGCGCTGATCACCACGGGACGAAGCCGCTCTCGCGGCAACGCTCCGCCCCTGTGTAGGTGAGTTCGCGACTAAACTGCACAGTGGTCTCGATCCGGCGAGGGCTGACTCGCCGGCCTTCGAAGGCGTGACCTCACTATCACGACCCATCTCAGACGCTCACGCTCCCCCGGCTCAGCGCGGCGCCAGCGCCTGCAGCAGTTCCGCAACCGGAGCACCTTCGCGGCCAGGTCGGCACATCCTCAGGCAACTTCAGCCAGGGCTGTTCCCGCGGGTCAAAGTGGTATCCGGCCGGGCCCGATCGTCGAAGGGCAGCTTCGTGGGTGAGGCCGCGTACTCACAGTCTCGGCCAAAACCTGACAGACACCAGAGTCCGCTTGCTGATAGCTCCCTTTGCGCGCTTCGACTGGGTCATTTCACCCTGGTCGGCGATGCCGCATTCCGGATCGTCATCAATCTGAACGACAGGAATGCGCACTAGGGGTGGAAATGGCTGGCTCAGCGTCTAATGTGAGGCAGAGGATTCACGAGACGGCCTCCGCGCCTGCAGGGAAGGTATCCGATGCACGCGCTGCTTCGCATCGCGGTCGCCACGGCGGCTGCCGATCGAGCAATTGCCGGCGCTCACATTGGCGCAGAGCTCATCGCCGACCTGTTCTAAAAGTTCCACGACTGGCCCGACGCGGACGACCTGCTCTTGCGCTTCCAGCGCCGCCTTGACAGGCCCCTGAGAGCTGGTCGGCTGCCTCGGCCCGACGATGGCCATCGGGCACCGACTCGGACTGACGCAGGCGCAAAGAGGAAGCTGGCGACCCTCTCCGATCGGGTGCAGAGATGGGCAACCGCCGAATTGAGGCACCCATGAAACGGTAGGAGCAATACATGGTGAAGCTACTCAAAGTGTGCACTGTCGGCGTCGCCGTCCCGCTCGCATTGATCCTGGTGGGCGAAACGGCCGCCGCCGCTTGCAAGCCCGGCTATGTCTTTCGCGACGCGCAGGATGGTGACGGTGTCTGCGTGACGCCCGAGGAGCGGGCCGAAGCAAAGGCGCAAAACGCAAATGCCGCGAACAACCGGAAGACCGGAGGTGGCCAGAGCGGGCCGAACACCTGCCGCGACGGCTACGTCTGGCGCGAAGCGTTTGGTGGCGACGTCGTCTGTGTGACGCCACACGAGCGCAAGAAAGCACAGAACCAAAATGCCCTGAGCGCGCGACGGACCGCTCGCTGACAGGAACTCAACACGAACGCTGGTGAGGCTGGTTCGTCGTCGGCACAGCCAGCGCGCGAGATCCGAGCCCATTGCTGGATGGGTCCTTGGGACCCGCGGCGGTACTTGAGATGAAGGTCCGCATTTCAGGCTTGCTCCAGGCAAGCTTGCCGCCGTTCAGCTTGGATGACTGCTCTGAAGCGGTGAGCTTTCGGGGGCGCGTGTCGACTGTGTACCTGGACGGACCGGTCTTATGAATCAAGGTCTATCCAACATATTCTGGACGACCTCAAGCCACGCTGGACTGAAATCGCTGGACTTTCCACCAGGCAAGCGCCGAAAACGTTGGACTCCCCTCCGTCGCGCCTCTTGTCGCCGCGCTGTAGTCACCGGTGACATTGCTCGAGGTCCTGCCAAGATGGCAACATACTCCTAGTTTGCGACCCTCGGAGGATGCAAGAGCTGTATCCAACCATCAACCGCCGAACTGCTCCGCTCGGTCGAGGGCGCTGACTGGCAACAACAATCACATCGGCCAGCGTCAGCGAGAGCAGGTTGCAATTCAGCAGTACGGCCACAAGCTTTTCCGCCGGATCGCGTGCAGGCCTGCGCCATCAACAATCACCGACTCGTTCCATGCTCGATAGCCGCGCTGCAATAGGCCAAGAAAACAGCCTGTCGCTGTGACGTGGTGCACCCCACCTCTCCGGGCAAGGCAATCATGTCGGCGTCGAACGCTTCCGAAGCGTCAAGCGATCTCTTGAGTTCGGCGTCCGCGAAAGCGGACGTGTGCGAGCTTCAAGTCAGGAACCCATTTCAGCCGCTCAAGGGGCGACCGGCGGCTGTGTGCCTCCCAGCCGCCGATCGCCACGGGCGACTCAGCGGTCGTGGGCGATCCAAAGGCGTCGGTGGCAACCTTTCGATTGAGCGACCAGTCCATTCTGGAAGCGATCGTGCGCCGATCAGGGCGAGCTCGGACGCACCGCACCCAGCGCGACGCGGGCGCGGGCGAGGGGCATCTCTATCACTACCGCAACGCCCTCACTTCGCCAGGCACTTGGCCCTGCTGAAAGGACGAGCGGCGGTCAGCTTAAAAATCCAGCTTGGCACTCACGCTGACGGTGCGCGGGTCGCCCGGCTTGATGTAGTTCTCGTACTGGAATTCCCAGTAGCGCTTGTTGGCCAGGTTGTTCACGGCGACGCGCCAGGTCGTGTCGTAGCCGACGATGCGCGTGGTGTAGCTGGCCCCGATATTGGCGAGCGCGTAGCCCGGCAACTTCAGACTGTTCGACGCATTCAACGGGGTCGCACCGGTGTACTTGGCATCCGCCGACAGCTTGAGCCCGGAAACCTGGGCGACGGCGTAGGACAGCTGTGTCGCGGCAACAAAGTCCGGTGCGCCCGCGACCCGGTTGCCTTGGTAGTTGCTGCCGCGCTGGTAGGAACTGTCGAGAACCATGACGTTGCCGCCCAGCTGCCACTGCGATCCCAGTCGGGCGGAGGCGCCCAGTTCCAGACCTTGGTAGATCGACTGCCCGTCCTGCACCAGCACATTCGCGCTGTTCGCATATTCGGCGCCGCGCTCGATGCGGAACAGCGCCGCCGTGGCACTCCAGCGATCGTGCTCGGTCTTGACGCCCAGCTCGTACTGCTTGCTCTTCAGCGGCGCCAGCTGGTCGCGATAGTTGGCGTAGTTGATGCCAACCGACGCGCCCTGCTCGAGCGACTCGACGTAGCTCGTGTAGACGGTCGTGTTCGGTACCGGCTTGAACATCAGCGCCAGCGTCGGCGTCACGACGCCGTTCTTCGCGTATTGCGACGACTGCGCACCTGTGAGGTAGTTGTAGCCGGTCTGGTCGTAGTTGGTGTGGCGCAAACCGGCCAGCACCGACCACCGCTCGGACAGCTTCACGGTGTCGCTCGCGAAGACCGCGCGCTGCGTGACGTCGCTGAAGCGGTAGAGCGAGAAGTCGGTCGTGCTGAAGTAGCTGTTGGTGTTCTGACTGTAGAGATTGCCGATGCCGATCTGCTGATAGACGGCATTGCTGCTGTAGTCGTTGCCCTGCTTCTGCCACGACGCGCCCAACACCACCTGATGTTCGACCGCGCCGGTCCGTAGCTTGCCTTGCAGTAGCGCCTGCGCCTGGTCGAAGCGGTGACCCTCGCGGGTGTCGGAGCGGTAGTCGTCGTAGTCGCCGCTGGCGTCGTTCAGGAAGAGGATGCCTTCGTTGCGGCTGCGGGTGGCCGTGCTGTGGCTGTAGCTCGCGCTCAGCGTCCAGTCGGGGGCGAGCCGGTATTGCAGTCCGGTCGAATAGAGCTGGAGATTGTTCGAAAGGTGTTGGCCCGGCCCCAGCAGGTTCTGGTTGGCGCCGCTGATCACGCTCGGCAGGCTGGTGCCGACGTAGCTGCCCAGATAGATCGACGGCGTCTGTCCGGTGGACTTGCGGTCCTGATACAGCGCGTTGAAGTCCCAGCTCAGGTCGCGCGTGAGCCGCGCGTCGAGCGCCAGCGATAGCGAATCGCGGCGAAGATTCCCGTCGTTGAAGGTCTTGCCTTCTTCGTGCGTGGCATTGAGCCGGTAGCCGAAGCGGTCCTCAATGCCGAAGCGGCCGCCCAGGTCGACGTGCTCGCTCCACAGGCTGCTCGACTTGTAGCCGATGTCGATGCTGCGCACCGGCGTGTCGCTCGGCTTCTTGGTCACGTAGTTGACGATGCCGCCGGGCGAGCCGAAGCCGTACATGAATCCAGACGATCCCTTCAGCAGCTCGATCTGCTCGAAGTGCTCGTAGGGCAGCGTGATGGTGTAGCTCAGGAAGGGCTTGCTGTCGATGCGGTAGGCGTTCTGCCAGTCCAGCGGCAACCCGCGCACCGTGATGTAGCTGGCCCAGCTGCTGTACGCGCCGCTGTTGTCGGAGACGGATGCGTCGAGCGCGAACACGTCACCCAGCTTCGACACCTGCCGTTCCGCCAGTTCCTCGCTCTTCGCGACCGAGGTCGAGAACGGCGTGTCGAGCTGGGTGCGGGCACCCAGGGCGCCGCCGCTCACCTTGGTGTTCAGGTGCTGTGCGGTGTCGTCTTGCGACTTGCCCTTGACGGTCACGGCCGGCAGCGTGACGTCGTCCTGCGCGAGGGCGTGCCCGCACGCGCCCGCCGCGGCGAGTGCAAACGCCGCTGCTGTGGCTTGAATCTGAATCCTTCTGGTTGGCACGTTCTGACCTTTTGAGTTGGATGAAACTGACGATCATTGAGAAAGAATTGGGCGCGGCAGGCCCTGGTGGCGGGCATCGACCGAGGCTGCGCCTCGCATCGTTCGGCGGTACCACTCGTGGAAGTGCTGCATGCCGTCCTCCAAAGGGGACTGGTACGGCCCGGTGTCCGAAACGCCACGCGCCATCAGCGCGCGGCGACCGGCGTCCATGCGTTCGGCGATTTCGTCGTCCTCCCGCACCGTCTCCATGTAGGCAGCCTGGTGCGCTTCGACGAACTCGCGCTCGAAGCTGTGGATCTCCTCGGGGTAATAGAACTCCACGACGTTCGTGGTGAGCTGCGCCCCTTGCGGGTACAGCGTGGAGAGCACCAGCACATGCGGGTACAACTCGATCATGTGGGTCGGGAAGTACGTGACCCACACGGCGCCGAACTCGGGCGCGCGGCCGGTGCGGTAGGCCAGCAGCCGGTCGTGCCAGGCACGGTAGACCTCCGAGCCCGGCTGGCTCAGCGCCTGCTGGATGCCGACGCGCTGCATGCTGTACCAGTCCGCGAAGTCCCAGGCCAGATCGTCGCAGCTGACGAATCGGCTGAGGCCCGGATGGAACGGGCCTACGTGGTAGTCCTCGAGGTAGACCTCGATGAAGGTCTTCCAGTTGTAGCGGCAGGCGTGGACTTCCACGTGGTCCAGCACGTAGTCGGAGAAGTCGAACTCGGGCCTTGCGAACAGCGGCGCCATGTCCTGCGCCGGGTCGCGTGCACCCTCGAACAGCAGGCCGTGGCAATCGCGCAGCGGGAATCGCTGCAGGTTCTTGCAGGGCTTGCGCTCGAACTGCGGCGCTCCCAGCAGCTCGCCGCGATCGTTGTAGGTCCAGCGGTGCAGCGGGCAGACGATGTGGCCGCCGCCTGCGGCGCGCAGATTGCCGCTGGAGTTGGCGAGCCCGCGCACATTGCCGGTCTCACCGCCGAGGATCAGCGCCTGACGGTGGCGGCAGACGTTGGAGATCAACTCCACGCCTTGGTCGTTGCGCACCAGCGCGCGGCCGCCGCCCTCGTGCACGAGCCGGCGCCAGTCGCCGACCTGCGGGACGGTCTTCGCGTGCCCGACATAGCGGGCGCAGTGCTTGAAGATCATCTGCTGTTCGCGTGCGAACAGGGCCTCGTCGAAGTAGGCGTCGACGGGCAGTTGGGGCGACGACGGCAGAACCTGCGTCAAGCGGGCGACATTGTTCATCGGGTGGGGCGCAAGGCCCGACTACGGCGGATCGGTCTGCAAGCGGGCGATGCGCGTGTCGAGCGGGAGCTTGGGGCAGGTGCTGCACTTCTCGCCGCCTTCGCGGCGAAAGTGGTGGCAGCACACCTGGCGATCGAGTGCGAGCGCGGGCGTGCCGTCGCGCGCCCGGTAGGCGAAGAAGCCGCAGCCACCGGTCAGGCCCAGCCGCGCCAGCCAGTCGGCGCCCAGCGCGATCACCGCGTGCTCGCGCCACGCGGGCGCATGGCGATGCACTTGCAGCAGCGCGCCCAGCACGCACTCGGCCTGGAGGCGGTCGGCCGCGCGGGGATGCAGCGCGACCAGCGGCGTCAGTGCCGCGCGCGTCGCATCGCAGAGCACGCGCAGCTCGGCCGCAGCGGCAGCCATCCGCGCCGGCAAGTCGCCGCTGAGCGGTGCATGGTCGGGCAGCTGAAAGCCGCGCGGAAAACCGTCGACCACCGGCTGCGTGAACCCGGCCAATCGCGGCGTGCAAGAGTCCAGATGCACGGCGATCACGCTCAGGTAGATCGGCTGCCAAATCGCCAAGCCCCAGCAGCGCAAGGCCAGATGGTGCGCCCCGGCTTCGGGATGCGCAGCCGCCCAATGGCGACACAGGGCTTGCAGCGCCGGCGCGCCATTGGCCGCCTCGTCGCCATGCCGCAAGGCATCGCGCAGCGGCGCACCATCCGGCTCGCCGTGCAGACCCGGGACGACACGGCTCGCCAGCGCGAGCACGCGCACAAGCGCCGAGTTCGGCGCCCGCGGCAGCGAGCTACGCACCGGCACGGCGCAGGTTTCAACCATCACACCGCGCTTTCGGGCACGACCTGCGCCGGCAGCGCCGGACGGCGGCGGAACGGCGCGATGGGGTTCACGAGCGTGCCGGCCATCTTGAGGCTGGAGGCCGGGTCCGACAGGTTCACCATCTGCACGTTGTTGCCGAGCTGCAGGCGGTTCAGGCACGAGTGCAGGAACTCGGGGACGAACATGTCGTAGCGCGCGTACTTGTCGGCGAGCTCGGGATGGGCGTCTTGGTAGTCGTGCACACAGTCGGCCACCGCGCGCCAGAACTCGTCTTCGCTGCAGCAGGCGTTCTCCACCAGCACCTGGTTGACGTGGCGCAGCACGCCGTCGAACACGTCGATGAAGATTCCGAGCAGCTTGAAGTGGTCGGGCACCTCGACCGCGAGGCGATCGACGCGCTCCGGCAAGTGAGCCTTGGCCTCGATGTCGAGGATGGCGCATTCCTCGGCGATGTCCTTCATGATCGCGCGCACCGGGACAAAGCGGTCGAGCACCAGGATCAGGTTCTCACCGTGCGGCATGAAGCTCAGGTCGTGGCGGTAGAAGCAGTGCAGCAGCGGCGTCAGATAGGCCTGCAGATAGCGCCGCAGCCAGGCCGACGCGGTCAGGCCCGAACGGCGGATCAGCACCGGCAGCAGCGCATGGCCGTGCTTGTCGACGTGCAGCAGCGCGGCCATCGTCATCAGGCGCTCGCCCGGCCGCAGCAGCGACAGCGGGCTCTCGCGCCACAACGCCGAGAACATCTTCTTGTACGGCGTATCGACCGGGATCGCCGCCTCGTAGTAGTGGTTGCGAAAGCCCATCGCCGCGACTTCCTGCAGGATGGTGAAGCCGTTCGCACGCAGGAACTCGTCGCCGGCGACCAGCGTCTTGATGAACTCGTTGATCGCCGGCGTGCCCGACATGTAGTAGGGCGACAGGCCGCGCATGAAGCCCATGTTCAGGATCGACAGCGAGGTCTTCACATAGCGCTTGGCGCGGTCGCTGGTGTTGAAGAAGGTGCGGATCGATTGCTGGGCGATGTAGTGGTCCGCGCTGTAGCCCAGGCAGACGATCTTGCGCTGCGCCACATAGCCGGCAAACGCGATCGACAGCTTGTTGAACCATTGCCAGGGATGGGCCGGCATGAATAGGTAGTCGGCCGGGTCGAGCACCAGTTCGCGCAACTGGCCGGTGAAGCGCGCCAGCGTCGGCGTGCCCAGCTCTTCGGTCAGCAGCTGCTCGTAGCTCAACGTGGAGATGCTGGAAAACGCCGCGTGGTCCTTGTGCACGGCCAGCCAGACCATGCGGATGTCGGAGCCGGCCTCGGGCGCGTAGGCGCAGTAGTCGACCGCGTTGAACCCCAGCCGGCCGTTGTTGGCGACGAAGCCCGGGTGGCCTTCGATCATGCCGGTCTCGATGGTCTGGAAGTCGCTCGCATCGGCCAGCTGCGCGCTGCTGAGAGCGTCGGCCTTGGCGCGCTTGAAGGCGCTGCTGAACAAGGTGCTGCTGATCTCGTCGAGGTAGATCGGCAGCAACTCGTCGCGGATGCCCAGGCGCTGGCGGCATTCGATGATGAACTGCAAGGCATCGAGCGGCTGCTCGGTGTCGGCGACCCACTTGCGGATCGACGCCGGCTCGATGTGCCAGTGGCGCAGCGCCAGGCGTTGCGCTTCGAAGCGGTAGCGCGCGTTGCCATCGTCCGACGCCAGCTGGTAGAGCGCGAAGCCACCCTCGCCCGGCTCGAGAAGCTCCGGCTCGACGATCAGCTCGTGCGCATATTCGGCGATCGCCTTGCGCAGCAGCAGGCGATTGGCCTGCGCCCAGACCCCCGGCGTCAGGTGTTCAGCGGCTTCGGCCGGGTGCTGTGTGAGTCGGTTCGTGAGAGTGAGGTTCATGGGTGGGCTGCTTCCAGGTGGGTGGCCGTGGCCTGTTCAAAATCTCGCCGGGTGCAGAAAGCGAGGCTGGCGATCTTTTCGGTGAAGACCACATCGCGGTCGTAGACGAAGCCTGCCGACCGGTTCAATGCATGGATCCGGTGGTTGCTCGCGTCAGGCTCCACCACGATGCGCAGCGCGCCCAGGTGGGCGAACATGAAGCGCATCAGCGCGCCGAACACCGCGCGTGTGAAGCCGGCGATGCGCACCTCGGACGGCCCGACGAAGACGTGCATGCCGAGGTCGCCGGGGCGCACTGGGTAGAAGTCGCGGATGCGGTCGTGCGCCGGGTCGTAGCACTCGGCCAGGAACGCCGGCCGGCCCTCGTGCAGCCCCAGGTAGGCGGTCGCATGGCCGGAATCCATTAGGGTCTGATAGATGTGCCGAACCTCGTCTTCGGTCTTGTCGCGCATCAACCAGAAGGCCGCACGCTCTTGGATGAACCAGCGGTGCAGCGTCGGGATGTCGCCCGGAATGCGCAGCGGGCGGAGCACGAAGCCGGCCGCGTCGCGATACGGCGTCGCTTCGGCGCGGCGGTGGATGGTGTCATTGCGCATGGGCCGGTGCCTCCAGCGTGGTGGGCTCGCTCGTCGTCCGGCCACCTGGGCCACATGGCCGGCGCTGGGCACGTTGAGGATCAGGCGGTCCAGCAGCGCGGTCAGCGCGAAGCCGGCGGCCGCCAACAGGAACGGCACGCGCAAGCCGTAGCGGTCGACGAGGAGACCGGCCGCGAACGATGACAGCAGCACGCCCAGGTTTTGGAAGAAATTGGTGATGCTGTAGTCGTGGGCATAGCGCTGCGGTGTCGATAGGCGGTACAGGTTGACCTCGAGCTTGACGATGATCTGGAACAGCGCCCACCCGTAGAGCACGCGGCCCAGGACGATCAGCGCGGGGTGCGGCGCCGCGTGCAGCAGCAAGCCGGCGATGCCCAGCAGCAGGTTGCCGGCGGTGTGGTCGGGCAGCCGGCCGCCGCGCTGCCGAATGCGCGCCTGCAGCAGCAACGCGGCGATCGCCACCACGCCTGGAATGGCGAAGGCAAGGCCCGAGAGCAACTCGCTGTCACGGCCCGTGACCTGCTGCCAGTAGACCGCGAAGAACGGCCGGATCAGGTAGGCGCTGAAGTCGAACAGCAGCATCACCAGCGCCAACCGCAGGATCGGCAGGTGCGCGCGCAGATCGAGGCGCCGCGGCACCGGTCCATCTGCCTGCGCCTGCGCGCCGCTGTTGACGCGTACGACCTGGCCGCTGCGGATCAGGTAAGCGCAAACCGCCATCTGGAAGAAGTCGCCGGCGGCCATGGCCAGAATGCTGGTGCCCGGGCCCCAAGCCCCCAGCACGAACCCGCCAACCGCCGCGCCGAAGATCGCGCCGAAGTGCACCGTCACCGACAGCACACCGACGGTCGCCGCATGTTGATCTTTGGGCGTCAACCGCATCAGGTACGGGTACATCAGCAGGTAGCTGCTCTTGCACATGAACATCAACATCGACAGCACCCAGTACGTCGCCACGTCGGGTGCCCAATGGCTCATCAGGCTGAAGCTGCCGGCGGCACACTGCGTGTAGACCAGCAGATGGAGCGGCTCGACCCGTCGCGCCACACGCGCCCAGATCGGCAGCGTGCACATCACGGCGATCGAGATGGCGGCAACGTAGGCGCCCGCATGGACGGCGCTGTCGATGCCATAGCGCGCGCTGAAGAACTGCGGATAGAACGGGATGAGGATCGCGTCACTGATGACGGCCAGCACCGTCATCGTGATGATGTGAAAGCGCAAGCCCATGCCGTCTCTCACATTCAGAGCCGAACGAATTCCGACGTGGCCGGAATCGCGAAGTCCTGGATCGCGACGCGCCGCTCGATCTTGTAGTGCTCCACACCGGTCAGCTCGCGCAGGATCCAGGAGTTGCGGTAGCAGCTCATGCCCAGGTCCGGGTTCGTCATGCCGTGCGTGTGCGGGCCGGCGTTCTGGACGAAGATCTCGCTGCCGGCCAGATCTGCGGCGTAGTTGCGCGCGAGCTGGTAGCGGCCCTTGTCGTCCCAGCGCAGGCGGTCGCGGATGCCGTCGACGAAGGGCGGAATGTCCTCGTGATAGCCGGTCGCGAAGATCAGGCCCTCGGTGCGGTACGCGTAGTGTGCGTCGCTGTCGACGTGACGGAATTCGATCTCGTACTCGTCGTTCGCCGCATCGTGGCGGCAGCCCTGCAGTTCGCAGTTGGTGATGAGGTGGGTGCGCAACCGCCCTTGCCGGCGCCGGTCGTCGAGCAGGTCGTAGATCTGGTTGATCAAGCGGGCGTTGATGCCCTTGTAGAGGCAGGCCTGGGCGCGAACGATGCGCTCCTTCTTCTGCGCGTCCAGCCCGTAGAAGTAGTCGATGTAGTCCGACGTGAACATCTCCAGCGTGAGCTTGGTCGCTTCCATCTGGAAGAAGCGCGGCGAGCGGGTGATCCAGGTCAGGCTGTAGTCGTGCGCATCGGCGTCCTTCAGCAGGTCGTGATAGACCTCTGCCGCACTCTGCCCGCTGCCGACGATGGTGATGGAGCGTCGTTGCTGCAACCGCGCCTTGTTCGCCAGGTAGTCGGCCGTGTGCAGATAGCCGTGCCCGCCTGATACACAGCAAGGCGGCAAGAACGGCTTCGCGCCCACGCCCAGAACCAGTTTGCGGCCCCGCATGACGAAGGGCTTGCGCTGCGGTCCCTGCACACCCGTCACGACGTAGCAACCGGTCTCGCGATCGTGGACGATCTCCTGCACCGTGTGCTCGAAGCGCGCCGTACTCAACCGCTCCGCGGCCCAGCGACAGTAGGCATTGAATTCGGCCCGTGTCAGGTAGAAGTCCTCGCGGATGTAGTACGAGTAGATGCGCCCTTGCTCCTTGGCGTAGTTCAGAAAGCTGAAGCGGCTCGTGGGGTCCGCCAGGCTGACGAGGTCGGCCAGAAACGGGTTCTGCAGCGTCGTGTTGTCGATCAGCATCCCGGGGTGCCAGCTGAACTCCGCATGGCGCTCGAGGAACACGCCGTCCAAGTCGGCAATGGGCTCTGCCAGGCAGGCCAGGCTCAGGTTGAACGGACCGAGCCCGATGGCAATGAAATCGTGGACACCATTCTTCGAACTTCCTCGCTGATGCATGTGCGCTCCATCAATGAGAGAAGCGTAACGCAAATGCAATTGATTCGCATTACGACCATGACCATGACAAGGCAATCTCGGCGAGGAGCGCAAGTGCGCATCGTTCAGTCGCGATATGCTGGCCACGCCGGAACGAACGCTTGTCTTTCAGCTGATCGCGGCCCCCGGGACGACGCCTGCGTATCGACAGTTCGAGTTCGCGTGATCGAACTGCGGACGTAGGCCCTGTGTTTGGTGCCGACCGGCGTCGCACGGCCGTGTGCGACTGGTTCTGGGAATGAGCACCGTCGAACGACCGTCGGCCTATAGCGGTTCTACTTTGAAACCGATCGTCGGCGTGGCGATTTTCTGGCCGATGGTATGACCGCAAATGGCCGAGATGTTGAGTTCGAGGCGAAGCCCGGCAGCAGTCCTTCGGCGTGATCGCCAGATTGCTCAGCGGCAGCTGTCGGCCAGCGTCGCGAACTCAACATCTCGGCCAGAGCGGTCGGTCGCGACTTGCGCGAAAAGCCGTCATGCGAAGCCTGACTTAGCCGGCCTCATCTTTCTCTGGGTGCCGATCGGTCCGTTTGAGCCGTTCATGGCAGTCGTCTTGTACGCCTTCTGCGTGTGAAGAGCCGTGATAGTCCGACCAGCACCATCGTTGCGCCGCGATTGACGTCACGGCACCATCTGACCTCATGGTGTGAATGGGTCGCCGGCGCGACCGAACTAAAGATGGCCTACACCGCGGCGGATTGAAGGCCGCTGAGATCAGCTGCCCGGCTGCTGTCCCGGCGGCGCATAGTTGGCCGGCACGTTGCCGGTGAGCGATTCGAGGAACGCCGCGATGCCGGCGGCCTCGGCGTCGTCGAGTGTGCGGCCGAGCTGCACGAGTGCCATGATGCGAATCGCGCGGTCGAGGCTCTCAACCGAACCGTCGTGAAAGTACGGCGCGGTTTTCGCCACGTTGCGCAGCATCGGCACACGGAACACGAAGCGGTCTTCCTCATTCTTCGTGATCGCGTAGCGGCCGGCATCCGGCTTGTCGGAACCGGTCTCGAGCCAGTAGTCCCTCATCAGCCCGAACTTCCGCATCATCGTGCCGCCGAAGTTCGTGCCGTTGTGGCAGCCGGCGCAACCCATCGCGACGAATGTCTTCAGCCCGGCTTTCTGGCGGTCGCTGAGCGCCGCACCGTCGCCAGCGAGAAAGCGGTCAAATGGCGCGGGCGTCGTCAGTGTCGCCTGATAGCTCGCCAGCGCCCGCGCGTAGTTTGCCGGGCTCAGCGGTTCGGCATCCTGCGCAAACGCGGCGCGGAATTTCGGCAGGTATTCGAGCTCGGCCAACTTGGCGATGCCCAGCTCCTTCGAGCCGAAGCCCATCGAACCGGTCAGCGAGCTCTCCGCCTGGTCGGCGCCACTCTTGCGATCACCGAGCCAGCGCAGCACCGGCTGGCTCATCGAATTGAAGATGGTCGGCGAGTGCCGCGAGGTCGGCACACCACGCGCATCCGGCGAGAACCGGCGCCGATCGGCGCCCCAGTCGCGGGCGAAATGGCAGCTCGCGCAGGCGGTCTTCCCATCGGACGAAAGCCGCGTGTCCCAGAACAGAGCGCGGCCCAGCTCGGCCTGCGGCGACGGCGCATCGGTGCTGACCACGACCTGCCCGAAGAGCGCGGTGGCTTCGCGGCGCAATGCGCCGTCCGTGTCCGCGGCGGCGAGCGCGCCGACGCCTCCCGCCGCGAGCGCGGCGATTGAGAATCCGATGCGCGATGCAGCGCCAAGCTTCTTCATGTCCATCCCTCCGGGCCAGTGATTCCGTGTGGGCCGCGCGGGCAGACTACGCGGGCGCTGCCGAGTAGACAAGGATTGGTGACCGGCCGGAATCCCAACAATGGCAGTGCGGTTCGCCCGCAACGGCGCAAGAGCCGCGAAGCTTCTGCTTGTCATTGACGGTTGCGAATGACCGCTGTCGACACGGGCCAAGCGGCTGCTCAGGGTCGGCAGCGCTGGTTCGTGACCATCGGATGCAGCCGTTCGTCCGAGATTGTCGCGATCCTCGGTCGGCATGCGGGAACGACCGCTGTCGCAATCACTGACCTTCTGTCGGCGTCGGTGAAGGTCAAGTTCCGAGGTAGACCGGTCGTTCGCTGAGAAAACCGCCGCTGGCTCCTATGGGTCGTCCAGCGCCGGCCGCCCTTGAGCGCCAGCGGGGCGGGTATGCGGCCTTGAGCAGCCGTTCTTAACTTGAATGGCGGCTGGCCGCCGGTCACCTGTCACTGGCATCCGCCAGTCGACCTTCAAGACCCGGCCAGTGCAGTCATTGCCGGGTGACTGCTCTGCGACATTCGAAACTCGAAGCGCACTCGACGCGCTTACAGGTGACGAGCCCGCACCCCCGCCGACCCGAACGGCAGCTTGCTGGGCTCACGCTTGGCCAAGGCTGGCTGCGCTTGCGCGTCCAGGGGCGTTGTCGCGGCCGCCGTGACGAACGAGAACTGCAGACCATCCACCACGCGGGCGGGTCGGACGGCGTGGGCGGTGTGGCGAGCCTCAGACCTAGACTCAGCGACCCACGCGCCGGTCTGGCCGCGTCTTGGCGCGATTGATGCGCTCGCCTGTCCCAGAGTTGATCATTGACACGATCGCCTCCCTCAACCACCTCTGCCCCCCATGCCCATGCCCGCGCTCGTGCCAAACCATCCCCACCGCAAACCCTTCCACGGGAAACGGCGGCTCAACCAGCAGCAGCCTGTCCCCTCGGTCCTGCACTAACCGCTCCGGCACCAGCGCCACAAAGTCCGACCCCGCCACGATCTCCGGCACGAACAGGAACGTAGCCGCCGACAGCACCACATTACGCTTGTGCCCCAGCGCGGCCAGGGCGTTGTCCACCGGCGTGACGAAGTCGGCCCCGCGCAGCGAGACGATCACATGCTCCAGCTGCGCAAATTGCGCGACGGAGATCTTGCGCCGCAGCCGTGGATGGTCCCGCCGGCCGATCAGCACATAGCGCTCATCGAACAGGTGCCGCGTCCGCAGGCTAGGTGGCGCCACCGCCGGTGTCATCAGCGCCAGGTCCACATCGCCCCGCGCCATCTGCGCTTCCAACTGCGGCATGTCCAGGTTCCGCAGCGCCACACGCACGCCGGGCGCCCGGGTGCGCAGTTCCACGACCAGCGGCTTGACCACTGCCGCCTGCAGGTAGTCTGTGCAGGCGATGGTGACGGTCAGCTCCGCCTTGGCAGGGTCGAAGTTCCTGTGCAAGGCGACGGTGGCGCGCACCTGGTCCAAGGCACGGCGCAAGGGGTCAAGCAGTTCGATGGCCTTGGCGGTCGGCGTCATGCCGCGCTGCGCGGGGATGAGCAGCGGATCGTCGAACTCGATGCGCAGGCGGCTCAACTGGGCGCTCACCGCCGGTTGGCTCAGGTTCAGGCGAGCGGCCGCCTTGGTCACGTTCTGCTCCACCAGCAAGGCCTCCAGCGTGACCAGCAGGTTGAGGTCGAGGCGCTTGCTATCCATACCATGAATAGTAGCCGAACAGATTCTCGATTTCACAGATGGCTCGCGACTGCCGAGACTTGCGCCATCGCCCTACCGGCACCACTGATGGAGAGTGAATCGATGCAGAAGAAGGTCCTGATCGTCCATGCGCACCCCGAGCCCACATCGCTGACCCGCCAGCTCGTGGACGTGTCCTTGCAGGCGCTCCGGCGGCAGGGGCATGAGGTGCTGCAGTCGGATCTGTACGGCATGCACTGGAAGGCCGTGTTCGACGAACACGATTTCCCCAGCCGAGCCGACCCGGATCGCTTGTCGTTCATCGCGGAGTCTGGGCATTCCCATCTCGGCGGACAGCAGGTCGTGGACATCGCTGCCGAGCAGCAGAAAGTGCTCGCCGCCGACGCGGTGGTCTTCCAGTTTCCGCTCTGGTGGTTCGGAATGCCGGCCATCATGAAGGGCTGGCTGGACAGGGTGTGGGCCTACGGCCTCGCGTACGGCTACAAGAACGCGGGCAACAAGTACCGCTATGGCGACGGTGCCTTCAAGGGCAAGCGGGCGATGCTCGCCGTCGCGGTCGGAGGCCCGGCCAGGGACTATTCGCCGCGGGGTATCAACGGGCCGCTCGAGCAGCTGCTCTTCCCCATCACGCACGGCTCGCTCTATTTCCCCGGCTTCGACGTGCTGCCCACCTTCGCCGTCTATGGCACCGTGCGCATGGCGGCGGATGAGGTGGCCGCGGCCAAGCAAGCCTGGCGCTCGCGTGTCGAACGCCTCTTCGAAGAAGCGCCCATCCCCTTCAGGCCGCAGAACGGTGGCGACTATCCGGACGGCCACGTCCTGGCAACCCATGTCGCGGCCGACCAGAGCGGACTGGTGGCGCATATCGCGGGCAGGGAAGCAGTCCCTCAACCGGTCGAGATGGGAGCCTGAGGTGAAGACCCTCGTGATCCTGACCCGGCGGCCGGATGCCGACGCAGGTTCCCCGGCGGCAGCGGATGGTTCACTCGGATCGAGGGCTGCCGATTATTGGGAGCGTCTCCTCCCACAGCGCCTCAGCGATCTCGGTTGACATTGGCAGCTTCGCAGGCTGGATGCTTCCGAAGGGAATGCCGCGATGCGCGCTCCGGCGTTCCTGGTGCATGGATGGACACCCTCTGTTGGGCAGAGCGAGTGGAAATACCCTACGGCGATGAACGAACCAAGTCTGTACGGTCGCGTACCCGCAAGGCCAACGCACGTCGATCGTAGGGGGGGCCGCTCGCGAAACGTCCGACGTATGCTCAACGGCGACAACGGGAGAACGTGATGCGAACACTCTTTGCGACGGTTCTGGCCGCCACGTTGATCGCTGGGCCTGCCAGCGCCCAGTTCATCACCAGCGATGGAGTGTTCGGCTCTGACAGTCTGGTGACCGACACGATCTCCGGGACAACCTGGCTCAATCTCGATGTCACCATGGGCTTGAGCCTCGACACGGTCGAGGCGAACCTCGCACTGAACCCGCTGTACTCGAATTTCCGTCGCCCGGAGCTGTTCGAGATCATCGGGCTGTTGGGTGATGCGGGCTTCTGCGTTGGCGATGTAACCTGCGATTCGATCACCGACCCCTCGCGGCTCGCTGCCGAGGCTTCGTTCGTCGCCGCGTTCAATGACGACGGCTCCGGCCGCTATCTCGGACACGTTTCCGACGGGTTCCTCCCCAACTTCATGACGTTCGGCACCTCCGTCAGCTACGATCCAGCAAGTCCTTACGTCGGAACCGCGCACTACGATTTCTTGCTGCCCGGAAGCGGCGAGGCCCGCGCCGATATTGGAACGTGGCTCGTATCCAAGGCCAACACCGCCCCAATTCCTGAGCCCTCAAGCTATGTGCTGGTGCTCGCAGGTCTCGGCGGTATTGCGTTCATCGTTCGCCGGCACAAGGTCCAGTAGTCCGAGACTGTCGCCAAGAGTCATCCTTCAGGCCTCGGCCAGTCCGCCTCGCGGTCCGCTGATCGAGTTGGCCCCTTGACCGAGCGCCTGGAATACCCGGCATCACCTCTCAGGCAGGGGTAGGGCTCACTACCAACACGCCGCATGCTCGCGGTAAACACCGGAGATGCGAGATGCGCAAGCTTGTGCTGGTGGGGTGTGCGGCGCTGTCGGCAATGTGTCGTTGATCTGCCGCTCAGAACCATTCGGTGGACTTCGCTGGAGGGCCACACACTTCCTGTCCTTCACGGACGGCAGGTTTTGAGCGGCCAGGAGTTCCTAGCAGCGCCTCCGTCATGGTGAGATGTAGGACATAGGCATGCGTCACGTGTGCATGCACCGCGTCCGTCAACCCCGCGCCCGCGGGCGTCCAATTTGGACGGAACACTGCTAAAACGAAGGATTCCTCCTTGGCCGCGGCCAATGCGGCCTCGACTTCGCTACAGGCGCGTCGCTCCACTCGATTCACAGGATCTTCATGTCAGTCAGACCCAAAGTAGTCCTGGTCGATCTCAACAACTTCGCTAGATATCCCTCGCTGTCGATCGGCTACCTGGCCTCCATTCTGCGCAACGCTTCCAATGACGTAAGCGTCTTTGCACCACTGATGATTGGCGTGCGGGGAATCACCCGCGAAACTCGGCCACATCGCTTCAGCCTCGTGTCAGCAAAGCTCAATCATCTGGCCGCATCGTCGAAGCTTGAGTTGCTTCGCCGCTGGAGAGACCACCTCTCCAAACGTCGGTTGTCGGGAATCACCGCGCATCAAAAGAAGGTCATTGAGGGCTTCAAGGCACATCTGGCACTCGGCAAGCCGGACGCCGTCTTGATCTCCACCTACCTGATGTACCGCGAGGTGTGCGTCCAGATCTGCACCATCTGTCGCGAGGCGGGCATCCCGGTGCTGATCGGCGGCCCCTACTTCGCCCAGCCAGACGTAATCTCGGCATGGATCCAGATAACAGGTTTGTCCGGCCTGATTGCCGGCGAAGTCGAGCTTGATTTGCCTGCCATCTTGCGCACTTTGCTAGAGCGCGGCGATCTTGGTTTGCACGTCGGCGTCATCGTTCCAGACGCCACCGGCGCGCCGCGCGGTCGTGTGGCGCCTCCCTTGCGGGAACTGGATGCCATACCGTTTCCCGACTACGGCGACTTCCCATGGAGGTCATATCCGAACCGGATCGTCCCAGTCATCACTGGACGAGGATGCGGGTGGGGCGTATGCAACTTTTGCAGCGACGTCACGAGCACTGCTGGACGGACCTTTCGAAGTCGCAGTCATGGCAACGTGCTCCGCGAAATCACCGAGCATCATCGCCGGTATGGCGCATCGCTGTTCGCCTTCACCGACCTGAAGTTGAATAGCAGCGTCGAGATGTGGCGCGCGATCATCCGCGAGATTCAGGGTGCCGCTCCGGGAGCCCAATGGATTGGCGCGGTCCATGTGGGAACGGAAGCCGACAACGGCTTGTCTCTGGCGGACCTTCGCAGCGCCGCCGCGAGTGGTTGCGTTCGGCTGACGACGGGTCTTGAAACCGGGAGTCAGCGAGTCTCCGACCTTATGAAGAAGGGAACGCGACTCGAAGGCATCAGCTCCTTTTTGCGCGCGGCATCATCGGTTGGAATCTCATGCCGCTGCACCATGGTGCTGGGATATCCCAATGAGACCTCTGAGGACTTGCATGCAAGCGCAGACTTTCTCGCAACGCACCGAAGCGCAATCGAGCGCGTTTCGCTCAACCGGCTGCAAGTAGTCACCGGCACGACCCTGCACCGCACCCTTCGGCGTTCCCCAAAGTCGTTCAAAGGTTTTAACATCGTCCGCGAGGATCACGCCACGGCTCAGGCCGACCACCGAAACGACATGCTCGGCACAGCGTCCCATCGTCGAGCGGTGATGCGGCTGCTGGAAGAAGTGCACCACATAAACTCGCGCGATCTCACGGTTCGAGCGCGTGAGTTCGAAGGCGTGATGTGACATGGAAGGCCCCCGCGCGACACCGGAGATGGGAACGGCGGGTCATGTCGCCTATCTGACGAACCAGTATCCGTCGCCAAGTCATTCGTTCATCCGGCGCGAGATTTTTGCACTCGAATCGATGGGATGGCGAGTGCATCGATTTGCGCATCGGAGCAGCCGCGTCGAGTTGGTCGAACCCGCGGACATAAGTGAACTGCCCCAGACCTGTGTGCTGTTGGGGCTGCCGCCACTCACACTGCTGCGAAGCATTGCGGTGTGGTCGGTGTCGCGGCCACTCGATACATGCGCCGCAATCGCGCTTGCGATGCGCATGGCTTGGCATGGCGACCGTCGCTTCGTGGCTCATGCCGCCTACTTTGTGATGGCTTGTGCCCTGTCGCTCCGACTCCGTGACCTTGGTTGTCGCCACCTCCACGTGCACTTCGGCACCAACCCCGCGGCGGTGGCGCTCATTGCGAACCGGGTGTGCGGCCTGCAATACAGCGTAACTTTTCATGGGCCGCATGAATTTGAAGCGGACCAGAAACTCAACCTTGGTGAGAAGATCGAAGCCGCGTCCTTCATTGCTGCGGTCTCAAAGGCAGGACTTCGGCAACTCATGGAGCAGCACAAGAGTTCCGCAAGCAAGTTTCGGCTGGTGCGCTGCGGTCTCGATGCCGCGTGGTTCGATGTCCCCGACTTCGCGAGACCGTCTACGACTGACTTCCTCTGCGTCGCTCGACTCGACCCACAGAAGGATCCCTTGTTGCTTCTCGCGGCGGCCGCCATCCTCGTTCGGCGCGGCGCGTCCTTCCGGATCAAGATTGCCGGCGACGGGTCGTTGCGCGGTGAGATGGATAGCTACGTCGCGAAGAATGGCCTGGACCAGCAAGTCGAGATGCTGGGCTGGCAGACCCAGCGGCAGGTCGCCGAGCACATGCGCACCGCTCGATCCCTGGTGCTCTCGAGTCATGATGAGGGGTTGCCTGTGGCGATCATGGAGGCGTTCGCACTTGGCCTGCCCGCAATCGCACCTGACGTCGGAGGAGTTCGGGAACTTGTAGAGACCGGCGAGAGCGGTTGGCTTGTGCCACGTGGTGATGCGCAGGCGTTGGCCGACGCAATGCATGCTTGTCTTCTCGTGGTACCAAGCGAACTTGCGCGCATGGGCGCTGAAGCGCGTCGGCGAGTCCGTCCACACGACATCCGAGTGTCCGCGAGTGCGTTGGCTGCGGAGTTCTCAAAGTAGCGGACGGATGCCAGCCTCTGGTCCTCTGCGAGACACAATCTGCAGCCTTCGCATGAGCCGGCATTTGAGGCACTCCGGAGCCCGCACTTGCCGCCCCCATCACGCTTTCAGGGAAGGTTGTGCGACTTCCAGTCCAGAGCGGCTGTTGAAGCATCCATTTCCCTGAACCGCGTCAGAGTGACGTTATCAATAGAACAATGAGGAAGTGAGCCATGCAAGACCGGAAGACTGTTGCCAAGGGCGCTCTGTCAAACAGGGCACTGAACCTACTGCGGTGCCCCTCTTGCAAGGGGTCGTTGATGCCGAGCCATCCAGGACTCGACTGCGCGTCGTGTTCGACCAGCTATCCAGTCCTGAATGGTGTACCTATCCTGCTTGATGAGAGGAACAGCATCTTTCGCGTTTCGGATATCTCCATCGAGCAGCAGAAGCCAGCGGCAGGTCGCAGCTGGAAGAAGACTGTCCGGCGCTGGTTGCCTCGACTGGAGATCAACTTCACCGGGCAAGACAGTATTCTTCGCTTCAAGAAGAAGCTGTTGGAAATCGAGCCACGCCCGATGGTCCTCAATATCGGCGGGAAGCATGCAGGCTCCTTTTCGGTGGTCGTCGCAAGCGGACCTGAGGTCGAGTGCATCGAGGCCCATCTCGCTTTCACTCCGAGAACGAATCTCATCACGGACCCGCATTCGCTGCCGCTGGCGGACGAGTCAATAGATGCCATCATTGTCGATGCCGTGCTCGAGCACGCCATCGATCCGTCGATGGTTGTCGCCGAGCTCTACCGAGTCCTGAAGAAGGATGGACTTGTCTACTCAGACACGCCGTTCATGGTTCAGGTGCATGGAGGCGCTTTTGATTTCATGCGATTCAGTCACCTTGCACATCGGAGGCTGTTCCGGCGGTTCTCCGCGATTGAGAGCGGTGTCTCCTGCGGACCAGGCAGTGCGCTCGCAGTGTCGATACAGTCCTTCCTCTTGAGCTTCGTGCGCTCATCAAACGCCCGCGTCGCCATCAAAGGTATCTGCTGTTCAACTCTCTTTTGGCTGAAATATTTTGACTATCTGCTGATCAACAAGCCCGGGTCATTGGACGCGGCATTGGGAACCTACTTCGTCGGCCAAAAGAGTACGGACACATTGTGTGACCGCGACTTGATCGGGCTCTATCGAGGAATCACGCCGCCTCTCTATGTCCTGCCCCAAGTGGATGGAACGCCGGGAACGCTTACTGCGATGGGGCGCAACTTTAGAGAACGAAGTTGACAGGCTGCGTTGCAGGCCGGACCTCGAATTTCCATCCAGAAGTGATCCACTGACCCGTCTGCTCGAGCGTGTTCGCGCCATGGTCAGCCACTGCCTGTTCGAGGCCGAGTTCTGCAACCCGGCCGCCGGCTGACGGTGCTGCCATGGCCGCAGCTAGCGGACGCGTACTAATGTCGGCACGCCGCGGTCAGGTGCTCGGCGACCGGCAATACTTGCACGTCCCCATCCACCGTATTTCATGCGTACCACGCGTGCGGACGTGGATCCGTGCCGCTCGGCGTCTTGCTGCTTCAGACTGATTGCACACGGTCGGGTCGCGCCCTTTAGTCTGCTATATGCCGAAAACGGCCAGTCGAGCATCGTACGGGTGGGAGACGCGGTTCGGCTTACTCGTTCCTGCAAGTTCACGTGCGTGGTGACGAGAAGGGTTCGGGGCCACGGCGTGGGCCTGGCGGTCGTCAACGACCTCGTCGCCAGCCACGACAGCGAGCCGATTCTGACCCGCCCGCACCGCGCGCGTTGCAAGGGTCGAAGTCATCCCGCGGGCAGCCTGAAGAATCTCGCGTTCATTCAGGTGGCGTTCACGGTGGGTCGCGCAAGATGACCTCACCGCAACACAAGGAGCCACCATGAAGCGTCCTTACCTCCAGAGATTCTTCGCTTCCGCCGTCGTGATCGGCGCCGTGCTCGGCACCGCTTCGGTCGCGCAAGCCAGGCCCGATGTGCAGGTCTCGATCGGACTTCCGGGCCTCCCGGGCCTGCCTGTCTTCGTGGCGCCTCCTCTGCAGCATCCGTCCATCTGGGCCGAGCCGGTCTACGTTCAACCTCGAGCGGTCTACGAGGCCCCCCCGGCGGTCTACGAGCGTCCGTGGCGCACATCGTATCGCTATGCCAGTTCGCCCCGCTACATCTACGACCTAGACCACGACGGCGTGCCCAACCGCTATGACCGCGACCGCGATGGTGACGGCGTGCCCAACCGCTACGACCGTCGCCCCGACAACCCGTACCGCCGCTGAGCCAGAACAAGTTGGGCGCGCCGAGAGGGCGCCCTTCCACTTGGCTCGGACGCTTGAGACTGAGAGCCGCCTCTCGCGGACCGTTTCAGGCTGCGACCCGCACTACCAGCTTGCCGTTGTGCCGCCCCTGCAGCAGGTCCGCCAGGGCGGTCGGTGCGTGCTCGAGCCCCTGTATCACCTGCTCGCGCAACTTCACCTGGCCCGCCGCGACCCACGCGCCCATCTCATGGCGGAAGGCGTTGAAGCGCGGGCCGTAGTGGTCCAGGATGATGAAGCCCTGCATGCGCACCCGTTTCTGCAGAACCGTGGCCAGCAGCTGCGGCAGGTGGTCTCGACCGAGGGGCGGCGCGTCATCGTCGTTGTAGTGCGCAACGAAGCCGCACACCGGCATGCGGGCGTGCAGATTGAGCAGCGGCAGCACCGCCTGCAGCACCGCCCCGCCCACGTTCTCGAAGTACACGTCGATGCCATCCGGGCAGGCCGTGGCCAGCCGCTGCGCGAAGCCCGGGCCGTGCCGGTCTATGCAGGCGTCGAAGCCCAGTGCTTCTACCGCGTGGCGGCACTTGTCCGCCCCGCCCGCGATGCCCACCACCCTCGCACCTTTCAGCTTGGCGATCTGGCCGACCATGGCGCCCACCGCGCCCGTGGCTGCGGCGACCACCACCGTGTCACCGGGCTTGGGCTGGCCGATGTCCAGCAGGCCGATGTACGCGGTGAAGCCCGGCATGCCCAGGCCACCCAGCGCGTGCGAGGGGTGGGGCGCGTCGCCCAACGGGAGCAGATCGCTGCCATCAGAGACCGCGTAGTCCTGCCAGCCGGCATTGGCCAGCACCACGTCGCCTTCACGGAACTCAGGATGGTGCGAGGCCACGACCCGGCTCACTGTGCCACCGACCAGGGCGGCGCCCAGTCCGACCGGTGGCGCGTAGCCGGGACCGATCGAGTCCATCAGGTTGCGCATGTACGGGTCGAGCGACAGCACCAGCGTGCGCAGCAGCACCTGCCCCTCGCCCGGCTGTTGAACAGCCACGTTCTCTAGCCGGAAATCGCTGGCGACCGGCAGGCCACGCGGATGGGCCGCCAGCACGATGCGGCGGTTGTTTGGCGCGGCGGTCATGCCTGCACCACCCGCGGACCCCAGCGCCAGGTGAGCAACGTGCCCGCCGTGATGGCGACCACAGCGAAGGCCGGCGCTCCCAGCGCGCCCACATGATCCACCAGCAACCCGCCACCGATGGCTCCTGCAGCGATCGCGATCTGGAAGGCGGCCACGAGAAGGCCGCCGGCGGCCTCGGCTTGGTCCGGCGCGGCGCGCACGATCCAGGTCTGGAACCCGACCGGGAAGGCGCCGAAGGCAAAGCCCCACAGGCTGACGGCGACAGCCGTGACAGCCGGCGAGGTGCCGGCCACCAGGAGGCTCGCGGCCAGCAAAGTGATAAGCGCGCCGCCTGCCGCGATCGCGTGGCGCTCGCTACGCCCGGCCAGCCAGCCGCCCGCGAAGTTGCCGAAGAAGCCACCGATGCCATACCCCAGCAGCACCGCCGAGACCGCCTCCACCGACAGCCGCGTCACCTGCTCCAGCACGGCGCGGATGTAGGTGAAGCCGGCGAAGTGGCCCGAGACCACCAGCAGCACCGCCAGCAGCGCGAAGCGCACGGCCGGCCGCGTGAACAGCTCACCCATCGCGCGCAGCCTGGCCTCGCCGCGCGGCGGCAGGGCCGGCAGGGTGCGTAGCTGCACCGCGAACGCCAGCACGCCGACCGCCCCGGCCGCGACGAAGGCGCTGCGCCAGCCCCACAAGTCGCCCATCCACGCGCCCACCGGCGCCGCACAGACGGTGGCGATGGAGACGCCGGTCAGCACCACCGACATCGCGCGCGGAAACAGCGGCCCGGGCACCAGCCGCATCGTCAGCGCCGCCGCCATCGACCAGAAGCCACCCAGGGCGATGCCCAGCACCACCCGGCCGGTCAGCAGCACACCCAGCGACTGCGCAGTGGCCGCCAGCACGTTGGAGAACAGCAGCAAGGCCGTGAGTGCCAACAGCACCCACCTGCGGTCGAAGCGCCGCGTCAGCAGCGGCACGGCCGGTGCGGCCACGGCACCCACCAGCGCCGTGGCGGTGACCGCCTGACCGGCCGCGCCGACCGAAACATGCAGGTCGGCCGCCATCGCGGTGAGCAGGCTGGCCGGCAGGAACTCGGCCGTGACCAGGCCGAACACGCCGAGCGAGAGCGAAGCCACGGCCGGCCAGCGTGCGGCGTCGCGTTCGGGGGCGTTGGGGGGAGCGGCGGAGAGCCCGCTGGAGGCATCGAGGCAGGCGGAGCAGGAATTGGTTGACACGGAATTCGAAGCCTTGTTGGTCCTAAGGTCGGCCAGCTTAGGCCTAGCATCCAGTGCTTTCCATGCCGGAACAGCCCAAATGCTTGACCGTTTCTCCAGCCCGAGCACCGCGACCGCGGCCCTGCCCCTGACCGGTCCCGACCCCCTGACGCAGATCCTGTTGGGCCTGCGGCTGGAAGGCGTGGAGTACGGTCGCTGCCTGATGCACGCGCCCTGGGCGGTTTCGTTCCCGCCGCAGCCCACGGCACGCTTCCACTTCGTCGCCAGCGGCGGCTGCTGGCTGCATGCGAGGGGCCAAGACTGGGTGCAGCTGAACGCCGGCGACGCCGTGCTGCTGCCACGCGGCAGCGCCCATGTGCTGGCCAGTGCGCCCGACGTGCAGGCGGTGAACATCGCCTCGCTGGGACGTGACACGGTGGCCGACGACATCTACCTCGTGCGTGGCGCAGCCGCCGATGCCGGGCCGCCGACCCATGTGATGTTCTGCGGCGGCATGCAGTTCAACCTGGATCCCTTTCACCCGCTACTCGCGATCATGCCGGAGGTGATCCGCGCCGGCGACCTGGCGCAGCGCGATCCCACTGTGCCGGTGTTGCTGGAGGCGATGGAGCGCGAAGTGGCGCTGAACCGCATCGGCGCCTGCGGCATCCTGGCGCGCATGGCGGACGTGCTTGCCGCGAGCATCATCCGCGCTTGGGTGGAATGCGCCTGCAGCAACCCCACCGGTTGGATTGCCGCGTTGCGCTGCCCCGGCGTGGGCAAGGTCCTGGCCGCTATCCACACCGCGCCAGAGCGTGACTGGAGCGTGCCCGCGCTGGCCAATGTGATGGGTACCTCGCGCTCGCGGTTCGCCCAGGCCTTCAAGGATTCGGTCGGCGAAAGCCCGGCCCGCTACGTCGCCAAGATCAAGATGTTCCAGGCTCGGCGCTGGATCGCGCAGGACGGCATGCGCGTCACCGTGGCCGCGGATCGGCTGGGCTACGACTCGGAAGCCTCATTCAGCCGGGCCTTCAAGCGCGTGATCGGCCATGCGCCGAGCCTGGCGAAGGCATTGGCTGAGTAGGCAGAGCGACCCGGTTTCCTGAGAAAGACTTTCGATTCATATCGGCTGGCCATTCCGCCTGCAAGGCTTTTGGTTGTCTATCGCTAGCACTGCGAACAACACAACTCGTGCGTGCGAGACGGATTCGCCAGTACGTGAAATCAGGTGGCGAGCGGCTGCCCCGTCGCGGCTGGTGGATGTGACCGCGGCCTCGAACTCGACGGCTCCGCAATGGCAAGAGCCGTGAACCTGCATGGAGGCACTCATATGGTCGAATGCCGTTGCCAAGCGCGATGCAAACGGGATGCTACCTTGCGCTCTCGTCCATCTAGAGGCGGTTCGGTATGCTGTGCCAACCCAACCTGCTTGAAATCAACGATGGCGTCTGGTTCCCCCATCCCGTATCCGGTCGGCAAGCCGGGCACCCCTTGGGACCCTGCGGACAAGGCCGCGTGGCTCAGTCGCCAGCGAGTCCAGCGAAGCTATGCGGCGGAAGTGCTCGTGCCGCTCCAGACTCGCTTGCCCACGCAAGCGGAGCTATTTCGGTACGGAGTTCTCGACTACACGCGTTTCGGATTTGGCACCTACCCGCTCTACGCGGTGCGCAGCCGTCAATGGGACCCAAGCCATCCCGTGGTGGTGGTCACCGGCGGCGTGCATGGCTACGAGACCAGTGGAGTTCAAGGTGCGCTGCGTTGGATCCTGCAGGAGTTCGACGGCCATGCTGGGACCATCAATGTCTTGGTG
>Ga0307508_10000864_pt1 | contig 35174 bp, 21 predicted proteins | sample 9_EM_MG_FD_203089 | JGI IMG/M metagenome (GOLD analysis project Ga0307508, IMG submission 203089) | Populus trichocarpa ectomycorrhiza microbial communities from riparian zone in the Pacific Northwest, United States - 9_EM | ecosystem: Host-associated > Plants > Roots > Unclassified | place...
GACGCGGTCCGCGGGCCGGTCGCGTACGGCCCCGCCTGGCAAGGCCGCAACAACACCGGCGCCTACTCGTTCACCGTCGACCTAGGCACCACCCGTGCCATCACCGAGATCAACAGCAGCTGGCTGCAGGTCAAGAACGACTTCGTGCTGCTGCCTGCCACGGTGACCTACGCGACCTCGACCGACGGCACCACCTTCACCGCGGCCGCCACCATCAGCCGGCCCGCCGTCTCCGACCTCAATCAGATCAAGACCTACCGGGCCACCAACCTGGCCACCACCGCCCGCTACGTCAAGATCGACGTGGACGGCACCGGCGTGTGGACCATGACCGACGAAACCGAGATCCGCGGCACGGCCCCCGCAGTGCTGACCGCCCCGACCGGCGCATCCGCCGTCGCCGGCGGCGCGCAGACGGTGAGCCTGTCCTGGTCGGCGGTAACCGGCGCGACCGGCTATCAGGTCTACCGCGACGGCGTGGTCGTCGCCAAGCCCACCGGCACCACGCTAGTCGACACCCAACTCGACCCGGGCACCGCGTACAGCTACCAGGTCTCCGCGGTTGACGGGTCCGGCACCACCTCGCCGCTGAGCGCGGCCGTCTCGGCAACCACGGCAGCCGCCGCTGTCTCGCCGGTGAACTACGCTCGCTGCGCGGCCGGGGCCGGGCAGCCCGGCTGCACCTACACCGCCAGCACCCCGGCGGATGCCGGCTACCCCGACACCGCCGGCCGGTCACTGACCGACGCGGTCCGCGGGCCGGTCGCGTACGGCCCCGCCTGGCAAGGCCGCAACAACACCGGCGCCTACTCGTTCACCGTCGACCTAGGCACCACCCGTGCCATCTCCGAGATCAACAGCAGCTGGCTGCAGGTCAAAAGCGACTTCGTGCTGCCGCCCAGCCGGGTCACCTACGCCACCTCGACTGACGGCGTCTCGTTCACCCAGGCCGCCGTGATCGACCGGCCGAACCTGTCCGACGCCAACCAGATCAAGACCTACCGGGCCATCAACCTGGCCACCACCGCCCGCTACGTCAAGATCGACGTAGACGGCACCGGCGTGTGGACCATGACCGACGAAACCGAAATCCGCGGCACGTCGCTGGCCACGCCCGCCATGACCGCGACCGCGACCGGCGCACAGACGGTGAGTCTGGCGTGGTCCGCGGTACCGGGTGCGACCGGCTACCAGGTCTACCGCGACGGCGCGGTCGTCGCCAAACCCACCGGCACCACGCTGGTCGACACCCAACTCGACCCCGGCATCGCCTACAGCTACCAGGTCGCCGCGACGGGCCAGGCCGGGACGACGTCGCCGCTGAGTGCGGCGGTAACCGCGACCACCACCTCGGCGGCCACCTCACCGGTCAACTTCGCCCGCTGCGGCGCCGCGGACGGGCAGCCCGGCTGCACCTACACCGCCAGCACCCCGGCGGATGCCGGCTACCCCGACACCGCCGGCCGGTCACTGACCGACGCGGTCCGCGGGCCGGTCGCGTACGGCCCCGCCTGGCAAGGCCGCAACAACACCGGCGCCTACTCGTTCACCGTCGACCTCGGCACCACCCGTGCCATCACCGAGATCAACAGCAGCTGGCTGCAGGTCAAGAACGACTTCGTGCTGCTGCCTGCCACGGTGACCTACGCGACCTCCACCGACGGTCAGACCTTCACCACCGTGGCCAGCATCGCCCGGCCCGCCGTGTCGGACGTCAACCAGATCAAGACCTACCGGGCGCTCGGCCTGGCCGCCACCGCCCGCTACGTCCAGATTCAAATTGACGGCGCCGACGTCTGGACGTTGACCGACGAAACCGAAATCCGCGGTCTCACCCTCACCGGACCACTCACCCTGCTCAACCCCGACTCGCAGGTCAGCACCGTCAATGCCGTGGTCACCCGGCAGCTGTCCGCCGGCGGCGGCATGCAGCCTTACCGCTGGTCAGCCACCGACCTCCCGACCGGCCTCAGCATCGACGCGGGCACCGGCGCCATCACCGGCACGCCCACCGCGACGGCATCGAACGCCGCCACAGTCAGCGTCACCGACACCACCGGCGCCGCCCGCAGTGTGGGTTTCCCGTGGGACGTCGTCGCGGCACTGCTGCTGGCGCCTCCGTCTGGGCTGTCGGTGTCGACGGGCAAATCCGTCACCCAGGACCTGCAGGCCTACCTCACCGGTGGTGCCGGGCCGTACACCTGGTCCGCGTCCGGTATTCCGGCAGGTCTGACGCTCGACTCCCGCACCGGCACGGTCACAGGCACGGCGAGCACCCTGGGAACCTACCCGGTGCAGGTCACCGTCATCGACCGCACCGGCACCGCGGCCACCGCCACGACCACCTGGACGGTGACCGCCGGGATCGGCGTGACCCCAGTACCCGCCCAGACCAGCTACACCGGTGAACCGGTAACGCTGCAGATGGCCACCACGGGTACAGGGCCGTACACGTGGACCGCCTCCGACGTCCATAACGATTTCTATGCCTCGCTGCCCGCTGGGCTGACCATCAACACGACGACCGGTCTGATCAGCGGCACCCCCACCGCGACCGGCACCGCCACGAGCATCGAAGTCTGCGCTGCCAGCGGACCAACGCGGGATTGCGTCTACCTCGACTGGACGATCAGGGACCGCATCACCGTGACCGGCGGTCCGCGTAACGGCACATCAGCCGTCGGCAGCTCTACTAGCGTGCCATTCACCGCTGACGGCGGCATTGGCGCGATCGCCTGGAGTACGACCGGCCTGCCGGCCGGCCTGACCCTGGCCCCAGCGACCGGGCTTGTCACCGGCACCCCCACAACCGCAGCGTCCTACGCCGTCACCATCACCGCCACCGACGTGAACGGCACCATCGGAAAGCAGTCGCTGAATTGGACGACCGCTGCGCTACTAGAGGGAATACCGTCCTCCCTCGGGTACAGCTCGGCCATTGTCCGGCTCAACGGTGACTACGGCGCGCCGTACGTGATCCGGATCTGGGACCTCACCGCGAACGTCGACCTCGGCTCCTGCCCAGCCACCATTGTCTCCAACTGCATTCTCGAGGCTCGCAGCGACAAGTTCACCGGCACGCACACCTTCTACGCCGCGCTGAGCCTCGCCGACGGCACCAATGTGCAGGGCACCACGACCTGGACCATCACCGCCCCATCGCCCGCCCCGGCCGGGCTCGCGCAGGCCGCACTCGAGATTGACTATCCGGGTGTCTCATACCGCGGTGGCAACCGAGAGGTCGGCAAAGACGCCTATGAGCAGATCTACAACTGGGCGCGGTCCAGCCGTGACCCGGTGGATCAGCTCACCGTCTGGGCAAAGGTCAACCAGGACCTGAACACCTCTCCCAACTACTTGGAGATCATCGATTCCACAACCGGCGAGACGCTGCGATCCTGCGGATCCGGCATGGAGTGTCCTGCCGTGATCACCAAGGCCCGCGCTGGGCACCAGTTCACGGTCGTCCTCACCGACCACAGCACCATCAAGAGCTCATGGCAGTTGTTCGGCGGCGGCAGCCCGGACTTCTCGGCGCAAACCCTGAGCGTCAGCGTCACCAACGGCGTGATCAGCGCGGCCACCAACCGTGACATCGGCCAGTCCTACTTCAACCGGATGTCGCTGATCGACCCGGCCCACCCTAGCGCATTCAACTCCGACCTCACTCAGGCCCTCATCTCTCGGTCGAATCTGAACACGACGAAGGCCTGTACTGCCACGTCCTGTACCTGGGCGCCTACCTTCGACTGGCTGGTTCCCGGCTTTACCTATGTGATCGACGTCGACGGCATGCGCTCCGGGTCCTTCCGCTACACCCGGCCGACCCCGCCTCCGCTGCTGCGATCGGAGACCCAAGGCGGCCAGAACCCGGCCATGCCGCAGACCCAGGTCTGCAGCTGCGAGCCGGTCAACACCGCCACCGGCGAATTCTTCGAAAACGCAACCGACCTCACCCTGCCCGGCAAGGGCCCAGCGCTGGCGATCAGCCGCACCTACTCCAGCTCCGCCGGCACCACCGACGGTCCCATCGGCCAGGGCTGGACCACCAACCATGCTGCCGCACTCACCATCGATGACCCGGCAGCGGCCGTGCCCACCACTATCACCGTGGCCCAGGAGAACGGCGCCACCGTGCGGTTCAACCACGATGGCAGCGGCCACTACGTACCCAACCAGAACGTGCTTGCCACCCTGGTGCACGAGCAGGACGGGACGTGGACGTTCACCCGACGCGCCCAGGACGTCTTCACGTTCATCGCCGCTGGACGCCTGCTCAAGCACGCCGACCTGCACGGCAACACCATCACCTACGCCTACACCAGCGACGGACGACTGGCCTCCGCGACCAGCAGCGACGGCCGCGCCCTGACCTACTCGTGGACCGGTACGCGGCTGTCCGCGGTCGCCGATTCCGCCGGACGCCACGTCACTTACAGCTACGACGTCGCCGGGCAACTGGCAACGGTCACCGGCGTCGACGGCGCGGTCACCCGCTACGGGTACAACACCGCCAGGCAACTCGCCGTGGTGACCCAGCCCGGCGGCGGCTTCACCCGCAACACCTACGACAGCAGCAACCGCGTCGTGCGTCAGGTCGACCCGGCCGGCCAACCCACATTGATCAGCTACAACGGCACCACTACCGGCACGGCCACCACCACCGTCACCGCACCCGACGGCACGGTCACCGTCAGCACCTTCACGACCGGCTACCTGACCAACAAGACCATGGCCGCCGGCACCACCGCGCAGCAGGTGTGGCGCTACAGCGTCGACGGCGCCGGCAACACCACCGCGGTCACCGACCCGGCCGGCAAGACATACAGCTACGCCTTCGACGAGCAGGGCAATCGCACCCGCCAGCAGGACGCCCTGGGCCGGGTCACCACCACGGTCTACAACGCCCTCAACCAGCCGGTCTCCACCACCGACCCGCTCGGCCGCACCACCACCAGCACCTACAACAGCACCGGGGACCAGCTCACCACGACCAGCCCGGACGCTCGCGTGCAACGGTTCACCTACAACGCCGACGGCACGGTGGCCACCAGCACCGCCCCCGCCGGTGAAGTCACGGCGTTCGGCTACGACAGCGCCGGCCGTCAGACCAGCACGACCGCCCCGGACGGCACCGTCAACACCGTCGCCTACAACAGCGCCGGGCAGCCCGTCACCACGACGGACGCGGCCGGGAACACCACCACCAGCACCTACGACCCCGCCGGTCGGCTGCTGAGCGTAACCGATCCGCAAACCCGCACCGTTCGCTACGGCTACGACGCCGACGGCAACCGCACCACCGTCACCGACCCAACCGGGCGGACCACCACCGGCTACGACGCGCTCGGCCGCCCCGTCACGGTCACCGACCCGGCCGGGGCGACCGGCAGCACCACCTACACCCCGGCCGGCAAGGTCGCCGCCACCACCACCGACCCCACCGGCAGGACCACCACCTACCAATACAACCCGCTCGGTCTTCTCAGCAGCGTCACCGACCCGGCCGGACGCACCACGAGCTACGGCTACGACACCGACGGCCGCCCGGTCAGCACCACCCTGCCCTCCGGCGCCACCAGCAGCACCGGCTACGACGCCGCCGGTCAGGTCACTACCAGCACCGACGCAACCAGCAAAACCACCACCTACACCTACGACAACGCCGGGCAGCTGACCGCGACCACCGACCAGCTGCAGCGGGTCACCAGCCGTACCTACACTGCCGACGGGCTGCTGGCCAGCACCGTCGGCGCGGACAACGGCACCACCAGCTACAGCTACAACAGCAACGGGCAGCTGACCAAGACCACCAACCCGGACGGTGCCGACACCAGCTACACCTACAACAGCCTCGGCCAGCAGAGCAGCCGCACCCAGCCCGGCGGCCTGATCACCCACTACAGCTACGACCCCGCCGGTCGGCCGAAGACCACCACCAACCCCGACGGCAGCACCGTCACCAAGACCTACAACAGCGCCGGCGACCTCACCGGCGTCGACTACAGCAACCCGAACACCCCGGACGTCAGCTACACCTACGACACCGCGGGCCGGCAGGCCACCATGACCGACGGCACCGGCACCACCACCTACACCTACGACGCCACCGGCCGGCTCACCGGCAGCACCGACGGCACCGCCACCACTGTCGGCTACGGCTACGACCCAGCCGGACGACTGACCAGCCTGACCTACCCCGGCGGCAACAAGCTCACCTACGGCTACGACACCGCCGGGCAGATGACCTCCGCCACCGACTGGGCCGGGCGCACCACCGCCTTCGTCTGGCGCCCCGACGGGCAACTCGCCACCCAGCAAACCCCCAACGGCGTCACCAGCACCTACGGCTACGACAACGCCGGCCGGACCCTGTCCATCGGCGTCGCCAAGAACAGCACCGCCCTGGCCACCTACAACTACGCCTACGACAACGCCGGCCAACTGAGCGCCGACGCCGACAACGGCTACACCTTCGACCCGATCGGCCAGCTCAAGACTTCCACCGGGACCACCGCCACCGGCGCCTACAGCACCACCCCCGGCGGGAACCTCACCGGCCTGCCGGGTGGCACCACGCTGACCTACAACGCCGCCCGGCAGCTGACCGGCAGCAGCAGCACCAGCAGCCCGACCGTCAGTTACCAGTACGACGGCAACGGCAACCGCACCAGCAGCACCACCGCCGGCAGCCCGGCCACCACCTACCGATACCAGCAAACCGGACTACTCGCCGGCGTCACCACCAGCACCGGCACTACCGTCGACTACACCACCGGCGGTGACGGCCTACGACACACCCGCACCACCGGCGGCACCACCAGCCGCTACACCTGGGCCACCAACGGCAGCATGCCGCTGATCCTCGACGACGGCGTCCACCGCTACCTGTACGGGCCTGGCCTCACCCCGTACGCCCAGATCGATACCGCCGGCACCATCCAATACCTGCACACCGACAACCTCGGCTCCGTACGCCTCATCACCGACACCACCGGAACCGTCGTCGGCAGCAACACCTACAACCCCCGCGGCGAACGCGTCACCCACACCGGCGCCGGCAGCAACATCGGCTTCACCGGCGCCTGGACCGACCCCACCACCGGCCTGGTCTACCTACGCGTCCGCGACTACGACCCCACCACCGGCCAATTCCTCACCATCGACCCCCTCGCCGACGCCACCGGCCAGCCCTACGCCTATGCCGGCAACAACCCGCTGCAATACACCGACCCCGCCGGACTGTGCGCCGACTGCAACTGGCTGGAAAACTTCGTCCTCTCCGGCCCCTCCAACCTGCTGGCCGACAACTTGCAACACGGCCCCGGCGGCCAAGTCGTATCCTTCTTCGAAGGCGTCGGAGACGCCGCCAGCTTCGGTCTCACCGGCCACGTCCGCGACGCCATCAGCCCCGGCTCTAGCTGCCTCGTCAGGACCGACAGCTGGGCATATACTGCCGGCGAAGTCTCCACCTACCTCATCCCGGCCGGAGGTGCGGCAAAAACTGTCTACGGCGCCTACACAGAATTACGCGTGGCACGTGCCGCAGGAGGCGCTGTGTCGGCGCTTGCAGCTGGCGCCGCAGAAGACGGAACGGGACTTGTCGAAGGCGCCAACGGAGCCTTGAGAGACCCGGCGACCGGTCGGTTCGCGTCCAACCCTGATCGAGTCGCTCCTGAACCGAGTTCGGGGTTGCACGGTAACTCGCGGCTGAGTGACGCGCCGACGTCGCTGTATCGGCTCGAGGACCTCAACGAGAACTACCTGAAGACCGGCATCACGAGCAACCCCGGTGGACGGTATACCCAGGACTTCATGAGCGACAAGTTCATGAACATCATCAATGTCGGATCGCGGAGCAACATGTTGGATCTGGAGCGCATGATCGTCGAAATCGACCCTGGTCCGCTGAACTTCGAACGCTGGGCTGGGACGGGTCGATGAGCGCCCACCCCGCCCTGGCTGTGGGTGTGGTAGCTGGCGGCCCTGGATCGAGCGTCGAGTGGACCGAAGCCGTCAAGCTGCTCGGTCGACGGGTTATCGAGCTGAGGGACGGCGTCGAGTCGGCGCTCTCGGTGAACGTCGTCTATCAGATCCCGGGACAGTTTCTGCAGCCCGATTTTGAGGGTGCTCGCAGTGGGCGTTTCTCCCGCAAGGAGGGCCGGCTGCTTGTGCAGGTCGCCCTACCTGCCGCTCCGGTCGGGGATGCCTACGAGGAGGCTCGTACTCGGCTGGCTGAGGCGATCTCGCTCGCGGGGCAGTTCGCCTATCAGGAAGGGCTGACGCCGACCGCGGAACTGTTGCCGCTCCGACAGCTTGTGAGCCGCTTGTAGTCGAGGGCTTGAGGTCCACTTAAAGATCAAATCGGGCGGCTGACTCTTCTGGCACTTGAGGGTCGGTGGTTCCGCTGGGAGGGTCGGCCGCGCTCTGGACGGACAACCCTGGCTGCCACCGGTCGTAGCGTAACCACGCCCATCACGCTCGCCAACCCGTGAATGGACTCGGAACCGGGCGGTCGGAGTGGGGCGATAGAAGTTCAGGTCCTTCCAGTTCCGCACCCGCGGCATCCGCTCGAACCCGCACAGGTGCGCGAGCGCATAGACCGGCAGCGCCTGGCCTTGCGTATCGGCGTGGATCGTATCCGGGCGGACCTTGGATTGCTGGTCGAGCAGGCCCTGGATGATGTGCACGGCCTCCCACACCCCGACCGGGATGAACTTGGAGAACAACGCGATGTAGGTGTCGGACACGTAGTGGTACGCGATGCCGCCCGTGCCGGAAGCACGCGAGTTCCCGGATTCCAGAATGCGATTGAGGCGGAACCCGCGCGTGGTGGTGAGCCTGGCGGCCGTTCGTGGCGCGGGTCCGCGTGTCTTCACACACCCTGGGTATTGGCCTAAATCCTCATCTCCGGCGTACTCCGACCGACTTGAGTGGCCATGCCAGTGGAAGTGTCCTTGCGGCATCACGTAGCCGTTCTTACCAGTCAGTGGCCACAGATCAGCCCACAGCACGTGGCGGTGGTCGACGCGCCGACGGTTGCCCAGCAGTTGCCCGCGCCCGAGGGCCGATGTGGCGTCTACGTCTTGTCGTTCGACGACGGGCAGTTGTACGTCGGCCAGGCCGTCAACGTGGTGAGCCGGTTCGGCGATCACCGCAAGACGTACGGCGACATCGCGGAGATGCACTTCTGGCGGGTTCCACGGGCTGGCCTCGACACCTTCGAACAGCATGCGATCCGGGTCCTGCAAACCGAGGGGTTCCTGCTGCGTAACGTGATCCATGCGTCTGGACGACTCGGCGCGAGCGACCTCGACACGATCGCCTCATATGTCGAGCAGCAGGAGTGGTTCGCTTCTGCGCCCTCCGACTACCTCGGCGACGAGGTCCGCCCGGACCGCGCTCAGGTCCGCCTATCCAACCAGGGCAGGTTCGATCGGGTCGCGGATGATCCGCGCCTGGCCGCCGTGCTTCCTGCGGTCCGCCGCTATCTCGCATGGACCGTTCCCTTCCCGCGGCGCACGGAATTCTCCCACTGGTCGATCAGCGCCGTTCCGGACACGAACAAGAACTCCTGGCCACGGATGCTCACCGTCACCTTGCACTCGCTCGAGACCCTGTTCGTGGGAGCGCCGATCGACGAACAGCATCGAACGATCTTCCAGCTCAACGTCGACCAGGCGACGATGCGGCGGCGGTGGCCGGAGCTCGACGACTTGAGGGACGCCTTCGTCGCGGCGAGTGTCCATGAAGGCGGATACGCGGTGCGCCCGGGTGTGCTCGCGTTGGCGGTCGATGGCGCGAGGAACTTTATGCGACTGCTCGACGTTGACGGCGTGGTCGAGGCGGCTCGGCGGCTCAATCTCGACATGATCCGCAAGGGTCCGGCCATGCAGTGGAAGAGCCACTCGTTCGGGCTCGCTGATCTGCTGCTCGATCAGGTCGCCGATCCAACCCGCGGCGTGGACGGCGACCCGTTGGGCTGCGGCTTGGCTGCCGATGCCTTGGGCGATATCCGGAGGGCAGAGAAGCTCTACCGGCTGGCCGCCGACGCGGGCATCCCGGAGGCCGCCTTCCGTCTCGGCGATCTGCACACGGAACTCTGCGACGACGAACAGGCCGCGTTCTGGTACGAGGGTGCCGAGCGCGGTGGCTACCACGGAGTGCGGCGAGCTGCGGACTTCGGCAACACCTACGGGCTGATGGAGCTCGCCAAACGCACTGCGGAGGAGGGCGACCTGTCCGCAGCAGCTGATCTCTTCCAGCGTGCGGCTGACGGCGGTGCCACCGAGGCGTACGCCGAACTCGGCTTCCTTTTCGAGGATCGAGGAGAAACCGCAGCGGCTGAGGTGGCGTACCGATGCGCAGCCGAAACGGGCCACGGGCTTGGCTGGTACGGCCTCGCATTGCTGCGGCAACAGGAAGGCGACACCGCGCAGGCGGAAGCCTTGCACCGGCGAGCCGCCGACGCCGGCCACCTGGGATCACTGATCGACATCGGGCTACTGCAACAGCAACGCGGCGAAGACGATCTCGCCGAGGCCAACTTCCGGAAAGCGGCGAAAGCCCGCTACCCGAACTCCGAGGACCTGCTCGGAGACATCGCCGCCCGCCGCGGCGACCGAGACGCCGCCGTTAAGCATTACAACCGTGCCGTCAAGTGGGGCAACACCGACGCCCTGATCGGCCTCGGCCTGCTGATCGAGGATGAAGGCGACCTGGATGGTGCCGAGTCCCACTATCGGCAAGCGGCCGACGCGGGGAATCTGCGAGGGCTGGTAAACCTGGCGATGCTGCACGCACTACGACACGACCACGAGCGGGCCGAGGCATACTGCCGCGAGGCTGCCGAGGCGGGGCACGCCGACGCGTACACCGACCTCGGTGACATGCTCCAGGACTCGGGCTATCCGGAAGCGGCGGAGCACTTCTACCGGCTCGCCGGCGTCTGAACAGGCGACGCCGGCCGAACCACCCATCGGGAGGTCCGTCGAACGCGAGTACGCCGACCACTCAACAGTGTCATCGCCAGAGGGTGGATCGCCGTTCGGGGTGGGCAGCGTAGACGTACTTCATCGCGGTCTCGGCGGCGATGCCGAACACCCGCATGAGGTGGACGGGGTCGGCGGTGTGGTGGGCTTCGGCGAGGATGCGGTCCTGGCGGAGCTTGGACGGACTCAGGTCAAGGGGCCGGAAGATGTCATTGATCACCATGCTGGAGATCGGTGGGAGCCGGGTGTCGGCGGCGGTCTGTTGGCTGACCAGCAGGTGGGGGTTGGCGGTCCGTGGCCACCGTCGGTGGCGGTCGCGTAGCCAGTGCCCGGCGAGGGCATGGGTGAGTTCGTCGAGGTAGACGGTGTGGGGCAGGTCGCGGCGGACGGTCAGGCGGCCGCGGGCCAGGTCGAGGTCGGTCAGGCGCAGGTGGCGGGTTTCACGCGCGCCGAGGCCGTGGATGGCGATGAGCGCGACGACGAGCTTCGCCAAGGTGCCGTCGGCCCGGTCGATCAGGCCGCGTAGCCGGTCGGTGGGGATCGGGGCGGGAAGACGTGCGATGGCGGGCAGCGTGATACCGCGCGTGGGGTCGCGGAAGATCACACGTTCCTGCTTGAGCGCCCGGAACAGGCTTCGCAGCGCGCTGAGCAGGTCCCGGCCCGGCGAGCCCGGCCGGGACGTGAGGGCGTGGCGGACATCGTCGTTGGTGATCTCGCGCAGGCTGCTCACGCGGCTGGCCCACTCGGTCAGGATCGGGTAGAGGTAGCCGAGATACTTGCGGATCGTCTCGAACGGCATCGCTGGGTGGGTGCGCCGGCCCTCGCCGCGCAGGACCAGTACCCAGCGGCGGAGTTCGCCGGCAAGGTTCTCGGGGAGGGTCTGGATGCGTTCTTCGACGGCTCGCTCGTGGATGTCGAGCTGCCGGGTCGGGGTCGGGGGTGGCCAGGCCTTGCTGGGTGAGGAACTGCAGGATCCGGCGGGCGCTGGTGCCGGGCCGGTCGGTGGGCAGGGATCGGATGTCGGCCTCGTGGATGGGGGCGTCCGCGCCGACCCACGCGAGCAGGATGCGCAGGCTGCGGGCCGCCAGTCGGCGGACCTGTTCGTCCCATCCCTGCTGGCGGGCGTGGTGACCGAACTCGTCGAGCAGCGCCTGGGCGGTGTCGGTGAGCGAGGGCAGCTGGTCGAACTGGCCGATGGTGATGCAGCTCCAGTCCCGGCGGGCGTCGAACAGGACGCCTTGGGCCGGGTCGACCAGGTGCGCGGAGAGCGGCGGGGCGGGCGGCCGGGCAGCGGCCGCGCGTTGTCGGCCCTTCTGGTGCGGCGCGTCGTAGCCGAGCGTCCCGGACCGAATCGCGAGTCGGGGAGCCAGATCGCCGCCTAGCCACAACTGGGTCCAGATCTGGATCTCCGCTTCGGGGCCGTACTGGTCGAGGTGCAGGCAACAGGCCCGGCAATTGCCGGCCAGCAGGGGAACATCGGTGCGCTGGCAGCGGCCGCAGTCCCCGATCGGATGCCGCCGCCAGTTGTTGCAGCCGGCGCAGACGGAGCGATAACCCCAGCAGTCGCACTGCCGGCAACTGCGGTGTGGTTTGTGCAGGACGACGGGTCGGCTGCGCTGGCGTCGGCGCAGCAGCCCGGCCTCGCGCAACAGCGCAGCGGTCGGTGTCTTGGCCCGGGGCAGGTCGTCGAGGATCTCTTCGGCGATCAGGTCGTCGCCGTCGGCGTCGCGGACGGCCAGCGCCAGTCGCAGCATCCAGCAGACGGCCCGCCACCATGCGGTACTGAGGCCTTCCCGTTCGGCTTTCGCGATGGCCGCCGAGCGCAGCCGGTCGTAGTCGGCGAGGTCCCGGTCCCGGATGCGCCGCGCGTGGTCCTCGGTGAGCCGCCGGCGTACAGGGAACAGCGCAAGCTGGCCACGGACGGCGGGCGGGCACACGTTCGGGTCGTCTCGGGATTCGACCGCCGCAGCGCGTTGACGCTCCAGCCAGGAGCGCGGACGGCTCGCGTCGCGCGGCTGACCCCGCAGCGGGCGGTCGATCGGCTGCGCCCTGGGCGGTGCCGCCCCGGGCAGGATCAGCGCGAGCTGGCATGGTTGCCCGGGAACCGGGTCGGTGATCCAACCGGGGTCGAAGGTGCGGATGACCTGCAGGCAGAGCCGGCATAGCCCGTCGGTGTTGAGATGGCCGGCATGCCCGCACCGGCGGCACGGGCCGGTTTCCGCCGTACCAGTGCTGACTTCCCTATCTCCTGCCGGCACCCCTCGATCAACCCTCCGATCCGGGCGGCCTCCTGCTCCAACCGCAGCACCTCAGCCCGACCCGCCGCTTCCCGCTCGCCCAGCAACCGCAAGATCTGATCGCCATCCACCCGCCCACCCCCCACAGAGAACCGGTCAACCAACCCATACCAACAGGCCACCGGACACCACAACGGGGCAGACATCGACGCTCATCTCGCAGGTCACTCAACGTGGACATCAGCGCGGACTTACCCGCCCATGGCGCGGCCTGCCACCACACGTACGGACCGTGGTGGGCATCCAGGCAGAATGCAGCCAGCTCGGCGAGCTCCTTCTGCCGACCGGTCAGCCGCGGCGGGGCGATGCGTTTGACCTGTTCCAGGTACGCCGACTGGACCGCAGATCGCAGCGGATCCGGACGGTTGCTGCGGTCGCTCGTCGCGTCACCACCTGCAGGCGTCTCCCCGTCCGGGTGTCGGGTGCGCGGCCGGCCGCCGCGGTTGATACGGGTCTGCTGCCACACCCTGTTGTGCAGCCCGATCCACCACGCGACCCCACGCGAGGGGTGTTTTCGGGTGCGCTCTTTGGCGAGCCCTTCGAGGAAGGCGACCAGGAATCCGAACTCGCGGTGCTTGGCCTTGCTCGGTACCGAGACGCCGTTGAGCCAGCCGCTCAACGTCGAATCGTTGAGCACGACCGGTGGGCTCTGGCCTTTGCCCTGGCGTACCAGGGTGGCCAGGTCAGGTCTGTCCGCGGCCTCGTATAGAGCCCGCAGGTGGGCTGCGAACTCGTGTGCCGGGTCCGGAGGTTCACTCACCGGCGGGCTCGCACGGCTCCGGACGGTTTCCGGACTGGAATAGGGTCGGAATCATGACTGACCAGCACTAATACACCATATCGGGGCAGGGGAGATCGCCGGAAACCGCCTGGGTGGTGCCACTGGGACGTGCCAGCCAATCACCTGCCCTCTGGAGAGCCGTGAGATGTCCCAGCTAGCGACTTTGATCCACAGCGGCGCGTTCGGCATCGCGGTCAGCGGTCTGCTGTACGCCGTCAGCACCACGACCGCCGCGCTCGTCGGGCTCTTCGCTCCCAGCCCAGGAAGCCGCCGAGACGCCCGCAAAGTCCTCGCCCTGCTACTCCGGCGGCCCGACGACCAGCAGAACCACAACCCGCAACAGTGAAAGAGAGAAGGACACGCCGGCGAAGTTCCCAAGTAACGATCGCCTCCACCGCCGTATCCCGCACGTTGCTGTCATCGGTGGTGGCGCGCTCGCGCAGCCACGGCAGGGGTGCTGTCGGGGCTTCTGAGGTGACCGGTATGGAAGACACTTGTCCGCGCCCGGCAGCACTGCGCCCGCCGACGCGGGCACCTAAGGCGTCGCGGTGGTGACGTCACCAGTCACCGCCATCCGTTGGGCCGGGATCGTTCGGGCAGCGACCGCCGCCAGGGCCTGATCGAGGTTCAGGTGGGTGTCCATGTCCAGGTCGAACCGGCCGTACAGGTTGACATGCGTCCAGAACAGCGGGGTCAGCGCCCGCCGGTCCGCCTCGGTCATCCGCGCCGCCCATTCCGGTTCGGCGAGGATCACCTGCAGCAGGGCGGTGTTGACGTGCACGAGCGCCGACTGCAGCAGGTGCAGGGCGAGCATGGATACCTCGACCGACTCCCGGTCGGCGCCGGTCAGGTCGCCGTTCTTGCCATAGTGCAGGTCGACGTTGCCGGAGTTCCAGTTCTCCACCACCTGCAGGCCCTCGTGGATCTCCCGGCGCAGGTCGTAGGAGGAGCCGTACTCGCAGGCGAAGATCGTGCGGATCACCCGGCCGAGTTCTTCGAGGGCGGCGAAGGTGGGGTGTTTCGGGCCGCCGCGGGTGAACCGGCGCAGCACCTGCTCACTCTCCGCCGTCCCGAGGCGCAGGGCGGTGGCGTACTTGACCATCTGGTCGTACTGGTTCCGGATCAGCTCCCAGTCGATCACCCGCGGGGACAGGATCGTGGCCAGCTGCGGCCAGGCGTCCAGGCTGCCCGGCTCCGGCCGGTACAGCCGCGACCAGGACAAGGTTTTGTCCCGCGGCAGCAGCTTGAACCCGAGCAGGTGCGAGAACGCGTGGCCGACCAGCGACGCGCCGTGCGTGTCGGTGTACTGCCGCTGGATCTCCGCGGAGGTCAGGTGCCGTAGCAGGCCCTCGATCATCGAGGCGACCTCGGACGCCGAGCATGTCTTGGCCTGCGAGTAAATACACACCCGACCTTTCTCGACATGCCAATAGATCATGATCCCGGGACCTTTGTAGCGCAGGTGCCATTCGGTCATCAGGTTCGACGACCACGACCCGAACTTCTTCGAATCGGACGCGCAGGCGGTGCCGTCACCCCACCAGGCCGGATCCCGCATCGCCAGGGTGGCGTTGACCAGCTTGCGGATCGCTGCGCGCAGGTTGTCCCGGGTGACGTGCGACGCGCGGACCCGGCGCAGCGCCGGCTCGTTGTCGACCGCACGCCCGTCATCACGGGCGGCGAGGCCGTCGGCTACCCGTTTGATCCCGACGTTGGTCCCGAGTCCGAACAGTGACAAGAGCAGTCTGCGGCGCAGCACCCCGGCAGGCAGGGCCTCGCGGGTGAACACGGAGGCGAACTCGCCAGTGAACCCGGTCAGGAAATCGGCCTCCTTGAGCACGTCGAGCAGGTCGATGGTTCCCCACCGGCGCTGAACCTCCGTCTTGAGCGCCTCCAGGTTCGCCGGTTCCGGGACCTTGTCCATGGTCGGGATCGACAGCCACGGCTCACCCCGGCGGGTGGTCACCTTCACCCCGCCGGTCGTCGCGTCGGCCAGGGCCTGATTGAACATGTCCAGCGCCGCGCCCAGTCGCCGTTTGAGGTCGTCGACGAAGTCCTGGCCGTCGAGCGGGGCCCGGATCGCCGCGTAGTGCACATGCCGGTTGGTCTCGAAGTCGGCGGGCAGGTCGTCGTCCGGGTTGCGCCACTTGGCCGCCCCATCGACCCAGATCTCCCGCCGTCGGATCGCCGACGCCAGGGCCTTGAGCACGCACAACTCGTACGGTATGCGCTCCACCCGGCCGTTGTCGTCGATCACCGCCGGCCGCCAGTCCGCTGGTACCACCCCGGTGACCGGCACCTGATCGGCGGCGGCGAACTGCGGCTGATCACTGACGTCCACGTCCTTGTACCGCTGCAACAGGGCGAGGGCGTTGACGACCGGCCGCCAATGGTCGTTGCCGCTGCGGAACTCCAGCGCCGCCAGCAGATCCGGCAGCACCCTGCGGTAGTGATGCGAGTACGACGAGCGCAGCACCGTACGTACCTTGGCGTTGAACACCTTCTTGTTCGCCTTCGCCTCGGCCACCAACTGCCGCAACATGCCCGGACTGGCCACCGGCCAGATCACCGCCCGGACCGTCTCGTCGGGCCGGTCGACCGCCGCCTCCGCGATCCGGAACAGCAGGCCCTCTTTCCCAGCCACCTTCCGCAGCTCGCCGAGCAGCTCCTTCTCGACCTTCCGCTCTGCCTTCGCGTCGATCTTGTCGACGAGCTGGATCAGCAAATCGACCAGCCCGTCGGTGATCTCGGTGGTGCGCCGGTGACACAACGCGGCCAACAGGGTCAGCCGCACCTCCCGGCCCGATTCCTGAAGATCCGAGGGGTAACTGCGCGCCGCCCGGTGCCGCCACTCGTCCACGAGGCGTTGTGACCAGCCCTCGAACAACGCGACTGGCAGGCCCAGCCCCCGGACCCGGCGCAGCTTGCCGACCTCGGTCAGGAACGTATCCACCCCCAGCGAGCCTGGGTCGGCCTTCAACTCCGACAGGAACGTCTCCCCACCACCGGCCGTATCCGGCGACGGCTGATACAGCGCCTCCAACCCACCGGTGACCTCGGCCGCGTCCAGCCGCTGTTCAATCGTGGTGCAGAACCGCTTCTCGAACGCCGTCAGCGCCGACCCGACCAGCCGCGCGATCTGCCCGAACGCCGGCGGTTCCAGCCGCAACACCCGACACTGCGCCAGAACAGCGTCGCGCAACGGCTCCCGCCGCTGCTCACCAGCGCACACCTCGGTCGCCAGCCAGTCGGTCAGCTCCCGCTGGTCGGCCTCCGAACACTCCCGGAACCCCAGCGAGGCGCGGATCTGCGCCCGGTGCTGCTCGATCGTCCGCCCCGACCACTGGTAGCCGTCGAACAGCCCTGGATCGACCTTGACCTGCTCAGCCAGGTAACCCACCGCCCGCTCCGGAACCTCAGCCGCGTACTGCGGAAACCGACCCTCGATCTCGAAGAATTTCAGCAGAGCCACGAAACCCACCCGAGTCGCCCCGGTCTTGTTGGCCACCAGCTTCCAATCCGAGTCCAGCAACGTCCAGTAGCCGATCAAATCCTCGGGATCCCAGTCACGACGCATACATCGACCAACGACCCGTCACCCATCCACGAACTCGGATGATCGGCTACCTTGCGGCTCGCCGTAGCTTCGGGAGTCCCGGGCCTACACGGCCCGTTTCGCCGGCGCGACCCCGCCCACCACCACCCCCACCACCACCCCGACCACGACTCCGACGACGGCGCCGACGACCACGCCGACCGGGACGTGCGCGGTGGCAGCCTGGAGCGCGACCGCGATCTACGTCAAGGACAACCAGGCCAGCCAGAACGGCCACAGGTACACCGCCAAGTGGTGGACGCAGAATGAGTCCCCGGCCACCCACAGCGGCCAATGGGACGTCTGGATCGACAACGGATCCTGCTGAGCCCCGCAAAGGCCGCGGAGCCCGCCGGAACGTGCGGCGGGCTCCGCGGCCGTGCGAGCATGCCGCGTTCCGGACGTAGAGGGTGGCCGTTCAAGATCGGGGGTTCACAAGGCGGCGTGGCGGGGTTGTGATTTCGCGTTAGCCGGGCGGAAACATGGGTTCGACGCTGCGGAAACGCGGCCTGGCGACGCTAGGGCACGACCGTGGGATGGGGAGTGGATGACCGAGGGCGCCTTGACCGGGTTCACCGTGGCGGTGACCGCCGAGCGGCGGCGTGACGAGATGGCCGCGCTGCTGCAGCGGCGCGGCGCCCGCGTCGTGACCGCCTCGGCCATCAGCATCGTCCCGCTGATCGACGACGAGGCCCTGCACGCGGCCACAGCCGCCTGCATCGGGCTCGCCCCCGACCTGGTCGTCGTCACCACCGGCATCGGCTTCCGCGGCTGGCTCGAGGCCGCCGAGGGCTGGGGCATGGGCGACTCGCTGCGCGCCGTGCTGGGGGCCGCCCGGATCATCGCCCGCGGCCCGAAACCGTGCGGGGCGATCCGCGCGGCCGGCCTCAGCGAGGAGTGGGCCGCGCCGAAGGAGTCGTCCGAGGAGATCCTGCAGCGCCTGCTCGGCCAGGGCGTCGCCGGGCTGCGGATCGCGGTGCAGGAGCACGGCGAGCCGCAGGCCGAGTTCGTGGCGGCGCTGCGCGCGGCCGGCGCGGCCGTGGTCGAGGCGCCGGTCTACCGGTGGGTGCCGCCCGCCGACGTGACCCCGGTGCTGCGGCTGGTCGACCAGGTGGCGGCCGGTGGAATCGATGCGGTCACGTTCACCAGCGCGCCGGCGGTCAAGTCGTTCCTGCGGCTGGCCGGCGACGCGCAGATGTGCGTGCTGGAGCAGTTCCAGACGCGTACGGTCGCCGCCTGTGTCGGACCGGTGACCGCGGGCCCGCTCACCGAGCGCGGGGTCCCGGTCCTGATGCCGGAGCGCTACCGGCTCGGCGCCCTGATCAAGACCTTGACCGACGAGTTGCCCCGGCGGGCGGTCCGGTTGCAGGTTGCCGGCACCATCCTGGAGGTACGCGGCCACGCCGTGCTCATCGACGGCGTCTCCCACACGCTGGCGCCCGCCGCGATGGCGATCCTCGCCTCGCTGGCCGCCCGCCCCGGCGTCGTGGTGTCGAAGGACCAGCTGATCTCCGCCCTGCCCCGCGGCAACGACGGCCACGCGGTCGACGTCGCGGTCGCCCGTCTGCGGACGGCGCTCGGCTCCGGCCGCCACATCGAGACCGTGATCAAGCGCGGCTACCGCCTGCGCGTCGACGAGCCCGCGGCGTGACCAGACCCGCCCACGGCGATTCGGCCCGTCAAGGGCCGCGAACCCCGGCCGAGGGCGATTCGGCCCGTCGAGGGCCGCGAACCCCGGCCGAGGGCGATTCGGCCCGCAGAGGGCCTCGAACCCCGGCCGGGGGCGTCGCCGGACGGGGCTCGCGATGAGCGCGCTGTTCGCGGTCGCGCACGGCACCCGGTCGGCCGCCGGGCAGGCGCAGATCCGCGGCCTGGTCGCCGCGGTCGCCCGCCGCCGGCCGGGGCTCGACGTCCAGCTCTGCTACGTCGACGTGCAGCAACCGCGGATCGGCGAGATCGTGGCCGGCGCGGACGCCGGGGCCGTCGTCGTCCCGCTGCTGCTGTCCGCCGGCCACCACGTACGGGTCGACATCGCCGGTGCCGCGGCCGGCACGGACATCGCCGTGGCCCCGCCGCTCGGCCCCGACGACGTCCTGCTGGAGAGCCTGGTCTCGCGCCTGCCGCCGGCCGACGCGGTGGTCCTGGCCGCCGCCGGATCCGCCGACCCGCGCTGGCGGGCCGGCGTGCACGAGGTCGCTGCGCGGATACCCGGGGGCGCGCACGTCGCGTACGCCTCCGGCAGCGAGCCCCGGGTCGCCGACGTCGTGGCGGACCTGCGCTCGCGCGGCGCCCGGCGGATCGCGATCGCCGCCTACCTGCTCGCCGACGGCCTCTTCTACCGCGCCCTGCACCGGGCCGGCGCCGACGCGGTGACCCCGCCGCTCTGTCTCGACCCGGCGGTCGCCGGCCTCGTGCTGCGCCGCTACGAGGCCGCACTTCTCACAACGGCGCCCGGCCGCTTGTAGGGACTTGCGTACGCCGGCGCAACCGCGGCGGTCTCGCCGGTAAACAAACGACCACGAGTATTCGGGGCGTGACGGCGACCGATACGCATTGTCCCTACTGCGCGATGCAGTGCGGCATGACCCTGACCCCGGAGATTCCGCGGGTGAAACTGGAGCCGCGCGATTTCCCGGTCAACAAGGGCGGCCTGTGCGCCAAGGGCTTCACCGCGGCCGACCTGCTCGACCACCCCGACCGGCTGCTCACGCCGCTGGTGCGCAAGGAGCCCGGCGACCGGACCAGCCCGCTGCGCGAGGCCGGCTGGGACGAGGCGCTCACGCTGATCGCCGAGGCGATCACCCGCAGCCAGCGGGAGTACGGGCCGGACAGCGTCGGCGCGTTCGGCGGCGGGGGGCTGACCAACGAGAAGGCGTACACGCTGGGGAAGTTCGTCCGGGTCGCGCTGCGCTCGGCGTCGATCGACTACAACGGGCGGTTCTGCATGTCGTCCGCGGCCACCGCGGCGAACCGGTCGCTCGGAGTGGACCGGGGCCTGCCGTTCCCGCTCGGGGACGTGGCCGGGGCGCGGACCGTGCTGCTGGTCGGCGCGAATCCGGCCGAGGCGATGCCGCCGTCGATGCAGTACCTCGACGCGGGCCGCTCGGCCGGCGCCAAGCACATCGTGGTCGACCCGCGCCGCACGACCACGGCCGGCGGCGCCCACCTGCACCTGCAGCCGCTGCCCGGAACGGACCTGGCGCTGGCCAACGGGATGATGCACATCGCGATCCGCGAAGCTCTGATCGACGAGGCCTACATCCGCGACCGGACCAGCGGGTTCGACGGGGTGCGGGCGGCGACCAACGCGTACTGGCCGCAGCGGGTCGAGCGGATGACCGGGGTGCCCGAGGCGAAGCTGCGCGAGACCGTGCGGCTGCTGGCCACGCACGGTCCGTCGATGATCCTCACCGCGCGCGGCGCCGAGCAGCACAGCAACGGCACCGACACCGCGCAGGCCTTCCTTAATCTGGCGCTGGCGTTGGGCCTGGTCGGGCGGCCCTACGCGGGATACGGGACGATCACCGGGCAGGGCAACGGGCAGGGCGGGCGCGAGCACGGCCAGAAGGCCGACCAACTGCCCGGCTACCGCAGGCTCGACGACCCCGCCGCCCGCGCGCACGTCGCCGCGGTGTGGGGGATCGACCCGGACGAGTTGCCGCGGCCGGGGCTGTCCGCGTACGAGATGCTCGATCGTCTCGGCACCGAAGGCGGCGTCCGGGTCCTGCTCGTGCTGGCCAGCAACATCGCGGTGAGCGCGCCGCACAGCAACCGCGTCATCGACCGCCTCGGCGCGCTGGACCTGCTGGTCGTCTCGGACATCTTCCGATCGGAGACCGCCGAGCTCGCCGACGTCGTGCTCCCGACCGCCCAGTGGGCCGAGGAGGAGGGCACGATGACCAACCTCGAAGGCCGGGTCTTGCGGCGCAAGCGGGCCCTGCCCCCGCCGCCGGACGTGCGCACCGACCTCGAAGTGATGGCCGACCTGGCCGGGCGGCTCGGGCGCGGCCGGTTCTTCACCGACGACCCGCGCGCGGTCTTCGACGAGCTGCGCCGGGCCAGCGCCGGCGGGATCGCCGACTACAGCGGCATCACCTACGAGCGGATCGAGGCCGAGGACGGCGTCTTCTGGCCCTGCCCGGCCACGGACCACCCCGGCACGCCACGGATGTTCACCGACGGCTTCCCCACGGCCTCCGGCCGGGCGAAATTCGTGCGGGTCGAGCACCGCGACCCCGCCGAGCTTCCGGACCGGGAGTTCCCGTACGTGCTGACCACCGGCCGCAACATGCAGCAGTACCAGAGCGGCAACCAGACCCGGCGGGTGAAGGCGCTCAACGTGGCGCTGCCCGAACCGCGCGCCGAGATCCACCCCGACCTGGCCCGCCGGCACGGCATCGCCGACGGCGACCTGGTCCAGCTTCGCAGCCGCCGCGGCGCCGCGGTGCTGCGGGCCCGGCTCACCGACGGGATCCGCCCGGACACCGTCTTCGCGCCGTTCCACTGGCCAGGCGCGAACGCGCTGACCAACCCGGCCCTCGACCCGCACTCCAAGATGCCCGCCTTCAAGGCGTGCGCGGTCGCCATCGCTCCGCTCGAGAAAGGCACGGGCTTTTAGGTGCATTCGATTCCTCGTTTCCTGCAGGGCGTCTTTCCCTTCGAGGGCAAGGGCCTGGTGGAGATCTGATGACGCAGCGTCTCGTGGTCATCGGCAACGGGATGGCCGGCGCCCGGACGGTCGAGGAGATCCTCGCCCGCCGCGGCGACTTCGCGATCACCGTCTTCGGCGACGAGCCGTACGGCAACTACAACCGGATCATGCTGTCCAACCTCCTCGCCGGCGTGGAGGACGAGAACGGCATCTTCCTCAACGACCTGTCCTGGTACGCCGACAACGGCATCACCCTGCACGCGGGGACCCGGATCGAACGGATCGACCGGTACGCCAAGCAGGTGTACGCCACCGACGGCGCCGTCACCCCGTACGACAAGCTGATCATCGCGACCGGCAGCCGTGCGTTCGTCCCGCCGATCCCCGGCATCCACCGTCCGGGCCGCGGCTACCACCAGGGCGTCTTCGCGTTCCGCACGCTCGACGACACCCGCGCCATGATCAGGTATGCCCGCGAGCACGAGCGGGCGGTGGTCATCGGCGGCGGCCTGCTCGGCCTGGAGGCGGCCCGCGGCCTGCAGAACCACCTGAGCCACGTCACCCTGCTGCACGCCGCCGGCCACCTCATGAACGCGCAGCTCAACGAGCGGGCCGGCCGCACGCTGCAGACGACGGTGGAGCAGCGGCTCGGCATCGAGGTCGTCGTCGACGCGAAGACCACCGAGATCCTCGGCAAGCACGCGGTCACCGGCGTGAAGCTCGCCGACGGCCGGATCATCGGGTGTGACGTCGTGGTGGTGGCGGCCGGCATCCGGCCCAACGCCGAGATGGCCGCCGCCAGCGGGCTGCTCGTCGAGCGAGGCATCGTCGTCGACGACCAGATGCGCGCCCACGACGAGGACGACATCTACGTGGTGGGCGAGTGCGCCCAGCACCGCGGCCAGGTGTACGGGCTGGTGGCCCCGCTGTGGGACCAGGCCAAGGTGCTGGCCGACCACCTGACCGGCGCCGACCCCCGGGCGGAATACCACGGCTCGCAGGTCGCCACCAAGCTCAAGGTGGCCGGCGTGGACGTCGCCTCGATGGGCCTGCAGAGCCCGGAACGCGACGACGACGAGCTGCTGGAGTTCGCCGAGCCGAAGAAGGGCGTCTACAAGAACGTCATCGTCCGGGACGGCCGCCTGGTCGGCGCCACCCTGGTCGGCGACGCGCGCAAGTCGGCCTTCCTGATGCAGGCCTTCGACCGGGCGCTGGCGCTGCCGGAGGAGCGGGCCGAACTCCTGTTCGACCTCGGCGGCCCGCCGGCCGAGATCAGCGCCGCCGAGATGGCCGACGACACCCAGGTCTGCAACTGCAACGGCGTCTCCAAAGCCACGATCTGCGCGACCGTACGCTCGGGCTGCAAGACCGTCAGCGGCGTGATGGACCGGACCCGGGCCGGCAAGGGCTGCGGCACCTGCAAGGGCCTGGTCGCGCAGATCGTCGAATGGGCGGCCGGCGGCGCGGTCGAGGAGGACCCCGCCGCCTCCTGGTACGTGCCCGGCGTGCCCATGCCGAAGTCCGAGCTGATGAACGCGATCCGCGCGCACGGCCTGCGGTCGGTCTCGTCGGTCTTCGCCACCCTCGGCGGCGAGGAGGACGCCAAGAGCAAGATGGGCCTCGCGTCGCTGCTGAAGATGATGTGGGGCGATCAGTACGTCGACGAGCGCGACGCCCGCTTCATCAACGACCGCGTGCACGCCAACATCCAGCGCGACGGCACCTTCTCGGTGGTGCCGCAGATGAAGGGCGGCGTCACCACCCCCGCGCAGCTGCGCCGGATCGCCGAGGTGGCCGAGAGGCACGAGGTGCCCATGGTCAAGCTGACCGGCGGCCAGCGCATCGACCTGCTCGGCATCCCCAAGGAGAAGCTGCCGGAGATCTGGGCGGACCTCGACATGCCGTCGGGCTACGCGTACGCGAAGAGCTTCCGTACCGTGAAGACCTGCGTGGGATCGGAGTTCTGCCGCTTCGGAGTGGGCGACTCCACGGCGCTGGGTATCGCGATCGAGGAGCGGTACCAGGGCATCGAGGGCCCGGGCAAGATGAAGCTCGCGGTCACCGGCTGTCCACGCAACTGCGCCGAGGCGTACGTCAAGGATCTCGGTGTCGTCGCGATCGACGGCGGCAAGTGGGAGATCTACGTCGGCGGCGCTGCCGGCGCGCACGTCCGCAAGGGCGACCTGCTCGCCACGGTCTCCTCGGCCGACGACGTCCTCCGGTTGACCGGCCGCTTCCTGCAGTACTACCGGGAGAACGCGAACTGGCTGGAGCGAACGTACGCGTTCGTCCCCCGGATCGGCGTCGACCGGATCCGCGCGGTGATCGTCGACGACGCGGACGGCATCGCGGCCGACCTCGACGCGGCGATCCACGACGCGGTCGCGGCCTACCGCGACCCGTGGAAGGAACGTTCCGAGCCGGCCACCCCCGGCCAGTTCCGCACGTCGCTGCCGCTGACCGTGCTGCCCCAGGTCCCGGTGCGCACATGACGGTCATCGGCTCGATCCACGACATCCCGCCGGGGGAGGGGCGCGCGTTCGCGGTCGACGGCGACACGATCGCGGTCTTCCGGCTGCGGGACGGCTCTGTACGCGCCCTCTCCGCCGTCTGCCCGCACAAGGGCGGACCCCTCGCGGACGGGCAGATCGACCTCAAGCAGGTCGTCTGCCCGCTGCACCTGAACGCCTGGGACCTCGCGACCGGCTGCTCGCTCAGCGGCCAGAGCGACCTGACCGTCTACCCGGTACGCATCGACAACGACGACATCCTCCTGGGAGATTGAGATGACCGCAACGCTGCCCGTGACCCGCCCGGCCGTGACCGTCCGGGGCCACTGGATCGACGACTGGCGCCCCGAGGACCCCACCTTCTGGGCCGAACAGGGCGCGCCCGTCGCCCGCCGCAACCTGATCTTCTCGATCTTCTCCGAGCACATCGGCTTCTCGGTGTGGTCGCTCTGGTCCGTGCTGGTGCTCTTCCTCGGGCCCGCCTACGGCGTCGACCCGGCCGGCAAGTTCCTGCTCACGGCCGTGCCCACGCTGGTCGGCGCGGCGCTGCGGATCCCGTACAGCTTCGCGGTGGCCCGCTTCGGCGGCCGCAACTGGACCATCTTCAGCGCCTCGCTCCTGCTGGTCCCCGCGGTCCTCGCGGCCTTCCTGATCAAGCCCGGGGTCTCCTACTCGACGCTGCTGGTCCTCGCGGCGGTCGCCGGCGTCGGTGGCGGCAACTTCGCCTCCTCGATGACCAACATCAACGCGTTCTACCCGGACCGGCTCAAGGGCTGGGCGCTGGGGATCAACGCCGGCGGCGGCAACCTCGGCGTCGCGGCCGTCCAACTGGTCGGCCTGTTGGTGCTGGCTGTCTGGGGCGCCAAGCACCCGGGGATCGTGGCCGGCATCTACATCCCGCTGATCGTCCTGGCCGCCCTCGGCTCGGCGCTCTACATGGACAACCTCAGCCAGGCCCGCAACGAGAAGAAGGGCATGCGCGACGCCGCCCGCGAGGCGCACACCTGGATCATGTCGCTGCTCTACATCGGCACGTTCGGCTCCTTCATCGGCTTCGGGTTCGCGTTCGGCCAGGTGCTGCAGGTGCAGTTCCACGCCGAGTTCAGCACGCCGGTGAAGGCCGCGTACCTGACCTTCCTCGGCCCGCTGCTGGGCTCGCTGGTCCGCCCCGCCGGTGGAGCGCTGGCCGACCGGCTCGGCGGCGCCCGGGTCACCTTCGCCAACTTCGTCGCGATGGCAGCCGGCGCGGGCGTCGTGTACCTCGCCGCGCAACAGAAGTCGCTGCCGCTGTACATCGTCGGGTTCATCGCGCTGTTCGTCTTCAGCGGCATCGGCAACGGCTCGACCTACAAGATGATCCCGGCGATCTTCAAGGCCAAGCACCCGGACGACCTGCACGAGGCGCGGCGGCTGTCCGGCGCGGTGATCGGCATCGCGGGCGCGATCGGCGCGTTCGGCGGGGTGCTGGTCAACCTGGCGTTCCGGCAGTCGTTCCTGGCGACCAAGAGCGCGGACGCGGCGTACCTCGCCTTCATCGCCTTCTACGCGATCTGCGTCCTGGTGACCTGGGCCGTCTACCTGCGCCCGTCCGCGACACGTCCCACCGGGGTCTGACGCCCCGCCGGGGTCGATTTCCCGTTACCACCGAGGCGGCTCGTCGATCGCGACGAGCCGCCTCGGCCCGGCTGCCGCGCTGGCCGGCCGAGCGTACGGGATGCTGTGGGCATGGCTGATCCTCTCGTCGGCGGGTCCGGCGTCGCCGCGCTCGCCCAGGTCCACGCCGCGGCCCGCGGCTACCTCGACTCTCTCGGCACCCGTCCGGTCCAGACGCCGGGCACGGCCGCGCTGCTCACCGGGCTCGGCGGACCGCTTCCGGTGGACGGCGCCGGCGCGGACGAGGTGATCGAGAAGCTCCTGGCCATCGGCACGCAGGCCGCGACCGCCTCGTCCGGGCCGCGGTTCTTCCACTTCGTCACCGGCGGGGTCACCCCGGCCGCGCTCGCCGCGGACTGGACCGCCTCGCTGCTCGACCAGAACGCCCACTCCCGTGTCAGCTCACCGTTCGCGCACGAGGCGGAGACGGTCGCGCTCGGCTGGCTCCGGGAGCTGTTCGGCCTCCCGGCCGGCTGGGGCGGCGCGCTCGTGGCCAGCGCGACGTTCGCCAACTTCACCGCGCTCGGCTGCGCCACCCAGTGGTGGGGCCAGCGGCAGGGCGCGGACACGGTCCGGGACGGCCTGGCCGGGCTGCCTCGGATGCCCGTGCTCTCCGGCGGCTACGTGCACGCGAGCGCCCGCAAGGCGCTGCAGATGCTCGGCCACGGGCGGGACGCGGTCGAGGTGTACGCCGCGGACGACGTGGGCCGGGTCGACCTGGCCGCGATGCGCCGCCGCCTCGTGGAGCTGGACGGCGCTCCGGCCGTGCTGATCGCCAACGCCGGCGAGGTCAACGCGGGTGACTTCGACCCGATCGAGGCCCTTGCGGACCTGGCCGGCGAGTACGGCGCCTGGTTGCACACCGACGGCGCCTTCGGCATCTTCGCGGCGCTCGCCGAGCGCAGCGCACACCTGGTGCGCGGCGTGGAACGGGCCGACTCGATCGCCGCGGACGGGCACAAATGGCTCAACGTCCCGTACGAGAGCGGGTTCGCCCTGCTCCGCGAGCCGGCCCGGCTGGGGACGGCGTTCGGGATGCCCGGCGCGGCCTACCTGCCCGGCCCCGGCGACCCGGCCGGCGGCTACGGCCTGCTCGGCCCCGAGTCGTCCCGGCGGGCGCGCTCGCTGCCGATCTGGGCCACCCTCGCGGCGTACGGCCGTGACGGCTACCGCGCGATGGTCGAGCGTCACCTCGGCCTGGCGCAGCGGCTGGCCGCGCTCGTCGACGCCGCGCCCGAGCTGGAACGCCTGGCCGATGTGCCGCTGTGCGTCGTCTGCTTCCGGGCGGCGCCGCCCGGCGTGCCCGCGGCCGACCTGGACGACCTCAACCGCGCGCTCGGCGCGGCGCTGATCGCCGACGGCCGCTTCTTCGCCGGCACGACCGTCTACGGCGGCCGGGTGGCGCTACGCCCGGCGATCGTCAACTGGCGCACCACCGAGCCCGACATCGACGAGTTCGTCGACGTGATCCGCGCCCTGACCGCCGGCCTGACCAAGACCTATTCGAAGCGGTAGGTGGGCTGACCGGAGACTCACCGGTCCACGCGAATGCACGCAGAGTGACGGCGCCCGGAAGACAGTATTCGATTTTTCTTCACAACTGGCGGGATGTGCCCACGCCCGCCTGGTTGTGATGCCGCGGCGAAGACTGTTTCCCGGGCCGGCGGCAATTCATCACGGATCCATGCCGCATCTCCGACCGGGTCGCTCCGGGCACTCGCCGGCGTGTCGCGCCTCTCATCGCTCTCTCAACGTCGGCCGCCTACGGTGGGTGCGAGCGGGGAGGTGAGCACGTTGACCGTGGTCGCGCTGTCGATTGCCGGGCTGATCGGCCGGTTCGGCTACTTCGGCGTGTTCGGCATGGTCTTCGTCGAGAGCTTCGGCGTTCCGGCGCCGGGCGAGACCGCGATCATCGGCGGGGCCACGGTCGCGGGCGCCGGAGGGCTGAACGTCTTCGTCGTGGCGCTGGTGGCGTTCCTCGCCGCGGTGACCGGCGACAGCCTGGGCTACCTGATCGGCCGCACCGGCGGCCGCGGCCTCGTGCTGCGCTACGGGCGTTACCTGCGGCTGACCCCGCGGCGGCTCGACCGGGTGGAGCAGTTCATGGCCCGGCGCGGCCCGCTGATGGTCGTCGTCGCCCGGTTCGTCGAGGGCCTGCGGCAGCTCAACGGCGTGGTCGCCGGGGTGACCCGGATGCCCTTCGCCCGCTTCGTGGTGTGCAACGCGATAGGCGCGGCGCTCTGGGTGGGCATCTGGTCGTCCGCCGGCTACTTCGCCGGCAACCACCTGCCGGCGATCAACGCGGCGATCCACCGCTACCAGAACTACGCGATCGCCCTCGCGGTCGTCCTGGTCGCCGCGTACGCGGTCCGGCACGCGCTGCGCCGCCGGGCCCGCCGGCGCGCCACGCAGGCGCTCTAGCCTCCGCCCTCTGCCGCCACATCGCTAGGGCTGGTACCGGTAGCCCATGCCCGGCTCGGTCATCAGGTGGCGGGGGCGGGTCGGGTCGTCCTCGAGCTTGCGGCGCAGCCGGGCCATGTACTGCCGCAGGTAGTTGGTCTCCGTGCTGTACTGCGGGCCCCAGATCTCGTGCAGCAGGTGCCGCTGCGTGATCAGCTTGCCGGGGTTCCGCAGCAGGTGCTCGAGCAGCTGCCACTCCGTCGGCGTCAACCGCATCGCGCCGGGCGTGATCGTGTGGTCGCTCAGGTCGATCGTGTACCGGCCGATCCGGGCCACCGACGACGCCGGCGCGTCCGGCGGCTGGACCCGCCGGGTGACCGCCCGGATCCGGGCCAGCAGCTCGTCCACGCCGAACGGCTTGGTGACGTAGTCGTCGGCGCCCGCGTCGAGCGCCTCCACCTTGTCGGTGCCGCCGGCCCGCCCGGAGAGCACGATGATCGGCACGGTGCTCCAGCCGCGCAGGCCGCGGATCACGTCGGCGCCGTCCATGTCGGGCAGCCCGAGGTCGAGCACGACCAGATCCGGCGGGTGCGCGGCCGCGAGGCGTAGGGCCGCGGCGCCGTCGGCGGCCGCTTCCACCTCGTACGCCCGGGCGCGCAGGTTGATCCGCAGCGCCCGGAGGATCTGCGGGTCGTCGTCGACTACCAGAATGCGGGTCATGACACGCCGGCACACGCGGTCACCGGGGTGTCCCGTCCGCGGAGGGCAGGGCTACGACCATGGTGAGGCCGCCGCCGGGGGTGCCCTCGGGCCGCAGCGTGCCGCCCATCGCCTCGGTCAGGCCGCGGGACAGCGCCAGGCCGAGGCCGACGCCGGTGTGGTTGTCCCGGTCGCCGAGCCGCTGGAAGGGCAGGAACACCCGCTCCCACGCCTCCGGCGCGATGCCCGGCCCGTGGTCGATCACCCGCAGCTCGACCATGCCGTCGGCGTCCCGCGCCGTGATCACCGGGGGCCGCCCGGGCGGGCTGAACCGCAGAGCGTTGCCGACCACGTTGACCAGCACCCGGTCGAGCAGGCCGGGATCGGCCCGCACGGCGGCGAGGTCGTCCGGGATGCGTACGCGGACCTGGCGCCCCGCTTCGCCCAGCTCGTCCAGCGCGCGCGGAACGACGTCCTCGAGGCCGACGCTGACCGGGCTCACGCCGAGCGCTCCCGCCTGCAGCCGACTCATGTCCAGCAGGTTCGCGACCAGCGCGATCAGCCGGTCGAGCGACTCCTCGGCGGTGGCCAGCAGCTCCGAGCGGTCGGCCTCGTCGAAGGCGACCTCGGGGCTGCGCAGGCTGGTCACCGCCGCCTTCGCCGAGGCCAGCGGCGTTCGCAGGTCGTGGCTGACCGCGGCGAGCAGCGCCCTGCGCACCCGGTCGCCCTCGGCGGCCGCGGCCAGCCGCTGCTGGCGCAGCGCGACGGCGGCCTGCGCCGCGAACGCCTGCACGATGCGCCGGTCGCCGACCGGCAGCGGCCGCCCGCGCAGGACCAGGGTCAGCGCGTCGTCGGCGGTGACAACCACGTCGCCGTCGGACGGGCGCTCGGGCACCGGCTCGCCGACGGCGGCCGCCGAACGCCACCCGTCGGGCACCCGCTCCAGCAGCGTCACCGACTCCAGAGCGAAGGTGTCGCGCAACTGGTTCAGCAGGGCGTCGAGCGGGTCCGCGCCGCGCAGCACGCTGCCGGCCACCGCGGCCAGGGTGTGGGCGTCGGCCGCGGCCCGGGCGGCCTGCCGGGTGCGCCGACCGGCCAGGTCGACCACCCACGAGACGGCCAGGGCGACGATCACGAAGACGGCCAGGGCGGTCAGGTTGGCGCCGGTGCCGATCGCAAGGGTGTGCACCGGCGGGGTGAAGAAGTAGTTGAGCAGCAGGAACCCGCCGACCGCGGCGAGCAGGGCCGGCCACAGCCCGCCGATCAGCGCGACCGCGACGACGGCGGCCAGGAACAGCAGGATGTCGTCGGTCAACGGCAGCTCGGGCGAGGCGTGCAGCAGCAGGGTGAGCAGCGGCATCCCGCCGGCGGCGGCGAGCAGCCCGATCAGCCGCCGGCGTCGGGAGAGCGTGGGCGGCGGCGCGGGCGCGGCGGTCGGGGCGCGCACCGGCTCAGTGCGGCCCGACGGCCGTCACCACGACGGCCGCGGCGCCCGCCTCGTCGGAGGCGGCCAGATCGACGGTGGCCGCGATGCCCCAGTCGTGGTCGCCGGCCGGGTCGTCGAAGACCTGCCGCACGGACCACGCGGCGGCGCCCGCCTCGATATGCAGCAGCGCCGGACCGCGGGCGGCCGGGCCGGTGCCGATCTCGTCGTACTCGTCGAGGTAGTCCTCGATCGCCGACTCCCACGTCGCCGCGGTCCAGCCTGAATCTCCGTCCAGTTCGCCGAGCTCGTCGTAGCGGCGCAGCGCGGCCAGCTCGACCCGGCGGAACATCGCGTTGCGCACCAGCACCCGGAACGCGCGGGCGTTGCGGGTGACCGCCGGCGGCCGGTCGTCGAGGCGTGCCTCGGCCGGCTCCTCGCCGGGGTTGCGCAGCCGCTCCCACTCGTCGAGCAGGCTGGAGTCGACCTGCCGGACCAGCTCGCCGAGCCACTCGATCAGATCGGCGAGCTCTTCGGTACGCGCGTCCTCGGGCACCGTCTGGCGCAGCGCCCGGTACGCGTCCGCGAGGTAGCGCAGCACCAGCCCCTCGGAGCGGGACAGCCCGTAGAACGACACGTACTCGGTGAAGGTCATCGCCCGCTCGTACATGTCCCGCACGACGCTCTTGGGCTTGAGCTCGTAGTCGGCGACCCACGGGTGCCCGCGCCGGTACGTCTCGTACGCGTTCTCCAATAGCTCCAGCAGCGGCCGCGGGTGGGTGACGTCCTCGAGCAGCGCCATCCGCTGCTCGTACTCGATCCCCTCGGCCTTCATCGCGTTGACCGCCTCGCCGCGGGCCTTCTGCCGCTGCGCGGAGAGCACCTGCCGCGGGTCCTCCAGGGTCGACTCGATCACCGACACGACGTCCAGCGGGTAGTCCGGCGCCTCCCGGTCGAGCAACTCCAGACAGGCCAGCGCGAAGGGGGAGAGGGCCTGGTTGAGGGCGAAGTCGAGCTGCAGATCCTCGGTGAGCCGGTAGGTGCCCTCGGGCGTACGCTCGATGACCCCGCCGGCGACCAGCGCCCGCGCGATCGCGATGGCCCGGCGGATGTGCCGGCGCTGCGCGCCGGGCTCCTCGTGGTTGTCGGTGAGCAGGTGGCGCATCGCCGCGAACGGGTCGCCGCCGCGCGCGATAACGTTGAGCAGCATCGCGTGCGACACGTGGAACGACGAGGTCAGCGTCTCCGGCTCGGCGGCGACCAGCCGGTCGAAGGTGGGCTGGCCCCAGCCGATCGTGCCCTCGGGCGGCTTCTTGCGGACCACCCGGCGCCGCTTCTTCGGGTCGTCGCCGGCCTTGGCCAGCGCCCGCTCGTTGTCGATGACGTGCTCGGGCGCCTGCACGATGACCGTGCCGAGGGTGTCGAAGCCGGCCCGGCCGGCCCGCCCGGCGATCTGGTGGAACTCGCGTGCCTTGAGCAGGCGGGTCTTCACCCCGTCGTACTTCGACAGGCCGGTGAACAGCACCGTGCGGATCGGCACGTTGATGCCGACGCCGAGCGTGTCCGTGCCGCAGATGACCTTCAGGAGGCCGGCCTGGGCGAGCGTCTCGACCAGGCGGCGGTACTTCGGCAGCATGCCGGCGTGGTGCACGCCGATGCCGTGCCGGACCAGCCGGGTCAGGGTCTTGCCGAAGCCGGCCGTGAACCGGAAGTTGCCGATCGCCACCGCGATGGCGTCCTTCTCGGCGCGGGTGGCGATGTTGATGCTCATCAGGGACTGGGCGCGTTCCAGGGCGGCGGCCTGCGTGAAGTGCACGATGTAGACCGGCGCCTGGTGGGTGGTGAGCAGCTCCTCGATCGTCTCGTGCAGCGGCGTCATCGCGTACGAGAAGAGCAGCGGGACCGGGCGCTCGACGCTGCTCACGACGGCCGTGGGCCGTCCCGTCCGCCGGCTGAGGTCGTCGACGAAACGGGAGGTGTCGCCCAGCGTGGCCGACATCAGGATGAACTGCGCCTGCGGCAGCTCGATGATCGGCACCTGCCAGGCCCAACCCCGGTCGGGCTCGGCGTAGAAGTGGAACTCGTCCATCACCACCTGGCCGACGTCGGCGTCGGCGCCCTCGCGCAGCGCCAGGTTGGCCAGCACCTCGGCGGTGCAGCAGATGATCGGGGCGTCGGCGTTGACGCTCGCGTCGCCGGTGAGCATGCCGACGTTCTGCGCGCCGAAGGCCGCGCAGAGGGCGAAGAACTTCTCGCTGACCAGCGCCTTGATAGGCGCGGTGTAGAAGGTCGTGCGACCGTCGGCGAGCGCGATGAAGTGCGCGCCGGTGGCGACCAGGCTCTTGCCCGAGCCGGTCGGGGTGTTGAGGATGACGTTCGCCCCCGTGGCGATCTCGATGAGCGCTTCTTCCTGATGGGTGTAGAGGGCGAGGCCCTGCTCGGTCGCCCACTTCTGGAAGGCCTCGAAGACGGCGTCGGGTTCGGCGGTGCCGGGCAGGCGATCGGTCAGCGTCATGATGTGTCAATCATAGGACAGGCGCCGAACGCCTATTCCGGCTGGTCAGAAGCGCTCCAGTGCCCAAGATACGCGGACGGCTCATGGACGTGGGCGCGCGATTCAGCGATCCTCCTACCGGTTCGTAGTCACGCTCCGTAGTATCTGTGCGGCGTCGGCATACTCTCGTGTTTGAGAAGGTGTCCGTACGCATACCCAGCGCTCGACCGTCGCCGTTGAGTCACCTCAGCAATAGGCACTTTCCCGAGGCTCTATTGCCCGGTTTGTCCAGTTCCGATCGCCGCTGTGCTCACTGCGTGTCACGCTGCGGGCGCCCACCACCTCTCCCTGCCTGGACGTTGTGAAGATGTGGTGTGGCGTGTCGCCCGAGATCGACAAGTTTGGCGCTGGGTGGGCCCGTGGCGAGGCAGAGGGTGACGCAGGGCGACGTCGGGTCCGGGATTGGGTGGGGCGACCCGGCCGGCGGCTCCGAAGGAGGTGTCTCGCTTTTTTGTTTACGCCTGCGGGGATGTGCTCACGCCTAGTCGGGTGTGAGGGCCGTTGCGACTCAACTCCTGCTGGGCAATTCCGTTCTTGAGGGCGGTGCGACGAGAACCCTGGCGGACACGTCATCGGCGACGAACTAACATGCCGCGGATATTGCGCGGCGCCTGTCGCACGCCCTGCCCTCGATCGGCCTCGGCGTGGTTTGCGAGGGCGCTGCCGATCGTGGCCCGCGAGCCGTAACCCGCTGAGGAGGGCGCAGGGTCGCCGGCTACCTGGTTGATCGTGCCTCGCGGAGCCTGCCACCATGATCGCCATGACCTGGGAGCGTCCGCTGGACGGCATCGCCGACGTGCCGTGGGAAACGATGCTCGGGTCCAACGCTCCGGCCGTGATTGCCGCCTTCAACAGGTTGGCCGGGCACACCGGGCCCGGGCCCGCGCTGGCTGCCGCCGAGGCGGTCGACGATCTGATCGCCGACGAGGTCGACTACGGCTACACGAGTGACGCGATCGAGTGCGGCTACTGGCCGGCCGGTGTGCCGGTGATCGGGTTCCTGGCCCGGATCGCGGCCGCACACCCGTCCGACGCTGCCACCGAGGCGGCGGTCGAGCTGATCGACAACATCGCCCGAGCGCCGATGGACCGCCCGGGTGCCTCCGACGCCGAACTCGATGCGTGGGTGGACGGGCTGGGTGGGGCGCTGCGCGCCGCGTGGCCGGCCCTCACCGAAGCCGCCCGGCTCGTCCCGACGGCCAGGCCCACGATCGAGGCGCTGGGCGAACGGAGCCGGGGCACGCTCGCGTACGCCGGTTCCTGCCATCGGTCGCCGTGCCGCGCAGTTGACCAGCCGGTGGGTGACGGGCCCGTTCGACTTCAAGGTGCTCGAAGGCGTTTCACACTGGATCCCCGAACAGGTGCTGGACAAACTGGCCGCGTACATCCTGGAACGGATCAGGAGCGTGTCGCCGTCGACCTAGCCGGCACATCGCCGAGGTCGACAAGCTCAGTATGGGCACGCCGCTCGATCCTCCACGCCATTCGCCGGTGCGCATCAATGTAGATGGTCGGTGCGCGGCCTTACCATCGGAGGATCCTGACCGGAAGGAGATCCGGCGATGCTGAGCCGCGTCAATCGAGAGACCGTCGACCTGTCGTCCTATCCCGACCTGGTGG
>Ga0307508_10000866_pt1 | contig 35157 bp, 44 predicted proteins | sample 9_EM_MG_FD_203089 | JGI IMG/M metagenome (GOLD analysis project Ga0307508, IMG submission 203089) | Populus trichocarpa ectomycorrhiza microbial communities from riparian zone in the Pacific Northwest, United States - 9_EM | ecosystem: Host-associated > Plants > Roots > Unclassified | place...
GTCAAAATCTGGCCCAAGACTTTCTTGCACCTCCTGTGGGGGTAGCGGGAATGTCGCGCGATAATCTTGCCTAAGGATGAAGCCTCGAGCCTGTGAGACTTTGTTTTATCTTGACTCACAAAGTGCATGGACGTCGCACTTACATCAATGGCTCGCATGAGTTCACCCCTCCGCCTCTGTTCACTATCATCATCAGCGGCTGCTCTACAATCGAGATCTTTCTTCAACTTCAGCTCCTCGCTTGATATCTCTTTCCTTATTTCCCCCATGATGTTTGCGAACATGCCATAGTCGGCTTGCGCTTCGTCGTACCTCGCCATTGTATAAAGCAATTTCGCTCTGCGATAATAGCACTTGGCAGTGAGAGTCTTAGGTGAGTTTTGGCTTGTATATTGAGACAAGAGCGCGTTGTCGAGATCCCTCAGAGCCTCGTGGATGACGCCATAGAAGATGAAGGCCTGTGCTCGATTGGCGAGAAGTATCCGCTGTGTTTCAATTGGAATCGCGTCATCCACAGAGTCCAGTGCTTCTGTGTAAAACTTATGTATGGTGTTAAAAATCATATGGCTTTTTAACGAGAATACTTATTATCTTACCTGAATGGCCTTTCGATACGCCTGGCTCCTAAATGCCTTATTTCCAAGCTCTTTCAAGGAGTCGACTACATGCCATTAGAATGTTATGTACTCGACGGGACTGCACGTACTATTCAATGACGATTCTGACATTGTTAAAACCTGAGGCCTGAGAAGTTGGTGTCAAGCGTCTGACTCTGACCGTAATATGTGCAAGTTGTGACAGTCGTTTAAGCGCAGTCACTAGTCACAAGAGTCTCCAGCCAGCACATCATTGGCACTTTCACTGGCACGGTCGTGCCTCAATGTATTAAACATTTGTCCTCCTAATTTCCTGATAAGATGTTAGGATCATTCTTTTCTCGGAAACTTCTTTCGCGCCACGTGCTTATATCCGAATGAATCATGATCGTTTTACTATCGTGTAGTGGGCGCTTATTTCCATCGATAACAACTTAACCTCGTCACAACTCCGTGTCTCAATCTTGTTTACTTCAAGTTCCAGTTTCAATTCTGTCACTAGCATGACCTTCGAAGAACCTAGAGCTAGCGAGAAAGCAATGGAAGAGCCGATCGAAGATGACGATCTTTATTGCTTGCAGAGCACCTTCGTCTACTTTCAAGTATGCTATTTTTTCTTCTTATAGACAACAAGAACGCTGATAAATCTGTTCTTCGTTTCATCTAAGGTCGAAAAACGTATTTTTCACGTCCCAACTTATCGCTTTGTGGATGAATCTCTATTCTTCAAAGGGATGTTTAATCTTCCCCAGGCCAACTTTGGCGATTCGAATGCAGAAGGTTCTAGTCGCGACAATCCAATCTTGTTGCCAGACAACATCAGTAGGAATGACTTTCGGAATTTTTTGAAGGCCCTTTACCCTCTGTAAGACCAACTGTTCCTCAACAGTTATTGTTATTGGCTTATCAAATCTGCACATTAGTGGTGTTTCCTCTCGTCTTGTGTTGTCCAAAGACGAATGGATGTCGGTTCTGAGGCTTTCCACCTTCTGGTACTTCCCGAGATTTCGGAAAATGGCGATATCCGAGTTGAAAGATCTCCCGTCCAAGGAGAAGATTGTGTATGGAAGGGAATTCAAGATCCAGGCATGGCTCACGGCAGGATGTATGGAGTTAGCGGCGCGGGATGCAACCATCAGCAAAGAGGAAGCCATTGCTATCGACTACGAGACGACCTTCGCTCTGTTCAGGATAAGAGAGAACCACCAGCGACAATCTCGATCTCGTTTCTTCAGCTTTGCGACTGCCATTGAAGACGTCCTTAAGGAAGAGCTGGACGTCATCAAACATTTTGAGACAGAATACGAAGAAGTCGAAGTCGATATTGAGTTGGAGTCCACCGAGGAGATGGCGAGGAAACCGAAGGAGGATTCCTACTGAAATGAAAGCGCAGACTGTTTCGTCGGGGAAGAGAGGACTGATAACGTTATCGAGGAAGATTCACCCATCGTACTCACAAAGAATATGAAAAGGAAAAAATAACTACTGAGGCTATGAGAAATAGCCAGATGCTTTCTGTATATACTCATACATCCAGCCCTGCTCTCTGGTCCTTGCTGTTGGCTCCCTGTCAAATTTCTAGGCGGGAAGTGAAGGATTTACGGTACAGTGGATGTGATCAGTATGACATTGTTACACACGCCAATCGCCTTCAAAACGTTAGAATCCTAATTGTGAACTTCCGTCATTAGTACAATCCTGAGCTTTGTTGCACCTGGTAGCAGTACCGTTGTCGCCTCTCGAACTTTGTCCTCTTAATGATAAAAAACATTGCAATATGAAACCTTTCTCAGAAACTATGTTCGTGCTACGTGTTTCAACATCGCCTAACCCTATTAATATCGCGTAGACGTTCAACGTTCAGCACCTTCAAGAACCACGAATTTCGGTGCAAGACAAAATTTCAATCTAAAAAGCATCGCACGTGCCAAGCATCTCGTAAAGGCTAGTGACTTTAGTTAAGGACGATCGAATGATACTACTATGCGAACACTATTTTCTTTTTCTTTCTAATTTATGCTTATGAAATTGGACTCGGAGGCGAACAACTTGAAGCAGACCCGACTAGGAACAACTGCTGGCATCATCTTTCCTCTGAGCTTGCTTTCGGAATATGACTCCAACAGAGAAAAGAATGCAGCTTACCTATGTATAGCAGTGGTCCAGGTAGAGATGATTGGTCTATGGGAAGCTCACACTTTCAAACTCTGTTCGAAAGACCCGTTCGAGATCAGTGCCATGACACGCAGTGCAAATCTGCCCTGAAAAGTAATCGCCACAGGTCGTGCAATAAATTGAACTTGAATAATAGTTTTGCCCTGTGAGATTATTTTGCTTGAGGTAAAAGAGTCTGGCTATCGTCTCCCAGTCTAAAGCCGGGTGGCTAGACAACTCCTCGATTGTTAGAGGGCTTTGCTGTATAAGACGGCCGTATGAAGTTTTTAGCCAGCCGAGAACTCGATACTTTTTGGCTAGCAGGACAGCCGCCTTGGCATCGGTTTGAGTCACCCAGCTATCGAGAGCAGTGATAGCTTTTTGCCGGATCTAGATAACGTCGCTCAGTGATAAATGAATGATTTATGAACACACAGACCTCCTCGAACATCCAGATCGTTGCAAGATTCAGCGCACCCAGCCAGTCGTCGTTCGACATTTTTTGTCCACTTCATAATTAATCAGTCATATTCCATAGTTTCCTAAGAGTGATCGTTTAACCTGAATGGGTACATCGCACGCAAAAATCGGCTTCGTCTACTGGTAACACGATCGGATTGTCATCGCTGGAACCCTCAGACGCACACTCAACTCCACCTTCGACAGTGACAGGCGGTAAGCTGAACATGGTTTCAAAGATAGTTCCTGGAACTTCAAATCCATTCCTAGGAACCTGAAAGATGGTATTTCCAGCCTAAGCACTTGTCAGTGTCAATCCCGATCGACAACATGTGTGTCTGCGTACTCGAAACACGACATTTCTGAAGTAGTACTCAGAATCGCGGGTATAATTCTGAGAAGCCATTTCAATGCTCCACTGATGGTTGAACTTGGGGTGGATGGACGTTTCAAAGTGGGCTTTAACTTGTGGCGCCTATCTCCTATCAAACCTCATGACTTGGTGTCACGGACTACAGATGGCTTCTGATAAGACGTCAGCGCTTATTTTCGTTGATCAGCATCAAAACCTGATCCAAATCTTGTCCTCTCATTGTAAGCCTGAATGTCACAATGGCCCTTGTTCAACACCACCCTCAATAGCAGGTGGTATGGCAAACATGGCTTCAAAGGCGGTTCCTGGAACTCCAAATCCTTTTCTAGGAACGCGAAATACGGTATTTCCAATCTAAGTACTCGGGGTCAACGTCAATCTGGATATGTATGGTAACTTGATAGAATAGCGTACTCGAAAAACAACACTTCTGAAATAGTACACTTTCAATGCTTGTTCGGACTGGATGGGACGTTTCTGGTATGACGCCATGATCAGTGGGTTATTCCAAAGTGTTCTGTGCACTTTTATTAGAAACTTCTTTCGCACGTGCTTGCATCGTACCGAATGCTTATCATGATCAATATCACGTATCACATCCTCTCCTGTCCCCATCTTGTTTCACTTCCAGTTGCAAACCCAAATCCGAATTGCCACTACCATGGCCCTTGAAGAACGTGCAAGCGAAGGAAGTTCTAGGGCTAGCGAGAAAGCAAAGGGAGCCGATCTCAGATCGACTATTTTCGAGTACCGCACAGGTGGCCAACTAGCGCTGATAAATCTATTTTGTCTCCATATAAGGTCGAAAGACATATTTATCACGTCCCAGCTTACCTCTTCATGGATGAATCTCTGTTTAAGCTTCCACAGCCCAACATTGGCAACGCAGAGAGTTCTAGTCACAACAATCCAATCTGACTGCCAGACAACGTCAGTAAGGGAATTTTTTGAAGGCTTTCATATTAGTTAATTGACTTATTGAATCTGCACCTTAGTGGTATTTCCTCTTGTCTTACGTTGTCCAAAGATGAATGAATCTCGGTTCTGACGCTCGGTTGCTCGCCACCTTCTAATACTTCCTTGGATTTCGGAATACGAGTTGAACCAGGGCGGTGAGCTCTCGCCTAGGGATAAGATCGTGTATGGAAGAGAATTCAAGATCCAGCCATCAGTGGAGGGTATATGGAATTCGCGGTGTGAGATGCGATCATCATAAGGCAGCAAGCAATTGCTATCCGTTATGAGACAACATTCGATTTGTTCAGGATCAGAGAACAAAGGGTGCGACTTGGTCGAGCGGCCTTCAGCGTTACGAGTGCTCTAGAAGGTGTCCTCAAAGAAGAAATGGACGACATTATTTCGAGTCTGAAATACAAGGAAGAACAATTGAATATCCAATGCCTGGTATAAAGAAAAGTAAAGGTGAAGGTGAGAGCGAGAAATCATTGGCCGCGGCCTTTTGAGCACGTGACTCGCCGACTCTCTATTACAATAACAGTCCTTCCACAGCATTATTTCCCCTCCTGATAACACGCAACAAAATGTCGGGATTACTTCTTTCTCAGAAACTTTCGTGCCACGTGCCTGTATCGTGCCCATTGGGTGCTTATTTCCATCGATAACAACTTAACCACGTCGCAACTCCGCGTCGCGACCTTGTTTGGCTTCAAATCCCAGTTCCAAGTCTGCATTTGTCACCAGCATGACACTTGAAGAACCTAGAGCTAGGGAGAAAGCAAAGGAAGAGCCAATCGAAGATGACGATCTTTATTTCTTGCAAAGCACCTTCGTCTACTTTCAAGTATGCTTTCTCATAGACAACAAGAACGCTGACAAATGTGTTTTAATTTTCATTTCAGGTCGAAAGACGGATTTTTCATGTCCCAGCTTACCGCTTCGTGGATGAATCTTTATTCTTCAAAGGGATGTTCAAGCTTCCCCAGCCCAACGTTGGCGACTCGAATGTAGAGGGTTCTAGTCGCGATAACCCGATCTTGCTGCCAGACAACATCAGTAGGAATGACTTTCGGAATTTTTTGAAGGCCCTTTACCCTCTGTAAGATCAACGATTCACAATCAGTTGTGGTTATGATTGGCTTATCGAATCTGCACTTAGTGGTGTTTCCTCTCGTCTTACGTTGTCAAAGGACGAATGGATCTCGGTTCTGAAACTCTCCACATTCTGGTATTTCCCGAAATTCCGGAAAATGGCGATATCAGAGTTGGGGGCTCTCACATTCAAGGAGATGGTTGTGTATGCAAGGGAATTCAAGATCCAGGCATGGCTCGTGGCAGGATGTACGGAGTTGGTGATGCGGGATGAAACCATCACCAAAGAGGAAGCCATTGCTATCGGCTACGAGACGACATTTGCGTTGTTCAGGATAAGAGAGAAACAATCTCGATCTCCTGACGTTATGACTGATATTAAAGATATCCTCAGGGAAGAGCTGGACGTCATCAAACATTTCGAGACAGAATATGAAGAAGTCGATATTGAGTTCGAATCCACCCTCCTTTTCGAGGCTGCTCAAGGGGCAACGTTGATGATGGGGGAACCGACGGGGCCGTATTTCTGACTGTTTTGTTGAGGAAAAGAGGACTGAGAACGTTACCGGGGAAGATTCGCCGGTCGTATTACTCGCAGAGACAATGAAAAGGAAAAAAAAAAATGCTACTGGGGGTGAGAAAGAGCTTATGATATGCTCATACATTCAACCCTGCATCGTGGTACTGACATAGTGAAATCCTTTATTACGTTTCGCAATGCTCTTTGTCGTCCATTTTGTGTTCCTCTCAGCAGTCTACAACCATGGTTCAACGTATCAAACATTATCTATCCTCCTAATGGTCTCTGATAAGACGGTCGTCCATTTTGTGTTCCTCTCGAACTTGGCAGCAGTCTACAACCATACTTCAACGTATCAAACATTATCTATCCTCCTAATGATCTCTGATAAGACGCTACCAAAAAATTATTCCTTTCTCATTTCGCGCCACGTGCTTGCGTCGTAATGGGCGCTTATTTCCATCGATAACAACTTAACAGCGGCACAACCCCGCGCCCCAATCTTGTTTCGCTTCAAGATCTGAATTCTCGTTAGCATGTCCCTTGAAAGTGAAGGAAGTTCTAGAGCGAGCGAGAAAGCACTGGCAGAGGAAGAGCCAATCGAAGATGACGATCTTTATTGCTTGCAGAGCACATTCGTCTACTTTCAAGTAAGCCGCTTTTCCTTATAGACAACAACCACACTGACAGACGTGTTTTGCATTTCATCTAAGGTTGAAAGACGTATTTTTCATGTCCCAACTTACCGCTTCATGGATGAATCTCTATTCTTCAACGGGATGTTCAAGCTTCCCCAGCCCAACGATTCCGACACAAATGCAAAGGGTTCTAGTCGCGACAATCCAATCTTGCTGCCGGACAACATCAGCAGGAATGACTTTCGGAATTTTTTGAAGGCCCTTTATCCTCTGTAAGACCAACTGTTCCCCAACAGTTATGGTTGTGATTGGCTTATAATAAAATCTGCACATTAGTGGTGTTTCCTCTCGTCTTACATTGTCAAAAGACGAATGGATCTCGGTTCTGAGGCTCTCCACCTTCTGGTACTTCCTGAATTTCCGGAAAATGGCGGTATCCGAGTCCGAGTTGGGTGGCCTCACGTCTACGGAGAAGGTTGTGTATGGAAGGGAATTCAAGATCCAGGCGTGGCTCAAGGCAGGATGTACGGAATTGGTGATGCGAGCTGAAACCATCAGCAAAGAGGAAGCTATTGCTATCGACTACGAGACGACATTCGCCTTGTTCACGATAAGAGAGAAGCGCCTGCGACAATATTATACCTCCGACTTCGCTACGACCGTAATTCAAGACGTTCTCAAGGAAGAGCTGGCCGACATAAAAAATTTCGAGGCAGAATACGGCCAAGTCGATGTCGATATCGAGTCCAGTAATACAAACCCCCCGCCGTTCGGCCATGGAAACTCACCACCAATGTCGATTGCTGAGGAGCCTGTCGTAGTCACAAGCGGGAAGATGAAAAAGAAAAAGAAAGGAAAAACCACCGAGACTGGCATTCACCAAATTCCTTGCTTTTGCCTTGGGCAGGAAAACCCGTCATGTCAAAATTTCTACTAGGATGGAGAAGGCAAGGCGTAAAGCAGTTGACTAACTGAGAAGTGAAGGGCTCAAGATATATTAGCGTGGTCTGTACAATATGTCATGCCTATGCAAGACATAGGATTTCGAGTGGACAGTTTTGTGAAAAACCTTAAATACTCTGTCAAGTCCCTTTTCCTTCTTCCAAAACCGGTGGGTACTTATGCCATGCATTAAATATTGTTGGACATCGAGTCTATCAGTCTGACTATGGCAAGGGCTTATGAGGAGTAGAAGTCGCATCTATGTTTCACTGTAGAAGTCCAGCAATCCACGCTTTTTGCCTGTTCCTTGGTCATAACGCTGACTATGAAGAGGGGCAACATTTCAGTTGACTGACTGACCACAGGACACGGAAGTGAAGGCTATATTAGCGTGGTCCGTACTATACAAGCCAATTGCCCTTGAGGACGTCTTCAAAAACCTGGAACCTTAATTGTGAACTTCCTTTGGTATGTTTTAGGACCCATCTTCCCTACAAAAGCCCCATTAGAAGTCGGTGAGTTAGACAAAAGACCCGTCACTGACACTATAAAGTACATTGTTCACTGTAATCCATCTCAATTTCGAGTTCGGATCGTGTAACATGAGCTTTGTTGCATCGCGCAGCGTGAAATGAAAATTTGCAGGCACACATCTCACTCGAAGCTTCAGCTCCTGCAGATTATGTGCCCCAGTCAGTGCCTGAACAATGCAAGCCTAGGCATTTGGTGAGCGGTTAGAAAGGTGTGAGCAAATATGAAGGGAGCGCGCACCATATCCGGGCTGGAAAGGGAACATTCGAGAGCTTCCAAACTTGGAACCCTTGAGCACAAGAACTGGATGTCTGCCAAGGTCAGGTGGCAGGCGCCAACCATAACGCGCTTGAATGTGGACCGATGTTTAGTCGCTAAGTCAAGCATGAAGGTAGATGGAATCACGGCATCTGCATTCATCGTGCAGAGACAGAATGTTTCTAGTCCTGGGTGAGGAACGAGATCGAGGATCCATTTCCAGAAGTAACACGACCCAACACTGCCTGGCCAAGTGGTTCGGACTGTTACATGTCGTAGAACGGGACTGGCGACCCGACCGCTGAGTGAGTTAGGCTGACGTAGTGAAGGCATGTCGTCCTGAATATCGTAGGAAGCTGACTTTGTTGGATTATATTCGATGTCGAGTGATTGGAGGTTCGGAAGGAAGCCAAGGATAATGGGGATTACACTTGCTCGTACACCCTTTAATCTTAGATCCTGAAGACGGGATAATCGTGAAAGGGATTGTACAATCGGTTCCACATCAGTGCATAGCTTTGGAAGCATAAACGCTTGTTCGTCGAGTACAGGGTTTACAAAGTCACCTACTTTTAGCTCCAGTTGGGTGAGGTGAGGGCTTAGCACCTTGAACCACTTTTGCAAGACTTGAGAGGGAATCTCGGTGCAAGATAGTGAGACCTTTTGCAAACCAGTCATAGTGACGAGTCTTGACCAGACCTCTTGACCAGGGTTGCTGTGGGTACGTATTGTCAGTTCCCGTATAGGTAAATCCCGAAGAACGTCCACGAAGTTCAGAAAGATTGGATCAATTTTTGGGTGATTGTCGTCGATCCACGTCATAGACCGCAAGTTGACGCACAGGGCAAGGGCCGCAATGACATTTCTTGTGATTTCAGGACTACTAGCTAGCATCCGATGAGTGGTGCCTGCTAATAACAGATAGATGCCATTTATTGAGCGGAAGCAATTAAAATCAGTGCAGAAACGATTAGTTCAGTCCAACACACACCTGTTTCAGTAACATGGCGAACAAAGCGAGCTAGATGCGGACGGAGAAGGAGTGTAGACGATGGGTGGTATGTGGTAGTCTGAAATTAAATATCGAATTATGCTTGGAGGAATTCTTCCACGGGAGGTTCTTACCCTGGAATCCAACGTTCTGTAGAGATATGGCGTTGCCACGTCATTGAATAACCTGTTTACAAGGGTACAGGAGTACCAATCTCGGCGTTCATCTAGATGAGAGAGAATTGGCGAGAGTAGGTCGACCGAGAGGTCTTTGAATAGTCCCCTGCATAAAATCTGAGTGTGGAGTTGACAGCCAGAAAATTCTGTACTCACATTTATCAATTCAGTAAGGGACCACAATGGGTTGCGAATGCTCGAGTCACATATTGAATATATAAACTGCGAGAAACCGGAATGAACTCGGAGTTGGGAAGACTATGCCATTAGTACATGAGCCCATCAAGCAGCCTTGGAAGCGAATTCATCCGTGTGAAGTGCCAGATCGGAAAATCTGAACGAACTACTCGGGCATCTCGGATACGTTATCTAACCTGCTGACATTGGACATGAACCAAATTAGACTGAATTGCCCAAACGCGAAGCCCTGAAATCTAATCTTATCGCTTTAGCCGTACCAGCTCTTTTATTTCAAACCATCACCTCCATTAATATCCACCCCCGATGTTCTATATAATTGGGCTAGGGCTTTCTGATGAGAAAGATATCACAATACGTGGTCTCGAAGTTAGACATTTTCAAACCACGAGTAAGACAAAATTTGCTCATTCTCTTGCACGCAGGCGATCAAAACATCCACGAGAGTCTATCTGGAAGCATACACCAGTATCCTAATGGTTGATAAGGAACGTCTGGTCTGTGCTAAAATCTACCGAACCAACGAAAAAGACTTTTTCTGATCGGTTGATCTCCCCTTACAAGGAAGCTTTCTACCAGAAACAAGTCATTTTGGCGGATCGTGATATGGTCGAAACTTGCAGTGACGAAATTCTGGCTAATGCCGATTCTGAAAACGTGTCGCTTCTCGTAGTTGGAGACCCATTCGGGTAGGTGTCCTGAGATGTTCAAAACTTGTCCGACGACTCCGAGCATGCTTAGGGCAACTACTCATTCCGATATTCTCCTCCGGGCTCGGGCACTCAAAATCCCTACGCGTGTGATTCATAATGCTTCAATCATGAATGCGGTTGGAGCATGTGGTCTACAGCTGTACAACTTTGGTCAAACTGTGTCCCTCGTGTTCTTCACCGAGACATGGAAACCCGACAGCTTCTACTACCGTGTTCGGGAGAACCTCAGCCTTGGCATGCACACTCTCATCTTGCTGGATATCAAGGTGAAAGAACAGAGTGAAGAAAATTTGGCTAGGTCTTTCATTTGTCAAAAATCTATCAAATATAAACTAACCTCGTTTCAGGGGACGAAAAATCTACGAGCCACCTCGCTATATGTCAATCCCAACTGCGGTCTCTCAGCTTATCGAGATAGAAAATTCACTCAGGGAAGGAGTTTGCCCCCCAGACACCACACTAGCAATTGCACTTTCGAGGGTCGGAGGTGGTGAAGAAAACGAGCGCATCATTGCTGGTACACTCATGGAACTTCTCAATCATCCGCCTGAAAACTATGGCCAACCCCTCCACAGTCTTGTTATCCTGGGGAAACGTTTGCATCACCTTGAAGTCGACTACGCTGGGGAATTTGCTGTCGATCGTCAAACATGGAGGAAGACGGCTAGTGATGTTTACAACGTTTCATTAGAATGAATGTTTCCTATTTCTCTAGCTTCGCGAGGAAACAATACAATAAACAACCGCAGGCGAGATGCATCTGAAGTCTAATTATTAGCACGAGAACTCGAGCTGTCTTCATTGACTTGAAGGTTCAGGCCTCAGGGCGTGGCACGACCGGGCCATCTGTTAATGGCGTGTATAAGTTACCTCCCAAGTGTTGGATGATATAGAATGCTAACCTTGGGTAAAGAGTACATTCTCTTATCGTATACCTATTCGCGAGCCAGGCAAGGAATCGCTGTACAAAACTTCGTGTAAATGTTCAGCCGGCCTTGGGAGTGGAGAAGCTACGCACCTCGACTCCAAGCCCATACCCTCCATGCTCACAGGTGCCATACTTACGCTGATCCGTAAACCAATAATAGGGTTCAGGGTCGATGCCTGCCCGTTTGTAGGCAGCAAACAGCTCTTCCATATCGGCAATCCTCATAGATCCACCTACAGGTCGGATAAGTGCAATGATGCATAATCGGGTTTTATGAGCCCATATCGTGATGGTCTGCGTGAAAATTATAAACTTACCAACAATCTCTCCAACATTCGGCATCAATAAATCGCAACTTTCTGTAAGAACAGGACCTGTCTCGTCATCCCGCCTCGGTACTTTCTTCATGTAAAACGCCTTCAGTTCCGCAGGGAAACCATGAAGGAAGATAGGAGTTCCGATGATATCGGTCATATACCTCTCAGCGGCCTCGGCGATGTCATCACCAACTTTGTGGTCGAGCATTACAGGTTGCCCGTTCTCATCTCTAATAGTGTTTCCGTCCGTGTCCTCCGCAGCATGCTTAATGTCGTGGTCGTTGAGCCATTTAATGGCATCAACATAGGAGAGCCGAAGAAATGGTCGGGCGGGCGCCTTGAAGTTTTTGTTGAGTTGTTTAATCAGTGCCGCTGAGCTAGGGTTAGCCAGGAGTCTGTCTACCGTTTGACATATCTATGCCATAATCAATTTATTAGAATCAATGACAAGGTACGGGCCAGGGGGTACGTACGATCTCTTCTATGTGGGCCATTAAGTCCTCAAACGTGATGAAGGCTAGCTCAGCTTCTAGATGGGTATATTCACTAAGGTGGCGTCTCGTGTGGCTGACATATGGTGTGAAGCAATATATATCACTCAAATAGTAAAGGTCGTACCTGTTCTCAGCTCTGAAACTTTCTTGAACACAGAAGACATCTCCAAGACTGGGCAAGCAGGTTTCAAGATAAAGTTGGGAGCTCTGAGTTAGGAAAGCAGGCTGCCCATAATAATCGAATTTGAAGAGCGTGGCGCCTCCTTCTACTTGGGTTTGCACGACGCAAGGTGGTGTGACCTCAACAAGGCTTTCTCGGGCATACGATTCGCGGAAGGCGGAGAGTAGGTATGCACGCAAACGAAGAACACTCGAAGCCGTTTCACCTCGGATGACAAAATGTCGGAGATCTGCCAAGATTGAAGGGTCCGATTTCTGCAAGATTTTCAGAGGGGGGAATTCACGGTTAGCGGTGAATGACTGACCTCGTTTAATCTGTTAGTGAAGGCATCAGCACCACCAGGAGCGGTACCAATGATTCGCCAATAATCGACAGCAAGTTCATGATTTCCTGGCGCCTCTTGTCCTTCAGGAACTTCTTGCAGAGTTCCAACCACTTCGACAGACGTCTCGCGTGTTAGAGTCAAGGCTTCATACGTTTGGGCCTAATCTCCGTCAACTATATGCGAACGTTATGAACGATGTAACCAACATACCGCACGTCCTGAAAGAACGAACTGGAGGTAACCAGTACCATCCCGTAAGACAACGAAAATGATTTCCTTTTGAACTCTAAACCGATGCACCCAACCACAAACACGGATTCGTTTTCCGCGAAGGGATACGAGGTTAAAGATTTTTGCCTGTCAATTTTTTCTTAAAAACACAGGATATAACACTATGAATTGCTTCGCACCTTAGTGGCTGCCGGAAGCGATGGGTCTTCCTTGAGAACGATCTTCTTGCTTTCTTCGAGTAGTCTTTCTCTCTTTTCTCTGGCTTCCTGATCCTTTGCAGCCTGCTCTTCATCTTTCTTCTTTTTCTTCTCTATTCCTTGTGCATTCTTCTTGGCTCTCTTGAGCGACGTGGGCGTGGGTTCCTCATATTCAGCATCTACGGTTTTGCGGACGCGGAACTTGACACGTTCTCCATGAACATAAACAGCCTGTGCTAGAGACAGATACGGCTCCTCCAAGGTGCCTTTTCCAGTGCTGTCCGAGCCGCTCGATTCGTCGACGTAGATCAACGACATTGAAAAGTGTTTACTAGACAGTCTAGACTATAGCTGAGACTGGTTCTTGGGTTTTGACTCGATTGATGTCTTATCTTGCCTAATCTTATCTCGTGATTCTGATCCATTATCGTACATTCCACAAGTAGAAAACAAAGGACCAAGACGTCTGCTGCTGTATTTCGCATCGCGTGTCAACGGAACACCATCTCGAGAAATTTAAAAGAGCGTCTAAGCGGCCACCTTGGGCATAAAGTCATGAAGCATGATGAATAGGCCCTTAGGATTGTCAGTGTCACATTGGATTATGCTCCTCTACCGCGGCCTCGCCCACCCCGAACCGGCCCACCTCTGCCTCCACGCCCTACGAACATGTCAGACTAAATTTTGGAGAAACAGAAGAACGCAATCACCTCTTGATGGTCCGCGACCTTTCATTGCAACCATGTTAGTAACATTGCCACTCAGACGATCCACTACTCACCTCCACCACCAGCATGAGAACCTCTTGAACTTCTATTTGCATCACGAGCCCGATTTTGCTCCTCCTTCACGATGTCGAGCAGGTTATCTGGAACTCTCAAATATTTTATCTTGTGAGATGAGGAAAAATAACAGGAGTGCATGAAAATTGGCAATCAATGCTATGCTTCATCGAGACGACGTACTGTGCTTCCCCGAATGTAACACTCTTTCAACTTCCAGAATCGGTCGCCATCTGGATTCGTTTGATACACTTCTCGTAGCGTGATATTCATAAAGTTATCACAGTTGATAAGCAATCCATTCAACGTTTCCCCATTTTTTAGTTCTACTAACTGTCGGGAAGAAAGGTCAGAGAGTTAGATCTTCAAGACTAAGATTTACCATGGGCTTATTTTGTGCTGCCGTAAGAAGTGATAGGGGAAGCTGCAGCCAACTCTTCAGGATATACAGCTGAAGTTATTAAGCCATGCGTACCATTGCAGACGATATGCGTAAGATGTTGGCAGAAAAGTGAAAACGCGTTACAGGCTCGTGGGAAGTCGCGTGAGGCACGTGACACCCCTTCCCCGCCCTTTGAAAGTTGACTTGACCGGTAACTCCACGATGGATGAACCCAGAACTCCACCTTTCCGGGCAATGGGAACTTTCGCCTCGATGCCTTCTATTGCTGAACCGCCTACGCTGCCTTTATCCCAAGATGAAATGGCGGCCATCAATCGGATCATGAACCGTAACATACGGATGCACATTCTTCCCACAGACGACGACACAGCAGAATGGAAATTGACGTTGGAAATGGTCGTGAAGGCCCTTGTCAGTGAATTGTCGACAACAGTTTCGAAAGCAAACTTTATTCCGTTTCAAGACGTACAGGAGCTGATAGAAAAGTTGAATGACGATGAGGTCAAGGAATGGCAGTCCGAATTGAAGGCCCTGGCATGCGAAGACAAGGCAAATTGGTCAGATCTTGTTTCACATCGTAAATTCCAGGTTTATCGTATCTAAGCCTGGCGGAATTCATCACTTCTACAGCGAAGCTCATGAAACCTGATAGTTCCCTACGTAGTGCGGCCAATATGTTGCCTGATATTGAAAGTAAGACCCTCCTGGCTGCTTGCTTGACCTTGTTTGATCTTTCTGGACAGAACTCACGATCGCCTACAATGCACCCTTCCTTGGCAATTCTGCCACCGATTTTATAGAACATCTCAACACGCTCGAGTCAGAAATCGAAGCAAAGGTGAAGCTGCTCTATGCCAAGGTGCTCCCCGTCGTTCAAAGTTCTGGCACGGGGAAGTCACGCATGTTAACAGAGGTATGTTTGGATTTCGTCTTGGTATGTTATTTGGTACAAAAGCTTGACCAGGTTGGAACACATATATTTACTCTTCCGATCTGCCTATCCAAGCAAGGCGATCCGGGCTACCCACCTGGAGATCCCAAGGTCGTCGAATACTTCGATGCTATGTCCAAGACTAACAATTTGAGCTACACAACCCATCTTGCTGTTGCTTCCTTTCTCGCTGCCGCACATACGACTATGCTCATATGGCTGCAGCGGGCTCAAGATGAAAACAACCTAGATGGACGACACCTCCTGAAATACTGGCATGGTATTATGGAACCAACGGAGGGGCGGGAGGGGCGGAACAAGTTTTTTGAAGAAGTTGTTGATAGAGCGAACAAGGCAAGTTGAATTATTCTGTTTTCCTTTGGCCTCTCAACCCGATTTATTGCAGTTGAAAAATTCTCGTTTATATCCCTTCCTGAGCCCGCACAGAACCGAAGGGAAGGAACCAAATCTACCCAATCAACCCTCCATCGGAAATTTCGCCGCTGACGCATATAACGGGATCACTAAGAAGGCCACCGAAGACCTCATGGTGTTTTTAAGTGGGATTCAGCATGGAGCCCTCTGTGTGATGTACTTTGATGAAGCTCATCACTTGGATACGGCTCTCTGGGTCCTTCTCCGCCTCCTCATGAGTCAAGCTGAATCGACAAGAATGTGGCACGTGTTCATGGGCACAAAGTCGAACTATTCCTTTTATGCTCCGAATGTGAAAAACAGTTAATGCCTTCTCCTACTCATAGTATTCATTTGACTTATTCAAGAAACAGGGCTTTCTGTGAGAGCTAAAGGTGAAGTGAGTTCTCTGCTGCCACCATACGTCGCAGTTGGGTTCGACCAGCACCTGATTAATAAGAATCGAGCAAAAACGACTGTGCGCATGGGGTATTTGCAATCAATTGACCACCTTGCTGAATATGGGCGGCCCCTGTAGGTGCTCTTGTAGATCGGAGGGTAATTGCTCATGTTTGAATTAGGTGGAAAGCACTTTTACCCGAACGTAATGCTGATGAACTGATCAATCTGGCCGGCTTGAAGCTGACTGGCATGGACCCTTTCTCGATCAAAAGTCTGAACCATGTCTTTGCCGTGCTCTCACAGCGGCTCTGTCTGGATCCAGTGATGGCCAATGCCGAAGCTGTCGAACTCGCGGAACGTAGTGTCGCGCATCACATGCGGCTTCTTACCAGATGTTCGGATACCAGTCCAGTATTCTTCACGCACTCCCCATCTGAACCTATTCTTGCATTGGCCAGTGCCGATATATTGTACAACACAGATGACAAGAATCGTCTCGCGGATGTCCTAGATGAGCTGAGTCGCAGTCTATGTCGCTCTGGGCTTGTAGAGAAGGGTATTTTGGGTGAACTTATTGCGCGCACACTGCTGCTCATTGCCCGCGATTTCGCTGCTCCAAAGAAGGGCAAAGGTCGAGATCTTTTGGCCCCGGTTCCCCTTATGGATTTCCTCTGCACACTCCTCGGTGAAGAATGGGCTAAAACCAATCAATCGGAATTTGAGACGGCCTTCGGGAACGCATATGTAAATTTTACGCATTGGATGATCACAAAGGATTCAATGCCCGAGGAACCAAACTGTAAAATGTGTTTGTTCATAACTGATTCAAATTTGTTTAGGCAGTTACTTACGAATTTATGGGCTCGTGGAGCAGCACTTCAATGCTGCTTCAGGCAAGAAGCAGTCGATTTTAATATCCCTATATATTCTGGTTCTGTCGCTGCGGATGCGGTGTTTGATCCCTCTCAGCTTTCTGTTATTAGCGGCCAGGTCAAATTCACAACCGAAGGGAAGAAGGCGGCAGAATTCGCTATACGTCCGATTGGTATTCCCTGTGATCCCGAAAAACCTCTACCATATCTTACGCTACTCATGGAACTCGGCAACGAGTCCAAATATCAAGAAAGTCATTCAAAAGTTAAAACGGTAGCCTCCGAACCTGCTGTTGATGGTGAATTCGCGAGGCTGACAGCCGAGTTTGCTGATGACCTGCAAAAATTCGAGTCGTACAAGGCCCAAGCGAAGCAAGAATTAGCGTATTTGAAAGAGGATGTCAAAGCTTCGCGGCGGACAAAGAAGGATTTGACCGACAAGAAAAAAGTTTTGCAGAAGGCCGAGAAAAAATTGGAGGAGCAGATGAAATCTTCGCGGCAGGCTAAGGATTCCTATAACCGTTACTCGATTGCTGTCCGTGGTGCCTCCGATGACGTCTATAAAATCTTACAGACAGCGAAGATTGTGAAGGAGTTTGATGTTCTGGTCAGATTCAGCATGCCGTCAGCAAATGATCAAACAGCTGCGATGAAGCACATGAGACCCCTGGAGAGTTTGGGTGCCGAGTCCAATCATACTGCGTGGATGCTAGAGTATACAGTGGATGCGGAATCGATGGATGTGGATGTCTGAATCGGGATGACTTGTGTAGTGTGCCCAATTATTTGACTTTTAAAACATAGGTTTGGACTGTTTGCCAGTCAGCTACTTTTGTGTGTGTTCTGGTACCATCCTGCCAAAATTTGTTACGACAATGTTTTGCCCTCAATGACAAAACTATCCTGCATGATTAAAAGGGGAACCCAACTCGCACCCTTAAGTTTTTCTGTTGGATTCTTGATGGCCCGATGCCACTTTCTAATTGAGGACAACTGCAGCATCAATGACCTGAAGAGGAGATTGCAAAGGAAGTCCTCCTGGGTGTACAATCTTGAAAACGGCAGAAATCCGTTCTGCTAGGTTCATTTTCCTTCCAGCTCTGCCAGGCTTCCCACAGATATTTCTAGCCACCCGCGCACATCACTACAGAATGCTACAGACCGGTACGTACCCGGATCAAGAAATGCTGATGTAGACAACCACCATCTGTCTTGGATGCATCAAGTTGAGGGTAAATTTGAGTCGTGAAAAGACCGGAGTTCGATCGGCCTTGGCATTTTCCCTTCTCCCTATTTAGGTAACGGGATTACTATTATTGGCACACACACAACCACCTTGTTGATACAGAGGCTCCTGCTTTTCCACGAAGGCAGTAGTATGAATTCTTTACTTGAATGGGTTATATTATCAATGTTTCCTAATACCGTGGGAGGCACCAGTGGTGGCCCGAAATGCACGAAGTCGTGGCTTGTCGACGCCATCCAGATTTGGTCAGATTTCGCTTTTTTCATGATTCAATGAAAAGGGGGGACATTCCATTATGTAAAAAATACCGGTTCCCGCATGACAGATGATACTGCCACAAATAAATTGTTGTCATTTGCGGTCTGATGATGTAGCTTAATGTGGCCGCGCCAGTTACTATTACTACTACTACTTCCGCCCGTGCCAGTGTCAGTCAATGTTATGGAAAGATAGACAGGTCGGTAAAAAGTCTCAGACTGCTTGGTTCATTAGGCAGACTTTTGGTTCAAACAGTGCGGTTAATATACTGTCCACCAAAAAGGCTTGATGATGTTGGAGTCGGCGATGAAATTTCCCTGAATCACCGATTGTCCGGACTCAGGAGCCACTTATTTGGTAAGTAAAAAGAGCGAGTGTGTCATTTGAAAATGTCATGCAAATGCAGACTTCAGCGCACTTGTCGGCTGCTGTCGATCGGTCACCAGGATCAACTTGCAACAAATAAAATGAATGTCAAATGTCAGTGGAAAAGGAGCTCAATGAATTTACAGCGCTTCCTGAAAGTAATGGGAATGCGTGATTTTTTTCTCATGTCTGTCCTAAATTGGCAAGTGCCACTTTCCTCAACAATGTTTCCTGGAATGTTTGACGGGCCCAGTTGGACAATAATAAAAAACGTTATGTGTGATAAAAGTGGTCATTATTTGTACTAAAAGTGCGCAAAAAACTCATACGTAAGAAACTGTGTAATGGTGCAAAAACTCATAATGGTGCAAAAACTCGTAATGGTGCAAAAATTCATTACTGGTGCAAAAACTCGTAATGGTGCAAAAACTCGTAATGGTGCAAAAACTCATTACTGGTGCAAAAACTCGTAATGGTGCAAAAACTCATTACTGGTGCAAAAACTCGTAATGGTGCAAAAACTCGTTACTGGTGCAAAAACTCATTACTGGTGCAAAAACTCATTCTGGTGCAAAAACTTGTTACTGGTGCAAAAACTTGTAACAGTGCAAAAACTCATGCGCTAGTGGGTGCAGTGGTTCCTTCCGGGTCGCTTCCGACTCCAGAGTAGTTTTGTCATGTCATGTCAGAGTCCATTGTTCTGTCGTTCCATCGTGTTTTGTTGGATCCACCTGGTGGTGGACACAGTGAGTTGTGAGTTGTGACGGCTATGTTCAAAGTGTCACGACAGCTGGTGGTGGCAACACTCTCGAATCCTGTTCACACAACTACACCCCCCATGTCCCAGTTGATACTCGAATCAATCGCTACTGCATTCGAGCAATTGAAGGATGATGTTCACATTGCTATGCATACTCAGATTGGCGACAGTTCTCAGCTTGAGCAGAGAATTACCGCCTGCTCTCGATTATTACTTCATGTAAATCAGGTTGGTTGAATTAGATACTGTAGTTCTTATTATCTCACTTAGAAATTTCAGCATGCAAACATTATCCCTCATGACCGACTCAATGTACTCCAGACAAGCATATCAGCTATGATCGCTGATTTGAACACTGCCAAATCACAATCTGCCGATCATCCTGATGCCGATCGAATAGAAGCGACTCGTACAGTTCATTCTGGTAGAAGGGGTAGACCGAAGATTGAGATCGATGAAGAAATTCTTGAAGAGTCATACAGACATCGTGGAGCAACCGAATTGGGTCAGATATTCAATATGAGTTCTCGAACTGTTCGTCGACGCGTCTTGGAAGCCGGGTTGGCTGAGCTTGAAGATCCTGTTTATGTGGTATTTGAGGATGAAGAAGGAATCTCATGGCGGTACTATACAGGTTCTGTTCAAAATTCCTCCCATTCTACATTATCGGACGACGAGCTAGACGGTGTCATGATTCAAATCCTAAATTCTTTCCCATCTTTTGGTCGTCGCATGATTGATGGCCATCTCAAGTTTCTTGGCTACAACATCCCTCGCTCACGCCTGCAAGCTTCGTACGCTCGAGTTCATGGTCCACCTGTTTCCGCATTTGGTATCCGTCGTATCCAGCGCCGTGTGTATAATGTTCCAGGATACAACTCTCTCTGCCATCATGATGGACAACATGGTCCCATATCCTATCTATCATCAATAATGTCTATTCTAACCTACTTACTTAGGTTTAATCCGTTGGAAAATTGTGGTCCATGGATTTATCGATGGCTATGCAAGATTTATACTTGGCATCCGAGCACACAACAATAATCGTGCGGAAACGGTTCTTCTACTCTTCCAAGACTTGGTTAAAGAGCATGGTCTTCCAAGCCGTGTCAGGGGTGACCACGGTGGTGAGAATGTCCTAGTTGCTCAGTTCATGGAAGAGGCCAGAGGAGAAAATAGGGGATCGTACATCTGGGGACGGTAAATTTTCTGTTTTCCATTGTGAGTTTCAAGTTTGGCTAACTACAATATAGTAGTGTCCATAATATTCGGATCGAGCGTCTCTGGGTTGACTTTACGGCTGGTGTTGGTGCAAAATGGAAATCTTTCTTTCAAGAACTTGAATATCAAGCCAATCTCGATCCTGATTTGCCAAGTCACCTTTGGCTCCTCCATTACCTCTTTCTTGAACCTCTTAATCAAGATATCACAGACTGGGCAAACACTTGGAATAACCACAAAATGCAAATTCCTGGACAAGGAACCAAGAGCCCTGCCGACTTACGATGGTTCAGTATGCTTCAACAAGGTGCTCGTGGTTTTCTTCCATCAGCTTCGAGCTTTCAGCCTATAGAAGAGACACTCGACGTTGACGAAGTTGCCGAATATGGAATTGATTGGGATACATATCAAGACACTCGTATCCAAAACCACCACACAACCAACAACCCTGCTGACCCATTTCCCCAAAATCCTTTTGTCTCACATCAGCCAGAGACCTTCAGCATGGTCAACGTTGACGAGTCTCGTTGTCCATTTACCAATGACGAACTCAATATTTTTATTTACAATCTTAATCTGATCCCAGAGGACCTACGGTTGTCACGGGAGATGTCAAACAGAAAAGAGCTATGGATTCAGGCATTAGATATTTGTAGACAAATCAAATCTATGTAGTGCATAACCTTTGAATCCAAACTAACGACTCGCCACATAGTTTCCGAAAAGGTGTACTTAACTGAGAAGGTTGAAAAGATTAAGGACTTAGGGGACTTGGGAGGTAACAACAGCGGCAACAGCTTGTATGGAGAACATGACACAGGGAGGAATAGATTCGCCGCGGGGCTGATTGCCTAACTGGGCGTTTTGAGGGCAATGTTGGCAGCGGGGCAGCCATGGAGCATGTAACCTGCAATCAGCTCTTGCATGACCGTCGTCGTCACTTGTTGATTGGTGACCGGAGCATAGCGAGAGGGAGGCCGATGTAGACAACAGCAGCCCAGATTGGTAGACATGTGGGGAAGATTTCGATGGCCGTGCAAAAGAGGCAAAGGCAATAACACAGTATAGCTCTTGCATCCCCTGTCAGCCTGCAATTCAGTCTACCAGCGATATTTCACAGCCTTAGGGCCGTTTCGCAGGCTGACAGGGAATAAGAGCCATATTGCGCATCAAGTGGTCTAGTCTCTCCAGGAGATTGAATGCCACCTAAGCAAGGGGTCCTGCGCTCTTTTTTTTCTGCTGTTACTTCTGTTTCGGCTTGAAAGAGGATGGACTTGGCAAGCGAGGGGAGAAGAGCGAAGTACATAAGTTCGTGGTGCGGTGCCGTTCGTCAGTTGAACAATTTTTGGGACGATTTGTCTTCGCAGTTTTGCCCATTCCGATTTGAGGGTCCTGTCCCCTTTGACGAGCCTTTAGTCGCTACGGAATGAATACGTCAGAAATGGCTCCAAAATATGGAAAATAAGATTACACGGAGATTCTCGCATGCAACACTCCAATCGTTGTCAGCCGGCGGATCGAACGAGAGCAGCTTCCTCAACACCTCCTCAGCCAGTCTTCGTTTCGTCTCCTCTGCCTCTCTCGTCGAAAGAACCACTACGTCCGCAAGTGCCGACTGGCCTGGATATGTTTGCCCACCGGCACGGCTGTGCACACTTGGACCAGGACTGGTGGTGCTGGGAGAAGAGGGATCAGGTTTATAGCTTTAAAGGTGCTCGTTGAAGTTGCAGGGCGGCGGTGGCGTCTTGACGTGCGACTACCTGGTCTGCATCTGGCACGATTCCAGACTATGCGGGACAAGATAAATCTGATAAGCTAATAGAAAAGGAATGTTACACACAGGAGGAATGACGTCTATTCCATTGACGGCGTTCGGGATAAATCACCGCCGGCGAGATATCCTCCAGGGTATCCTTGGTTCTGGTAAGCGACGCCGGCCGGTTGAAGGGGTACATTGGGATCTGGGACGTTGATGGACGGTGGGCGGTGTGAGCGTCGTTTATTTTGAACCTGTTAAAGGATTACAAAGAGAATCTAACTTTATTAAATCACCTTACCGATCCATTGAAAGTCCCGTACGACGGCCGTTGCTGTATGCTTCTGTGTTGCCCTGATTCGGATCCAGCTGCACCATAGCCAAGCGACCGATCTGGCGTATTTCCCCTACTGGCTGAATCTTCCTTGATCACACTCAAAAGGCTGTCTTTCTCCTTCATGTGGCCCTTACCCTTGTTCCGTGTTGCCCCACTAACACTGCCCGTACCCATCACGACGCTCGCGTTCGCAGTCTGCGCAGGAGTGGAGAGCAAATCAAATTGCGAGACTCTCGTTGAGACAGACCCGATGTCAGACGGTTGGCGTCTTGCGAAGGCATAATCATAACTCCGAACAGAATGGGCTGCACTGATCGGTTTCTGGTACCAGGATTGTGATGTCTGTGGCCAGGGACCATACAGAGCTCCAGGAGGGGGGGGAGGATAGTTGGAAACCTGCATCCCTGTTGCTGTAGCATCCAGGGCAGCAAGTGTACGAGGCGTGCCCGTGGGCTCCTCAGCTATGGGGTCAATATCCGGTTTACTCTTCTTCCTGAAGCTGAGAGAACGGTACCAGGACGTGGCTTGCTGCTTCGTCTCGGCAAGAGAAGGCCGATGTGCCTAGAACCCCACGTTCTTAATTGGTCTAGGCGGAGGTGCGAGTTGTTGTTGCGGGGGAAGAATGATAATAGGGCTGGAAGTAGAGGACGAAGATAAAGGAGGCGGAGGTTGAGCATTTTGAAGAACGACTTGTTGAGTGGGTCGGTTTGGGGGCTGCAATTGAGATGTAGATGCCTGAGAGATTCTAGAATGCCCCTGGACATGAGGGAATCCGCCTCTGATTTCCTGGTGTTGATTTGCAGTAACCCATTTGTCTTGTGATCCTTGTCGAATGGCGGCATTAGGAGTCGGCAGCTAGTACATCCACTTTCCAATGGTAGACGGACGGGGTCTTCGTTCGTGGGGGTTCCTGTGGTTGACGAGAGACCAGCTCCTCTCTTCCTGATTCGGATCCGTTTTCCTCTCCCTCTCCCTCTTCGTCGTCCTCTTCTTCACTTTCTGGACGTGGTCGAGGTACATGGGTAGGTGTACGTTTGGAAGGACCAGCTTCGCATCGTAGGCAAATTGCGAACAGGAAGCCGAGGAGATATATCTGGGCTGGACTCGATATCGTCTCCTGTATGATTTCTGGTATGTTGTGCTGGTCTACGTCGGTCCTCGGGATAGTGTTCTCTCTCTTTCCCTTTCTCTTTCCTGGTAGGTGGAGGAGCTTGGGGGGCATGTGGTCGCTGATGAACGGGGCGCGATCGCCTGGTGGTTAACATTTCTCGTTCCTTCTTCGCATGGCTAAGACCTGCTTCGAATCCAAGTTTTCTCCCTTCCTCCTTCGCAACAGCGACCAGCCTCTCTTGCTGGTACTTCCTCGCCTTCTCCCTTGCCCTCACAGCAGCAGCTTCCGCTTCGTCTCGCTGCTTCTCAACCTCTTTTAACGCTGTCCTGGTCTTCTCGACCTCCTTCTGTGCACTGTCAAGCTGAAACTGAAAAAGCTTCAACTCGGTATTTGCTTTGGTGGCTTCTTGTTGTGCTGCGAGCTGATTCTCGCTCAGAATGCGAAAGCACACAGCAGCTGCCTCATTAGGTGAAATCGGTAAACTTGAATCCTGTGCGGAGGATGATGTGATGAAACCGATATTTCTCGACGATCTGAGAGAGGATTGGGTGGGCCTTCGAGCATGCGAGGATGTGCTGGAGCTCAGCCGCGCTTGAATTCAAGATTAACTTGACGCAAAGCGGTCTCTAGCAAGTCACGCGGCTGCGCAGATTCTGGCCTTGAGCCGCTTGACGATTGAATATTGAGTTCGAGCCTCATCAATGACAAGTCCGCTTGCTGTGATGTTCGCCGTCGGCATTCCCGGTTGCTGTTGTGTCTCCATCTCGTCTCCTCTCGATAGGGCCTCGCGTGTACGACCTTCCACAGTCGAGGCTGATGGTGGTTGTATAGATAATTGTTGTTGTAAAGTATTTTGTGATAGAATGGCATTTCGGGGTAATGTCGGTGTCGTCTGGTCGTTTCCGATGTGGTCATCGGCAGGAGGTTTTATGCGTCTAAAGACAATTTAGATCATTGAGGTGGTGTTTTAAATTCGACTCACCCGTGTGTGCTCCTGACCGAAGTTGGTGAGGAGGGTGAACTATGCATTGCTTTCAAAGTCACTATGACGTTGGTTAGTTATGAATATTGATAAGCAAGCCTAGTTGATGCAAACCTGGACTTCGGGGAGTCATTCTTAAGAAAGAGAGAATTGCGGGATGTGGAAAGAGACGGGAAAAGCTTAGCGCTCTTGGAGTCAACATGTCCAAGGCCGTAGTGAGGTGATCATACATGTGTTGGATGAGTTTCGTGGGACATTCACGGTCAACAAACATTTTCTTGACCGTGAATCTCCCACGAACGCTCGCACCTCTACACACAACACTGTAGTTTCGGCCTCAAAGAAACTTTCATTGATAGACAGAAAGATTGGCAAGATTGTTGATGGACAGAGAAGTGCTGAACTTATGACAGCAACTGCCACAGTGTCGGATCATTGGGATAGAGGGGAAAGTGAGTATGTTCAATCCCTTCGTCAACCTTTCGATAACACTCCTTAGTATCGGCAGGATATCAACCACTGAAAACTTGGATTTCAACGATAAATTTTCCAAACAAATGGAAGAATGGGAAAGGGACCATCCAGAGTCGTCATTGAGACGGTAGACACTCATCAAAACCAGCAACCCGTTCCTTGCGGTCATTCCAGATTCATCATTGCCAGCGCGTAGTAGTATCATCCACAGTCTAGCACACCTACTTCAGCTTGGGACAGTGCGTATAATTCCCTTTCTCTTCATGCTCCAGGCACGTACTCACAACTCTATGAGTAGAAGCAAGAAAGTACAAATTCGAGAGGCACAAGAGGCAGCGGACAGATGAACGAAGGTATGCTAACTTATTCTTATCTGTCTAAACAAATCTAACTTTTTGATGAGCCCAGTGAACCTGTACTTGACAAAGTGACTGTCATTTCTGAAAGCTTTGGCTTCTGAATTTTGAAGTGGCGAGGTGTATATGAGAAGTCTGAACTTGAGGGTATGGACTATCATTGTCGAACTTGTGGCCGTGCACTAACAAAAGGTATCAGTCTAAGATGCTGCGACAGAGGGAGTACCAGCCTCCGACCGCCGTTGAGGAGAAGGATCCATAGGAGGGAGCTACAATTATGGAGGAATGTAGTCCAGGAGGTTCGCCTGAAGAGCCTAATGGCGCGGCCTTCGCATCTGAAGATATGCCATCTATTGGATCACCATCATTGGAGATTCCTTTGGTTGCAGTCGAGCCCGAATTCGAGGTACTGCCCGCAGAACCAACTTCAGAGCAACTGTTGGAGCAGCCAACTATAAGCTCAGAGGAATCCGCAACTGAAGCTGTACAAGTCGCCGAGGAACCCACTCAATTTTCGAGGAGATACCAGGAAAGATGAACCACCTATAATTGTCGAGTTGGTTCTGTACACATTCGTGCCCCTCACGACGTTATTCACCTTTGTTTTCCGGTTCCGGTTTACTCCACCGACAAACCACGAATAGAACCACATGACAGATTGTTATATACTCCTCGAAACTTCCCGACTTGGGAGGATGTCGCGTTCAAGCGCGTCTGGTGGATAGCTCTGGGATGGGCAGCAGCAGAAGCTGTAGTCGGGATAAAACAAGGATATGAAAACATCGCTTTCTATAAAGACGTCCTCGTCAATGTTCGCAAGGAGATCGAGGAAACAAATACTGTCACCTCTGCTGTGGAATCGACTAGCGGCCTTGTGACGTCTCTCGACGAGACTCCAACCTAGAGGCGTTTCGAAGGTAGAAGCTGGCCGTTGGCCGAAGGGGACATTCAGAACAATCCCGAGACTCATCACAGACGAGAGCATTCGGGCTCCCTGTCGTCAGTTGGATCTGCTGGTAGAAACGAAGACATGGGTGTATCGCCTACATTTGGAGAGCGGCAACCATTACTGTCACTCGAAGAATTGTATGGGATGCCAGTTATCGTAAGTTCTGCCTAGTCCGTGTTTCATTTGTCTGAGATTTGTTGCAGCGCATCCCGATATTCATATCCTGTCTCCACCGAATCAACTGTATATTGTCATCTTTGAGTACCTGCCTCATACTCAGTGCAGCGTACATGCGCTCCACCTTGGCATACAATTATTCTTCTGTGGGCTCTCCTTTGAGATCATTTCTTTTCCGCCTACCCCTCTTCTCTCCCATAGAGAACCTGGCAATCCAGTCATCTAATCTTGCACAAGAAAATCCTCATTTGTTCATGCCTTCAAATGGCGAGCTTTTTCTCTCATTCTCAGTCTTGCTTGCCATCCATATTTTATTCTCTGTCATGCACACGTTTATTGTGGAACAGTACCGGCACCTACCATCAAAATTCTTGCCGGCCCTATACCAGTCATCAACCCATCAACGCATACAATTCAAAGTCGCCTACCCTTTTTTCACCTTACTGTCTTTATATCTCCTCTCGTTATAAATTATACTCTTATAATGCCAACATTATCTCTTGAACCATGTCAGATATGCCCCACACACATACCTTGTTCAACATTTGATGTCGATGTTGATTCAGGACGCATGGTATTTGTCTTCTTTTCTTTTCACCTAGTAATTTGAATCTGATACATCCCCTTTACAGAATATGTGTTTCTGTGGTCATCTTCGGCAGGATCACCACCCAGCATTGCCACCACCTCGCGTGTACCCTGCACGTGGGGGACTTCCTGACCGACATTGCGTGCAATATATATGCGCCAATGGGCAACCCGTATGTACAATCAAACTATCTAATCTTTACTAATCAAATTCATTAATATTTCTAGATTACTGATGTCCGGCAGTCATGTCGCTGCGGGGGCTCTTATATCACCCACCTCCCGTATGAATGCGGTATATTCTCTACTGTTGAATTGATGCTAAAGTCATTTCAGGATAAATCTGTTGTTGGCAGCTCCTCCTAGTACGCAACCACCTACACTGCATGCAGTGCATTCATCTCCATCATTTCCCATGGTCCGTCTTCCATCACAACCAGTATTGTTGAATCAAGCATCGGGATCTCATCAACAACTCCCGTTTTCTCAAATTCCTTTGACACTGCCAAGGCCGTCAATACATCCTGTTCCACAAATGCCAGTAATTACACCCTACACCCCTCGTTTTCCAACAAATCAACCTCCACGATCTGTTTTTGGTGAACCGGTTGCTGTTCCTGGAATTCCGCATGGTTCCACAAATCGAAGAATACGCGCTGGCTCGAGCAGAAATGGACAAATTCCCAATGTCCACAGGCAAAGAGATAACATCCTCAAACTCGAAATGGTTCTGCTTCCGAAGGATGTTTGTGTTCAACTATTATCTCATCAAATTTTTTCTGACTAACGCCTCTTGTAGCTGAGTAAGGATTATCTACCTCAAGACCCTCATGGTCTTCAAGGTCCCGATTCAGTTAGGATTGGTGAAGATCTCGACCAGGACCTTGCTTTTCTGCGGGAGCAAGGTCTTACAGCGGAGGTTGAGCTACGAACTTCCAATGCAAAAGACTCGATTCTTTCACAGATTTTAGAACACTTTCATAGTTTGGTACGCAATGGCCCATTTGCATTCCCAGATATTCCTGCGACGTCCCGTGAGCTCCCCCTTGGCGCACCAGATAGAGATGCCCGTAATTCGTTCAACTCTCTTCCTTTTCATTTTGTGCGGATCGGCAATTCCTCGACAACCCGATCAAACAATACGCTCTCTGTCAACAAAGTGCTTACGTACCGTTCTTTTGGCTTCAAAGACTTCAAAGATTTATTTCGAAGGAGTACTGTCCATCATCCGTCAAACAAAGACCTTGCCGGTTTGTTGATCATCTGTAGGCCTCTATGCTTTGTCTACATGGCCATTGTTCTAATCCTAATTTTAAAGGTCCAAAAGCCGGTTGCCAACTAATTGGTCCCATTGACGAGAATCGAAGAAGTATCCATGCATGTTACTCGGACTTTATTATTGCTGGATTTATGAAAGGACGAATGATGCCTCTGCCAGGCAGCGAGCAATCTGTAGAAGAAAGCGTTGATGAATGGAAAAGGCAATATCCACATTCTTGCCGAACTACCTGTCCAGGTCGCGAAGGTACTGTGTCACCTCTTGTTACCGAAAACACAGAAGACACACCCACACTGGCTGCCTTCTCACCAACACCCTCCCCCGTAATCACGGCCAGTCCTCTTCCCCATCCTCGGCGCAGCCTTCGCCTTGTCAATATCGACACCCAAGTTCCTCCAAGCTATTTATTCTCACCTGCGAGCTCGTCAGCATTATCCCCATTATTCAACAATGCAGGTCTTGATCCGCCGCCTGCTAGTCCAGCATCTCCACAAGAAGCAAATGGCATTCAGGAATCGTTTACGATGCCAGATCGTCCCGCGATGCTGGATGATACCACATCATATATACCTGCTGATGATGTGAGATTCACCACACTTTGTGAATTTGCGGACCACGTAGCCATGACTCGCACTCTTCCTGAACCCAATTCGTTGTTCATATCAGGATTGACTGTATCTGAGGCTGCTCAAGCTTTCGTTCTGGCAATCAAGGACACAGGCCGCAGTCAAACCAAAGAATTTTCGGACTCGGAGCTTGTACGAGGCAGCGGGACCCATGCATTATCATTAGGCAATCTATTTCAACACCCTTTATGGTATTTCAATGCGTAAGTTTGTATGATATGTTTCCCGATTGGTGCTTATTCTCCTTAACTAGTGGCTTGGGAGAAGACGCTATTGGTGAAGGAGTCATGCGTGAGGTCCTGCTGGCAGCTGTTCAATCGTTCTTGACACCAGAGGTCGGCATACTGGAAGATCTCTCCAACAACGATGGTTATTTTACTCTCAAGGTTTCTATTGGAGGATTCGTGTCCAACAATACATTGGACAACATCTTCACCCTTGGTGCTCTCTGTGCAATTTTTTGGCTCAAATGTCACGCTGCACCAAGTCCAATTTCTCCTGCTCTTATTCAGGCAGCAATCGGTGGTATCGACTCACTCATTGATGAAGCATGGGTCAGGACGACACACGAGGAGGTAGCCGAAACTTTGACCCTTCTTCCGATGGATGGCAACATCCCTATTCCGAATAACACAGTGCTTCGCAGGCTTTTTGAGTCCAGAGTGGCTGGATGCCGTGTAGGTATTATTTCATATTTCATTTGATTCCAATGCTAACCTTCCGAATCTAGTTTAATGATATTCTTGGAAGTCATTCAGAACACAGACCGAAACTCGTACGCTCGCTCTATATTCACACACTACTTGGCAACTTGGAACATGTGTTTTCTTCCTCCGATGAATTTGCGGCTTTTCGACAAGGTTTCGATTTATGTCTTACATCTCAAATTCCTTCTCTGATCAATGTGAGCGCCTGCATTTCTTACAAATTCTCTGTCTAATATATATTAGGCCATCAAAACTTCCTCGAAATATTTGCTAGCCATGTCATACAGCTGCAGTATCAAGTCACCATTTCAACTGCTTGATAGACTCCAGTTTGTTGTCCAAGGCACGAATCAGGAATTCTCTCAGGCAATGAACCCGCAACAATTAGACAAGATCAAGAAGGCATTTTCACGTTATCTCCTTGGAAAAGGACATCCATATCCAGACCGCGTCACTGGCCTCGTATCAAATGACTCATTTGGAGAGGATCAGCATGATCCTTTATTCCGTACACGAAGGTTTGTCAAAGTCACGAGTGGTCTCGCGACGCTTCCTTCGGATGACCGTAGATTTAAGGTATGAATTTTATGGTGAACCATTATGAGTCCGTTTTCTAATGCTTCTTGACAGATTGCTTTGAAAGATGAGATACCTCCCTATCTTAGATCCTACTGGGATGAGGGTCGCATTGCACCTCCTGCAAGTCATGCGTGCTTTTTTCAGCTTGACGTTTTTGTCAACGAGGCATTTCTGAAAGCGGTTGATGAAGCTGATTTGCCCCTAGGGGTGGACACAGATTTTGACTGGGGTATCCATGCAGGATTAATGAAGATTGGGATGGATGAGTTTAATGGCTCTTGAGTGAAGTCCCATTGGAGTCTCTTTTTTTTACTCTCGCTAAGTCTGCTGTTATTCAAATTACATTGCGTTCTTTACACTGCTTTAGCTCATATCCTCTTATACTTAGAACCTAATTTTCCACTGTCCTTAGATCTTACTATGCTGCATTTTCGATTATGCTTTACATTACGACAAGATACTTACATTTGCATGTGCTACTACTTACCTGCATTGATGATCATGATTGTTCCCAATCTCTAGTACCCCCCAGACAACCACCACTTCACCTCACGACACAGCCAGGATGGTGGAATTTGTGGAAACACGATGATGCTGACATGACGCCAGAGATCCGAGTCAACCACCTCAACCGTTACCATCGCAAACCTCCACCACCAATCACCACAACGACACAGTACACCATGTGAGGAGAGAAGGTAAGGAAGGTGGGCTGTTATGCCCCCCAACAAAATTGGTTTGTTTATATTTTCTTTTGCCTTACAACATACTAATCTACGATAGAACCTTTGCCCTGGCCCAGTAGACACAATGAGCAGGGGAAACGCCTCCCCTATATTTCTGCTCCTTCGACGATACAAGGCCGCAGTGCTAGAGGGTAATTCTCATCATGCAAAAGAGGTATGTGATTCCATTTCCCCCGCAAGTGCTCAATTAACTCATTCTGACTTGATCCACGTATTCTCAATTGGGCTGCTTGTCGGGTGATGATGTAAAACGTCAGAAGAAGATTGCGGTCAGTTGTATATATCTCCATCCTCTCAAACGTCTCTTAAATCCCATACCTGGAACTCAATATCTCACAAGTCTCAATGGACAGTGGTGTAACTAACGACTCGGATGATCCGAGTTTCGCTAAAGAGATTGCAAATTATCTTGACAGAACCCAATACATTCACTCGAGCTTCCTGGCAGTCTCAGTCTTTGGGCCAAGAGTGGGTTGCCTTAACGACTCCCCTCTGCTTCAAGCACTTTCTGACTACTTCGCTTATTAGAAGTCGCATTCTCTATACCATCAGTGACCACGAACTCGTCACCGCAAGAGCAGTCTTAATCAGTCCTAACCTTCCCATTGACAATACTGTCAGGAACACCCCTCGGTCCCGTTGATTTGCTGAATCCAGAGGGCCAAGCCAGATTCGAATCCGTCTCGTTACAGCCCAGCTGGCTCGGACTCGTGCCCGCGCTACTCTCAAAGATGACAGCTCGACTATCAATAAGATCTTTGCGTTCGACGGCGCATTCATTAGTGGGAATACCTCTTGGGTGACTATTTTATGCATCACATACAGAGGCATCTCTGACGCCTTTCTCTTCAGTCTGCACTTCAATGTGGAGCCGCTCGTGCACTTGGTTGGATCTCAGAAGATGATACAATAACAGATGACGACTACGATTGCTGTGATTACCCACACCATACAGAATTGCATGCGCCATGGCCCTCGAGATTGAGTGACATGAACTCTTCTCAACTCTCCACTGCAGATTTACCCTCGATGGACAATCCTGTTCCCATTCGAATTACCCCTATTCCCTTAAAAGGTGTGTCTCCGGAATCCCTCAAACAAGAACTGCAGCCTTATGCTGTATAGGCGTTGACAATATGAGGATGCCACCCCATTGTGTCATCTGTGGCAAATTTCTTGGTAAAGCATTGCAACCCCACATTTTGTCCGCTCACAATGCTCTCTATTAGGGTTTCCTTGTCTGGCCTGCATGAAACACGCCACCAACACTCATGTACAGCCCCGCACTGTCCGCTCGTCCAGGTATGTACTTTGGTCTTCCTATGGGCATGTAAAACATCTGCCGATATACAGAACGCTGGATGTGGCCACTTGCACCACGCACACTGCCTCCGCATGGGCAACAACAACAACAAATCCATGGCCAGTTGTTCCTCTGGCTGTCCCTGTGACACGTTCCCTCACGAAGCTGCTATCTTTGATCCGCCTACACCTCACATTGTTGTAGCATGGGACGGCCATCCTATGCTACAACAATGTGAGGTGTAGGCAGACAAGATCGATTACGTCCCTATTCCTGTGCCACAAGGTGGTTCTCAGAGTGCGCTGCTAGTAGCCTGCTACAGCTGACATCGGATGAAGTGGTCAGTCTAATACGCAATTTTCAAAGAATTCGCTTTGATATCGTGTTGCACCAATATGGGAACACTCTAGCGTTCCCAGTGGATGTTGTCACCATCTCCCAGTTCCCACATCGAGCTCCACGAAAACTTCAACGGAGTGTCAAACTTGCAGCCAAATTGATCTCTGCCAGTCCTACCCATGATGACGGTCGCACTGAGAGGATTATATGAGAGGTCGGTCGTTAATGTCAGGTGTGAATGTGACTAACGCTACTCATGTTCTCAAGGCACCGAAAGACGAAATTAAGTTACGATGGCCGGCGCGCTGCAGGAGAGAAAAGAACGATGAGGACAAGGACAAGGGGATGGGCATGATGGCCCATTCCCTCAAAGGTGTACGTTTTCTATCTAGAAATATGTACTAAATGTATTGACCATTCTTGCCCAGCCATTGCCACAACACTGTGAGTTTGTTTCAATGCGAGATGGCGACAAAGGGCAAGAGGGCGGCGGGGGGAACACGGGAGGGCATGGGAGTGGGCCATCGTGCCCATCCCCTCAACGGTTCCTTTTATTTATTACATTATATTATGTTACTAACCTATTTTACAACACACAAACCCCACCTTCGCCAGTAGTCGGCGAAATGGCCCTCCCCCTCAGGAAGCCGCCACAACCACAACTGCCGAAATTGAGCGTTCGCGCTCATTTTCGGCTGCTGTGGCCGTTCTGTGGCCACTGCCACTATCACCACCTCTCAACCACCCTCCCATAAAGACGAAATCGAACGGTCATGCTCGTTTTCAGCGGCACTTGCGCTCGTTGTGGGCTTTCTCCGGTACCATCCTCATCAACCACCCCACCACCATCGAAATCGACCATTTTCAGCCGCTTCTTTAGCTGCCTCCCCTACCAACCATCCCCACAACAAGCACGAACACTTGTTCTCAGTGGTCGTGGGCTTTCTCCGGCCGCCACCACCACCATGACGCCTCAACAACCCCCGAAATTGAGTGTGCATGCTCGCTTTCGGCGGCCACCACTGCCAACAATGACCCAACAACCCCCAAAATTAGGCCACATCCATGCTTGTTGCTTGTCATTGGTCGTGTGCTTTCTGCAATGCTAGGCATGACCATAAGGAATGTAACGGGGTTGCATCCACGGGTGCTGTAGGGTACGGGTACGGGTTGGATTTAATAACCCTTTGAGTCACCCAACCCGTAGTACCTCCAATGCGGGTGTCATTGTTTATAGAGTATAGGTATTTGTATATAATAACATATATAATACATATTATTATGTTTCCCTGCTTAAAGTAAAACAACATGGCACAGAACTTGTACACTGCTCATGAGGTTGCTTGGTGACGTCCCTAAGTACCTGCCGTGCGGTACAATGGCCCTCACTACTAACAAGTGTGGCAATGGAACGTTCCTTCTCACGTGTGAGTACTGAGTGGTGTATGTCTTTGTTCACGTTGTCCAAATATCAAGGTCTCAAAACATGGAAAGTCAACTGAATTTTCACTAGAGAACGAGTCATATAGATAGCTCGTCTATTGAGTTTTTGCTTAAAATAGAGTTTTTGCACCCAATCGAGTTTTTGCGCACAATCGAGTTTCTGCACAGAGTCAAGTTTCTGCACACAGCCAAGTTTTTGCGCAGAATAGAGTTTGTGCTCACGTTGAGTTCTTGCACATTTGTACCCGTTTTTGTTTATGATCTATGAAAAATTGCTTCTAAGTAACGTTTTCACCGAATAAAGATTGCCTTTCACTGTGATGCTACAAGTTTCAGTCGATGTGTTCGAGTTTTAATATTGTCCAGTGCGGCCCCTCATAGGAATGTGTACTTTTTGGGATAAATAGACCTAATAAAAGCCGAAAATGTAGAGTTTGTGGTCACCAAGACCCGTTATGGCAGGTGCACTTTCGCAGCAA
>Ga0307508_10000867_pt1 | contig 35147 bp, 75 predicted proteins | sample 9_EM_MG_FD_203089 | JGI IMG/M metagenome (GOLD analysis project Ga0307508, IMG submission 203089) | Populus trichocarpa ectomycorrhiza microbial communities from riparian zone in the Pacific Northwest, United States - 9_EM | ecosystem: Host-associated > Plants > Roots > Unclassified | place...
GTTTGAACTACCGGCGTTTCCATGCTTTGAAAGGACCCATGAAACCAACACGGTAATATTTACAATCTTGCATTGGGGCCCCATAGCGAGGCGATTGTTTTGATCCGCTCGTGGTATACGTTCTATATAACACGCGGCTCTAATGTCCTCTAATGAAGGCCGCTGGCAAGAAACGTCTTCTCATCTGCGTGTACGCATAGCCGTCTCAGCCGCAGCTTCGAACTCTGTTGGAAAGCGCTGCCTTGCCTTGATCTCACCCAGTTGCCTGAAGTTGTACCGCTCTCTATACGTAGGCGCCTGCCTGACGAACATGAAGATGGGCAGTACACGGGCGATGCGTGTGGTTCCCAATCGCTCATAGATGCCTGGCTTGAGCCTATTGCGTGCTGGGCGATCTGGGATGACGGCGAAGTAGCGGCCCTGTTGCCGTGTAAGGTTGCGACGTCGACGCATTTCGGCCGATTCGTGCTGTAGTGAATCCTTCAATGCATTCAACTGCGAGAGGATCTTAGTGAGTGTGCCACCCGGCACATTGCCGTAGCGGTCCATATGCACACCTTGAGCTGGCACTGCATACCAGCCACTGGGCAGAATCCCGGCTCCTTGAAGCAGACGCTCAAATCCCTTTGTGCCTCTGGGCCCACCGTACACTTCAGGCGTCAGGTATTTGGCCTGACGATCCTTGAAATCTACGGATGCGGCCAAGCGAGACTTCGTCGCGGGCACGACGCGCATCCCATTCTTTGTAAATGGCGTAGGCCGGTCGAAAGCCTTGTCCATTTCCGAGGCGAGTTCTTTCTGTACGAACTGCGCGGTGCGAGTAAGTGCCAACGCGGTTGCATATGGGACTTGATCGGTCGCAAGCGCGAGTTTGGCGAGTGCGCCAGAGATATCAGCTTTAACGCTGATGATCGTCATGCCCGAACCGGCAATATCCCGCTGAGCGCGAGCACAGTCAGCGAATCTGTCGTTGGAACGACGACCTTCACATCGTAGTCGCAGTTGGCGACTCCACCCACTACCGGAACAATCACCTGCGTCGAGGTCACATCAAACCGCGGCAAGCCATTTAGGATAGCGGTTGGCGTTGGGTCGGCGCCAGCAACCGTTACGGTCACCGTGGGCGTTCCTGTCAGCAGCACGCCGCTATCCAAATCCGGTGCGAAATCGAATTCCAGCTTCACCGCTTCTGAGGTGTCTTTGGGTGGAAATTGCGAATAACTCACTGCACTCACCGTGAATGTGCGCTTCATCACTCTTCTGACGACATAGCGTGGAGTTCCACTCAATACCGCGCCGATACCGAGCACTGTTCCAGTATGGAAGGTGGCACTCGATCCTGTGAGCGAGGCTGTTTTGTCACTGGGCGGTAGAACGAGCCCGCTGGTGAACGTGGCCTGTTGGCCCGTGAGCGCAACCGTGAAACTACCGAGCAGCGTACCCGACGAGCTCGTAATGGCAGAGCCAGCCAATGCGTGAGCATTTGCAGTAGCCAGCGTCCCCGCGCTCGAGGTGATTGACTGACCGGTCAATCCAACGGTTGCCGATGGAGTAATCGATCCAGACGTAAAACTGGCAGCTTGTCCGGTCAGCGCGAGCGTAACGCCATTGGGCGCCGTTACGTTTCCAGCAGTGAAGGTGGCACTTTGCCCAGCAACACCAACCGCCGAACTCGGCAGCAAGTTGCCCGCAGCGAAAGTAGCCGACTGACCCGTGAAGGCCAATGTCCTCGCGGGAGCAATCCCACCGGTGGTGGAAGTAATCGCTTGGCCCGTTAAGGCAGCAGCACTACTCGGCAGCAATGCACCAGCAGTAAACGAGGACGATTGACCTGTCAGGGCGAGCGTGACATTGCCGCCACCGCTCGCTACGAGATTCCCTGCTGTGAAACTCGCCGATTGTCCTGTGAGGACAACCGTACTGCCTAGAGCGAGCGTTCCACTGGCAAAGGTGGCCGCCTGCCCGACCAATGTCACCTGCAGGCCTGGCACGACCGCGCCGGAACTAAATGTGCTGCCCTGTCCTGTCAGGGCGCGTTGAGCACTCGGGACGATGGCACCTGCAGCCGTCGTGGAGCTCTGTCCCGTGACTACAATCTGCGATGCCGCCAATACGCTACCAACTGAGGAGCTGATAGAAGCTCCCGTGATAGCCACTGAACTCGAGGGACCAATGCTGCCCGGACTGAACGTCGACGATTGGCCCGTCAATCCAACGGTGACATTCGCGGGTGCAGCGCTCGAAAGCATGCGACCCCTGAACATCTGTCGATAGTCTGGACTGATTCCAGGTCCGCTGACCTGCGGGCGTCCGACAAGTGGAATCTGCGCGCCAACAGATCCAGCGGTGAAGGTCGCCGATTGACCTGTCAGTCCGACCGTCACTGAGGGAGTTACGGTCCCCGCGGTCGATGTGCTCGATTGCCCAGTGAGCGCAGCACCCGCGCCACCTCCGGCTGCCTCCTTGAACGAAACAATAATCAGGCCGGCTGCCGTGCCCTGCGTGTCCGTGAACGAGGGTGATACAGATGTCGTTGCTGAGGTGACCAGCAATGAAACCGCAGATGTCCAGAACGAAGCACCATTCGATTCCTGCGAAAGAATCGTGGTGTTCGAGCTGCTGTAAGTATTGGTCGACGAGACGGTCTGATTACAGGCGCAGATCGTCAGAACCGCTTCGTTCGCCTGCGCCAAAGTGCCGCTGGCAATCGTGAACGGCGAACTGGCATCCGTGCCGGTCAACGCAATGTCGGTTGGCGTCGTAGTGGCGCCAGTGACTTCTATCAGGTAACCAGCAGCGGCGGCCGAGCCGCTGAAAGTCTGGCTTACGGTATGGCTAGCGCCGCCCGTACCATTCTCACACACGTAGACCGCGACCTTGTCGCCATGGCCCGTAGTGAGCGTTGTCGCCTTCTGAACGTAGGTATTGCTTTTACTATCAGTCGGAGTCGAGGCCGTGACAGTCGCATCGAAGGAAACGAGATATACAAACGTCGACCCGCTTGCCGACGTCGTACCCGATGCAGTCGTCAGCGGGGAAGTGGCGGTAGTGCCCTTACCCACCAGGACTGCGTTGATCGCCACTTATGCTCCCTTCAACGCAATACCAATGGAGATGTAGTTCTCAGCACCTTTCTTTGGAGAGAAGGTCGGAGTTATTGACCCTATTGAGGTGTAGGTGTTGTATTCAACGATACCACCTGGACCTACAAACTCGTTCTCGAGTCCGTTCCAGTCGATGATGCCGGAATTAGCCGCTGTCCAACCCGTACCTATATCCGGTGCACCCACACCACCGCCGTTGGCCGCGTTGGCATCGGTAGTGTTGTGACCGACTGCAAAGATGATGCCGCGATTGGTCCCGCCCGCCAGCGCAGTTCCTGTGCTCAACTGATCAATGAGCGCACCACCCGTACCCGAAGCAGTCTGCAACTGGCCTTGCGCATCGAGGACCGGGGAGGCGGCGAGATTATTCACTTCCGCCATCCAGATACCCTGCCATTCCAGGAGATCAAAGGTGGCGGTAATCGTGTAACCAGAGCCGCTAGAGGCGATGCGCGGCAAACAGAATACGCACCACGTCAAATTCTCTACGACGTCCTCAACGCGCTTCGACCATGTCGGCCACGTGGCACCTTGATTGTCAGTAATCGAGATGCCGTGTCCGGTCTGACCCAGGTTGTAGGTTATCCCGAAGAGAACGATACCGTTGCTCGATGAAACCGGATTCGCAAAGCTCAACGTACGCGTCAAGCTCTGCGAGTTATCCGGCGGCGCGGCTGTGTTTTGCCCGGGCCAACGGTCAGTCGCCTGCTGGACTATTGTAGGAAGAGCAGGGACTGGCAGGACAGTCGTTCCCGCCCTGCGGAGCCATGAGTTCATTTACGGGAAGCATGAAGTCAATTCGAATTCATCACAACGAATGGTGTTGCTTGCACTGTTTGCGGACCATGTGCCGAACAGATCCACCTGATTGGCGATCGTCGAATCAAAGCCAGTCCCGGCTCCCGGAGATGATGCCGGGAGCAACATGATCGGGGTGGATGCTGATAGTGCAGCGGTCTTGAGTTCACCAGTTCCATAAAGAGTGGCGGTGGTGCCGGCTCCAACTGTCAGTGCCACTAGGTCGATATTCAACCGCCATGTCACGTTTGTCGCAGATGTAGCGAGCGTTCCAGATGCACCACCATTGAAGACGATGATGGAACCGAAGCGTATGTCAAAAGTGAATGTGCCCGGCGTTGACGCAGCGGTAGACATGCGCCCAGACGCATGGATCTTAATCTTCGTGCCGGGGAAGGCAATCCCCTGTGCTGGAATTGTAAACTTAGCCTGTCCGTTGAGCAGGCTGGTCGGCGTAGTTGACGCAGAAAGCGCGGTGCCCGCAGCCTGCTGAGTGATTAAAGTGGACCACCAGGAATTGAACATGGCGAGTCCTTACGCGAGTTGGATGAGTGCCGTGCCGGCCGCGTTCGCAGGCATCGTCAGGGTGAACGTGCCGGCAGTGATCGTCTGGGCGCCGAAGGTATAGACGCCAATCGCGCGATTGGACTGCGTGCTGTTGTAGATCATCACAGCGTCAAAGGAGGTCGTCAGCGTCACCGTCGTGTAGACGATGGATGCCGAAGGCGTCCAAATACCCGTGGTGCCGCTGGTACTGGGCGCGGTGGCATTCGTCACCGTTACACCACCGGCCGTGTAACCGGTCCCGGACACTTCTCCGGTCGCCGTGTAGGCTGTGTTTGATGCGTTGGTGGTGGCAGATGCCAGGTAGAGCGCAGCTTTGACAGTATCCGTGGTGGGCGCGGTCAGACTGGTGCGCGAGACGATGGTGACAGTGCCCAACTGATGAGCGCCGAGCATCAGCTCACTTTTGAAGCTGGAGCAAATGGCCTGAGTGTTAGCGATGGTTGCAAATCCTCCGTATAAGAGTGGCGGTTAGCCGATAGCGCCTAAGACGCCCTCAATGCCAATGCCATCTTTGAGATGCACATGCACGGAGCGGTGAACAACTTTGCCGTTCAGAAGAAATTCGGTGATTGCCGTACGCTCGTGATCGTTGTCGATGACTGAATGGTTCGGCGTGAGCGCGGAGTCATCCATCTGACTAATAGCGCCATCGCCCAAGTCGACATTGATCAACATGCGAGACTCCACAAAGAAAAAAGCCCGCGCGAGGCGGGCGAATGTTTCGAGGGGCGGAAAGAAATCAGGTCGTGACTTCAGCCACGATCGTCGGTGAGGACAGCAACGCAGCCGGCGCGGCAATCACGACCGGGAAGAGATCGCTGTGCTTGGACTCGCGGCCATCCGTACCCACAGCACTCGCCGCGTAGGCGTAGTTGCCCGGGACCAGATTGGTGTCGACAAACACCGGTGGCGTCGCCTTCGGATCCGCAGTCCCCGCTAGGGCGGCGGGACCGTCCCCAGTGGTGCGGTAGATATTGATGCCCGCGATATCTGCGGGGGTGACAGCGGTGCCGTCTTCCCGCGTCGTCGGATCAGCGAGAGTAAGAGTGACCGTAGCCATGCGAGAAACCTTTTCATTTGGGTTTGATCAGGAAGGCCCCGAACCAAGTCGAGACCCACATTTCACAGACGTAGACTGCCGGCATGTGCCGGAAGCGAATGCGCGCGGCGCCACCAGGAGTAGTGGCGTGATCGCGGTAGAATGGATTCTTGCGCTGGTGAATCTTCTCGGGAGCTAGTTGCTGCCGATGGATAGCGTGACCACGCATACAGCGAAGACTGCTCCGAGTACTGATCCAGCCTTGGATGCATTGGGCTGACCCTGGACGCTGTAGTAACTCGTGCCAGGGATACGAATCGCGGAATCACAGCGACCGGCCACGGCCACAGAGGAACCGACGATCGGCGTTGGGTTCAATGTTCCGTCCGCGTTGGTCGAATAGACTGACCGGGTGGCATTGCTGCCATTGAAGGAAACCCGGGCCGGAGGTTTGTTCACCGCTCGGAGCTGGTTGAGGAACGTTGCCTCAGTCGGCGTAGGATCGACACAGGTGGTCGCGCAATCCGCATCGGCCTGCGCTTTGGTCCAAAGACCTCGGGCATAGTTCAGGGCTGCGGTACTCACCCCCGGCATCGAGTACAGCCAGGCGTTCACGTTGTAGCCGTTCGGTAGATTGCAGATCCAGACCGAATACGTGTCGTACCGCGTGCTGACGCCGGCCGGAATCGGCGCAGTGACCGCAGCCAGGGGGAACTGCACCTTCGGCAGACAGGGCGGCGGCGGAATGACCGCATGGGCGGCCCCCGATACCAGCCAGCACATCAGCAGCCACGGCATCAGCGACCATTTGATCAAGCGCACGGGGTGACTCCGGAATAGGTCCGCGCTCGACCGGCTATTGCCAAAATTTAGGCTGTGTGTTGTCCGGGGCGCGGAAATGAAAAAGCCCCGGGCATGTCCGAGGCTCTGAGGACGGGCCCATTGACACTGTGTAAAGGGCGAGGATGACCTTATATCGCAAGTTCCTTCTAGAAGGTAAATTATCTCAATCAACACCGTCATATACGGGATCGAACTGGTTGTGCTTTTCCAAATTCTCCTTGGCCGGAATGATGCGCAGGTTCCAATGGACGTGGAGTCCGCTGACGAATGGATGGGCTAGCGGCACGATATGATCCACGTGATAAGCGATACATCCTGCCGCTTTATTCAGTTCGCGCATGGTCTTGTAAATCGCTCGGATTTGATCCCGATCCGCCCATGTGGGATATGCGAGAACCATTCTGGCGCGCCGTTCTGAAGCGCCATCCCAGCGTCCGTTCTGCAGCCGCCCATATGCAATGGCTCTGATCACTGCGCGCTGACGCAGTGAGTTGAACCTAATCCAATACCGGCGCTCCAGCTCTGTGGTTCCTCTCACCGCTCCGAAAAAGGCATTCGGCTCATTCAACAACAGGGAATGTCGGAATACCGATTCTTCAACGCTGGTATCTGGCTTCTGAGGATCCGTTCCGAAAACGAATCTCCATGCCTCGGGTAGTCCGGACCTCAGAAAGCCTTTCCAAACGCGCTCATTTACCGATTGGCGCCTGACGATTGCCCTGGCCAGATTGGCTTCATGATCCTGCGCTGTATATGGACTGCGAGCCAAGTGGAGATCAGCCCATCAGCGCAACATAGACGGCGTACTTGGCCGATTCGAGCAACTGTGAATAGCGAGCTCGACGCCACGGGGTGCGCTTGCAGCGGTCCTCAATGGAGCCGTAGGTGAAGTAATCCGCAACGATGACCGTGTGCAGGTCCTTCGGCAATTTCGCCACGGCAGTATCGACCTCTGCAATTGCTTCCGGCACCTCGCCGACAGTCGGCGGACGCAATGAGCGGGTGGCTGACCCTTCCGCATTAATCGGGTACTCGATGTGACGGTTATCGCCTTCCCCGACTTCCTTGGGCAAAGGGGCGCTGCCTCGCATGATGCCAACCTTGGTGGTTGCCATGGCACGATACAGGGTCGAGATGGTGGGATAGCCGATGCTTTCCCGATTCTCCTTGGCCCATTTCGACCACATTGACAACCGGTTCTCGGCATAGATGAGCGCCGCGTCCCGCGCCTTCGAGCGCTCAGGGCGGGGCTCAACGAAAAGGGCTGGCAACGGCTTTGCCCGCGCCACACCGATTGAAATCCCCCCCGATAGAATCTGCGTCTCGAGCATTGCGTTCATAGGTCTCCGATTTTTTATGCGGTTGTTCACAGGTTTGCAATCTGCGATGCGATGGAATGCAGGCATTGGATAATTTTGGGGTCAGCCTTGCCGAGTTTGGTTACTTCACACAGTGCTTGCAGGGCATGCCATTTAGCATCCCAGCGTACTTTTTCAAAATCAACGTCGGCTTTGCTCATCGGTTCTTCATCGAGAGCCAAAGGTGGAATAGTCACCGGCTGCTCATTCATTGCAGCGTTCTCCCGACCTGAGTAAAGCAGTCCGGGCAAAATCCAGTCTGCCCGTCATTACCGCGTGTCCAGTTAGTTCCTCTCGGATGAGAGCATGCTTCCTCGATCGTCACCCGCGTATGCCGCTTCCCAATGTGCTGGATGAACGTCGTTTCAACGTGCTCCGGGGAATCATCCACGATGAAGCCCTCCACTTTGAGTGAGTCAATCATCGCCTTGCAACCGCCAATCAGGTTGTCCCTGTCGAGAGTCTTCGGCCCCCAGCGCTCCACTGTTATTTTAGCCTTCTGCAGCGGGGATGTCGGAAACAACTTCGCCTCCAGCCTCGCAGCGCGAACCAACCACCCCCACTTCACTCTCAGGCGATGGCGATTGCTCCAGTGACCTTTGAACACGTAGTTGAGGGACGGAGTAGATTCGGGTATGTCGAGGATCATGGAAGTCATTTGTTTCGAGCCTCCCATTCAGTAAGCTCTGTCTCGTATTTCTGCTCCTCGAACTTGCGAGCCAGCTCATTCAGCGTCATGTAGGGCATTAACTCACGTCGCTCCCATGGAGGGGTTGGTCGAGGATCCTGCGTTGTCGTCTGCTGCGGCTCTATCCGCTCCAGTACGCACGGCCCACAGAGCCAGTAGGTTCCGTGAACCTGAACGGCTGGCAGAGATCCACAGACGCTGCAATTCATTTGCGGATGGTCCAGAATGGGTTGCTGTAGCGGCAGTCCTTACCATCATCGCAGTTGCAATGCGTCGGCATGCAGATCATATCGCGATTGAGATCCTCGAATGTCATGCCAACCAGTTGTTCCACGGTTCGCTCTGCAAAGAATTCCTTGAGCCTCCCTCCGGTTGGTGTCAACCAGCCATAGCGCGGTGATGAGCCGTATTCGATCTTGTCGTCATGGATTAGGACGTTGATAAGAAGCCATGCCACGGCTGGAGTAAGCGCCGCTTCCAATTCTCGATGATCGTACATGTGACTGAACTGACCTTTGGAGCACAGCGAGAGAAATTGCTTCAAGGCGCTAACGACGGACTCCTCACCGGTTCCGTAACCGTAGCCGAATGTGTTCGACTCCCAGTCGCAGAAATGCTGCTCGATTGTTTTCATCTCTCCCCCATGTGCCGCGCACGCCAGAGCACGCTTTGAATCGCTTCAGGCGAAACCCCCTCACGAAGGGCAATGGCCTTGTTGCTCAACTTCAATCGGGCTGCCGCCGCGCGAATGATGCGCCGCTTGGCTGCTTCATCGATCTGGCGATATGGGCGCGTCATGACCGCGGCCAATGACGGCATTTGCGCCCGTCGGGTTCATTGCAACCGGGATACGTACATGGATATACAATCTTGCCGCATTCCTCATCGGCCGCCGCGATATCGACCTGCAGAGTCTTAATCTCCTCCAGCAAAATCCCGCAGTCCCTGTGGCAGTTGGCCCATGCAGGGTTGTGCGTGGCGTCTGGCTGCGCCTCTGCATGGGCGCGGCGAATGCGGTCAATTTCCGTCATAGATGCGACCCCACAATTCGGGGGAAAGCGATGCTGCCGCCGGCCGGTGTCCAAGCATCCTCGCTCGGGTCGGACCACAAATATGACCCGGACGTCTCCGGGACTGTCGCGACATAACAGCATCGCTCCGTGCTTACAACACGGTTATTCCCCCTTCTCTCGGTGGTATCTGAATTCATTTAGGATCTAACCATACAGCAGCCAACAGGTCCAAAATAGGCCGCCAGCGCAGATCAACAGCGCAAAACAATCATCTCCTCGGCTCCATTTGAGAGTTCGCGGATAGCTCGCCCATGAAAGCGCCACGAGCCGTGCGGCGACGCCAAGAATCGACGTCCAAAAGCCAATCTGAAGGTAAACATGCACTGACTCAATATGATTCACGCCCCCAACCCTCCACACCGCGATCGCCAAAACGCCAACCCTACCGGCCCCAACAAACTCCCAGCCGCGAAGCAAATTGGGTCACAGAAGTTCAAAGTCGAACGGCGCGTGTTGCCAAGACGATGGCCGCAGCAGGCGCAGTGACTCCAGATAACATCAGACATTGAACGATCTGCCGATAATCACAATGCCGGCTATCAAAACGAGCCAGATCGCCACTGCCACCAACAGCGTGGCAGCAGTGAATATCCAGAATTGAGTCATCGACCAGCGCTGTTTCATCATTGCTTCACCAGCGGTATTTGGTGCTTCAAGTCAGTCATTGTCAACGCTTCATCTTCGGATGAATGCGGTGCCACTAACTCTAACTGCCCGCCTAAGAGCGCACGGATCTGCTCTCTACGTCTTACGCTGAAATGATGAGCGGTTGAGTTCATGAACTGACGAGCACGTCTACCGATTATCTTAGACATGTAATATGGCTTTGGCCCTATCTGACTATCCTCATAATGATATGGACCGTAAACGGTAGTCTCCATCAATTCTGCAAATCGCTCGGCAGTATCTAGATCAGTTAGCTTCAGAACGACAACTGGATACTTGCCGTCGAACGTAAAGCATCCATCTCCCTCTATCAGGCCGACCAGCCAACCAATTTCGTATTGAGACTTCTTCCGCATTTGAGTTAGATGGCTAACCCCTCGCAAACTTTCTTCGCAGCGGCCAGCGTGAGCTCGCTGGGATGCTCGAAGTACCATTCGGGAGTTCGCTTGAGTACGCGGAATCTTTCAGGCCACATGAATCCAGTTCCCAGCGCTTCGTGATCTCCCGTGACGAACCTTTCGATCCTGAATTTCCCGCACGTGGAGCACCAAACCCAGTCGTTAACGGCTTCCCATACCAGTTCAGCAGGATCTGACTTTCCCGGTCCAACTTCACGAGTCGGCGCGCTCTGTGAACTTGCCCAAGAGGTTTCGGACGCCGGATGGTCCGGATAGTGCAGTTCGTCCGTCGAATGCGATTTCTGGGACTGCTTCACGAGTTTCCTCCACATCCTGCATTTGCTCGAAGTGCTCGCAGAAGCGGCGCTCGAGGAATGAGGTCTTGCTGGTATCGGACATCGCTATTGCGCCATAGCCACCGAGAGCCGCAACGGCTCGGCGTGCAATGGGGTCGTCAGGGCCGCCCGGGGCGGATGGCGAGTTGGCGTTGTAGCCGCGGCGCGCGTACTCCAGAACCTGGATCCAGGCTTCGCCGGCCGTTTTACGTCCCGCCTTGCGCAAATCCTCGAAGTCCTTCGGCGTCGGCATGAATTCGGACGTACGCACCAACTGCTCCGCAGCCGCACGAAAATCCGCCAAGCTCCAATGCTGCATCGATCGCCAGTAGAGCTCCATGGCCGGGGCTGAAAGTTGCTTCCCCTTGAGTTCTGCAAAGCCAACGATGGTCTCCAGGAATGGTTTTCGATCTGCAGGCGTCATTGCGTTGGCTCCGTACGGCGCATGAATTCCTCCGCGGCGGACAGGTTGTTCGCGAGCCGGGTGTCTGCGCGGGAGTTGGGGAGATTCCACGGCAGCAGGAACGGCTTGTCCGGCCCGAGAAACGAGGCCGCCTGCTTGACGAATTCGGTATTAGCTTTTCCAGTCGCTTGGCAGAAAGCGGCGTATCGCCGAGCTCCGTCGATGAACTCACTCGGGACGTGGCCCTCGCGGATACGTTCGTTGCCCGCCCTGATTGCCCGCCTCCACCCTTGGTCGCCGGCTCGATCCGGGTACGCGAGTTTGAAATCTAGCAACCAGTCGGGATCCGCGGATTCGCGTGAAACCTTCCTTGGCCGAGTGCCAGTTGGGTCGCATGTGGGCGGCTCGGCCGCCGAAGCTATGGGATCAGGAGTCAGGGATCCGGAGTCAGGAGTCAGGGATCCGGAGTCAGAGCGAAGTGCTTTCTTCCTTGGTTGTGCCGACTTCGTACCTTGGTTGTGCTTGATTGCGTCCATGGATGGAAGCACACTTGACACTTCGTTCTTGTGGGGACGCTGATGGTCAGAGAACGTCAGAACTTGGATGATCTTGGTATCATTCACTTCGTACCGCGCGATAAAACCGTTCTGCGCGAGCCACGTGAGCATCCCATCTACATCCGCGTCATAGCGATACGGAAAGATTTCGGCCTTCAGTCGGAGCGGTCGATCTTCCAGGCGCCCCTCACGATCGGCTTCGCACCAAAGGCCCTCAAACAGGATCGTCAGCAGCGGATCCGCCGCCCCTAGAATTTCGTTCTTGAAAAGAGACGGTTTCAGGTTGCGCGCTCTCATTCGCCGCCCCGTCGAGCTTCGCGCACCGATAGATCGCGGCCGAGCCCGGAATCACCGGGACATCGGCCGCAAGTAAGCGCACACGGAGGGAGGAGCTGACCGCTGCGCGAACCCAGGAAGACTAGAACGCCCAATGAACCACGGCGAAGATGATGGCCCACGGCGCCGAAACGGCCGCGCCAATGCCGAGCAGGAACGACAGAACGCGAAATCGCATTGCAACAGGCATGATGGTTGCTCCCCGATCTGGGAATCGGCTTATGACAAGCGTGCGGGCCCAAAAAAACCGCGGTAGACCGCGGGGATTTAGATCCTGTCGTGGCCCGTTTCATCAGGGCCCCGTTCCAGTTGGAAAGCTTGGCGAGATATTTCTCACCGTGAGCGCAGTAGAGTTCGGTGTGTACGGTACCGAACCATGCATGTTGCACTGCGAAATCATAAGAATGTTCACCGAGGCTTAAATTTAAATTGCGGGAACGTGCTGCAGGGCGTAGAAATTACCTTCGCAAAAATTCGTTCTTGCTCGAAATACAACACAACACGCGGTTCCGCGTGCATTTCACTTCTGCGAGTTCTGCAGCGAACTCAACAAGGATTTGATCTGAGGAACCATCGCAGATAATTCACAGACTATCGCCCGTTGTTTGGTTGCCTCATCGAGGAGAAACTTAGCGTTTAACCAGTGTATTGGGCGAAGATCTCCTGTTGCGGAAATGATCTGAGGAAGCAGATCCAATGGAAGATGGCGAGGATCGCCCTCATTTTCATTGAGCATCCGCGACAACGCGGAAGGAGACAAATCACAATGACTCGCAACACCCGAGAGACCAATTCTAGAGCCGTAGACCACGGCAGCAACAACCTGCTTGAGCGTCCTAAATCGCTCGGTCATTCCGGGCTCGAGATCGAGCGAAAACTGAAGCTTGGAAACTGTCGTCAAGATGTCTTTCCTGTAGTTTCCGGGTCAAATTCCGATTTCACTGGCAAAGTATCGCCACAGATGAGCAGCAGCATTGCGATACAACAACATCAACGCCCCGCGCTCTTTCTGGTCGTCACCGACGACGAGCCGCGAACATGCGCCCAATCGACCCCAGGACACAGTTCTTCGCAGGTGACATCGCCCTTGGATTCTCGATCGATGTTGATGGCCAAGGATTCGCTACAGGGACGGAAGCCATACACCACGTTTTTGAGGTGTCCCCAGGTCGTTCCGCACCGTTCTGCGAAGTCCTCACGCTCGGCTGGAGATAGGGGAGAAACGAATTTTCTGAGGTCCATTCCTGATTATCACCATTCGGTGACAGAAAAAGCAACACCAAATATGGAATTCACCAAATGGTGCCAAGGCACCGACAATATGGACATGGATCCTGAGACGCGCCGTCAGAACCTGAGACGAGTAATCGACGATCGATTTGGCGGCAACCTATCCGCCTTCGCGCGGGCACTCGATCCTCCCAAATCGCCCAGTTACGTCAGCGACTTACTCCGACCGACCGCGGGCAAGTCTTTCGGAGAGAAGGCAGCCAGGCGGGCCGAGCGGGCCGCGGGACTGATTGCCGGCCAGCTCGATATCCCGAACAGCCCTTTGAGGCTCGACGACACGGTGCGAAACCGGGCCGAAGAAGAATTACGCATGGAGATCCGGGACATGGACTTGGATGAAAAGAGCGAGCTTTTGGAAGCCGCCCGCAAGATCAAGGGTCGCCGGATGAAACGACGGAAGACCGCATAGCCACCCCCATGCCCTTGACGAAATGCCCCGAGTGCAATCATGTGATCTCCGATCGGGCGAAGGCATGTCCGCAATGCGGTAGCCCGCTGCGGCGCAGCGCAGACCGCAGAACAACCGCCGTCCTCGCTATCCTCCTCGGCGGCATCGGGGCGCACCGCTTCTATATGGGCCAGCCGATCGCCGGCTTGTTCTACGTCCTTTTCTGCTGGTCACTGATTCCAGCTTTTCTAGGCCTGCTCGAGGGGATCTGGATGCTCTGCATGTCAGATGACTCCTTCGCAAAAAGTTACCTGGGGCGTTAAGTCTTTCACCATTTGGTGTTGACTCCTGTCACCATCCGGTGATAGCCTTCTCCCATCGGCCCCACCGGCCGAATACGGGAGAGGAAAGTGGATCGCGCATCGGACAACCCGTCCATCTACCAGGCCGAGCTCACATTGGAGCCATCGACCGCAGTGCCGCGACGGCTGGACCTGTCCCTGACTGTACTGCCCACGCTATACGCATCCGTTGTCTGTCAGGGCATTTATATCTGCAATGCGAACGGATCGCTCGGCGATTGTTATCTCGACAGCAGCGTGGGCGGCTACGAATTCTTATCCATCGATCGGGCCTGCATCCGGGTCACTGAATTCGAAGCAGCCCGCATCCGCGAGGTTTTCGCGCCGCTCGGGCTGCTGGTGAAGGAGCCGTCATGATGCGCGCTGTCGCAATTCTCGCCGTGCTGAGTTTGTCGGGCTGTGCGCTTGCGCCCAACACCATCCGGACCGACGTCTCTCACCTCAGCCACCTGAGCCAACATTTCGGATCCCACCGCACCAACATGGGAGCGGAAATGGCCGAGGTGACTGCGCGCTGGAATTACGGAGGCGCCTTCGTTGATCTGACTGAGGGATATAACATCTCTCCCGCTGACCGTCACGTTTGCATCGGGGGCATCTGCGGCCCGCGCGAATTGACCGAAGTCTCGGTCGGCTATGAGTGGCAGGTGCGACCGTGAACGAGCGCAAGGTAATCAGCAATTCACAGTTGCCTGTTCGGCTTCCAGTTCTAGGCTCGCTTGTCTGGTACATGTTTCTCGACCATGTGCAGGCGCCATCTTGGGCATGGGGCGCAATCGGCACGATGTTAGGCCTGGCGTGGATTGCAACCTGCATCTCTCTATATCACCAGAAATCCACCAAACTGAAAGAGCTACTTTGAACGTGAGCAACGCAAAGCCCAGACTCGCCATCGATCCCGCCTGCGCAAAAGCGCTGATGGATTTGGAGCGCATCACCACTGTTGACGAGTGCTCGTTCTTCGGTTGGATGCACGCCAACGAGAGGAGGCTGAAATGCCGCTTTTCATTCTCGGACGAGTGGGACGATCAGGCTGGCGCGTGGCTTCGATTTGAATATGTGCGAGCACTGGGGAGAATTCCATGAAGGTTCGTATGAACGTCAAAGGGTTCACTGATCGTCGCACCCCGGCGCTGCTGGGTGCAGCTCAGGCAATTGAACAGGCACATGCGGACAACGCCATTGAAGCGCTCTGGCGCCGTCGTGTTGAACAGAATGAGGCTCGCCGCTGGATGAGGGCGCAGAACCTGCCCTCGATGTTCTGGCCACAAGCTGACTGAATTATAGCAACCCCGGCGCCGGCCAAGTCGGACGACGCAAGACCAGCAGAGCAGCCGAAGTCGATCCGGCGCCGGGGAAAGGACTGAAGAATGAACGAAGTTACGACCATCGAAGAACGGCCCGGCGCATTGCAAATTGCTTCGCCTCCAAGCGAGACGCAGGCCCTGATTGCCGTGCTCCAACAAGCGGTTGCCAATCCCGATATCGACATTGATCGCATGGAGAGGCTCGTCAAGTTGGCCATCTCGACCTCGAAGGAACTGGACGCAGACCGTGCCAAGAAGGCGTACGCGGCAGCCATGGCGCAGTTCAAGCGCAATCCGCCAAAGATCGTAAAGGACGCTCACGTCAGGTATGAGACAGATCGAGGCGTCACGGAATACGATCATTCCACGTTAGGTGCGTTATGCGAAGCCGTGATTGCGGGTCTTGCCGCGGTTGGCATTTACCACGACTGGAAGCTCTCTCAGATCGACAAGGCGATACAGGTCACCTGCGTCCTCACGCATGAGATGGGGCACAAGGAGGAGTTTCCCTCTATCCCTGCTTTCCCGGATGGGTCTGGTGGTAAAAACGCCATCCAGGCAAACCAGTCGACCGTCACCTACCTTCAGCGCTCGACGTTGTTTTCAGCGACCGGCCTTGCGGCGTTGGCGCCACCGGATCGCGATGGCCGTGATACCGACGTGGAAGGCATGCCTAGATTTGTCACGGATGAACAGGCTGCCGAGATCCGGGACCGACTGAAGGCAATCCATGCCGATACTCCCAAGTCGCTTGCCAACTTCCTCGCCTGGATCAAGGCGGATGCGATCGAACATATCGCCGCGAAGAAATATCAAGTGGCGTTAGATCGCATCAACCAGAAGGGCAAAGAACTGAACGCAGGGAGCGCCAAGTAATGCAACTCGCTGGATTGGAAATCTGCGAGGCGGAACAAAACAGCGCTGCCTGGTTCGAGTTCAGGCGCGGATTGCCATCCGCGAGCAAGTTTCAATGCCTACTCGCCAACAGCGCCGATCGCAAGGGCCGCAGAACATACATGTATGACCTTGCCGGCGAGATCATTTCCGGCGAATGCGCGGAGAGCTACAGCAACCCATTCATGGAGCGCGGCAAGGCCATGGAGGCGGAGGCGATGGATTGGTATGCCTTCGCCACCGATGCCGAGTTGATTCGCGTCGGCGCGATCCGAAGCCCGTTTCTTGGCGCAGTCTGCAGTCCTGACAGTTTGGTCGGAGACGACGGTGGTCTGGAGATCAAAACCCGCATGGCACGTCTGCAGTTGGAACTGCTGGAGTCGGGCGAATTGCCGAACGAGCACAAAGCGCAGGTGCAAGGCGCGATGTGGATCACTGGACGTTCGTTTTGGGATTTTGTCTCATATTCTCCAAAGATACGACCTTTCAAACTTCGCGTCCACCGCGACGAACGGTACATAGCGACGTTGGCTGTCGCAGTGAGGGAATTCAACGAAGAACTGAAAGCACTCGTGGAGCGATTCAAGTGAGCACTGAACTCGAAGTTGTATCGAAGGCTCTAGTTGATATCGATGCGGTCTCGGCCGGTATCACGGATTTGCGCAACAGGTTTTCAGGCGCCATTTTTGAGGTTGACACGGCCACTGGCATGGATGACGCGAAGGCTGCTCGCCTCGCCATCCGCACTCCACGATACGAAGTGGAGCGCATCCGTAAGGCTGCCAAGGCGCCGATCATTGCGCTGGGCAAAAAACTGGACGCCGAAGCCGCACGTATCGAGAGTGAACTGCTGAAGATTGAAGGGCCTATTGACCAGCAAATCAAGGCCGAGGAAGACCGGAAGGAGCGTGACCGCCAGGCGAAGATTGACGCGGAACTGAAGCGCGTTGCCGATCTGCAGGAACGAGTTGCGGAACTCCGCGGATGTCAATCTCTGTCACCCACATCTGGCGCTGAACTGGTAGCAAGCCATATCGCGGATCTCGAACGGCTCGTGGTCAATGAGTCATTCCAGGAATTCCAGCAGCAGGCAGAGGACGCCAAGGCTGCCGGATTGGCGCGACTCCGTGCCGTATACACCGCCGCGGTCGCGCATGAAGCCGAGCAGGAACGAATCCGGATCGAACGTGCCGAACTGGCCCGCCTGCGTGAAGCAGAAGCGCTGCGAGTGGCCCAGGAGAACGCGCGTCGAGCCGAAGAGGACCGCGTGGCAAAGGTCACCCGCGATGCCGAGACCGCTCGCCACAACGAACAGTTGCGCCAGCAGCGAGAGGAGCAGGAAGCCGCCGCGAAGATCGAGCGTATGCGTATAGCTGACGAAGCTGAGGCAGCGCGAAAGTTGGTCGAAGCGGAAGAACGAAGACTGGCCGCTGAGCGCGCCGAGTTGGCACAGCAGCAGGAACAGTTGCGCAAAGCCCAGGAGCCGCCGAAGCCTGCCGCTACGCGCCGAGGCGTTGCGATTCCAATTCCGTCCGCCGCAGAAATTATCGACGTTCTCGCGAAGCACTACCGGGCACACCCGGACACAGTTGTCGACTGGCTTCGTCAAACCGACTTCAGCCAGGAGCGCGCTGCATGAGCAAGTGCGAGACACGCCATCCGGGATCGCCGCCCCGACTCTCGCGCCAGAAGGCTGGAGCGGTCACGGAGGCTGGGATCACGAAGTACAAGACCGTGTGTCTCGAATGTCAGCGGTTGAAGACGACGGAGCGGCGACAGCAGATTACTCGCAGCCGGCCATATGGGGTCATTCGGTTGGATTGGCCGCCGCCGCAGTTGGTAAACGATGCAGCGCGAACGGAAGAAGCGGCATGAGCAACGAATCCGAGTCAAAGAAGCGCGTCTCTTTTAACGTAAATGAGCGCGTTTATGTCCAACTGACCCAGGTAGGCCGGATGGAATTGCAGCGACAGCATACTGAACTGTGTCTGCGCATTGGCCGTCCAATAGATACGCCTTGCATTCTGCCAGCGGAAGACGCAGGTGGTTGGAGCATATGGTCGATGTGGGATCTGATGAATCGACTTGGGTCACTTTGCTACTTGGGCGGCGATGTTCCATTCGAGACGACAATTGAATTCGAAGTGGGAACGCTCAAGTGAATTTCGAGATGTATCGACGCGGCCAGGGATGGCTTCCAGTTAGCGATGACGCGCTGGCACTCCATTCCAAGATGGACCAAGGAGACATCGTTTTCTTCAAACCGCTTCGTGTGCGGTGTCCGAAAGACCTACGTAGATACTGGGCTCTGATGACAAAGTGCGCGGAAAATTGCGAGCGTATTGAATTGGACTACAACGCGATCATGTTGGTCAAATGCAAAGACGACGTCAGTGACGCTGTAAAACTTTGCACTGGCTATTGCACTACGATTTTCGACATGAATGGTAAGCCGGTATACCAGATCCCTAAAAGCATCAGCTTCGATAACATGGAGCAAACGGAGTGGGAAGAATACTGGCCGAAGGTCGTCGACGTTGTAATGCAGCGGATCATGCCGGGCGTATCTCTTCCTGAGATCGAGTTGGAGTTGCTGAAATGCATGAGGCTAGCAGCGTGAATGAGCAACATGACCAAAGCCGAGCAGCACCGGGTGGATTTGATGATGTCTCTCGGATGCGTGTGTTGCGCGAGCGCCGGTTGGCTCAACCTAGACGAGTTGGAGCTACACCATCTTATCGAGGGGAACCGTCGCCTGGGACATTTGTACACTATTTTTCTATGCCGGGGTCATCACCAAGGCCATTGGAATTCGGTGACGATCCTGGCTTTGTTACCCAAGTACCGAGTAGCCATCTCGGATGGCCGCAAGAGATTCAACGCAGTGTTCGGGAGCGAGCGCTCATTATGGGAGCGGGCTCAGGTGACAATCGACGACCCGACCGAGTGGCCCGGGTCAAAGATCCTGCCCAGGCGAGTCTGCACGTGACTCTCTGGCGCGCCGGACACTACTGGGAAGCTGCAGTGCTGTGGGTGATCACTCGATTTAGGAAGTCTCAGTGATGTTTCTGTCGACCGAGGAAATATGCAAGCTGACTGGAAAGAAACGTCCCAGCGCGCAGATCCGCGAGCTCCGTAAACGCGGGTACAAGATTGACGTGAACGGCCTGGGCGAGCCTATAGTTGCCATCGCCGAAGCCACCCGAAAGCTCGTCGGTGGTTCGGCGGCCCGACAACAAGAACCGAAATGGGACGCCATGCAACATGGGTAGGCATCGCCAGAAAGACCGTCACCTGCCGAAGCGCATGTATGAGCGCCGCGGGAAATACTACTTCGACAGTCCCATCACGAAGAAGTGGGAACCGCTGGGAGACGACTATCTCGCAGCCTTGGCCGAGTATGGTCGAAAGACCGGCATCGCAAAGACATGCCGCACGTTGAGCGACGTGTTCCGCCGCTACAAGACCGAGGTGACGCCGCTGCCGCTGAAAGGTCGCCCGCGGACCAAGGAAGCACTCGACAACGAGTTGCGCACCATCGATCGATTCGACCGCGTGTTTGGCCACATGATGCAGGACGCACTGACCCAGCAGCATCTCTACAAGTACATCGACGGGCGGATCGACGAGCGCGAGGAATTCAAAGATCTGAAAAAGCCCGCACCATCCGCCGGGCGGCATGATGTGCGCTTCCTGAAAAAAGTGCTGGTGAAGGGAATTCGCTGGGGCGCGGGCACGAGCAACGCTGCCGTGAACCTCGAGATGGATTCCGATCCCACGAACGAGCGTGACGTAACCAACGAGCAGTACGCCGCTGTCTACGCGCTGGCCAATGAGCGCGTACAAATCGCCATGGACTTGGCCGACAACATTGGCCAGCGCCGCGGCGACATCCTGGGGATCAAGCCGGCTCGCGACTTCACTCCCGAAGGGATTCTGATCCGCCAGGGCAAGACTCAGAAGCCACTGCTGATCGAATGGACGGACGAGCTGCGCGCCACCTGCGATCGCGCGATATCGTTGAAGCCGGATATTCCGAAGGAGTACTTACTCCGCAATCGCGCCGGCAAGGGCTACACCCCCCGTGGCTTCGGCGCGATGTGGCAGAAGGTCATGCGCAAGGCGATCCGCAAAGGCGTACTGGCTGAGCGATTCAAGTTCCGCGATCTGCGCCGGAAGTCAGCTACGGACAAGGCCATTGCCACCAGTGAGGAAGAGGCGCAGCAGCTCCTCGCACATTCAGACCTGAAGACGACGCAGAAGCATTACATCGCGCCGCGGGGCGTGAAGCCGAAACGAGTGAGGCCTGTGCGATGAACGGCATTTCCTATATCGCGCCGATCACCGTGCGCCGCCAGATCAAATGGGAACACCAATGCGAAGCGACTGTGCAGACTCCAGAGGTGCGTCAGTGGCGCACCTGCCACGAGAAAGGAATGCAGTGCGTGATGCGCGCTAAGGTGGACTTTCGAGGACAGAAATTGTGTCTGATGCATGCGCAGATGAAGTCCCTCGTGGAGCTCGCAGGTCCAGAACCGGTGTTTGAAATGAGAGTTGCATCGTGAGAATTCTGGACAACGGTCATAATTCTGGACGCTCACTACTGACGAAAGTGGTCGGGACGCCGAGATTTGAACTCGGGACCCCTTGCACCCCATGCGAGCAGTCATTGCCATCTAAGGCACTGACAGACAAAGGAATTCAGCCTTCGTTTCCGTCCAGAAACGATGTTGGATCAGCGCAGCTAAGCCCTTGTTCGGCCAAGAACCTGCCATCCGATTCTGGACGCATTCGCGCAGCCCAGCAAGCTCGCTACTACGCCGCCAAACGTAAGGCCGGCATTTCGTCACAGCTCGATCAGCCAGCACTCCTGACTGACAGGATCCAGCCAATCCGGCGTCCTATACTTCGCCTGCGAAAGTCACAATAGGGAGTTTGTTATGACGCAATGCACAATAAATAAACTGATCTGGCTTGGAATATTCGCAGCACTAACGATCATCGGGGCTACGGCAGTGAATCTGGCGCGTCGTCCATCGCTCATTCCCTCACCTCCGCCCATTAACCACTGCAGCGGATCCGATGCAGCGAATCGCTGGTGCATACGCTAATGCGCGAAACACTCTGGAAAGTATGGTTCGCCTGGCGCCCGGTTCTGCTCGAAGACGGTAGGAGGGTGTGGCTGAGGCGCGTGCAACGTCGTTGGTTCAACGATGTGTTGTGGTATCGGGAGATCCCGGACATGAGCGAATACTGATGCGCGCCATTCAGTACGTTCTAACAATCCTCGCAGGCGTCGCGATCGGTGCACTGGCTCAGCTCGCATTTCAATGCACCAGTACGTGGCATCACGGCGGATCAGCCGACCCTCGCTGCGTGTTTGGCTGGAAAGGATATGTTGAGGTCCACCAGATGAATGACCCGAAGTCGGATCTCGTTTCATGTCAGTACCGACCCGAGATTTTCGCACCGTGATTCGCTGGACGAATTCGATCTACTAGTAACTAACCAATAGGTGAAAACATGAAAGACGGTGAAGTTGATATCTCTGGCATCGACAAGGCTGAATTGCTGGCCGCGCTCTACAACGGCTCGCAACAACAAGGAATGGGATTCATGCAGGCCGCGGATGCTCGCAGGATGAGCGTGGAAACGGCTCGGGAGATCATTGCGAAACATCCTGAACCCAACCGCCTGTACTTCGACTACCTGCACGGCAGGGTGATGAAAGTCGGAATCGGCGGTGATGTCCTTGAGACGTGGCTCTACAACCGAGACCTCGGCCAAGGAGCGGCTGAGCGAATCGTCGAGGGTCTTCGACAGAAACGGGTAGCAGCGTGAGCCTCGACTACCCGAATCGGGCCGAGTGGCTGGCGAAGCGCAACAACCATGTCGCTGGCAAGCGTGTCTACGGCCGCATGCTGCGGGTTATGAGGGACTCTGGGAAAAACAAGGACCCTGGCCTTACCCACGAGCATCGCCGCATGAAAGGCGAGCTGGTACCTGCTACTGGCCCGGGCTCAATCCATGAGCGGGATGAGATGTTCGCGCTGATCGAGGCTGGCAAACCTCAGGAGGCAGCTGAGTACTACCGGCGCTGTCTCAACATCAACTATCGCGCTGGTAAGCCGAAACTGCATCGCGACATGGTGACTTGGTATGCCTACTACAACTGACGCCATTCGCATGGCCGATGAGAGCTACCCGCTCGCAAAAGGTCGCTGGGTTGGTGAAACCCTCTATTGGGACATCAACGGCGAGACGATCACTGAGGAGGCTCTGCGCCAGTGGTGCTGGGACAACCTCCCAGAGGACTCTCTGTTTCGTTCCAAGGCTGGAATCACCGTGGCCTACCACGCACGAGCCTGGGCGAATCGGCGCTGCGCGATCGATGCCTTGATGAGATCACTGGAGTGGAAGTCATGAGCGTCCGTGATCGCCTCGGCCTAAGGGGCAAGACAGCCGGCGAAGGCTTCGCGTTCAATGCGTGGTGTATCGCCAAGTATGGCGCTCGGCCTGCCCTCGTCGGCTACAGCTTCACACCCGTCGCCGCCATGATCGCGTGGCAGGAGGGTCGTCGATGACCCGCTACGTCTTCAACGAGGTCTCGATCAAAGGCGTAAAGCGCTGGAAAGATCCAGTGAGCGGCAAGCCTCGACAGGAGACTCGAAAGTTCTGGCAGACCATCAATCCTTTCAACAAGGATGATCGAGGTGAGCCGAAATGCCGCGACCAGATCTTGAAGGAGATCAAGCGCGAGCGCGATGAGTGGCTGGCCGTTCCACCTCAACACGAGGACGTAGCATGAACGAACGCTCAGAGAACGTGGCTCTCCCCACTGAGAAGCTGTCGCATTTCTCAAGCGAGCCAGTGTCCGTGGTTCGTTCCGTCGAGCAGCGATGGCGGTACGAGCTACCCAGTGAGCACGAGAAGCCGAAGGGGTTCTGGGTATCCGTCGATGGTGAGGACGACTGGGCGTCGTGGTGCGCGTCTGAGGATTTCGGCATCGGCCAGATTCGGCACAACGTGGTGCTTGCTCCCAACGCGAACATTCTGCGCTGTCACGACAAGCTCGATGTGTTGTGCCTCACGGAACGCTATGGGATCGACATCCCAGGTTACTCCTGGTCACGGAAGGCTATCGACTGGCAGCGCATTGCTAGCGAATACCAAGGGCTGATCATCGCTCCCTACGTCTGGGAATGTCGGTTGAACGATGAGTGCAACTGGTATTACGGCTGGGACTGCGCATCTGGATGCATCTGGGATGCGGCCGCAATTGCGAGTGTCAGTGAAGTCAGGCAGCAGGTGGCAGCATGAGCGACGTCATTCGCACTGCAGAAGAGAACAACCGTGGCTGACATCTCACGGGGCTCAGTCGGTACGCTGCCCTACAGCAGCCACACATTACCGGAAGGTGCGGTGTGCGATGACCATCCCAACCGACAGGCCGTGGCACGCATTCAGGGCGAAACTGACTCCTTTGGCTGTGAGTTTGGCGACTACTGCCAGGAATGCTTGGACAAACTTCGGGAGTACCGGCGCAGCCCTGAAGCTCGGACGGGTGTTTGCGACTGGTGCGACACGGAAGCGACCGATTTGCGCGACGCTCGCGACTACGACGAAGGCATGGGCGGCCCAGTCTATCGGGTCTGTGGCGGGTGTATCAAACGACGGAACGACGAAGCTAGCGAGGAATTAGCCCGCTACGACAACGACTGGGGCGACGATTATGACTGACCGAACACTCACCCCCGAAGATGAGATGGACTGCACCGAGGGCTGCGACCACGCGCCCGGTACTCACAAGTGGGAAATAGAGCCTTCCCCGATGAAAGACTTCGACGTCTTCGTGACCGACGATGACGCTCACGCTCTCGAAATGCTCCTACAGGTATGTGAGCTCAAGTGGGACCAGATGACCGCGGGCGAGGAAGTGATTATCAAAATCAGGATGAACAAACCATGAGCACGCTCCCCGAAGATTCGAACAACGGCCCAGGGCGATGGCTCGCGGACCAGATCCTGGCGTGGCTGCAGAAGCGCTGCGAGCATCCCGGCAAGATGGTCGCCGTCGATATCCTCGAGGGTCTCTCACGAGACATCACGGTTAGCTACTGCCGGCGCTGCGGAGCCGTCAAGACCGACTGGAAGCCAACCGGACACAGCCTGTACGCCTCGCTGGAGCATACATGGCGCCGCCCTGACCCGAATCTGTGGAGAGGTCGATGAGCACTGCGGCCGATTGGTTTGGTGACGAGCACGAGTTCCGTCAACTGTGCGGCGACGCACAGTCTCAGGCGAATGGTGAAAGCTCGCAGGACTTCGCCGCCGAGATGGTCATCAAGGCCAAGGAGCATGGGCTGAAGACATACCTCAGCCCGAAGCAACTGGAGTGGCTGTGCAAGTTGGCTGACTGGGATCTGCCCAAACGGCGAGAGGGAAAGTCATGAACGAACGCTCAGAGATCGCCCAACGTTCCACTGAAGAGCGGACCTACACCCGCGACCTTGGCGTTGAGAGTGCATTCGCGCGGAATGGGGTCGTGCTGCCGAACGACCAAGTCGATTATGGGGATGTGGGCCTCACCAAGCGCGAGCTGTTCGCCGCGATGGCGATGCAGGGCATTTGTGGCGATGGGATTCCTGGGAGCCATCACCGGCCGGATGAGACAGCCAGAGATGCGGTGGCCTACGCCGACGCGCTGCTGAAGGAGTTGGCCAAGTGAACGACCGACAGGTAACTGCAGATGCGCGTCTGCCAAAGAAGCACGGCGAGACCGTAGCCGAGGTCGTAGACTTGGGCGGCCCGGTGGCTCGTATCGAGCGACTGACCTACGTAGGCAGCGAAAACACCTACTTATCCATTCTCGTTCCGGTCGATGTTGATCAGCCAGCGGCATCCGTGAAGATCTTGTTGAGTCGGGAACAGCTCAACAAGTTTGTGGAGAGACTCGCATGGCCGAAGTAACACGCACCGAAGATGAGATTGACCTCGGTGAGCTGCACATCTTGTGCGAGATCGCCTTGCCGTCGCTACGCAAGTTTGCGCGGAACTGTCCCGATTGCGAGGGATCCGGCGAAGTCATGCTCGACGACGACAGCAGCGAGGCGTGCGACACCTGCATGGCACTCAACGAGCTGATCGACTATCTCACGCCCAAGCCGCCGAAGCCTGAGTGTGCGCCCGCCCCTGTTGTGGAGGTTGAAAACGATGACATGCCCTTCTGACGTTATTCGCACATCGGATGAGAACGCCGCGCTCACCATAGAGAAGATCCGTGAGATGTTCCGGAGCCTTCCCAAGCCTGAGCCCGACCCGCTGTTTGGGTCTTTCTTACGGCCGCTGCGCCCCTCATTTGCTGGCTTGGATGTAGTCGAGCGCCCCGCGCCATCCCCGAAGATCGAGACGAGTGCGGGCTTCAAGCGGTTGTTTCCGCAGGCGGCAGCTGAGATGGATGCTTATCTGCTCCAGCGATTCGGCCGAAGGGAGCAGGACACAAACATGTACCACTTCAGCCACTATCTGAGTGTGCCGTTCGGTGTGTTGAGAAACCCCAACGCGATCATCGGAGACTTCACAGCATGACCGACACACTCACCTCAAAGGAGCGTCTTCGCACGTTGCGCAAGACCGTGGAGCATTACGCACGTTCAGAGCGCGGGCACGCCAGCAGCGAAACGATTGCAGAGCTGACCGAGGCCGCCGCAGTGTTGCAATCGTTGGAGAACGCTCCCGAGACGGGAGAACTACAGCGCCTGCGCAATATCGAAAACATGGCACTGCGTGTCGCCAGCGGTCGCCGAAACGGGGTCGTCACCGATAGGGCCGCACTCGACAACCTCGATGCGGCGTTGGAAGCAACTGAAGCTCCTGCTCAGAAAGCCTTAGAACCATTATCAATGGATCAAACGCAGGAAGTGTTGGGCGCAGTCTCACACGAGATGAACGAGTCTATGACTGACGAACAAGTCAAGCACATGGTGAACCGCTTCTTGGGATGGCGGCTGCCGGAGAACTTCCAGCCGGACGCTGGAATTAGCTTCAAGCCGGAATACAACGTCGAATACAACGCGGCCCGAGGAATGCCTCCCGCTCGCCATCAACCCATAGGCACCAATCTGTTTGCCGCCGATCAAGCGGAAGCGATGATCCGCTACATGGTTGATGGGATGCCGAACGCACAGAGCGAGGGAGAGGTATGAAAGCAATGAGGCCAAACAGAACCGTCTGGCAGATCGGGACCAAGCGAGTGTTCGTCAGGTGGTTTGCGCCATCGCAGGGCAAGTGAGCATACCTATGGGCTGGAACAAAGAACACGAGCCGATCAACAGGCAGCACCTTGAGAATCCCGAGCCGGGAGACTATTGGCACGAAATGTTTATGCCGTATGTTCACATCGTCGCTGTCAAAGGCGACAAGCTAACTGTGTACCGGAAGACCATAGATGTGGATAAGAACCACTGGCGATGGGACGAAAGCAATCCTTCCACGATGACCAAAGCGGAGCTTCGCCAGCTCGTCACCTACGAGACGATTCCAGGGTTTGTTGCCGATGTCGTTCCGGCACGACCGCACGATAAACAGCACTTAACGGGCGGTTCCAATGGGTGAGAACTCAGCAATCGAGTGGACCAATCACACGTTCAACCCCTGGGTAGGTTGCACGAAGATCAGCCCCGGCTGCGATCACTGCTACGCGGAAGGCTGGGCGAAGCGCAGTGGGCTCGTGACCTGGGGCGAAGATCGGCGCCGGACCTCGCCGGCCAACTGGCGCAAGCCGGTGCGGTGGAATGCCGAGGCCACAATCGAACTGCTGCGCAATCCCTCACGGCCACGTCCGCGCGTGTTCTGTGCATCGCTGGCAGACGTATTTGACAATGAGGTCGATCCGGAGTGGCGACGGGATCTGTTCTCGTTAATAGCTAAGACCAAAAGCCTGGACTGGCTGCTGCTGACCAAACGCATAGGGAATGCGGCGGCGATGCTGGATGAGATCAGCGTCACTACTCCGTCGCTTGATCCGCAGTGGTGGCCCAACGTCTGGCTGGGAATCACCGTGGTCAACCAGGAGGAAGCCGACCGTGATATCCCGAAGCTGCTCCGTGTCCCGGCTGCGGTTCACTTCCTGTCGATTGAGCCGATGCTCTCAATGATTTCACTGGACGTGGAGCAATGGCTGGTCCCGGAGTACTTCACCCACTCGGACGACTGCCGCGACGACATGTGCGCGCTCAATGGAGACTACTACTCATGCGTTGGCAAAGTCGTTCAGCAGCCCTCGGTTGACTGGATAATCTGCGGCGGCGAGAGCGGCCACCACGCCCGGGAGATGAACCCAGACTGGGCCCGCTTCCTGCGCGAGCAGTGCAGAGATACCGGCGCAGCCTTCTTCATGAAGCAGATGACCGGCAAGACCGAGATTCCCGCGGACCTGTTGGTCCGCGAATTCCCCCGTTATTCGCATACATCCGGCGAGAGTCAACCGTGATCCCAGTGACGTTCCCGGAATGTAACGTGGTGCTCGCCATGGCCCAGGACGAATACGAGCCACTGCAGGCATATCGAGCGCCGGATGGGCAGACGATTTGCGCGTTTCGGCTGTCACCGAAGGAGCTGGAGGAAATAGCGAAGACCAAAACGATATGGATAAGCACGTTGACCTTCAACAAACCGTTCCAGCCAATCGGACTGTCAACGCAGTGTCCATTTGAGAGAGCTTCGGACAATGGATGAGCGTACCTACATCTGGGACTGCTACGTTTTGAGCATTGGGCGCAAGTACTTTTGGGCGCGGATGGTCGAACGACATGGGGCCATCATAGACCACGATGGGCAGATCCCAATTGCTCGCGTGACGAAGCGTGACCGCAATGTGTTCCAAGTGGGCGCTATCTTCACGTTGCGCGTTGGACGAGGCAGGTCGAGTCTCAAATTCAGCCATCGCCGCTATACCACTGCATTTTTGAAGGCGGCAGACAGACGCGCGGAACGCATACTCAAATGTTTCGCACACAGCGCAGGACCTGTCATTCAGGAGGGACAATGAATCTCGAACCTCTGCCGGACGACCATCCGCTGCGTGTCGCAATGACTGCTGCGTGGAAGCACGTTGACGAGTACATCGACTCCTACGAAATGGAGTGCGATGACGGCACCTACCATCCAAACGAGAAGGAACGGATGCTGATCCGTGACGCTATCGTGGGGCTGGTGGACAACGATGAGTTCCAGCGCTTGGCTCGGTCCGAGATTACCGAGCGCGAGAAGCTTCGGGAATCCGAAGGCGATTGCATCGAATGTGGCTGTCACCTTCCAAACCACTGGGGCGGCTGCTCAGTGAACGCACAAACCGTGTGCGAGCAATGAATGTCCTCGATCTCTTCAGCGGCATTGGAGGTTTCAGCCTTGGACTCGAAAGAGCCGGGATGCGAACCGTTGCCTTCTGCGAAATCGAACCCTACTGTCGAGCCGTCCTCGCCAAGCACTGGCCAGGCGTCTCCTGCTACACCGACATCCGTGAGCTCACAGCAGACCGATTGGTTGCCGATGGAATCAGGCCCGATGTCATCTGCGGAGGATTTCCCTGCCAGGATATTTCAGTTGCTGGCAAAAACGCTGGCATCGAAGGTGAGCGCTCGGGACTATGGCGTGAGTACTCGCGACTCATTGGCGAGATTCGACCCCGGTACGTCATCATGGAGAACGTCTCAGCATTGCTTGCTAGAGGGCTTGGAGAGGTTCTTGGAGAGTTGGCCGCGCTCGGGTATGACGCGCAATGGCATTGCATCCCCGCTTCCCACATTGGCGCCCCTCACCGCCGAGACAGAATCTGGATCGTGGCCTACCCAAACGGTTCACGGGAACCACAATCGGGTTGGGGCGAGCTCGCGGAGCGGGGACGGGTTGAGCACGGCAGTAAAGAGATGGCCGACGCCACAGGCTCGCGATTGGAAGGATGGAAACAATCCAAAGCCACACGGCCGACACTCGGAAGCCCTAGGGATAATGGTTGGTGGAGCGTTGAACCCGACGTGGGTCGAGTGGCTCATGGGGTTTCCTCTCGAGTGGACCGCCTTAAGTGCCTCGGAAACGCCGTCATCCCGCAAATCCCGGAAATTATCGGGCGAGCGATAATGAGCTCTATTTAAATACACCGAAAATGCTTGACCATCCACAATATAGGTGTATATTAATACCCATGCCGGCGAGGTGCTGGCGGGGAGATCAAAGATGAACGGGCAGATTGAATCGTTGGCAGAGGCTCTTGAAGGTCGCACCGTGGATGGATGGGCATTCACGTATGAGTACCCCGGCATATTCCAGTTTACGAAGGGCGAAGTGCAGGTTTGCTGCACCCCGGACTACACAAAGGCTGGGGAAATCGACGTGCAAATATCAAGGATAGGCGGCGATCCTTTCGACGGATGGGATGTCCCCTACGTTGGCACTCTGACCGCTGACACTTTTGTTGAGTTGATGCGTCCCCAGTTGAGCAAGGCGGACACGAAATGACCGCTGAGAAGACGAAGCGCGGCCGCGGGCGACCCTCGCTCACTGGTGAAACCGGTGAACGGTATCAGGTGACGATTCCACCAACCGTTGAGGCCCGTATCAGAGAGTTTGGCGGGGGGTCTCTGTCGGGTGGAATCATCAAATTGGCGGAGCGTTTGGCGAAGCGGAGGAATGCGAAATGAAACCGGCTGCGTTGATGGGACGACTGGCCAACGGCAATGAGGCAGATGCTGGGAAGCTCGTGCACCTGGTTCCAGACAATACCGGGCATTACGGTCACGGCCGAGCACTGTGCGGCGCTGAACCCGGGCGCCGATCTGGCGGATGGGACATCGAGCACTTTGCCAGCCCAACGTGCATTCGGTGCGTGTCCAAGCAACAGAAAGCCGATGCACGCTCATAACTCAGGAGCATCACGTGGGTGAAGGTTTCGCGTTCCGTCGCTGGATGCTCCACTGGGGATATGCCTACGGGTCGAAGCTGACCAACGAGTCGGCTCTGTGGGTGTGGCAGCAGAAGAAGGTGCGATCATGACAAATGAGATCGGCGGCCCACCCTTCACCGTCGAGCGCTACGGTAGTCTGGGTGAGTCCATCATCGCTGAGCGTGACTGGCTGCAGCAGGAGATCGAGCGTCTCACTCGCGAACGCGACGAGTACAAGGTCTGGTGGGAGCGGGATAGCACCTCCCTCGGCAAGGCACTCAACGAAGTCAGCTCGCTGCGTGCTTCCAACGAGCAACTCCACGCCGCGGTGAAGACGGCCCAGGAGCTGGCGGCTACGCGGTTGATGGAGGTTGAGCGGCTCAACCTCAAATGCGGAGCCCTCGCCTTCCTGCAGTACGGCTCCTCCGGTCCTGATGATCCGTGGCAGGCCAAGTTGGATGAAGTGACGAAGCCGCTTCATGCCGATATCGAGCACCTTACGTTGGCGTTGGTCCAGCAGGAAGGCGTCCTGAACGAATGCGAGGCCCTACTGCGGCAGGCGCTCGACGAAGGTGGCGTGAACACGGATTTTGCTCAGCGGCTGTATGACTACTGGAAGAAGAGCTCTGCTCTAACAGACTGGCGCACGCGCGACATGTTGATAGCCGCTCGTCATTCGCACGAACCGAGCGAACAACGGTGTAATTTTGTGGGTATGTATGATGTCCAGTGCGGGCTCAATGCCGGACACGAGGGCGAACATCGAATACACGGCCCATCTGCGGGAGTAGCCCGATGACAATCCTGATGACGGGTGGAGATAAGCCGCTCGGTGGTTGGGCATGTCCCGATTGCGGTTTCGAGCAGTGCCATTGCGATGACTACGACGACGATGAGTTGGAGTGCACGTGGTGCGGCGGGGATGGCATGCAGGAGAATGACGATCCGCTGTGGCATGGCTTCGATGTGGCCGAGATTCCGTGCGAGTGCTGCAGCGGGACGGGACTGCGCAAACACCAGACGATATTCTGAGAGAACCTGAGAGCACCTATGCGGGTCGATAAACAATTCAGCTTCACGCTGTGCATCAAACCGAAAGACTGGAGACTCATATGGCTGAGGACGTGGACGGGCGGGTGGGATCTGACGATCCTGTTCCTGTGCTTGAGGTCCGAAGAAGTCCCCTCAAAATCAGGCTCGTAGGAGAGAATTTCGACGTGTCTTTGAAGATGACAGTGGCCGAGGACTTCGAGATTGTCGAGCGCATTCTGGCCCGCGAGAAAGCGGATACTCTGCGTCGATGAGTGCGACATGAACACCGATTCATGCGAAATGGTCCGACAGCCAGACGTGGAGGCTGTCATCACCGGTCCGGTCGGTAGCTTCGTGATCCGGAACTGTACCGACAACGATCACTACTATGATCTGAAGTGGAAGCACATGTGGCTCAAGTTACCCTGCGGAATGGTCTCGGCAATCGATCTAGGAGGCCCTCACCGGCCTCAATGGAGTTGGGACGGCAACGAAGACCGGCCTACCCTGTCGCCAAGTGTCAGTGCCAGCACGTGGCATGGGTACATTCGCGGCGGCAGAATGGAGAGCGTGTGAACGCTCATAGCGGATGAGAAGTCACTAACTTAGTAACAAGAGGACGATATCAACATGTCGATTCAAAGTGCGGTTGCCACCGGCAACTACAACAATCACGACTACGAAGGTTTCCTGGCCCGCTTCAATCAGCGGTTCTTGGCTCTCGTGAAAACGGGGCCACTGTTCACGACGGATGCCGAGGGGCTGTGGATGGCTTACCTCGAGTCATTCCCGGAAGGTGCGGAGCGTCAGCATCACAACTGCAGCGCATGCCGCCACTTTATCGAGCGTTACGCTCAGCTCGTGACTATTGACGAGGAAGGCAAGACGACGCCCGCCCTTCTCGATATCGAAGACGATACCTACGGCGCCGCGATTGCTGCCATGGCAAAGATCGTTCGCAAGGCCAAGGTCAACGGGGTATTCCTGTCATCTGAGCGCATCCTTGGCTCGCCGGTCACTAGCATCTGGCGGCATCTGTCGGTCGAACTGCCGAAGTCGATGCTTCACTCCCGCGTGACCCTGACCGCGAATCATATGATGGCCGAGAAGCGCGAGGACTTCATCAACATCAACCGCGCGCTCGCGGAGTTTACGCTGCCCATGCTGGAGCAGGCGTTGACTCTCTTGAAATCGGATGCGCTGTATCGCAGCGAGAAGGTCATGGGGCCGGCGCAGTGGCTACACGATCTGCAGGTTGCAAAGGCAGCTAGCCACCGCAAAGCGAACGTCGTATGGCGTGCCATTGGCACCGCTCCAGCGGGCTTCTGCCACCCGCGTGCGTCCATGGTTGGCACGCTGCTCGAGGACATTGCGGCCGGGATGGAGTTTGGCGAGGTCTCGCGGCGCTTCCAGTCGAAGATGCACCCGTTGCAGTATCAGCGCCCGCAGGCCGCTCCGAACGCGGGGGCCATTGCCCAGGCTGAAAAGATCGTTGGGCAGTTGGGTGCCGCGGGCTCCCTGGCGCGCCGGTTCGCGCGAATCGATGAGGTGCAGGCACTGTGGAAGCCGAAAGAGGTTCCGGAGGCGAAGCGCGAAGGTGTGTTTGGACATCTGAAGGCGAAAGGCGCTCCCGAGCCGCTCAACATGACGATGCCGCCACAGACTATGACGTGGGATAAATTCTCGCGAACCGTACTACCTGACGCTGACTCGATTGAATTCTACGCGCGGTCGATGCGAGACAGCTATACCGCACTGATTACGGCAGTGAACGCCGATGCACCACCGATCCTGCAGTGGGATGATCCAGAGCGACGCAATCCTGTCTCTTGGTATGTGTGGAATGGAGGTTCGCCCCCTGAGCAGTTTGGTTTGCGCACCGGGGCTCTGTGCCCTGTATCAGCGGTAACCTTCAAGCCGTCCATGTGGGGCGATCCTGAGAAGTTCACGCACCAAGGTCAGGCCGTCATTTTCCTTCTCGAAGGCGCGAAGGAAACTCGACAGGCCGGTGCGGCCCTATTCCCGGAGATTCTGAAGGCGGAGTTTCACGGAGTGCGATCAGTGATCGAGGCGTACTCGCGTAGCGCTGAGATTGAGGGCATGGAGAATGGAACCGCGTGCGGTATCCTGTTGCAGAAGGGGAGCAACTGGGAACATATGTTCCGTGTGACGACGAAGGGAAAGGCCGTCGATTATCGGCTGGATCGTTGGGATTGATTTCGGAGTGCTGGCGGGTAGCTCAATGGTAGAGCGTCTCGCTGTTAACGAGAGGGTTGTAGGTTCGACTCCTGCCCTGCCAGCCAAACCGAACGCTCAGTCGAGATGAGAACAACCATGAACGAAGTGCCATTCAAACCTGGAGACGAGTGCTATGCATGGCTAGGTGGTCCAGGCCCGGACCTGCATGTTTTCATCGTACGGGAGATCCGTGCGGATGGCGGTATGGTGGTCTACGATGCTGACTGCATCGAGAAGGATATGACCGTGGAGCCGTCCAGAATAAGTGCGTATAAGCCAATGCGGACGGACATTGAAGAACAGTCGATTCGCTTCACCTTTTCGACCGAGAGTAGGCCCGAAGGTGTTTACACCATGCGTCAGTTGCTTGACCGCGCGCACAAGAAGCTGGGCATATGAGCAAAGCCATGGCGGTTGAGTTGCTGGCGGAGATGATCAAAGAGATTCAATCCGATTCAGATTGTTTCACTGGCTTTGAACTGCATATCGATCCTATTCAGCAATGGCCACGGCTGAAGCGATTGAGCGTGACGATCTCTTTGCGAAATGCTGAAGGCGAGAATATCTACAGCGCACTGTTGCCGGAAAGCGAGGGACCAAGCTCTGAAGCGATCACGTCTACGGAGACGTCAGGGCTCCCAGCGCGCCAAAGCGGTTCCCCTGAGGTTGATCCCTCAGGGGAGCGTCAAAAGTATCTGCCGTGTGAAGTCGTCTTCAAGGGCAAGGATTGCAAATACACCGGACCGGTTCAGACATGCGACAAGACGTACGAAAGCTGTCGCTCCATGCTCAATCTGCCAAACTTTCGGGGTATGCCAGTTTCATTGCCGCCCGAAGAGAGAGGACTTCCCCGCGTTACTGTTTATCCTCCGATGTCACCAGTGAAGGAGCCCAAAAAGTGAACCACGATATCTATTACTACACCGACGGTAGACACTGCGTCAAAGCGGGGGATACCGAGAATGGTTTCTCCAACGTCCAATTTGTCGAGCGCACGCGCGAAGGGCATTGGTACTTTGTGACCAACCGGGAAACCGTACGCACGGCTGATCTGAAGGCGACTGAAGACAAGATTGAAGCTGCTACTCGCGCCGCCGGTTGATTCGAGAGGGACGAATAACAATGACAACCTTTAAGCTGAAACGCCGACCGACAAACATCTTGGAAACGCGCGAAGTACCGTTACCCTATTATCGGCAGTACGATGCTGGCGACAGCCACAAGTATGTTGTGCACCATCGATACACAGAAATTCCCGGTGTTCCCACATCGACCCTGGTTCGTCATACGGAGATCATCGAGACAGACAATGGATTCGAGATTGAAGTGGGATCACACGCAGCTGAACTGATTGTTGAGGATTGGGAGAGTGACTCAGCCAATGCCGAGAAAGCATTCGAAGATGCGTTGCGAAGGCTGAGAACGTTGGTTTCGAGCGTGTAACCATGCGCACCATCAATGACCTGCTACTCGCCGCCGTGGATGAGAACAAACGCTTGCTGGATGAGGGGAAGGACCCGGTGGAACACGTG
>Ga0307508_10000868_pt1 | contig 35109 bp, 33 predicted proteins | sample 9_EM_MG_FD_203089 | JGI IMG/M metagenome (GOLD analysis project Ga0307508, IMG submission 203089) | Populus trichocarpa ectomycorrhiza microbial communities from riparian zone in the Pacific Northwest, United States - 9_EM | ecosystem: Host-associated > Plants > Roots > Unclassified | place...
AGATATGACATCGATCCTCCCTTTCCCTTTCTTTGAGCCACTCGGTATGCGGGTTCATAGAAGAGAATAGCTGTTCCAACGTCAGAAGTAGAGATACGGCAGCTGTTTTGTCTGTCGCCGCTTCCGGTTTCGGTGGTAGTGGTGGTGGTGGTCGTGAGGGTGCATTTGTGGTGTCGCACGCGTGGGTCCGCGGCCGTATAGTGTGTGGCTTCTGGAATTGGCGGGGGGTGAACATCGCCGGTTTCTGTTCTTCTTTTCACTTCTCGTTTTTTGGGTTGATGGAGTTGTGTTTGTGTGGAAGGGCTTGAGGAATGGTTAAAGAGTCAAGGAGGAGCGAGCCGAGAGCTCGTGGCACGCCAAGGCTGGCTGACTGCGGGGAATACATAGATACTTGATTGGCGGCGGGTAGAAATCGATAAGCTTGGTTTTTGTTTGGTTGGGTTTCAGCTCTTCAGGGACAGCTCTTCAGATGCCGGAATTGACTGGGCGTGGCGGATTACGGGTATCTGCCGAAACATCACTTGCTCACAGCCAGTAGATGGGCACTTAGCTACGCGCGTTGGGTATCATTCCACCAACGCAACCCCCCCATAAAAATCAACCCATCCTCACCGATACCCAGGCAAGGGCTTACTGTACTAGCGAAATTCTAGAACCTCAAAACTATACCAAAGTGAACAAACATCAGTACCCCCACCTAGCCCCGCCAGTGCAATGCTTTCTACAGTCGCGATGAGAAAAGAAAAGAACGAAATCCACGAGGCGCTATGGGTTTGGAGGTCTGGAGCCAGGAGGACGCTTTGGCTTCCTACGAATAAGGACGTCAGACTGCCCGGACTTCCTGTGAACCACGCCCTTGGACACAGGTGCGGGAGCAGCGGCTGGCATCGGAGACTGCGGTGCATCAGTCTTGGAAAAATCACTGCGAGGAAGAGAACATACGTGACTCGAACTAGCACTGCTGTTGCCAGGGTTGACGCCGGGGGTTGACGCCTTCCTCTTGCTTGAGTGTTCATCGTCGAACTGGGCAGGACGTTTCAGTTGCGGCGGAGGGGCCATTGGACGGTTCAGACCCTGGCGAGTTGGACAGTTGACATATCTGTGTCCCAACACTCCGCAAGTGTTGCACGTCATGTTGGCATCCTTGCTCTGAGGCTGATTGCCACCCTGAGGCCGCTGGTTCATAATCTGCCGTTGGCGTGGAGGGCCTTGGTTGCCGCGCTCACGAGGCCCAGTGGGTATATCGATGTCCATGGTATCGGGATTCCGCCTGGGATCGCGCGTGGGTTGAGGCTGCTTAACCGGCACGTCAGTGTCGAGTTCCATCGGGTCCCAGTTGTTGGCAGCTACCTGTTGATGGCCGCCATTTGAGACTGTCGGAGGAGCTGCGATTTGTCGGCTGGACGGACGAGTGCTCCGACCGAACAATCCATGGACGTTTTCCGTAAACGAACCACGCTCCTTAGCATCCTCTATCAAGCTTCGCCACATGTGGTTGCGGATCAGGAAGTTCGCATTGCCCAAAATGAACAGGGACGATTTGGACCTGGTGAGACCGACGTTCATACGCCGGATATCGCTCAAGAAACCAACGCCTCCCTCTTCTGCTGCTCTGACACAGGAGAAGATGATGATGTCCCTTTCGCGCCCTTGGAAAGCATCCACTGTATTGAACTCGACACCGGTAAGGATCTTGTCCCCGAAGTGGTTGATGAACGTCCTCTTTAGTTCACCGAGTTGCTGTTTGTATGGGGTGACAATGCCAATGCGTCCGTCAAAATCGACTTCCGCGAAGTCCCCAGTAATGCGTTGGAAAAGAGCAAGAGCGGTCCGCGCCTCTTCTGCGTTGTATAGCGAGGTCTTTTGTCGTGACTCTGAACCCGCGACGTTAAAGAACCGGTATGGCCCAAAAACCGTACTGCTGTGCCACGGCTGCTTGCGTAGTTCGGCCATACCTTCCCCATCCAGGAGTCCAGAGCCGTAGAAGGATCGACTCGGGAAAGCACTGATGGCCGGGTGCATGCGGTACTGGATGCTCAGAAGGTGTACACGCTTGGGGTAGTTTTCCTGCATGCGGACGAACAGCGACTTCTCGTAACTAAACCGAGCAGCATCTCGGGACAAAACTGTGGGCGGCTACGAGCGTGTTAACATATTGCAGTGCTTAGGGGAGTTGGTGCATACATACTAGCTGTTGGGGATCTCCGACTAAGATGCACTTCTCGCATCCAAACTTGAGTGGAATCAGTGCGCTCAACTCTACGGACTGGGCCGCTTCGTCAATGATGACTGTCTCGAAGTCGACGTTGATATTGCGCAGCATCTCGTGACCGGCTCCGCTCAGAGTTGCGCAGATGATCTGTGATTCGTTCATGATCCGCTGCTGGCACTGGCGGCGCAGGATCTCGGCGTTGCGGCCGATCTCCTTCTTCTGGTCCCGCTGTTGATCCAATCGACTGCGTAGATCTCGGATGGTCGAGCTCAATGTGTCAATCTCGGGCAACAGTCCAATAGAATGCTCAATATTCTGTGCACGTGCGTCATCGAGAGCCTTCTGTTTCTCTACACGCTCGGCGCAAGCTTTGGTATGCTGTTGCCGTAGGTCATCCAGATTCTGAACCACTGTTGCATTGCAAATTGGCTGCATGGTTTTGTCGACTAGCACCTCAAGCGTAACATCTTTGACGGCAGCATTGATGGCGTCTGACTTTCCAAGCCGAACAATCTTGGGGATCCATTTCCCCCCCTTAGGAGATTGCAGGCCTTGCATGAAACGAATCACCAGTTCGTCGACAGCGGCATTACTGGGAGCACAGATAAGCACCTTCTTGGTGGGAGATTTCCTGGAAGGAGGCGCTCCCGGGATTGGAATAGTGTCGCTCTCGGAAGCGAGCAATGCACCAACGATACCGACGACTGTCTTCGTTTTCCCGGTTCCGGGAGGTCTGCTAGAGTGTCAATATACAGGTCAGGTAGGTTTGGGTGTGTTTTTGCTAATACCCTTGGATCAGATTAAAACCAGTTCCTGAGACAGCCGATAAGATGGCTTTCGCTTGTGGTTCATTGACGTTGTAGATGCTCTTGGTCTTTTCCACCTGTGCCTCTGTAGGTTCCACCAAAGGACTAGGCTTCGCCGTCAGGATCTCTTCACGGAGATCATAGAACTGCATGCACATTAAAGCCGCGTACTCTCTTTCTAAGGGAGTCAAACTACAATAATGTCAGTACACAAATAGTCCATAACCGGTAAGTGCGAGAAATACCTCATGATCTTGATTCCGTACAGAGTACCCCCGGTGCGCATATGGTTCTGCAGCATTGCTGGGCCCGGTTCACAGCGCAGCGATATTTCGTTTGCTCCGAATTTCCTCATTACGGTGTTTACCCTAGCGATGCAATGCGGTCCACCAGTATTGATGAGTGGATCTTTGCTTGAGGAAAGCAGCACGACATCCGCCTCAAACCAGCGGTTACGGTCCGACGTATTTTCGATTGAAGTCTCCAGATCGACGAAATGATCCGATCGCATCCTGGAGGCAATCTTAACCTCCAGGCAGCCGCTAGGCATTGCCTCCTCCTTAGACTTCAAGAACGACTGCCATGCTTCCAACAAGAGTAGCGGTTCGAAGGTTTTCTGGTATGCCCCAAATGTACCGAAGGTTTTGGGGACGGAGGTGTAATGACTGCTCGACAAGCCCGGCGGAAACGCACCATCATGGAAGAAATCCCACTTGAAGATCTGTTTGTACAACTGCGCCATATCCGGAGCCAGTCTAGCACGATTATCCTTGATGTGCTTCACCACAGGGAGCTTACGGGCGAAAGATTTTCTGGGAGCTTCGGCGACCTTTTCCTTGACCTCGGTCTTCGTGCGAGAACCCAGCTTGAACAGTGCGCTCCCGCCACCATCGGATGAGTCCTCATCAGATGAAGAATCCCCCAACACTCGAGTTTTGGGCTTGGTTTTGAGGATGGCGTCTTTCTTCTTTTGCAACGCCGCTTTCTCCGCCTTTCTTTTCTCCAGGAAGGCTACTACTGCGGATGGATCCCGTTGCTTGACGTTTGTCCGCATTGGGTCCCCGGGAGTCTTTGGCGCTGGCTTGGAGGCTGTGGCTAGCCGGTGACTGTAAGGCGCTGGCTGAAAATCCAGTTTGGCTCGGGTTTTCGTGCCGACAGGCTCACTCGCAGCCTTGGGCATCTCCTCCTTATCCGCGATATCCAAGTCGCCATATTCTTCGTCCGATATTACTATTACCGGCTTCTCTTTGACTGATTTGCAACCTAGTGTCAGCAAATGTAATGTGATATTCTTCGTACTAGATAACTCACCAGGAATGAAATCTCGACACAGACGATTGGCGAACACTGCCAGTTCTGTCTTTTGGGCCTCTGACAGGTTGGTATGTGTGGCTCTTGTAGGATCATAGCCCGGGAATGTTTCGGGGTATAAATATTGCTTCAAATTCCCGAAGAACGCCTGATCTGCGACTGAGACGCCCTTCTCGGCGAGCAGTCCAAGAATTTTACACATGAGCTTCATTCCTGTTTGCAGGAGATGCTCGTCCTGAATACTCAAGATGTGTGTGAAAGGGTTGAGGATCTTTGATGCATCTTGAAGCAGGTTATGGGTCCAGGCGTCCTCTCGTGATCCTTCGATCTCATCCAAGCTGGCATGGAGAGCTTGATCGTAGGTCCAAAATTTGTCAAACAGAGTTTCAGCGTAGTCCATGGTATTCCGCAAGAATTCTATCATTGCGGCCTTGTCTTCGCTTAACGCCCATTTACGGCATCTCCTAAATATCGCGCCCAGACATCTCCACTGCATTTCCCAGTGCACTCTCAAAATCGATCGTTCCCACATCTCCAGTTCCGACATGAGCACTCCTCTAGTGCGGTCGCACAAGATTTCAAGTACAGTTATACCAATCTTCGTCCATCTGGGCATCGGACCAAAGATGTCAAGCTTGGCATGTTGGCGAGACAAGGAACTCAACGAAAGGATCGGGACAGAAAAGTCTTTAATGAACGTCAGCCGCAGCCCGTCAGCTTTGTCCTCTGCTTTAGTTCCGAGAAGAAGAACATCTTCCGCCGACATAGCCACGTCTTCGGAGCGATGCATCATCAGTAGCAACAGCGCTTCGAACGTGCCTTGATCGGCAAGAGCCGTCTCTAAGGTTTCGAATGAACATCTGCTCATGCTGCTAAGGACTTTTGCGAGCGGTGCATCAAAAGTGGATAGACGAGCATTGAACGCTTCCATTTCCGTCGTAAGGTCTTTCTGCTTTGGAGAGATGTACAGACGGTCGATCTCGGCGACGCCCCTAACGGCCTCCAGCAACTTTTGACAAAATTTGACGTTGTTGAGAGGGAACTTCCTTGCTACTATGTCCCACAGACCGGCTCGTACGTCCATTTCATATGTAGGCTTGCCGGGGCTCTTGCGGCTCAAACATTGATGATCCGCTTGAAGGAATCGCACATCCAGCTTGAGAGCGGAAATGACCGTTTCTTGCGCGGCGAGTTGGGCGATTGCCATGTGTTCCTCCATGAGCCGATCTTCGAATGATTGGGATGAGAAGGCCACATCCGTCACCAGCTTCTGATATTCCAAGAAGAGATCATTCGCCTGCCGTACAAGCACCTCGTGGTTGGATGTGACTTCTGGCTCGACAGCCTTCAAAGTGGAATCTAGTATCTTCATCCCTTCCTTGAAACATAATCCCCTTGAGAGGGCTGGTAATTCAGTCTTGAAAACGTGTCGGAGTACTGCCGGAGCAGTTGTTGGCCTGAGTAGCGGCTCAACCGAGTTGATGTATTCGGACATCCACTCAGTCAAGTCCAGCAGCTGAGAAACACCACCAGCATTCTGCTCCGCTTCACGAAGAAGCCGCCCGAATAACTTATCGTGGAAAACGACATCCCCAAATGCGGAAGCCGTGAGCGGTGAGATCACCTCCCAAACACTTAGTCGAAGTTTGTGCATCAGCGCCTGGAAAAATCGTAGTATAGCAGGCCAAAGCGGAGTGTTAGGTTGTATCCTATGCACCGCCAACTTGATGGGGTCCTTTTCTGCACCTGAAATGCATTTCAGAATAACGTCCTTTCCAACACTGCTCACAATCTTAGCTATTCCTCTGAAGAAACGAGAAATTTTGTCTGGATCGTTCACGGTATAGGCTGTACTGGTGGCAGACTCGAGAGTTATCGAGAGGTTGTTTTCGAATACTCGGGGTGTGATTGACGGTCCTACATCTCTCCAAGACTTTTCGGCCAGAAACCGCATGTCATCATCTTCCTCGAATAGAAACGTGACGAGAGCGTCCGCAGGCCCCGTGATCTTCATCTGTTCTATACCGCATAACCGCTTGACCGCATTTCGAAGCTCGGCATCCCTAAGCATGGTAGGTTCGCAGAAACATTCGTGGATCGCATTGAACCGGTGAGCGTCCTTCCGTAATGACTCGAACCAGGCTTCCACCGAAGCCGCCTGGTCCAACTCGCGGACAACTTCGGTGACGATTGGTTTGACCCGTTCGATGTCCCAGTCTTCGAGAAACGAGAAGAACATGTCAAGGTTCTCTTTGCCATGCAGACTGTTCAGGTCAATAGCCGTAGCGTAGTGCTTCCTAACGGGGTCCACGTACGGTAGGAGTCGTTGGTAAAACATCCGCTTCGCGGTGTAAAATGACTCAACACACCGAGAACACCGCGCGAGCTGTGTACCTATATGCGACTTGAGCCATTCTTGATTTGGTTCCTGACCGCTGAAAGAAAGCAGCATCAAGGCATGCATGGTCGAGTTCAGTCGCGAAGCTTCGTCCTCATCCGGTGCTATGGTTCGTCCGTTCGCACTGGGTTCCACCTTATCGCACATCCAGTGAATCTCTTCGGCGAGGGTGGCCAGAATCCTGCGCGTGCGACCAAGTGTATTAGCTGCCCAGGGGTCCACAAAACGAAGCAGCTCGACAAACGATCCAACTCACTGCAACCCCTTCTGCACCTCGTCGGCAATATTATTGTCCGCCATGGTGCCTCCCCCTCGTCGGCAGGCGTGGGCCCGTGCCTATGGCCCCTCAAAGGTTTCGGCCGACGTCGACGCGGTGGTGAATTTTTTATTTTTTTTAATTTTTTTTTGCGGTTGTTGACGGGACGGAGACGGCAGAGCAGTAGAAGCTGTCAGTGGACGGGTGGTGAGTTGTGTTGTGTGGAGCGGTAGATGGGTGGTGAGTTGTGATGAAGGAACGAGGAGGGAGAGAGTTGTGTTGTATGGAGGAACTAGGAGAGGGAGAGAGTCGGTTGTGGAGAAACAGGATAGAGAGGAAGTAAGTAAGATGTACTGTAGATAGGTAGTTTTAGGTGCACCGCCAAACGGAAGTGCAGAAATGGGGCGCGTTCGCGTCACGGCGCTTGGCCCGTTTGCCCTAAGAAACGCTAGCCTCCTCACGTGGATCCAGTCACACTCATACATATATATATTCATCACGTGTCGAGCGGGATAGATACCCTATCTCTATAGCGTAGTAGTTCGGATAGAGATAGCTAGGCTGACATCTTGGCTAGCAGGGGATGCAGACATGCAAGGGAATTTCATCACAGAAAACACTGGCGATGGACTCTTTTTCAACACTACCGTTGTAAAACCGCGATAGGTGTGTCAGGAAAACCGGCCAGAATCCTCAGCCTTCAGCCTGCTCAGGTATCCGAATACTAACCAAGTCATCAAGTATGCAGAGTAGTTTCCACCATGGTGCAAAGCGAGAAATGGGGGTTCTGTATGCAGAGTCAAGCATACATAGTATCCGTTCACTTGCACACTTGACACGTTCGTTGCACAAGACGAACATATTTCCAGGTCGTATAGGAGATGCTATCGCGCTATTCAGATGCGCAAAAACGCGTTATATCACGATCAATACGATCATGAGGGTATACAAGAATGTATGAGGAGTGGAAACTTGGTGACATGGCTACGCAGAGATTCGTAAGTGCTCGAGATAATTATTGTTGGCTGTCCGTTGTCCGACCTTGTGGGCATCGCGACAGACAACCGATGGATCCAAGTCAATGCCTCGGAAAGTAGAGGCGCTCGGTGCGATCTGCGTTGATGCTCGGACAGCGGGGGGGGGGACGCCACGACGGAAAGTGCCCGCTGATGTGCGAAAAGGTCATCCCCACTGCGAGATCATACATAGATATATCTATCTACATCGCGGGTCGGGGAAGCCACCGGTCAAGGCCTTGGTGAGAACGTTGGGGCTAGGGGGAATGCACTGTATCCGGCTAGAGCAGGTCTCTGTTCAATTTTGTGGATAAGTAGAATATGTAAGCCGCGATTGACTCCGGTAGGCTTGTCGACGAAATCCGTGAGGTGGTTATATATACCTCGGAATTTGCGCTCCAGGACGGACAGGCATGTCCAACGAGCCGTGGAGATATGTAGTATCACCACCGAGAAGTCGAGCAATTCCTGTCACGTAGGATCACCGGTCCCGCACTTCCCCGCTGTCCGCCCGTCGTAGGAGAACCGAACTCGCTGGGTGAAGGGAGAATGTGCTCGACGCCGAATGATCGAGAAGGAAGCGATAAGCCTGCGTACGACGGTCGGTATATTAGATTCAGCATGCGTTTTGATAGCGTTGGTGCTTCTTACCTGCTCTAGAATACGTATGTATCATAAAAAGTATGTAGATACATAGGCGATGCTGACCGGAGAGAACCCAAGTGCTGCGTCTTGGCTGCAGTGCCGAATCCAGCGTGCAGAGTTGGCCGCGAGACGGATCCAGCCCGCAAAGCGCACTTCCAAGTGATGGTGATGGTGATCTCTGCACGGGGCAGCCAAGTACATAGATACATACATATCATATCTATGTCGTGGATGCGGTCACCCGTCCAGTGCCGCGTGCATATATGAATAATAAACAAGAAAAAAGCTGTTTGATGACGGACGTCGGCAGTCCTGTGCCACCGGATTCCTGCCAGGGTGGAGTCTCCATGCGTGCGAGTGCTCGCTCGCTAGAGCAGATAGCCATAGACACATCCTCGGCGAGACCTGGCTGTGCTCCATGATCAGCCGCCCCATCCGGAAGGGAGAACTCGGGCCATGCAGCCAGCCCGACGCCGACACGCTATAGGCAGGTATCAACGCTGCATGGGGAACTAGGAGCACTCTAAAACATCCGGTCGGTTGGTGCTCACCTCCATCGCCATCATATCACCAACACCCAACGCTCACACGCCCTCTCGCCAGATGCCTCGACGCTCTAGACCGGCCGTGCTGCCGTCCTGGTCTCAGCATCTCCGCCGACCCGTCGCCACAGCGATGCCGGAAGCATACATCAGTCCCCCGAGGGGAGACCCGCCCTCGCGACGGCCGGCGCACTGAACGCGTTGCCCGTGCCCGCAATCCGCTTTGCCCGGGCTTTGCGGAGCGCACGGACACCACTGGCGTAGTTACTTCTGGTTAGGCGGTGGCGACAAGGGCATTGGAGTTGCCATTGGCTCTTGTTCCTCGCAGCAGCTGCCGGTACCGATCCCACGTCCTGCCCATACAACCCGCTCGGCGTCCCTGAAGGCTTGATGGTTGACGGGCTTCGCAACCTGGCCGTCTGATTGCTTCGCCTCCCTCTGATGGCATCGCGTTTCCGCCAGCATCTCGTCATCCCCGTCCCCGGAGCGGTCTCCTCCAATCCTGCTGTCGCCGCGCTCTTTTCTGCTGCCGACTTTCCTCTCGCCAGCGTCCGCCCTGTGCCTTCGCTCTCCGTCGTCTCGGTCGGTTGCTCCAGCTCTGCCCCACTCCCTCGCGTCGCGTCGTAGGAGCCTCGGGCAATTCGCATTTGCACTCCTCTCCTAGTCTGCCTCCGATTCCCCGAACCCCTTGCTCCTTCCACCTTCCCCTCTTCCCCTCTTCCTCCTTCTCCTCTTCCGGTGGCGTCCGTGTCCGACTCCTCGAGCCTTCCCGAGAGGACGCATTTCCTGCTACGACTCTCCTTGATCTGGCGTCCGCCGCCAGCTTGCAGCGGCGCTGCACATCGATAACGCTGGAATCCGTTCCCAGACAGCGTTCGCGAAACGGCGCACAAGAAACTGTCCCACAGCGCCCCGTTCCGTGCGGAAAAGAGCACCCTTATATCGCCTCTTGGGAGAAGTGGATATTTGAGACCTTTGGTATTTCGGTCGCATCTTTCCTGCGGTGGGTTTGGGTGGCGCTGCGTCTTTCTACATATTTCGCCTGTTCTCGCCCCCCCCCCCCCCTTTGACGGTCGTCGCGCAACCATTGTCCGCAAACGATATACAGCGGTGCATATCGGTCGATACATTCTTGTATTATCTCATTTCTCGCTCTCTGCTGCTCCTCCGTCTACAAATAAGTCCATGGCTGACCGTTAAGACAGTGAACCTTCCGAACCCCCTTGTTGTCTGAGCATAAGTCGCCCAGTGCTAGCACACCATGTATCCCTCTCCAAACTTCCCTCGGCACGGTTACTCGAGCAACGGTCTTATGGACGCAATCGACCTGCCCAACAGCCACCTGCGATCCGACAATGGCATGTATTCGAGATCGCGCGCCCATGCGGTCCACTCGCGCTCGGAGAGCTCCCTATATAACAGCGGCATGTACATGGCAACCGACACCCAAGAGCTCGCCGAGTTCTTGAGAACTTCAAGTCCTCAGGACTTCGGCAAGTTCCTGAAAAAGAGCCCTTCCGATGACCAGCTATTTTCTCTCGGCAGCAAGACTCGCAAGAGTTTTAGTTTCCTACGCCCCTCGGCGTCAAAACCAAAACTCAAACCACAGGTCTTACCTAGCGCCGTCCTCGCCAAAAAGACTTCGTGGGGGAAGCCGTATCTTCAGATACAGATCAACTACGACGGGATTCACCCCCAGACGGAGCCACGGACCACCTTGCCGGGAGGAAACAGGGCCAGCACTGGTGGAATGTCCGATTTTACCGCCGATTTTGGGTTCGATGAGAGTCTGATGGCTTCGAGCACGATCGTCAGCCCGCCACCATCCACCATGGACGACAGGGAAAGACCCACTCTGAACCATGCGCGCTGGACTTCCACGACCTCGGCGAAAACCCTCGACTCCGAGACCGCGGACATATATCGGAAATACCTCAACTCCCAGAATTGTAACGCCGACTTTGACCTCCACCCTAACAGAGAAGCGACCCATGCGCCAGCGCCAACCGAAGCGGTTGGTGGTAGTGACGACCGGTTAAGCCCCACCGCATATCAGAAGACCCCGTCGTCAGAGGCCGTGCCCAGGCGTCGCAGCGATTCTCATTGCTACCTATCGAGCCCGCAGAACAGGGCCCCCATCAAGGTACGGAAGCGGTCATCCAGTTTACGGCGAACATCGAGGGGATCCTCGCGGTCATCGGTGTACTCGACGGCGGGTGATGAGTTGCTAGATGCCGATGGCAACGTCATTCAACCATACCGTAAGGCGTCCAAAAGGGCACCCCCGCGACCCGGTCCCCCACCCGCGCGTGGTCTACCGGCTCTTCCGGAAAGCCGTGGCTCGATCGTCAATTCGACCGCACCCAGATCATTCGTCTCGACAACGGTATCATTGCAAGGAAGCAGTATCTATAACCACCGTTTGCCGGGGGAAGATTTCGACCAGCACCAGCAGGAGAGCATGACTCGGGAACAGAAGGTGAGAGCGAAAAAAGCCAGGGATATGCGGCAAGTGAAGCTTCGTCGCCAATTAGCCGTCGACCAGGAAAGTGTCTACACTCTCGGCAGCGACAGAACCAGCACCCCGCCACAGGAAAAGCCTCAGTCATTGCCAACCTCATCACCAAAAAACAAATCGGCCCCTTCCAAACCATCAGTACCGTTAGAAAATAGCCAATCGCTCAAAGGCTGGGTAGCCAGAATGCCGAGTCCAGGTTCCCCGCCGAAGCCGCCCCGAAAATCATCGCCGCCATCGACACCGGCATCAAACCAATCGAAGCCATTACCCCCTCCTCCGTCTGCCACTGGCAGTTCCAAGACCGAGGAAGAGATGCAACTCAGAATAGAAGCCGTGGAAAGAAAGAACAGAATGTTAGAAAAGGCCTTGATCGCTGTTATCCGCGGCACTGTCGGCAATGATCAGAGACAGACGGAGCTTCAGCGGGCAAACTCCCTCGAGGAGATATTGCGGCAGCTACGAATGGTCGATCCCAACACTCCTACGACCGCGGCGGCATCTGCAGTGTCTACCGAAAGCACATAGCACTCACCCTACGCTACTGTCTGATGATTCACGGCCACTGCCATCGTCGCACCTCCTTTCATTCTTGTTCATGTTTAGTACCACCATTGATACCATTTCTCCTTATTATTACCCTTTTCGCGCGATTTTTTTTTTGATACCAGCTTGCGTACTTTCCTTTTTCTCTGTGCTGTGTGGGTTCCTAGATGTGTATATGGGTTGGCAGCTTCTTTCCGTGTATTGTTTGAACTACTGGATTAGTTCTTTTGATTTATTTCATTGTTTCCATTGATAGGGAGGCGGCAGGTTGAGGAGTTTTATTTTGGGTGTGGATTTCGTCCATGTATCGATGTCTTGTACTGTATGCCGAAGGAGGGAGGAAGGCGCTTTATTTTTTCTTCGATGGGATTTTCGAAGAGACAGCTTGCTCTGATCGATGTCTGCAGAATGCAACATCATGTCTCTTCGTTTCAAGTTCTAGCACATTCTGTATTTGATACACAGAACGATTCCTTGTGCTCGTTGCTGTAATGTGAATACCATTCCTTGCGATGCCCACTTACATGCCCTATCCAATCTGAAACTTCCCGTCTTCCCTGCTTTCCTTCGTCTGGATAGAGTGAACTTTGAAGTTCTTGGCACACCATGCAGGAACTCTCGCCCTAGTTAACACACACCTTAATTCAACTTCAAGACACGCGCCCGTGACTTGACATACCTCTCTCCGCAGTCGCCACCACCTCCCCATCTTACCTGCCCGCCACAACTACCGCCAACACGACCACACCTCCACAAGCATGTCGTACGTCGCTCCCGCCACGCTCTCCGCTGCCCCGCTAATCCCTGCCGTCGCAGGACCGACGCACTGCTCCTCGACAGCACGTTCCGGATCACGTCGGTGAACCAGAAAAAGTACGACCGCGTGTCTCGGATCACGGGGGTTCGCGAGGACCTCAAGTTCACGCTCGACATCAACAGCGAGATCTACCCGGTGTCGACGGACGACACGGTGCAGCTGAGCATCGCGTCGACGCTGAACCTGGACGGCACCATCACCAGCAAGGAGACCGAAGCTGCCAAGGGCGGCTGGCGGGAGATGCGCACGGGCGAGGCCAGCCTCGCCGACCAGTACGACTACGTTTGCTACGGAAAGATGTACCGCTTCGAGGAGGGCGCGGGCGATATGATGTGAGTTTCTGTGTCATCGTCGTCATCGTGGATGTGTCGAGCCGGAGAGGGAGGTGCTGATAGGCGACGTTCCGGAGGATAGAAAGGTCTACGCGAGCTTCGGTGGACTGCTGCTGTTCATCGAGGGCCCACATAAGCGGTTGAGCTCGTTCAAGCACGAGTATATATACCTCCTCATGAAGAAATAACGGGGATGGTTTGGAACAGGCGTTTGCGGCTTGACAGAGTGATGCGACAAATCTTAGAGCTGATTTTTTTTTTCTTTTTCTTTTTTCTTTGCCCGTTTCCAAACGGCTTGCTCCGTGAATGGTTCGCGTTGGATCGACGCACATCCTCTGCTGTGACAGCTGTTTGTTCCGATAGAAGGTCTAGACGCCTCCAGCGTCGCAGTCGCCCCCAAAGGCAGAGGAGCACCCATGACGGCACGGATCGCGCTCGAGCTGAGCTCGCTTAGGGGGGTTTCGAAGTAGATGCTAAGAAGCCTGCAGGACGGAGTGTTTGATGCTAGCAATAGTGAATCGCTGTAGATATTGAGGGTAGGGCATGTACCTGACGGCGTAGTATAAAGAAGTCGGATACGGAGGAGGAAGAGAGCCAGAATGGCCGGTTCCTCTTGCAGGCCCACCTATCACGGTCGCCGATATTCCAATTGGACCCTTGGTGACTCGGACGTACTCTCTGGCGAAATGAACTTCCATCCTAAACGGGCACGCTCTCACCGGTTCCAACCTGTGCCTACATAGCTTACATTCGAATCCTTGAGTCGAGAGACTCGGCTTCTTGGTTCCGATTCTCAGAAATAGCCATCCTATCATAATATCGTACGCGCCAACGGGCCTGGCTGAGGACTACCGGATATGACCGGCGAGTGGTAGTGTAGACGTTGTGTTTATTGGGACATATTTGTCCGTGTATACGTACATACTTCTGCTTCTTCTACCCGGACCCAAAACAATCCATAATCCAAAAAAAAACCCCCAATATGTAAAGCCGAAACCAAAAAAAAAAAAAAAAAAAAAAATGCAAGGAATTGAATTCAAAACCCCAGAGAAAACCCCCAAAGAAAAAACGAAGAAAACAAGACCCAAAGAAACTCCGAACGAAAGGAAAAATGAATGGGTATCGATACACCAAACTCCCATAAAGATGATAGGTGGGGTATGTAAGACTGGTGGAATATAAAGTACAGGAATGGAAGAAACTGGAAGAGAAGGAATAAAAAGATGATACGGGTATGAAGTAAGTACGAATGCACGGGTTACTTCTGCAGGAATGGTGACTAATATCGCATTCCTCTGGCATTGGTTTTCCGAAATGGACTCGGAGCATCGTCTGAGTGGGGGTCCCAATTGGGCGCCGGATCTAGGCGTTTCAACTTTCCAATTTCAACAAGGCTCTTCCCTCTTACATCGCTCCGTTGCATAGCCTCAAGATTGCTGCTTTTCCCACCAAGGCTGTTTGATTCCCTCCTATTTGAAACCAATTGGCCAATCGTTTCCGATCGTTGGATACCTCGTTGGGATGAAGCAACTCGAGAGGACGAGCTAGTTGACGTCGTTGCTGGGCGTTTGTGGTTGATGACGCCGTTGGAGGGCTCGAGTCGTGGGGGGTTGACGAACGCGGCAGAGGGCATGCGGCTTGGGCTTGGTTGTGGCAGCATGTTTCCCATAGGTTTCGGTCGGGGTTCGCTATCCGGTAACATCTGCCCAAACTTGGGAGGTTCCCCGGTCATATGGCGGTGGCGACGAATTCCGGGGGTGTTCCAGACGGAAGGGGATATCATTGTGATATCTGCAGGAGAGTCTGACATTAAGATAGGTGTCCGGCGATGGTGTGGAGGGGAATCGTGTGGATTCGAATAGATAGATGACGTCCCGGATGAGTCCGCTGAGGCTGTGGTTGGTGGGGAGTACGACTCCCGTTGACTTCGTGGTACGAGATCGTATTCCCTTATCTTCCTCTCGAGCTCCATGTAGAGCCGGGCCTCCACTTCCGCCTGAATGCGCACCTCAAACTCGGCTTGTAGCCTGGCCTCTTCATTTTCAACATGCCGTTTGATCTCGTTGGCTGCCAGAACCTCCCACTGTGCCCGTAGCGATGCATCGATTTCCTCCCACATTTGGTGCTCGCGGTGTACCAGGGCCTCCCGCATATCCTCGACGTCTTTTTGTAGCTGTGATTCCCTTTGCTGGATGGAGTCCTCTCTCGCTTGCAGTTGCTCTTCGATACTTTTCAGCTCTCGCCGGATAAGCACCAGTTCCCTCTCCTTCCTCATGACCCTGAAAATTTCCATATCGAGCAGTTCGTTCGTGTCGGGTCGCTTTCGAGGATCCACCTGAAGGCACCTATCGACAACGTTCTTCAGAGTTGAAGAATAGTTCTTTGGTATAGGCGCATAATGTCCATTTCTTATTTTGTCGCACAACGAATAAATGTTCCTGGCGTCGAACGGCGGCGAAAGAGTACAAAGCTCGTAGATGATACAGCCGAGCGACCATATGTCCGACTTGTGGGTGTAGGGGTGCTCGCTAACTAGCTCCGGCGACATGTAGTAGGGCGTGCCGACATACGTGTTCGCAAGTTGCTGTTCTGGGGCCAGCATCTTCGAAAGGCCAAAGTCACCTAATTTGACGTCTCCTCCCTCTCCCAAGAAAACTGCAAAACAAATCAGCTGCCCATCCTTCCAAGAGCACACCAACACCAAGGGTGGGAGGGGGCGTACTGTTCCCAGGTTTTAAGTCGCGATGCAAGATCTTCATAGCCCGTTTGTCCGATGGAACTGGGGCGTGCGGTGCATTGTTGCATACGGTTCCGAGTTCAGGGGGATTGACTCCGTTGTGGCATCGATAGAGCGCAAGAACAATTTGTGTGAACCAGGTCCAAATAATGGATTCAGGTAGTAGCGTTCCTTCGCGGCGGCACTGCTTGATCGTGTGTCCAAGGTCGCCGTTCCCGCAGTACTCCATGTACCTTACCACACACAAGCCGTCAGTCCTGCCCTGCGAGCTACTCCATCCACCCGAAATCAACCAGTTTGCTTACAGATTTAGCACGCTGTTGGCTTTGTCATGATCCCGATCGAAATACTCTACAACATTTGGGTGTTTTACTTGGGATAAAATCCCACACTCCGCCGTTAATTGCTGCCTGTCTTTGTCCTTCATATCGCCGTAGTAGACCGCTTTCCGGACGAGTATCTATGAAACCCAGCGTTAGTGTACGGAGCCCAACCGCGATCGTAGAGGAACGTGCGCACTTTTCCATCGCGCTTCCGCCGCACCCTATGGACCAGGCCAAATGTACCACGTCCTGGTTCCCGAGTCAGCACGCAATCCAGTGCGATTGAGAGCAGATAGTAGCAGCACCTATTACTTCGAGAACATCGTATTGGTCGGCCACCGACATGGCTGGAAGTGTATCGCGCGACGCGCTCGGAAAGGGGGGAGGGAGGAGGAAGAGGGCGAGGATGAGGAAGACGAGAAAGTGTAGTGGAGCCGTCGCGTCGAAGATTCTGGCCCGCGAGGGGGGTACAATTGGGGGGAACGAAACGGTTGGGGGAGACAGGATGCTGTTCTATTCGGGGTTTAGTTTGTGCGTTGAATGTATTTCGACGTGATTGTTGGGAAGCCACTTGGGTCAAGCAGTGCGTGAGGCAGGTGTGTGTATGTAGTGGAGTAAGAGAGCAGCTCATCGTGCAGGTTAGGCAAAGAAACAACACTTTGGTTGTCACAGCAACAGGCGCCAGGAGCACTCACTAATGCCGAACCGACCCATTCGGGATTTGACGATCCGTCTGATAGCAACTCGCCGATACCTTATCTGATGAACCTAGGTGAAACATTTCACTCAAGACGGTGGCAATAACCGGAGGTATTTCAATGTTCTGATAATTGCAGTCATGCAATCCCACTCTACTAGTAATTTGCAAGAATTTCCATTCACTTGGGAAGTGATTCTACCAGCTTCTGAACAGCTTTCTCATCACCTCCAAGGACTAGCGGAACCAGCAGTCAGCCCTTGCCCGTAGAGGTGCAATGTTCGAGACATACCTGCACGGCCATTGTTCCAGTCGACCAACAGCGGTCGCAGGACCTTCTCGCTGCTGACCTCTCCGCCATGCCTTAGCATCCTGACAGCCTCGCTCTCGGTCTTGGCGCCTTTCACGATCTCGCCGATCCTGTTGGGGCCAATGAACTCGAGGATAGACCGAAGCTGGTCGGGCGTCGGAACGGTGGGAGTTTCTATGACATCGAGCTCGAAGGATGCGGTAGGGTTTTTGCCTGTGATCCCGCTCTCGGTGGCGTGCGCGGACGCGGCCTTGAGGAGGTTCAGGACTTTGGCCGATTGAGGGCTCGACGGCGAGTGGAACAGCGTCAGAACATCAAGGGTTTTGTGCTACGGTTTAGGCATCGCGACTGTCAGCGGGCTCGCCACTCTCTTGGGAAGGAAATTTGAGAGGTCCATACGAAGCGGAACATCGTAGACGGCTAACGGTGGTGGTTATGGTGTTGGTTAGGGTCGCAGGAGGAATCCCTTCTCCTAGATACCTATTTGCATACGGAATTTAGTTGCGTCATAGCCGTATGACAAGGGTCGTTGACGCATTTATTATCACTCGCATTTCCCATTCATCTCAGCGCCGGCGACTTTTGTAAGGATTCGATAACAGCACCACTGAGCAGGGCGATGCTGCCGCAGCAGGGCAGTGGTGCTCAAGGTCAAGCCTTCGAACGAATCAACACGCAACTGGTTAGAGCCCTTCTGAGGAAGGCAGCGAACATGGCTGCCCCTATGGGTGATCAGATTCAGCCGGCATCACCAAGGTGCTCTGGGAATGGGACCAGCACCGAATCGCTCAGCATATGAGGGCCTGCATCCGTCTTGGCCACCATCCGAAGCTGTGGAAGGCGGCTAAAGGCGGGCCATTCCCAAGCTAGGGAAGCCAGAGCACTCCAAGATCTGTGCGTACCGTGGAATATCGCTCTTGAATGTGATTAGCAAGCTGGCTGAGCATACTACAGCTCACCTAATTGCCACAACCTGGAGCGAAGTGAGGGACATGGCTTACATGACGGCCAGTTCGGCTGTCGTGAGGTCCTGTGTTGACGCAGTGGCAGTCCTTATAAACCACACCCAGGAGACATGGGCAGCGTTGCCTCTCGAATGGGTGGCCAACAACGGGGTTGCGTTCGACCATGGAAAGACCGAGACGGCACTCTTCCACAAGGTGAGAACTGCGCCGGTGGCAGCCGTCAAGGTTGGCGGCAGGAACTCCCCATTCAACAAGGAGGCGACACGCTGGCTCGGGGTCTGGCTGGACTCCCAACTCACTCTAAAGGAACACAATGCCTGGCATGCCATCGGGCTGAAGAAGGGAAGGAATGCCATGAACCGGCCCAACCGGCTCACAAGACAGATGGGCCTCTCGCCGGTCAATTGCCGGAAGGTCATGACGTCTTGCGCCCAGTCGGTCGCTATGTCTGGCTCAGGGCTCTGGTGGAAGCGATCAGACCCGGGGCACCATCAGCCAGGCCAACGAACTACAGCTGCCAGTTAACCAGGAAGCCAGGGCAATCACAGGCTGCTTCCGGACAACAAATCTCGGGACACTGGTGATGGAGTCAGGACCCAGACCAGCGGCGGCTCAGCTGGAAAACAGGCAGAGACGGTTCGGACTGCGGCTGCTCAGCCTGTCACAGAGTGGCCAGGCCAGAGAGGCTGCAGACGCTGCCTCGAGCATCGGACAACGGCTGGAGTGCACCCTCAGCAGTTCAGGCAGGACAGAGAGCACAGTCCTGCTAGAGGAGCCAGAGACCCTGGGCGCTGACTTGATACAAGAGGAAGAGACCGAGGCCAAGGTGGAGGCAGAGCGCTTTCGACCGGGCTCACCAAAATTACAGATTGGTCACGACCCGGCAATGGTGCCGCTGGATATGCGGCTGAGTGGCAGTATGGTCAACGCCGGCCAGGTGGGCCTCAAAACTCACATGGGTTACAACCAGGAGGCCTACGATGCGGAGTGTGCTGCACTTGCCAGGGCGCTGGGAACCGCTGCAAAGCGACAGATGGCCCCAGAGAGGGTCGCAATCTTTATAGACGCCCAGGCCGCCAGAAGCGCATGCCCTCAGAGGATCCTGGCCCCGGCCAGATGAACGCAATACAGGCCAGAAAGCACATCACGACATTGCGGAAAGCTAGACCGGACATCGTTATTGGGATCCGGTGGCGACCTACCCAAAGGGGTGTGCCTGGAAACGAGAAAGCCGACGAATGGGCCAGGCTCGCGGCTGAGGAGACTGGCGCTTGTGAGGTGGGATGGATGCGGTTCTCAGATAGGTGCAGCAGACGGCAGATGCCCTACCCAGGTCCCTTGCACGCCTCACGTGAGATTTCAGAAGCCAAAGCGCTGGGCGGCGGGCCGGATGACTGGCAGGAAGTAGCCGCCGACCAAGTAGTGGCCGGATGGGACAGTAACGGGTAGTTCCAAGAGACTTCCCTCCAGGTTTTACCAGCTGAAGACAGGTCACTGCCTCACCGGGCAGTACCTACACTAGACGAAGAATCGGCCCACCGCTCAGTGCTGGAGGTGCCGGCACCGGACGCAGACGCGGAATCACCTCTTCAAGGTGCGCCCCGAGTGGAGGGCCCAGCAGAAGATCCTGTGGGCAGAGGTGTGGAATGAAGCCGAGAGGGGAAGAGTCGGTTCAAGGCCCGGAACCTCCCTGCCGACGGGTACGGCCAGGGTACTAGACTTCCTCTCCACTACGGATGTGGGAAGGCTGGTCCCGGCTGAGGAAGACGTGGGGAGCGAGGTGCCGGAATGGGAACTCCGGGAGCTCCGGGAGCGGGAAGGGTGGAGGCCGAGGAGCTGGGTGTCGGGGAGGAACTACCACTATTCCTCCCAACGTGCCCCCCCACGGCATCCGCAGACCCTTGTTCTTTCTTTCGGTCACGGCAGTTCCTTTTGCTCTCTCCTTTGTGATTTCCTTGGTGCGCATCTATTCTTCCTTGGGACAGGCCTGAGTGGAGGGCAAAAGGGGAGCTTGCAACGTGCCGCCCTCGCGCGGACTGCGGACGGGGAAACTCGGGCAGTGTGTATCTCGTCATGACCTAGCTAGGTCGCATACGAGTAATGAATAAACAACAGAGATAATAATTGATTCGGGTGTGTACGTACGCCAGCCATCAGTGGAGGATCTTTACATAAGATCCTGGTAAGCACCTCTGGCTTGCCTTATCAACTCCTTGTAATCCTCCGCACACCCCGCCCGTTGATCCTTCCTAAACCTTAGCTTCCGGCACTTCTCCACGACGGGATTCCAATACTGACCCCTTTTGGGATCTCGAAGCCCGACTCTCTTCGGTGGGTACTTAGGTGGTGTTGCACGTCTGTTCGTGCCATCTCCACCGCCCTCTAGTTGCAATATTCATATCAGCACAAATACCATTGCCACGGAAACCCCTCACAGTTCCGGCATCGTATTTTATGCCCACATCGCCAGGGCGTCGAACCTCGCCAGCAGAGTACCGCGTGGCGAGCAACGGCAACATCCGTCGCACGAGTTCTTATTGGCCTCAAACAAACATAGTATCCACTAGTTGGTTTAAGTCCGCACGATGGCGCTGAGTGCGATCATCCTTTCGCCTAGCCGCGCGCTGGCGCTGCTATTGCTCATGGTGGGTGGATACATCGTGCGTCAGCGGTACTTTCACCCGCTTAGCAAGTTCCCAGGTCCTTGTAGGTCTTCCCTTCGCCATGCTTATATCCACAGCAGCGAGATTAACCGCCCGCAGTCTTAGCGTGCCTCACGGCCTTCTGGAAATGCTACGACGTGTACACGGGCAAAAGCCACACGAACGACCTGAAGCGACACAAGCGGTACGGCCCTGTATACCGGGACGGTCCCAACAGCTTGTCAGTTGCGGATCCCAGATGTCTCCCTGCGATATACGGGGCCAGAAGCAATGGGGAATTCCGAAAGGCAATGTGGTACGATGTCTTTCCGCAACCTGAAGTTGGGCAGATTGTGTTTGTGATTAAGGATCACGACGAGCACAAAATCGTCAGAAGGCGGATTAGCCCTTTGGTGGGTGCCGGCTTGTGCGTTTCGTGGGGAATTTGATTGCTGATAAAAGGATAGTTTACCGTAAAGGCCATGTTGCAGCACGAGGAGGGCATCAGTAGCGCTGTTGCCGACTGGGTTGACCAGCTGGGGAAGAGGGGGACCGTGGATCTTGGTGTGTGGTCTCAATATCTTACGCTGGACGTTAGTGAGTCTCCCGCGAGTCGCCCATCGGAATCCCGACAACTGACACCAACAGTCGAGCTTGTGACCTATGGGGACCGCAAAGGATTCATTGAACGAGGAGAGGATCTGGATGGCTACATCAAGACCATAGATGTGAGACTGAACTCATCGTTCCGCGGCTGGAGGAGTAACTCACCCAACGCAGGACGGCTACCGCGCAATAGCGATCATCGCGCCCTCAGTGTTCCTAACCAACCTACATCAGAAACTGACGGCCCTTCACAGGCCGAGCGCCAGCTACAAAGGTGGTTTCGTGGCCATAGACACCGTAGGAGACTCTCCTAATGCCAAGCGACAACTGCTGACTTCGGTAGCGTGCGCGAAATGCTGTCAACGATATCATATCTCAAGGCACCACCGCCAGCAACACGTCGACCTTCGCCCACAACCTCGTGTTGGCGCTTCAAGGCGTTGATCCAGGATACGCCCGCAGCTACGCTACAAATGAGCTAACGTCGGTGCACCTCGCCGCTTCCCACAGCACCTCAATCGGGATCACCGCATCCCTTTACAACATCGCCAAGGACCCATTGGTGCAGCGCAAGCTCCTAGAGGAGATCAACTCTAGCAAGATCTCCTCGCCGGTGAAATTCCAAGAAGCCCTGGCGATGCCCTACTTAACGGCTGTGATCCGCGAAGCCATCCGCCTCTACCCACCGTTCACGTCTCCCTGGCCCCGCGTGGTCTCCGACAACGGCACGGGTGGCTGGGAGATCCTGCCGGGCGTTTTCGTCCCAGCGGGCGCCGACGTCGGCGTTCCTGCGTACGTCTCGAACCGGGACACGGCGGCCTTCGGCTCGGATGCGGAGGAGTTCCGGCCCGAGCGATGGCTCCCGCTCGACGGCGAGCGCGCAAAGGAGATGGATCACATGATGTTCACGTTCGGATTCGCCGGCAGCAGCCGGGTGTGCATCGGGAGGAACCTGGCGCAGATGGAGATGTGCAAGGGTGTCGTCGAGGCAGTCAGGCGGTATCACCTCAGTCTGGTAGACGAGGCGGTCAGGCTGGAGGATGTGGACTCGGCGTTTGTGCATTGCATCGTGGACGGTCTGTTGGTTACGTTTACGCCGCGCTGAGCGGGCGGATCTACAAAGGGAGGGTTTTCTTCTTCTTTCTTTCACGACATGTAGTTGCCATCGTCTTGGAATAAAAGCGAGTCGCATTGAGATTCGGCAGCCGGCATGCTGGTACCGTTCCCGTGATAAGCCACAGTGGACGATCCGGACAGAACTGGCCCTGGCATATTGGCCAGGCCTTATGCACCACTGGCTTGGCAGTCTGTAGTGTTCCTATCGTGTGAATGCGTTCACGTAACATCGAAGGCCCGTCTCCCGGCCCATCACGCCTATCTTCCACGGGTATCGCCGTGCATCCCACGCAGCCCTGCGCTCACGGTGCGGCTAATAGTCGTACGAATACATACGTCACGATCTCCGGCGGGGGATACGAAACGTCTCGACGATGGTCTCTGTAGAGCAGGCTTGCGACGACGTAGGAACCAAGGCCGTGTCGATGGGTAAACAATGATTTTTCTTTCCCCGCAAGGATTTGGCGCGCGTTGGAGTTAGTGAGTGAGTGGTGGTGATCGTGGCCATCGCCACGGCCATAACAAAATGTTGCCAAGTGCACGCCGACCTCGGTATAGCGCTATGGGAATCCCCCCTGGCCGTGTGAGCGATTGGGGGGGGGGAAACATCATTCAAGGCCATTCGCTTGGTGCATGCGGTCAATAAGGGCCAACTTTTTGACAGTCCCATAACTCACTTAATAGTAGCCGGCAACAGAAAAGAAAAGCGGGGAATGAAAGAGCTGTGGAAAGCGCCCCATGCTCCGAATTTTGATCAGCGGTCTGGTGTTGTTGAAAAAGTCCTCTTGTAGAATGAAATGTTGCATTTTTGTATGGGAATCGCCTGGAAATTATGCTCGAGTGCACTGAACTCAAAAAGGCGGAACCTCAAGCAAAGAGTCGTTATCCGAGTTCGAACTTACCCCGCTGTACTGGCTATATTCTTCAATATCGGCCTCATGGCGCCTCGATCGAAAGCCCACAAGTAGCGTCTGAATGCTCTTGCTCAAGTCAAAAATCCCGGAAGGAGGGAAGCGCAGACACACCCTGATTCATCCAGTCAGCTACCGGTTATTGGTCCTCGTGGAGGAACATCCAAATGGACAGCAATACGGATCCAGGCACGGGTCCGACAGCAAGTTCAGGAAGCTGGTGTTGCACCCCAGCATTTACCGTCACTCGCATCACATGAGGGTTCCCATTCTCGGACGCCAGTGTCTGTCTTGTAGGCAACGCTGTTTTTGATGGGGTCGGCTGTTGCCACACAGAAATATTTATACTTTTCGGTGCACAGAGTTAATCGATGAGGTGCCCTTATTGACCGCATGCACCATTCGTATACACACTTCCTATCCGTTTATATTCAAATAACAAACAACGATCGAACTCGTGTACTAAGTGGCGAAGGTACCACGTCGTCCTCCATTTGATCACCGCATCTAAGCGTCTAGATTCAAGCTCTCTGTAAGGAGGGCAGTCAGCATCATGCGTGAACGGTGTGAGAAGACAAGCTGTGCACGAACCTAGCAACACATCGATCCTCCCGAGCAGTTCGCTCTGCAACTGCTCCTGTCTCTCAAAGAAGGCGTCGCGTTCCTCTTCCTCGCCATCATCGTCTAGCTCGCCCGCCTCGGGGAAATCGTCTTCGTTGCCGATTCTCTGCCGGAACCTGATCCCTAGGTAGTACCGGATGTCGTCGAGAACTTCGATACTGTCGGTTTCCTTTTTGATTTGGGTCCGTTAATGCTGCTGTATTGGGGGACGAGGTTCATTGCGGTGTCATACCTGGCGCTCTTTGATCCTCTCGGCACTCTCGGCCACGAGCTCCGCCAGTTCGGGATCCGAAAGGTAGTTTTCCAGTCTGTCGGCGATATACTTGGCCCCGAACTCCTCCAGCCTCCGTACGCGGCACAGCCACCCGGCTCGGACGATGTCGTAGATGGAGTACGGCAAGTCCTCGTTGCTGGGAGCCGTGCAGATGACGTGGCTGCACTTCTGCTTGAGGCGGTCCAGCAGCAACTGATCCGCAAGGAAGAGGAGATCTAGCGCGTATTCCAGCGAGATCTCAGTCTTCTCCGAATACAGGAAGGATAGCGCCAGCTCCAGAACAGCGGGGGACGCATCGACACGGACGATCGGCAGCGCGTCGGCTTCGTGCCGCTTCCGACCCTCGAGGAAATTCGACGTGAACATGGTCGTGAAATATTCGGAGCGCAGCATTCCCTTGTGCGCTGGGTACAGCACAGTAACCGGCCCCTTACAGGGAGTATCCTCGGAGCCATCTCCATCCCCGTCTGCGAGCAGAGGATCCTCTTCCGCCAGAAGCAGGACATCCGCGAAGCTCTCGTTGCTCTGCTCCACGCGGACCTTTCTGGCCTCGTCCGGCGAATCGACCGTGATCTTCCTGCCGAGAATGTACTCGCGGAAGAAAGCATCGACATCGCTCTGCGCCTTATCGACGGTGGCCAACCGCACCTGTTTCCGTTTTCGGGGGTCCCTGGCCACGGAGGCCATGACCACATCCCACAGCCCCGGGAGCTCTAGGTGTCGACTCAGCCTCCCAATGCTCTTCAGCACGTCCTGGTTGTTGATGTCTGCTGTTTCACCCAGATACATGAATTTGACGGCTGTCTCGAACGCGCGAGCATCGATGGTATTAGCCAGGTGCAGACTTTGCACATTCTTAGGAAGACCATGGTCTGGATCCGAGGAGTGTGCGGTCCGCGCCTTATGGAACCTGTTCCGGAAGTACTGGGATCGAGCGGCGAGCAGGAACTTGTGCAGGCGGAATTCGTTCAGCACTACCGAGCCACTGTTGAAGGCGTGGATCGAGATGTCGGTGGAGTCGAGTGGTGTCCGCGCAAGCAGCGAGTTTATACCCGCGGCCCAGGGCTGCAAAGGATCCGAGGATTTCGTATACTAGGACATGTCAGCACCCAGATATTTAGATCGCCGGGGCAGCGGGCTCCTACGTCGTACTGCAACAGCAGAGACCGTATCCGATTGTTGAGCGCATTGTACAGACACCTAGGCAGCTTCGGCCTCAATCAACAACGCCACGTAGGGACTCAAAGGACTGCAGACCTCTCTCCCTGGAAAGTGTCGCGCTCGCAGACAGCTCCGTTCTCGAGCAACAACTTAACCACGTCATAGTGTCCGCAGAGACTAGCCTTGCCGTCGGACCATCAGCACCAAAACACGCGCGCAACCACCCACAATCGATCCACGTACCAAGGTCAATGGCGGATAGTCAAACCTATCAACCGCATTCACGTTGACCCTCTCAAACGAGATGAGGGATTGGACAGTTTTCGCATCTCCGCGACGGCAGGCGAGGCATCTAGTAAGAACACGCACATCAGACGCCCGCGCCCCGGTTGCGACAGAAAACAGGACGCCTACAATCGCTGGAAAGGCTCGCTCTCGTCCAGAGGATTACGGTTCTGCAGATCGCCACTCTCCTCTGCCCGTCGCTCTTCGATCAAATGCGATATGAGGTGGGTCTTGGGCGGATTTGCGGTGATCGGGAGAGGATGCATTTCGCCGTCCTCATACACGCGTTCTTCGGCCACTATGTCGACGAATACAAGAGAAGAACAACGTCTGTCTGTCTGTCCGTCTGTATGTTTGTACGTGGGTGGCGTCAAGTGGGGCAAGCTGCAAAGGGTTTAGGGTATGAATCGTGTGCATCCACACTAGTTATGTACAATTTCCAGCATGTGACGTCATTCGTTACCGCTAATTTCCGGCATCATCAGATGTCACCACGGCACAGGATTCAAACCGAAGATGATTCCCATCGTCATCTGGCTCCAATCGGACCGGGACGTCCTTAATCTCGCCTCATCTGGAATGATGCAAACTTCCAGGATGATGGGGCCAGCGGTGGCCAAGTGAGACGTGTATCGACGAGGGTGCCTCTTGCTTGGTGTATCTTCAAACCTGAATCCTCGTCATGGGCGGACGCGTGAAGCCACGACTCTCGCGGAAATTGCGATAAGGCAAGGACAGACCCCCCGAGTACCTCTCGGTGAGGGAAAATGCGTGATACCTCTGAGCTGGACCCCATTTCTGGGGTGTCAGATGAAAACGCACCTTTGTCCTGGGGAGACATGCGAAACTCACCCGGAGAGGGATTTGAGAGATGATGCCTCGCCGTACGGATCTGGGGGGTGAAATTAAACCAAGCTGAGGGAGTGGTGTCTGCTCTGAGTTTCAGAGATTGGGGGCCTGGGGAGCCAGAGAAAGTGACCCCCGATGAGCAAGTTTGAGGACGTCCCGGTCCGGGTGAAGGTGGTTTCTTCGTTCCCTGTCTTCAATCTTGCTTAAGCAGGCTCGCCAGGATCAAAATTGGTCGCATGCGAGTAACTAATGAAGAAACCAAAGAAAAAGCCATCTAGATAGCTCCGCCAACGTGAGGATCTGTCTCTAACCTCCTTGGGTCTGGGATGTCTTTAAACTCATCACTTCCCTGAGAATGGATAGAAACTTCACCCGACGTAGACTGTCCATAAATTGTCTGAGACTTTGGACTTGTCCTCAACGACCTCCACCTGCCTGGCCAAGGCACGGTACACAAAAAGACTAGGGAGAATTTGGGGTCATCTGCTTCCAATGTGTTGGGACCCAGAATATGTATCTCGCTGTCTGTCTTGAGTTAGAGCCTCGGTTCCTAACTTCTTTCATTTATCACCGAGTTTTATGGCTTCTCGGGTCCTTCAGGGTAAGTCCCTTTCTCTTCAAGCCATCCAGCTCCACCAATGACTAAATAAATTTTTTTAAAAAAAGATATCCAGCTCCACCGGATAGGTCGTAGAGCGGGATCGAGACATCCAATACTGGTAGAGGCCGCCACGGCCATCAATGGAAGGGCCGACGAGTGGTACTTATCCGGCAAGAGCAGCCCCGTCAATGCAGTGTCAACAGGCCCCATATGCATCCCCTGGTCCAAGTGCCGAACCTACATGTCACCCTCATTTATAGACTTTGGCAGGTTGGCGGTAATTCGAGCAGAATGTTCCACGATCAAAGACACGACAGTTGTCCCTCCCCTTTCTTTCTCCGTCTGCCTCATATTGTTATTCGACTCGAAGTGTCGCGGCCAGCAATCCGACAACAGGAACCAGTCTCCGAACTAGTCCCCCACCCATCTTTCCTCCCGCCGCCACTGTACGCTAATTCATAGAACGTGCTCAAAAACGAACGCAAAACCATGTACTTATTAGGTGTCCAAGTACTCAAAGCACGCCGCTTTGTTTTTTTCCCGGGACCCGGTAGCTGTGGTTGGTGGGGGGGCGGTGGTGGGGGGTTTGGTCGCGCTAAACTCGTCTGGAGTCGTAAACTCTCTCAAAAGCTCTCAACCTCCAAAGTCGCGATGATGGATGTGATACGACAGGAATTGGGGCCGACCCGCCGTGGAGAGATATGTACTGGTCGAATTACGTACGTAGGTGGTTAGACCATAGCCAGCTATGTCAATTTCGGGAAAAAAAATATTAAGGAACAAGTAAAAGGGACCCCTTATACTGTGACCGTGTGGCCGTCCGTTCTCCTCTTCCACACGCCTACATCTCCTCTCTCTCCTCCGAGAACAGACAACCCCCAAGACGAAAGAAAAAGGAAAGCAAGCAACCCAGAATGCGTGCCACTGCTCTGCTCGCCGCCCTGCTCCCGCTCGCCAGCGCCCACTTTTCTCTAAACTACCCCTCCGACCGCGGCGACAACGGCGAGACGCAATCCGACGCTCCCTGCGGTGGTCTCAACACGCCGTCATCGACACGCACCAGCTGGCCCATCGCCGGCGGCCAGCTCAGCTTCGAGGCCGGCCACGACGAGGCCAACACCGCCGTGTACCTCGCACTCGGCAACAATCCCAAGAAGGAGGACTTCACCATCACCGTCGTCGACACCTTCAACCAGATTGGACTGGGCACCTTCTGCTGGAACACGCTCGAGCTGCCCAGAAACCTCAGCATCACCGATGGCCAGAATGCTACTCTCCAGGTCGTCCAGCAGGGCCATGACGGCGGTGGGCTTTACAATGTATTTATCCCCCCTCCTCCCCCAGGGTTGCACTGTACGGACAGGACTGATGCGAGAAGTGCGCCGACATTACCTTCACCGAGGCTAGCGTTAGAACGCAGGCTTGCTCGAACAGCTCTGGCATCACCGCTGAGGCTGCTACTACCGGCACGCAGACCAATTCTTCCACCCCCTCCGCTCTCAGTACTGGTACTAGCGGAGCTAACACCCTCAAACTCTCCGGTGGCGCCGTGGTCGCTGGTGTCGTCGGACTTGCTGCCTGGCTTCTCTAGACGGTGGTGATGCCTGCTGTTTGGTTGTATGTGGCGCCGTGATGACGAGGGCGAGGGCGCGGGAGTTGAACGTGTGGTACTACAATGTTCATCCTTCTTCTTATGGCTGTATTCTTTTTATTTTTTCCGCGAGCGGTGCTCTGTATTTCCTCGGGTCTGACCGGCGTGATTGCCCTGTACGGTTCTCTGTATTGCTATGGCGTTGTGTTTATTCCGTTCACTCTACATACTACAATATGAGACGGGTAGATGCATCGCACGATCCGGTTTCTCAGCTCGCCGTGCTTGGAAGGGGGAACTGAGGAATGTTGGACGGAATGCGTACGTCGGATTGTGGGCAAAGTGAACTATTGGCCCGTCTGCTTCGAGTCCAATATTGCACTCGTCTGCATGCTGGCGTCCATGAGAATGGGAATAGCTATGAGCGGTGAACTACGCAGTATTTGGGTAATTGACAGAATGGTATCTATACAACACGCAGCAAACACCTGAGCGCCCAGAATAAAAGGGCAAGAATAGATACCTCCAAATTAAGGAAAGCTCCCTGTCGATCCCCTCAATGATCCACGCCCTTCGAGAACCTCCCCCAAGCCAGCTCTCCCAAGAACACGCCAACAAGGACACTCATAAAGTAGCCCACATTCATCGTCATCACTGCCAGCATGCTGCGACCCGGCCATCAGCCGTCGTCCGGCGCGTCTCGAGGGGAGGGGAGCAACTCACAGCAGATATCCCAGGCCCGTACTGACGACGGTGAGCGCGGCTCTCGGCAGCTCGGTGCTGAACCTCCACGGCCTGCCGGACCACCCTTCGCTGCTGCTGCTGCTGCTGCTGCTGCTGCCGCTGCTGCTGCTGCCGTCGCTGCTGGGCTTGGCTTTCTCATCCTTCTGCGGCTCCTTGTTCAAATCCTCTTCGCTGCTGCCGCCGCCGCCGCCGCCGACGACGACGACGGGCTTCCGCGCGGCCTCGGCCCGCGCCCACCGGTGCTCTAGCACTTGCTTCCACGCGAGCACGAACCGGAACACGAACGACAGCGCGATCAGGAACACACACGTGCCCACGTACTGGCCCAGCGTCCGCGGCGTCCAGGCAGCGCTGAACAGCGGCGTCGCCGTCGACACCACGAACGTCATCGCCATGTCCATCGCCGCCGTGTCGTGGCTGCTGCCGGCCGTCGAGCTGGAGCCCGAGGGAAGGTTCTGTGTGAAGTCGGCCATTTCTGGTTCGCTGTGAGGACTGCTGAGGTTCGAGGGTGGATGGGATGGCGTGGCTACGTCTGGCTGTAACGTACTAGATATGTAGACGACTGGATACTGCGGGACGAACGGGATGGACGACGGACGAACGGATGGATGAGCTGGATGCTGGTCGTGGTCGTTTGTCTACACATCCATCGATATCGTAGTCTCCGGTGGGGGGGGGGGGCGGGCAGCGGAGCGAGTACACACATACTACGTTCTTACATACATGCTGACTCGGAGCGCTTTTTCTTTTTCTCTTTTTTTCCTCCCTTTTTTTCTTTTCTATTCTCTCTCTCGACCTGCGCATCACCGCGGGGAAGACCTATCTACGTCAGATTTATCTCTCTCATTCCTGCTCGTCCCCCTTTGCCCCACGCTATGTGTCTATGAGTGGATGATGTCTGTAGTGGGGTGAGCAGGTTGTTTTTGTATTCGGCAGTACGTACGGATGCGCCTCCCCGCGTGCGGCTGGGTAGCGTACATACCGAGTCCTCCAAACTTCTCCATCCGGGGTATGTAGCACTATTCTATACACCCCATCTTCACCGCGCACTCTCCGCCTCGTCTACGCACCCGGAAATCCATCCAAAATTTCACTTCCAGAGAATACATACATATGTATCTACATATCTGCTCGTTCGTTGGATAGATAGACGCCAGGATGTGGGCGGGGATTCCCTAGTGCGCTTTTGCAATAGCCAGGATCATCATAATATCTACTCTGGGTAGATAGATATGCATACCCGCATGCTAAGAGTTACGGTAGCTATCTACTCTACATAAGCCGGAACCCTGGTGGTGAGCAAGTTTTACGGAAGCGGCAAGGATCGGCGGGTCCGAATGTGGTTATTGGTAGTGAAGCGAGAGCAGAATATCGCGGGAGAGCTGGGGAGACGGAGAGAGAAGGAGACCCCACTAGTTGCTTTTGCTCCGCCATCCTTACCTGGTCTTCAATGTTGCTCTCGCACAGCAGCATAGAACTTCACAGGTCCGTACTTCCGATCCGTACTTCTAATCCCCCTCTCGACGACGACGAGGCACTGTTTTGATAGCCCTCTTGCATTCGAACCGAGCTGTGCGCCTGGATGTACTTCTAAAGCTCGACCGACCCCATCTTGCATCTACCAAAGTTCAGATCGGAATAAATATCCACAACCATATCAAGAAATGAGCCATGCTGGGCACGGGGGTGGAGGAGGAAGCGGCGGAATCACGATACGGGAGGATCCGTTTCTGGCGGAGGTGTACTGGATGTTCGCCGGTGGCTTCATCGCCGCCGCCACCCTGGTGAATTTGAAGGAACACATTGAGTTCAGGATCAGGTCGGTTGTTCTGGTTGGGATTCGGGTGTGTAGGGAGCTGATGTGCCGGGCGGCAGGATGCGACAGGCTGCCGGCGGGAAGTGGGATCCAGCAAGACCGAAGAATGCACTCTCCGGGGCGTTTGCGACCGTCACCGCTGTCGCGAGAGAGTTTACGAATTACTCCATCCCGTTGATACGGCGGGGAGACGGCTGGCGAGGGAAGCTGTTGTCGCGGTTTCCGCGGCTCGCTCAGCTGCCGCCGTTCGGATACCTCTGGCTGATGGCGTCGAACCTGACGCTGCTCCTCGCCATCGTCTTCTTTGGATACGATGTCGCGAACGGACGGATGTACGAGAGCATCGGCGTGCGCGCGGGCTGGATGACGGTTTCGCAGCTTCCGCTGGTGTTCCTGATGGCGGGGAAGACTAACATCGTCGGATTCCTCACCGGCACCTCGTACGAGCGGCTGAACTGGATACATCGGTCCGTCTCGCGGTGTCTTTTCGCCACCGCGCTGGTCCACATGTCGTACTACCTTCGATCGTGGGCACGCTTCGACTATATCGACCGGAAACTGGAGATCGACATACACGCACGTCGGGGACTCGGTGCCTTCTGTGTTCTCGCGTGGCTGGTGCTGTCGAGTCTCGCGCCGCTGAGGAGTTGGCGCTACGAGCTGTTTGTTCTGCACCATCTCGTTGGCGCCGTCGGATTCCTGGTCATCGTGTGGATGCATGTGCCCGTGGAGGCCCAGATGTACGTGTGGTTTCCCGTGGCCCTGTGGGCTTTCGACCGCGCTGTGCGCTGGGGGTTTCTTGCGTATCACAATCTCTCCGCATTCCACCCGAAGCCAGCATCGCCATCAGCCAAGCGTCCCTCCGTCTTTGCCTGCAGAGCCCTCCTCGCGCCCATGGCCGACAGAACGACCCGCGTCACCATCCAGAACCCGCCCATGAGCTGGCGCCCAGGCCAACACGTATTCCTCGCCTGCCACTCGCTGGCACCCCTGCAATCCCACCCGTTCACCATCTCCTCCCTTCCCTCCGACGGCGTCCTCGAGTTGGTCATCCGCGCGCACTCCGGAACCACCGGAAGAGTCCACGACCATGCCTGCTGCCTCCCGCCGCAGTCTGCCGAGTGCAAAACCGTCTTCCTCGACGGACCCTACGGCCGCCTTCGACCGCTCGAGCAGTTCGACTCCGTCGTCCTGCTCGCCGGAAGCACTGGTGCAACATTCTGCATCCCGCTCCTGCGGGATCTCGTCCGTCTGCGCGAGATGGGGAAACCACTGGTCACTCGACGCATCCGCTTTGTCTGGGTCGTCAAGGGCCGGGGGCAGGCCCGCTGGTTCTCGAAGGAGCTCGGCGCAGCTCTCGAGTCGGTGCTGGGTCCGGACGCCGCTTCGTCCGACCGCAAGCTCGAGATGGAGGCGAGCATCTACGTGACCTGCGACCCAGAGCTGACGTCCGAGATCGGTGGCCCCTCTCCTGTGTCTTCCGAGGAGGCCCGGCCGTCTTTGGACACACAGCTCGACGACGAGAAGACGGGAAAGGATGGCGCGCAGATAGAGGAAGCGGAGCAGACCAACTGCGGCCCGAGCGGAACGTGCTGCTGCAGGGCGGTGGTCGACAACGAAGATGCCATATACCCCTCCCCCGAAGGCTGTTGCTGCGGCGCCACCGCTGCCGCCGCCACCGCCACCACTACGCCCCAGAGCTCACCAGAGCTCACCCGCGCCGAGACGGGCGCGAGCTCCATCCACCGCACGCTCTCCCTGCCGGCCTCGGTGAACTTCGTCTCCGGGCGGCCGATGGTGCGGAACGTGGTCGAGAAGGAGCTGGAGCGCGCGCGAGGAGAGAGCGCAGTTGTCGTCTGCGGTCCGCTCGGACTGGTCCAGACGACGCGGGATGCGGTGGTGGCGCTGAGCGACGAACGGGCTGTGCACAAGGGGACGGGAGCGCAAGGGGTAAGAGATCCGCCACCTAGCCGGAGGGGGGAGATGAAATGCTGACCGCATGGGAATTCACAGATTTATCTGCATACGGAGGCATTTTCGTGGTAATGGTAATGGTAATGGACTGGAATCTGCTCTTTGCCCTTTTTTTGGCGTCCACGGTGGGAAATTTTCGACCATGTAATCCGGCTCCTTTCTTGCGGGGGATCTTTCCGCCATCCGTTTACTAGAAGACGGGGGAGTGTATGTAGAGTAGATTGTTGGAATTTGGAGGCCGTCACGGTACCTCACTCGAGAGCGAGTCGTGACGGGGAGTGATCGATACCGCCAACCGACCAACGTTGGCTGCCAGCCCTTCCTGCAGATCATAGCGCATGGGGATCCCAGGTCCACTCCTGCGCCGAGACGGCCACGATTCGTCCCGGGCGTAGTCATTGCTTTCCCGTAGATAGGCATGCCGTTCGCACGCGATATCACTCGTATTTCGCTGCCGCTGCCGCCATTGCCGGTGGGCGTCGCGCCGGCATCAGCGAATCGCATGCGACTAACGAACAAATAAACAAGCAAGCAAACGAAAAAAAAAAGCTGGCATTGGTGACAGAGAAGTACGTGCTCGCGACCCCGCCCGCACCTTTTTTATCCGCCGCGGCAGCGACGGCACTCAGCCAACACATACATACATACATACATACATTGTAGCGCCGCTCCGCACGACGGGGGATCGGGCGCGCCGTAGGCAGCGACAGCCTGGGACGTGCGGCGGCCCGGCTCCCACATCTGCGATCCGCGCGCGCTGTGCGTCCACAATTTTTGCGCCACCGCCCGTTCCCCCCCCTCGCCGGGCGCCGCGCCGCGCTTTCTCCTGCTCCTGCTCCTTGGCGGCGGCGATGGTCCGCTCCGTTCCGCCGCGGACGGGCGGAGTGAGATGCCGTGATCCGCCCGTCCCCGACCGGTGTTGCCCGGCCGGAGCATGCGGGATCGCTGGCGGCACGCAACCCGGCCCTGGGCCCGCGGGGCTGTCGACAGCGCCGAGCGCTCCATCCCCCCTGCGCCGCCCGCTCGCACATGACGAGTGATCGACCATGCATGATCTCACGGATCCTTGCGCACGCCACATCCGCCAAGGCTTAGAGTACATACATACATGATACATATCCGCCAGCCGCATCTCGCTGGGCATCGTATATATATTTATATATATACATATAAAAATGTATGCACGTACCTATGTATGTAGGCAATCCCTTCGCCAAACCTGGGAGGGGGGGTGTGTGATCGAAAGCGGCAGGTGCAGCCCGAAGCCGGTTCGGGTATAGTTGCGGTCGGAGCACAGCGGCGCATGTAGACGAGAGCCGCAAAAAAGTCCGCAGCAAAAAAAAAAAACCTACAGCCTTCGCAGGAGCTTCCCATGTATATATATATATATATATATATGTATGTACATATGTGTATAGCACAAAGTGAGCCCGGGGTAATCAGCGGGGGGGGGGGGGGGGAAGGCGGGTGGAGCTGCCCCAACCGACAGC
>Ga0307508_10000869_pt1 | contig 35071 bp, 25 predicted proteins | sample 9_EM_MG_FD_203089 | JGI IMG/M metagenome (GOLD analysis project Ga0307508, IMG submission 203089) | Populus trichocarpa ectomycorrhiza microbial communities from riparian zone in the Pacific Northwest, United States - 9_EM | ecosystem: Host-associated > Plants > Roots > Unclassified | place...
GACCAAAGAACCCGCGGGCACCGACACAACACCTGACAACCGATGCCGTTCCATGGACATACTTTCCCGGGGTACCTCAATCGTCATTAATTGAACGTTCAACGCTTTTTCCAGTTTATCGATCGTTTCAAACGTAAAATTTTCTTGCCCTTTCACAATTTTAGCTACCTGTTGACGGGATACACCCATCCGCGTTGCCAACTCGGTTTGGCTGATTCCCTGCTCATGCAGGAATTGTAAAACACGTAAGGCCACTTTACGGGCATTTTTTCGGGCTCCCCGGGTAGCCATTTTTTTACCCGTTTCCTCCACCCAATCTGACTTACTGTCAGACACAAATTTTTGCAATTTTTCATTCAGGCTCATAACAAATTATTTAAATCCTCCGGATAACTGATTCCTTCGCTTCCTAACCAGTCTCTCACTGCAATCAACCTAAGCCTTTGTTCTTTTGTATGTGGCCGCTCATCCATTCTGTCCGTCAGTTTGATAGCCCCACCTGTAACAACGTAGGTATTTCTGCCTATTCTAACGGCGTATATCCTTAGCTTTGGATTTCTGATGAACCGGTTTTTGATACTGCCTTTTGACAGTTGTAAAACAGTCAAATTTGTTTCATGGTTGTGTAAAGGTTTAAACAATGCCTGTAAATCCATCCCGGTCGTTCCTTTCATGACTAGTGTATACAGTAGTTCCTGCAAATCTTCGGCCTCTTCCATCAACTCATCTGCTGCTGCTTCGGCATCAATCATATCATCATCGAATTTTTGCTCTACATCCTTCAAGTTATTTATACAAAATTGGTGCATCCATTCAGGATTGAACCAATTGTCAAACAGCTTTTTAAACTCATCTTTGGCTGCTTGTTCATATTTCAATGCCCAAAGCCCCTCATCAGGGTTATTTTCTGGGCTAAAAATATGAACTAATTCCATGGCCTGCAACTTATAAGTTTACAAAAATACTTAAATTTTGTTCATTGGGGGGAATTTGCTTGAATGCTAAATAACTGTTATAAATCGTTAGTTCTTGTTTGTCAATTAGTTATATTGTGGTGTTTCTCTAGGGCGGCAAAAATCGACCAAATACGATCAATAAGGAACGCTCGGAAAGTAATTCCGGGCGTGCTGTCAGAAAGTGCTGATTTCCGGCAAAATTGATCTTTTTCTAAAGAAAACCTGTATGAACGATAGCGTAACTTGTATGAGGTGACGGCACTTTTTATGAACGGTACTTTTATCAAAACGCTTATATACTTATATAAAAATGATTTCAGTGGACCTAGAGTATATGCCGAACCAACTGGATGCGGTTGATCTAATGCTGGCGACCCGTATTGATTCGCTGATGAACGTCCTACCGCGCGGGATCAATGAATAAAACAGAACTTGGCATAACAAATATTTCAGGAGTATGAATAATCACGATTTTCTAACCCTTTCCCCACCGGAATTTGAATTATTTATAAAGGACCTGCTGGAGAGTCACCTGAAAGTTCACATCGAAGCGTTTGCCGATGGCGTGGACGGCGGTATCGACCTGCGTTTTAAGGATAAGAAAGGAGGCACTGTCATTATCCAATGCAAACGGTTTAAGAACATTACCGCGACCATCACTTCCATGAACAAAGAGGTGGGCAGGATATCTCGCATTGCGCCTGCAAGGTATATCGTGGCAACCGCTATTGATATGTCCGACAAATCGAAGCAGCGACTCGTCAACATGTTTGCGTCCGTGGGATTAAAAGAACAAGATATAATGGGAAGAAAAGACCTGAATAAAATCCTTTTCCGCCACCGGGAAGTGGAAGACCGTTTTTTTAAGCTCTGGATCAGCAGCACCAACGTTCTAAACCGCATCTTTAAAGCTAGGGTCTATAACTATAGTGAATTTAAGAAAAAACAGATAAAAGACCTCAGCAAATTCTATGTATCCAATGACAGCCTTCACGATGCGCTGGAAATTTTAAAGAAACATCGTTATTGTATCATTTCGGGCATCCCGGGTATTGGAAAAAGCACCCTCACCAAAATACTGGCCTGTCACCTCCTTGCCAGAGGATATAAAGAATTATTTTATTTGACAAAAACATTTTCTGACGGCATCGGGCTGATAAAAGCCGGGAAAAAACAAGTATTTATTTTTGACGATTTTCTGGGAAGGCTGGTATCGGAAAATAAGCTGGAATTCAATGAGGATGCCGCGCTGATTGATTTTATCGAAATGGTCAAACAGTCGCCCAATTGCCTGTTGATATTAGCTACCCGGGAAAACATTCTTAACCTGGGCAAAATCCAGTATGAAGCGTTAAATGATGAACGGATTCAGTTAACCAAATGCATCATCGATTTAAGCAAATACACTCAAAAAGTCCGAGCTCTGATCCTGTCCAACCATTTATTTTATTCCGGCATGGACCAAGCCTATATTGATGCATTGCTGAAGAACCGTTTTTACTTTAAATTACTCGAGCATCGCAATTACAGTCCCCGTATTATTGACGAGTTAACCATCAAAAAAGCCTGGATAAGGGTTAGGCCGGCCGGCATCCAGGAACTCTTCAGCCAATCGTTTAACAATCCTTATTTTGTGTGGAAAGACGCCTTTGACCGGCAACTAAAGCCTATCTCCAGGTGCATCCTAATACTCATGGCCAGTTGCGGTGACAATATCCTAGAAGAGGATATCCGGAAATTACTACAACATTTCCTCCGCCTACATGGCACAAACTATGACGCCAGCTATTCCCATAAACGCTTCGATAATGCCCTTATCGAATTGCATGACTGCTTCATTACTACCCTAGTGGATACCAAGGGAGCCATGGGGTTACGATTTCAAAACCCGTCCATTCAAGACTTCCTGATGAATCATATCGCTTCGGATGAACGGATCATCAGTGACATCATTTCAAGCGCGGTCTATTTAAACCAGGTCACCTGTTTTGCCTGCAGGAAAATACCGTCTTCCGTGCAAAATTCCATCGTACTCAACTGGCTGCCTGATCCCAACAGGTATTTATCGGTAGAATCGGCTATCATCAGCCGGTTTAATGACCTCCTCTATTATGAGGTATCAAACTACACCACGGAATCTCTGGGAAAGCAGTGGTACTACCCTGCACGGGATATTTATGAAATACTTGACACCTTGGATACGCTGGTACATGAAATCCCATCGCAGTCGAAAAAACTAAAAGATTTTATCCTTACCCAATTACAACAGTCCCTCTCGTCGCTCGGCCCGGACAGCCAATTTCGCCAGGTAAGCGCTGTTGTCAAGCTACTGCAACGCTATATCCAGGGTCTCATCATCAATGAAGGATTTGTCATGGAAACCCTGCTACGGTCAAGCGTTTTCCTGCATGATTTAAAAAGCATCCTGCTGTTGAAAGATGTTTTGCCCCAAGCTTTTACCGTATTAAAAAACGACCGGGATCGCCTAATATATTTTTTTGAAAAGACATTTGAATATGAACTCGCCTTTACCCAAAAGCACGGATGGTCGAACCTTGTATTGGTTGACAATGTCAAGGAAATCGCTAAGGTATTTAAGCTCAACCTGCAAAAATACTGGATGAGGGTCCCAAAAGACATACCACCCGCACACTTGAAAAAAAGGCTGGATTCTATTAGTGTAGGTATTGCTGAAACAAAACCAGCCAACAACCCTGCAACGGAACGTGATGAGATCAACTTAATCTTTGAAAGGCTGGTTTCTTCCTCTAATGTACTTGGAACTACGAAGGTTGAAGAGTATCCCTTTTAATATGAACTATCCATTTTGCATCGCCAGCCAGACATTTAGTTTGCCCAAAGGCATAGTTGACGCCTGTTTTTTTCTGTCCTCAGCCGTGGGGTTAAACTGGATGATGGTGATTGGCGGGATTTGGAAGAACTGAAATAACGGGGACTTGTAATTTTTAAAGAAATACTTAAACCGGCTGGCGTTTAAAGCGCTTAGCCAAACTGTTGTATTATACCCCTGACAATCCCTTGGATCGAAATATCCTCATTAGCGATAAAAGGAGAAAAGAGCGGGTTTTCCGAGTGTAGGATTATTTTTCTATTATCGAATATTATTTTTTTTATCAGCACGGTGGAATCATTGACGCAAACAACCAGGTCGCCATGCCCGGCTGTATTTCTCTTTTGCGCGATCACCAAATCACCAGGGGATATCCTGGGGGCCATCGAATCACCTCTGGCCTCAACCAGGAAAGCTTCTTCAACAGGAAATCGTATCAATCGCGAGGCAATGGGAATTTTATCAATGGGCGACCCGTCCAGGATTGATCCGTTGGGACCACACTGGGCCATGCCGTATAAATTCAGGTAAGCAACTTGTCTTTCCGGTTCAGATAAAATATGGTAATCCCGGGGATTTGAAGGATTTCTTTTTAAATACCCCTTTTTTTCCAACTGCTCAATATGATGATGGACTACGCTAGGAGAAGAAATGTTCAATTCTATCTGTATTTCCCTGATAGTTAACGGGTTATCAATGGTTGAGCTCAATAACTGTAATAATCGAAGTTGGCTGGAATGAAGTTTTGCCACTAGGCAGATGATTTGTGGCAAAGCTACCAATTATCCACAAGTTATTAGAATATAATATAGATTATTTTATGCGTTCTACTTTTTGTTCTATTTTTAATAAAATCTTAATTATGGCAGTTAGAATTACCTGTATTAAAAAAGACGGAGGCAATCACGAAAACCCTTACGTGGCCATCACATCGTTATCATGGATAAATGAAGAAAATAATGCTACGGGCATTTCTTCCAGGTTGGAAATGTATGATTTCGTTGTAAACAACAATGGAACAGCGTATGTAAAGGATAGCGTTGGCAATAAGGCGAATTTGATAGGCGAAATTTCTGCGAGAGGGAATAAGTTTGTCAAGACCAAAGCAGATTCAGTCACTAGTGATAACTTATTAAAGCTGCGCGAATGCTGATGACTTCGACGACTAATCTAAAACACCCAATAAATTGAATAATATGAAAAAAGGTCACATCGATGCCCCCGGGATGAGGGGTGATCGTAGCAGAAACCAAGATGGGCAATTGCGCGACAAACGTGATGATACCCATATGGGTACTATAGAAAACCAATATAACAGGGACTTCGGCGTGCGAAGCGATATGAAGCTTGGTAATTTTCTGGAGCAGAATAATATCGCTTCTTTGAATGACCTGATACATACCGATCTCGGTAAAAAATAGTTACCGGCGACTTATTAGCAGAAACAGGCATATGAAAAACGACTTATTGTGCATCAATTCGGATGCAGTCAACCGGTATAACTACCGGATTATAGCAACTGCGCTGGAGAAATCGCTGAAGGATGCATACCGTTCTGGTATGCCGGCCCTAATCGGGCATGATGTGCATCGCCCGGTGGGTTGGGTGTTGCCTTTTGGGCTATTTATTGAGGCTGGCCTAGCAAGAACACTGGCTATCCAGCAAGTTGCCGAGAATGACGCTGATCGTAAGGTCGTGGTGAATGGCCTTATGGGCTATATGCAATCCAGGTACCAGGAAGCCTATATCCCCGTCAGGGAGCCTTTTATGGCCTTGGTTGGTAATTATCTTACCCAGGATTATCAGGTAATCCAAACCGGGTGTGTTGCAATTCATGATGCAGGTATTGCAGTAAAACTATTTGATAGCTTATTCGCCGGTTGTAATGACGATGGATTGATCCTACTTTCAGCACTCTTGCAAGACTTTGTATACCTTTCCCAAGGAGTGTTTAAACATAAAACCTCTAATCTGTGTCTTTTTGCACATCGTTATTTCAGGCGATCGCAATCTAGGTTCAATAACTTCCATTTTTTCTTCTTAGACACGTTGATAGCCTTGGCCCCAAATACGGAGATCAGTATTAAAATTCGCCTGGATAGAGATTTGGTAGGCTTCTATCCCTCTTTTCATCTTGTTGGGGAACTCGAGTTTCATTATGGCCCCAAATACGATGATGATATCAGCAAGCTCAAACCGGGTATCACCCGACATGATTCATTACCACTACAGCGGCGGTTCTCCGACGTGTCGTCCACGGAGTTTTACTGGAAAGTAGAGCGGACTGAGAATACGTTTGAGCTGGAAGAGTTAAAGGATAATCCTTCCCCGGCGGAGGAGGGAAGCTATCATTGCCGGTATGCGCATGCTATCTTTAATAAGGATACGGGTGTGTTCTCCCATTTCGATGGCGCTATCCGATCGTACGATCTCGAATCTATGTTGGACCGCGTAGGAAAAACCTTTACTCAATATGGACGCAAAGCGCACTACAAGAAATTATTCCGGCTGGATGGCCGAGTCGAAACTCAAATCTGGAAATCGCTGGTGACCCATTATTTACAAGGGAACCCGCTTATTTATGAATATTTTGGATTGGCCGAAGACATAAAACAATTCAATACGATACCGGTGAAAATACCGGCCTTGCAAAGAAGCTGTCCCTTCATCGCCGTATCAAAAGAGGAAGGTTTAAAGCTGCTGTTGTCCTATCATGCGCTGCCAAAGCAAGTGCAAACTGGCCGGTATATAGATATCTTTGATGTGCTGGGGTCCGATGAATCGAAGATGTATTGCCTAGAACATGGGATACTGGAGGTTAAGAAAGTCCTAAACCGGATTGGGCAGGAACTGGATATCCCTGAGGAAATCATATTGACCAAAATAGAAGACCCTTATTGGAATATACCTTCCATCATGCATACGGGGGAAGATGCTGCGCTGTTACTGACAAAAACGGTGGAATCACTGGTGTTACTCTTTTCGTCGATGCTAAAAAAAGGTGCTGAAAAGATGATTTCCTTAACGCTTTCATTTATTCTTAATAATCGGGTAGTGCGTATTTCTTCATTTGGTCATATTGCCAACCAATTGGAATGGCTTTCCAACGGGCTCCAATTAGAACTGACAGAAGACGGTTTAACAACGTGGGTTGACCGGCAACGTACCTACCTAGCCAAATATAAGGCAAACGTCAGCCCGAATTTAATCGATGACCTCGTGCAGTTTGATGGTGTTTTATTTATTAGGCGTGTTCCGGTACAGTTTCCGTATGAGCAAAGTTACAATGATGAGGAAGGGCTTGTCCATAAGATTACATTTCCCCAAGATGATGAAGTATATACGCTATATACGGAAAATAAAATTAAAGCTGCATTGCACATGAGTATTGAAAAAGCGGTATGGTTAGATACTATGGAGGATTACCGAATATCTCCCCGATCAAAATGGCTGGACGACGATCTTGCTGGTGTCGGCATAGTTGAAGCTACACCGCTGGCACTATACTGGGCACCTGGCCGTAAAAACTCCTGCATAGAAGGGTAGTGCAGGGACGGCGGAAGCGTAAACCTTCAGCGATTAAATTTCTTTCTATTTGTTTTTTTTTGTACTGATTTGATACATTTGCATTATAGAGTTCTTACTCAAAACCGGCTAAAATATAGCAAAATCAAGGGTAGGCAATCGGGTAGGGGAAATATTTGTTATTTTAAAACTCAATCCAGGCGTGGCTTTCAAAAGATTTTTGGGAGCCCCAGGTTGGATACAAACCTAATGTTGAAAGTTGTTTCACACTGGTTATTAGCATTCTGGTTGGTTAATTCAAGCAACCACTGCTTATCAATTACTAACTTATATCAAAATGGACCTTAAATCCCTAACCTCATGACATTATGTATTGCTTGGACCCGGAAAGGGGAAATTTCCTTTGCTTCCGATTCCCGCTTAACTGATGGGGTAGGGAACATTGTTACAGATATTGCCACAAAAATTTTTACCATCCATGTTCGTATTACCAACCACGACCGTAGAGCATTACTTTTTCAAGCAAACTACGGTTTGTGCTTTACAGGGAGTTATTTAAACGGAAGCATTTTAGCTGATACAATAAGTGAGCTTCTTTCAAGCTTAAGGATGAACAAAGATGAAAGAATCGGGGCTGAAGTGGTGGCGCAAATTGCATTTGAGATTTATAAAGATGTTTCTGCTCATCTTATGTCGATCAATGGTCCGAGAGGATTGTCCGAGGCATGGTTGGCGGGATGTTGTCCACTAAAAGGAGTGCACAGAATGTTCAAGTTTAGCTGGCAATATTCCGGCGATAACGAAACTATTGACTTCATCATGACCGAAGAAGCTTGGGAAAAAGGCAGTATTGCTTTTCTGGGTGACTCTACAGCTGTTTCATTTGCGGAAGAAATAAAAGGAAAGGTGGATTTTGCCAAAGGATATACAGAATATCATCTGTTGAAGGAAGTTATAGAGAATGAAGATATTCAAACTGTTGGAGGTGCTATCCAGACCGGCCATTTATTGCATGGCGATTTTTCGCTGTTTGGAATGGTAGATTATGAGATTGATACAATGCCAGGTACGGAGTTTTCTTTCGTTAAGCCGGTATACACTTTCAGGGGTATTCCACTTACGAGGGCTATCAAATCCGTCAACCATGTTGCAATTGATACAAATAAAATTTCTATGGCCCCGTTCTCAGAAAAGGAACAACAGATGAAGCAAAAAGCAAATGAGATGAATAAGAAGTAGTATTCTATCATGGCTTCCAATTACGTTAGCTAGGTAACTCTATTTGCATTTCATCGGTTTTATGGACATTCGGTTTACTGGAATAAATAATTCGATATAGGCTGGAAAGCATCTATGATCATCATTCAAACTCCGTCCAGCTTTACCGATGAGCCGGCACTGCTACGTTTCTTCCGGGTTAGTCATTTTGTGTTGGACGATACGGTAACCCTGGTGGAATGCATCTTCACCGGTGACGAGAGCATTAGCATCGGATATTATAATGACTGTATCATCGTATCTGAGCACGGGGCAAAAACAGATTGATTTGGCCCCTAAACGATGATAATTCAACGTTGGTGTTTAAAGAATGCGTAGCTTCGCGTTTTGAAAAGTTCTTTGTCAATCCATTTCAAAAGGGCTTAAATATTCGGGGGCCTGCCTGATTTGGGTGAAAAAGGTTTGTTTTATAAAGCATTGTTTATACGCGTTTTATGTCCGGTAGGTTCCTTAACCAGCGGGATCACAAAACAGAAGCAGCTTGAAAAAGCTGCTTTTTTATTAGGATGAACGGAAATGTATTGGGCAGTACAATGATTACTTTGCCGGTAAAACCAATCCCTTTATGCGGAGATTTCAATACTGTTTATTCGTAGTATGTATTTTTTTATGTGAACCCATTATTGCCCAGCACCCACAACCGGCTGCCGTATCCGAATCCACGTCCATCATTCCTTTTCAGCTAACCGCTTATAATAACCTGTCTGTACAGGCCATCCTGAATAAAAAAGATACTGTTCATTTGATGTTTCATACAGCATCCGGCTCGGTTTTTCTAACCGAAGAGGCGGTAAAAAAACTTCAAACGCTGCATTTCGACGGAACAGACACGTTGAAAAGCTGGGGCGGGGGTGGCAACGCCAGGTTTAGTCAGCACAATTTCCTGCAAATAGGATCGCTGCAATGGGATGATATGTCTATCTGGGAAGATAAATACTCCGGACAATACACGGATGGTAAATTCGGTATCAATCTTTTTGCCGACAAAGTAGTTGAAATAGATTTCGACAAGCAGTTGATCATCGTTCACACCAGCCTGCCTCATAAGATTAAAAAATATGAAAAGCTGAAAATGACATTCAGGAATGATTGTATGTTTATTGAATCGCTTTGCAAAACAGGCGACAGCACATTTACCAATAAATTTTTGATCCATACAGGATATGCCGGCGCCGCATTACTGGATGATCAATTCGTGCATGACAATAAAATAGCCGAAAAATTAAAAATTGTGGGTGAAAAGGAGATGAAAGATTCCTACGGCAATATTATGAAAACCCAAAAGGCTATCTTACCGGCATTCACCATCGGCCACACCACCCTCTCCCATGTGCCGGTTGGATTTTTTGCCGGCAACATCGGCCGTCAAAAAATGAGCATCATGGGCGGCGACATCCTGAAACGCTTCAACATTATTATCGATGCGCGAAGAGAATATATTTATTTAAAGCCGAACAGATTGAAGAAATTGGATTATACGAATGTGTGAGTGTGAGCGGTTGTTTTTGGACAGGCTGAGCAGATTTATTACGAAGGGGAACCTCCCAATAACAGGCATTTCAGCAAAAAACTTTAATCTCTGACTGACTTCAGGAGAATTAACCCTAGCCTGCTGGCATACATAAAACTCAACTGCAATGATAAAAATATGGACATCCGAAGAAAGTAACAATGATAGAATAATTGCCCTTATAGATACTACCCTTTATAAATGCAATCCGCCTATCGGGGAAATGAGCGATTTCATAGAGTCGCATAGAAATTATTCCCCAACAGGAAGATGGAAAAGCTCTAAAACCGATTGTGATAGATTCATTTCCTCGTGGCCTTTGTTTTGTAGGCAAAAAAGACCTGTTACCACCAGCAGGTCTTTTAACGAATAAATAGTTTTCTATAAATCGCTAAATCAATTTCCTCAGGGATGCGTTAATTTTTGTCAAGCCAACTTATTCAGCTCTCAGGCTTTTAACGGGATTAGCCAGCGCTGCCCTGACTACCTGGTAGCCGGTTACAGACAAAGCGATCGTCAGCATCAGCAACACGGGCAATACAAGCATCCACCAGGTGAGCTGTGTATGGTAAGCATAGGAAGACAACCATTTATTCATAACTATGGCTGCAAGCGGCAGCGCTATCAGTGACGCAAGCAGAATCAGTCGCATAAAGTCCGTTGCCAGTAAAGAAACCAGTTGTTTCAGAGAAGCTCCCATGACTTTCCTGACGCCTATTTCCTTTTTTCTTTGAATGGACAGCAGCATGACAAGCCCGTACAATCCCAGGCAGGAAACAACAATGGCCAGCAACGTAAAACAATTGAACAGGTGCATCGTCATTTTATCTTTCCTGTATTTCGCATCAAATGCGTCATCCATGAAAGAATAATCAAAGGGCAGGTGTGCAAAATATTGTTTCCAGATACGTTCTGTCTTTGGAAGATCCGCGGGTTGAATTTTTATCAGCACGGTGGATATCGCCTGTGTTTTATTATTATACAGCAACACCAACGGCTCAATTACGTTATGCAGCGACTTATAGTAGAAATTCCGGACTACCCCCACGATATTACCCTTATGGTTAAATCCTTCCATCGCCTGGCCAATGGGCGATTTCCAGCCCATTTTTGCCACAAACGCTTCATTTACTAAAAAGCCTGCATTTTTATCTGAGCTGATACTATCGGATATATTCCTGCCGGCCGATAATGGAATCTGCATGACCGGCAAAAAGTGGGGGTCGATAAAAAAGTAGTTACACATCAGCTCTCTCCTTTTTTCTCCTGTGCCGGCAAAGGTGGTCCCCATAGAAATGCCATCCAGCTGCATTTCACTACCGGCTGTGATGCCTGCAATTTCCGGTTCCTGCGCCAGGCGTTGAATAAAAGAAGCCACTGCGCCCCGCCGGGCAGAGTCGACAGGCGTGGCCAGCATCACCACTTTATTCTTGTTAAATCCCAGATCTTTATGTGAAACGTACTTCATCTGGCTATAAATAACAATCGTTCCTGTAACCAGGGTAGCCGTTATAACAAACTGGGTTACCGTTATTATTTTGCGGAGAAGTGCGCCTTTATTGCCGTACTTCCGGGTTCCTTTTAGCACTTCTACGGGTTGGTAGCGGGATAATACAAAGGCGGGATACAATCCTGCCGGCAATACGGTAAAGAGAAATACAGCGATCAAAAACAGTATGCTTCCGCTCCATGTCAGGGAAAGGTGGGTGTGAACCATTTTATTGACTAAAGGCAATGCCGATATTGTTACCCCGAAAGCTACCACAACAGCCAGGATTATCAGCAGGAAGGATTCAAATAAAAACTGCCGGATCAATGCCCGCCTGCCAGCACCGATGACTTTTCGGATACCCACTTCTTTTGCCCGCTCCGTTGCTTTGGCCGTAGAGAGATTGATATAGTTGAGTACCGCAATAAGCAATATAAAAACAGCCAGTATAAGAAAAATATAATTGGCATGTTTGTCTTCTTTAGGGGTATCACCCTGTTTGCCCTGGCTAAAATGAACATCCTTCAGCCATTCCAGCTCAAAGCTTGCATGGTAGGCTTTAGCTCCCATTGCATCCAATTCCCGTTGAATATCTTTATTTAAAAGCAGGTTTAGCTTGTGCTCAAAAAGGGACAAATTCCGGCTCTCTCTAAACAATACGAAGGTATATTCGGAAGCGTCTTTGCCCATCCAGTCAGTTACAGAAGAGAAATCAACAGACATCAATGCATCCATTGGAATGTCGCTATTGGCCGGTCTGTCGGCAACAACTCCGGTGACTTTCCAGTTTTGACCGTTGCAGATCAATGTTTTTCCCAAAGCAGGGGTATTTCCAAAATACTTTTTTGCCATGCTTTGTGTAAGTACCATGCAATTGGGCGCCTGCAAAGCCCCGGTTGCCGTGCCTTGCACGAAGGAAAAAGTGAAAATGGAAAAAATGCTTTGATCGGCCTGGTAAAACTGGCTTTCCTTCAGAAGGTTGCCGTTTGATTTGACAGTTGCCTGAACCGGGTGAACCCTGACGGTGGCTTCTACTTCGGGATATGATCTTCTTAGTGCTTCCGCCAGAAGGGCAGGGGTTGTGGCCAGCACCATGTTATCCGATTCCGGCGTATGGATAGTAAACGTTACCCTTGCAATCCGATCGGCGTTGGCATTATATTGGTCATAGGTTAATTCAAAATGTACATAAAGATAAATTAACCAGCAGGCTGCAATGCCTATCGACAAACCCAGCAGGTTGATGGCAGAAAAGATCGGGTGTTTAACAAGGTTACGCCAGGCAATTTTCAGGTAGCTTTTGATCATGCCACTGAAGCTAGTATTTCTCTTTAAAAATTTTTGTTAAAATTGGTTATTGTACGATGACTACTCTTTTACTTATCAGCTCCCCGGTATTGAACCGGATGTTTGCAATATAAATACCTGGTGTCAGCGCTTTGAGGTTTAACACCAAACTGGTTTTGCCGGTTCCCGATAACTGCTCCGAAGCCTGGTAAACAATATTACTATTCATATCCTGCAGGTACACGGTAACATGCCCGTTACCATGAGGCGAACTAATATCCAGGTAACCCAATCCCTTGTTAGGGTTTGGATAAAACGCCACGGAAATGGCGCTGTCGTTTGGAATGATTCTTACCCGGGACGAAATATTGGGCGCAAAAGTGTAATGATCCACCTGCACCCAGTCGCCGCCGAGATTATCCACCATAATGCTGTGCAGGCCGGCAGGAATACTAACAGTGTACGTTGTACTAACGGAAGCTGCCTGGTCAAACACATTCACGCCATCCAGGTATACCGTTACATGAGGGAAACCTTGCGATATGGATGCCGCCGTTGTTACCTGGAAAAGACCTGCCTGCGTATAATTCGCCACAAACGTTGGCGGGTTCCTGTATTGTAAATTGGTAAGACTGCCATACACGAACATGCTAAGGCTGCCGGCGCCAGGCGTAACGCCGTCATTGCTCACTACAAAGTTAGCTGCAGGTGGCGTGCCCCAACCCACTCCCGGTGCTGCAGTTACAGTGGTGTTAATGGGCGCAGGTGAGCTGCCGCGGGTGGCTGTAAAGGCGGCATCCCAGGTAATCGCGGGCAGGCTGAAAGTGAGCGTGCCGTTCACTGCTGTGGCGGCGCGGGTTTCGATGGGCTGTGTGGATGGTTTTGTGGCAGCGGCAGCAGTTGTATAGAAGCTGAGCGTATAGGCGCCATTCTGCATATTGGGCATGTTGATGATGGCGCCGGCTGGCACCACCGGGGGCGGATTGCCGCTATTGTTGTTAACATACTTGTAGTTGTAAAGGCGATCCAGCACGTACCCTGCCGTCTGCGTGCCGCCCGTGCCTTGCAGCGTGTACATATGGAGCGGCCCCACGGCATTAAGGAACTGGTACTGCGCCACCATAGCCCAATCGTCACCGAGATTGTCTACCTTAATGGCATGGGCGCCCGCCGTAACGGGAACCGTGTAAGTACCGTTCGTCTGCGCAGCCTGGTCCAGCACCAGCGCGCCATCAATATATATGCTGATGTGCGAGTTTGAGCCCATTGTTACGTCCGCGAGGTTTATTACAAAACTACCATCCCGCAGGTAAGTAACATGGAATGTAGGCGGCCGTCGAAACTTTGCGTTGCCGGTGTTTCCCATGCCCCACACAAAAAAATTCAGGTTGCTGATGTCCGGCGTAAGCTCGCCTTCGTTGTCTACCGTAAAATCAAACACGGGTGCTGGCGTTGTTGAATCCGGCCAGGACTGCTGGGGAACAACGGCCAGGTCGGCCGGCGCCGTATTCAGGTAAGCCGCTTTTACCGGTTGTACGTTGCCGGCCACAAATGGCACTACGTCCTTAAAGGCTGCCGGGGCCGAAAAATGCGGGTATAAGTTGTTCGGATCTATCCAACTATCCCACCACCACGGCGCTGCGCTGCCCATACCGCCGCTCAGCAACGCGGACCAAAGGCAATTGTGCAGTGTAATGCCGGTAGGGTCACTGTTAGGTTCGGTACCACCGTAAACGTCCAGGCCAAACTCGCCATTGAAGGCAGGCTTGCTGAAACTGTCTACCCGCTGCCGGTCAAGGTTGGCCAGTATGCGCGGCAGACGCGTATCAGGTATATATTTATGCGTTTGCGTGAAGTCGATGTTGGGGCTGGCCCAGGTGCCTTTGCCGGCCGTATCGGCGCCAAAGGAAGTGGTGACAAGATGGTTGGGGTCGATGGAATGAATGTAGGCGGCCATTTCATTGTGCCACTGATCGATGTTGGCTCTGAGGGCTGCATTGGTGGAATAGTCAGTCATGTTATCCACTTCATTGAACAGTTCCCAGCTTTCAAGGGTGCCTGCATAGCCCCAACGCGCCATCATATAGCGCAACCGGTTTTTGAAGATGTTTTTTGCCGTTTCATTTGTAAAAAAATCGTAAGGACTTGTACAAGGGCCACCCAATGCGCTGTTGTAAGGATTGGCGCCCCATTCCGGCCCCTGGCCATCAGGCCTTAATTGGTTGTGGTAATTGATGCAGAGCATAAGCGCATAGCCGTCGGTCAGCCCACGGTTCACCAGGGAGTCGAGCTCTTTGGCGGCCGTTTGCTTGTATTGCTCCAGCCCGTTGAAGCCCATCGCGTTGGTGGTATTGGTCCATTCCAGCGCCAAACTCCAGGTAGCCATCCATATACGGATGAAGTTGACGCCCGTGGGTGTTAGCTTGCCCAGGTAGCTGTTGTAAAAGGGTATATCACTGGTATTGGGAAAGGCTAAATTTTCCCCCACCGGTATGTATTGATCGCCATTGTCCCATTTCAGGTACCGGCTGTTGGCCTTGCGGATATAGCCTTTACTATTGACGGAAGTGCCCGAACAGGTAAAAACATTGGTGCTGCTGCTACCGGCGGCAGTCCAGTTCAGGTAGCCGTTCAGCACATAAGACCATTGACCGGTTTCGTCGGGCGTAAACCGGATGCGAAAGCCGGCCGGCCCTGCAGACGCCAGGTTACCGCCGGCGTCTATGCTGTAATCCTGCATCCAGAATGCGTCCACCGTATGGTGCACACCGGTGGGTGATGTAAAAACGGCCTGTATGTCGATGTCGCTGTAATTGTACGGGTTGGTGTAATTGGCGGTGAGGGTGACCGTTGCTTCAAACTTATCCCATTTCGCCACCGTGCTTTGTATAGGCGAAATGTTGTTAAAAACAATGCCCTGTGCGTTGGCTTGCGGCATAAGAAAAGGCAATGGAACAAGTGGGACAAAGAAGACAGGCAACAAAACGGACCGCGCAATAGCGGTGAAGGGTAAAAATTGATTCATAAAATGGTTTAAAAGTGATAAGATAAAGAAAAGAAAGGGCGGGTCCTAAAAGGGGTAACATAAACAAACATCCGTAAGATCCGGCACGCAAAATTTGTGCCACCGGTAAACACTACACGTATTACAGCTGCATGAAATACGGAAGGCGGCTCATAATATCCGCCCAGGCAATATAAAAGCCGCATAAATCGAATGATTTATGCGGCTTTGTGTTTTTAAGAAATGTCACCAGGCATATTGTACCTGGTGGTTTGTAAATGACGACATATTTCCCTAATCAGGCATCCGGTATCTCAGGCTCTACCAGCTTAGCCAGCTTTTCCAGCGACTCCTGCCAGCCTAAATAGCACATTTCAACAGGTATGACAGACGGAATTCCCTCCTGCGTAATTTTTATTTCTGTCCCCGCAATGGTTTTCCGGAGCCAGACAGTGACGGTCATTTCTCCCGGCAGGTTTGGATCGTCAAATTTATCAGTGTATTTCAAATACTCATTAGGTTTGAGCTCGAGGTAGGTTCCACCGAATGAATGGCCATTCCCGGTTGTAAAGTTTTGGAATGACATCTTATGAGAACCACCCACTTCTACATTCATTTGGTGGACGGTGCAAAGAAACCCGTAAGGAGGCAACCATGATGCTATTGCGGGGGCTTCAGTAAATGCGCGGTATACTTTTTCCGGAGATGTTTTAAGAACCCGGTGTAGCGAAACAACATTGTTGGGCATAAAATATATTTTGTTCCTACTCGTCTGGCTTTTCGGTTCCGCCCGTTTTTGGAGTGGTTGCTGCTCCACTTATTTGCTGTTGGGTTAATGTTTGAACAAAGTTAAAACAGGCAGGTTTCTCCCATCAGGGGCATTTGCGTCAATATGAAGGCGGTTTGCGAACGGCACGGTTTTTTTAGCCTGTTTTATCCGGCATGCGCATGCCTGTAGCTAAATAACAAAGAAATGAGCAGCAAAGTACAATATATCAACCCGGAGGGGCTTTCAAAGAATCCTGCATTTTCACAAATTGTGATAACACAAGGAAAAGGAAAGACCATTTATATTGGTGGGCAGGATGCTGTAAATACGCAGGGAGAAATAGTTGGCAAGGGAGACATTGCCGAACAAACAGCGCAGGTAATGAAGAATGTACAAACAGCACTTTCAGCTTGTGGAGCGACTTTCGACAACCTTGTAAAATTATCTATATACATTGTTCACGGGCAGGATATATATCGTGGGTTCCAGGCTTCCCAAAAGTTTTTGGGCAATCTTGCAAATCCTCCTGCCATCTCCGGTTTTTTTGTTGCGGCCCTGGCAAATCCTGGCTATTTAGTCGAAATAGATGCCATTGCATTTATTCCGGAAGAATAAAACGGTACAAATCTTTACAGGTACTTCAGCCACCATTGGGTGGCGCTGTGCGCCGTTTTATAGCGGTTAAACCATCTGCAGCAGGGATACAGTATCACGGTCGCTGTTATCCATACGAGATAGACCATCGGTAAAGAGAAGCCATATCCTTTTAATTCGGGTGCGCGGTTAACGCGGCTGGTCAGTATCATATCCGTCCAGTGATAGCCTGTTATAACCGCTGCCAAAACAGCGAGCAGGTGTACCAGGAAGATGTGCAGCAGGTAATAGAACATAGGTGTTTTTCCGAGAACGATGATTTTTTCCGCCCAGGCGGGCAACGGGTTTTCTGCAATGGCCAGGAAAACAAGGGCCGGGCCCACGGTCATTAATGTATACAGGAGGGACGGGGGGTATTTGGTTACATTCAGAAAAGAGAGTAAATCGAACAGCGTACTTTTTTGCTGCTCCCAATGGATGGCATCGCCATACCCGTTATTAAGGCGCAGCAGGATAAACAAGGTGATGGCGGCGAAACCGCTTAGGAGCAATAAGCCCCTTCGTTTGCCCGCATTGGCATTGCGACTGTACAGGGAGCCGGCACAGTAGCCAAGCGTCATGATGCCTATCCAGGCTATTACGGGATAGTGCACAAAGACGGCCAGGCGGCCGAAAGTAAATTCGCCCGGGTCATGCAGCAGCGCCCACACAAAGGAACCGGCTCCATTACCCGTGACGTGTATATTGTCCAGCATATTGTGCCCTGCTACCAATACAATGCCTGTCAGCACTAATACCCACCTGTGCAGGTGCACCAGCGCCGATAAAACGATCATGCTGATGCCGATGGCCCAGATGACCTGCAGGTTAAAGAAAGGATAGCTGGGATTGAAAGACCATTCGAGCGATACAATAAGACATTCCGCCAGCACCAGCCATATGCCGCGTGTAAGCAGGAAAACCGACAGGGCCCGGCGGTTTTTGCCGGCGCCATATAAATAAGCTGATAAGCCCGCGAGAAATACAAAGACCGGAGCGCAGTAATGCGTAATCCACCTGGTAAAGAAAAGCGGCGCCGTGGTTTGTGTCAGATCGGTGGGGCTATACAGGAAGGCGTCGCGGTGAAAATAAATACGCACGTGATCCAGCAGCATGATGATCATAATAACGCCACGGAGAAGATCAATGGATTTTATGCGTTTGCCGGCGTGTAAGGCGGATGCCGGTTTTGCGGCAACAGGATTGATGTAAACTGTCATCACGGGTGTATTGTTTGAATGAAAAAAGGCCCGGCAAACGGGATTGCCGGGCTTGTCCCTAACTCCCAACGCTGTTGGAAAATGAAGTGGTAAAACTAAGGGCTGCCGGGGCTTTTAGTGATTGAAACGATCAACAGGCGGTGGCGGGTTTATTCGCGGCAGGGCTTGTTTGCCGAAAGGCGCCGGCAACAGGCAATAGCCAGGCAACCATAGGATGACAAACACAAAATAAAAGGGCCGGCATAAGCCGGCCTCTTTTGATGGTATGGGTGATGGTTAGTAAGACTAATACTTAAAGAACTCTTTTATCTTGGTAAGGAACAGCTCTTTTTTTCGGCGGCTGACTTCTATCTCGGTGCCGTTGCTCATGATAACGCTGCCGCCGTCGCCGCGCATATATTCCTTTACATGCATCAGGTTGATGAGAAAGGATTTGTGCACGCGCAGGAAAACGGTATCGGTGAGCAGCCGGTCGTAATCAAACAGGGGCCTCGAGATGATGATGGGCTTATTATTGGTAAGCCGGAAAACAGTGTAGCTTCTTTGCGCCTCGCAATAAAGAATCTCTTCGATTTTTACAATCGTAAACCCCCGCTGGGTAGGCAGGCAAAGCTTCATTTCCATCGGCACGCCCGTTTTAGAAATATTATGCAATAAGGTAGCGGCAGGATCGGCTGTTTTTTTCTGCCGCAATCTTTTCTTGACCCGTTGCACCGCTTCCACCAGCCGGTCTTCATCTACGGGCTTCATGAGGTAGTCGACCGCGCTGAACTGCAATGCCTGCAGCATATATTCGTTGTGGGCCGTAACGAAAATAACCTCGAAGTTGGTTTCGGTCAGCTCTGCCAGCATGTCGAGCCCGTTTTTGCCGGGCATTCTCACATCGAGAAAGATAACATCGGGCAGGTTGTCTTCCAGCTCCCGCTGTGCGGTGATAACATTGGTGCAGGTAGCCGCTATCTCTACCTCCGGACAATTTAACTCCAGCATTTTCTTTAATGTCCGGATTCCATCCGGTTCGTCGTCGATCAGGATTGCTTTCATAAACAAGGTTTATTAGTGATGATATTAAAACGCAAAATTGCGCGGGTGCCTGTTTGCTCCCGGTTACGATCGCCCAGGTCGATGATTTCAAGGCTGCAGCCGGTATCGTATTTTTCGTTGAGTATTTTTATGCGGTTGCGCAGGTTGCTGAGGCCTACCGACTGGTGTGTGGGCCGGTTGAGCAGCTTTAGCTGTTCGGCGCGTTTGATGCCGATGCCATTGTCTTCCACGATGCAGAAAAGAATGTCGCCGAACCGGGAAAAACGGATGGACAGTTTTTTTTCTCCTTTGCGGGGCATCAGGCCGTGCCAGATAGCGTTTTCCGCCAGGGGTTGTATCATCAGGGAGGGAATGAGCATCTCTTCTTCGTCGAGGTTGTCGTCTACCGTGATTTGAAAAGCGAAAGAATCGTCGAAACGAAGTTTTTCCATCGTGAGATAGCTTTCGAGGTGCTCGGTATTCTCACAGAGGGTGGTGAATATTTCTTTCGATTGGGCGAGCGTGGTACGAATCATGTGGGCGAATTTGCTCAGGTAGCGCGAGGCTTTCTGCTGCTCGTTATCGAGTATCATTCCCTTGATGCTGTTGAGCGAATTGAAAATAAAATGCGGGTTCATCTGCGTCTGCAGGGCCGAGAGGCGGGCTTCGGCCAGCTGCTGGTTGACGGTAACGATTTCCTGCTGCTTGATTTCCAGCGATTGTTCCGATTCGATCTGTTTTATTTTATTGCCTACCAGGGTAGCGATGGTGGTTAATACCTTGATGTCCCGCTGTCTGAAATAATTTACCGTTGGGTGTTCGGAATCGATGATGCCTATCAGCTCGTTGTTGTGAAGGATAGGTACGCAGATTTCGCTGAGTCTCACCAGGTCGTCGACCCTGTAGCGCGGGTCTTTCCGCGTATCGGGCACCAGCAATGGTTCCCTGGTTTCTATAACATGGCCTACGATGCCCTGCCCGGGCAGCACGTTGAAGACCTGCAATGCAATGGTTTTTGGATTACCCTTGGGGCCGCAGGCCGCTTTTTGCAGCATCAATGTTTTGCTGTCGTTCCACCGGTAGATAATGCAATCCTCGTAGCCCATGCGGCCGATAAGGTTTTTGGTGACGTCCCATAATACCTCGTCGACGTTTTTCTTGCCGGCCAGCGATGAGGAGAAATAATGGCTGATTTGTTCCAGTTCGAACCGGCTTTTATATTCTTCTGCTTTTAGTTCCTGGATATGTGTTTTTGCCTGTTCTTTTTTACGCGTATGCCCGGTACGCCATTTGAGCAGCCCGTAAACGGCTCCCAGCAGCAGCAGTACGCCCAACGTCCGGAACCAGTTTTGCTCCCAGAACGGCGGCAATATGGTGATGCTGATTTCTCTTACCTGCCCGGGCCAGCGGTTGTTGAGTGAAAAAAGTTTTACCTGGATGCGATGCGTGCCCGAAGAGAGGTTGGAAATGTTGAACGTGTTTTGCGTGCCCAGCTGCTGCCAGCGGGCGCTGTCGTCTTTTACCAGACGATAGGCAAAACGCTGGCTGTTGCCGGTAAAAAAATTAATGCTGCCGATGGTGACGGCTATTTCATTGTTTTTCCAGGCGGTCGTTATGTTTTTGCCCGGGAAAGGCAATTTCTGATCGCCGGCGATAACACTTTCAATAAAAAGATAGGGGATAGGGTTTTTAAGGTTGATAATGCCCGGGTCGAAACGGGCGATGGTATTGGTAAAGCCGATGTATAATTTATTGGCGGTGCTGTCCCAGGCAAATTTGGCCCCTGTTATAATCGGCTGGTCGGGAAAGCCGTCTTCGGCGCCAAAGGCGGTTATGGCGCAATTATCGAGGTTAAGGCAGGCGATGCCGGCGGAGGAGGCTATCCAAAGCCTGTTGCCGATGATGATCATATCGGAGATATTGTTATCCGGCAAACCGTTGTCGCGGGTAAAATGCCGGGTAACGCCTTTATCGATACTATAACATATCAGCCCGTTGTTAAAGCTGCAGAGCCACAGGTTATTTTGTTTGTCGGCCACGAATGTGGTGACCTGCCTGTCGGGTATTTTAATAAAGGGAAATGAATCGAAATACCGATCGAATGTTTCGGTACGGGTATTATAACGCAGCAGGCCGTGGCCGGCAAACCATATATTCCCTGCCGCGTCTTCACGGATGGTTTTGGGGGTTTGTATTTTTTCAAAAAGGCCGCTGCCGCGTGGTATAAAATGGCATTGCTGCGTAAGGGTGTCCCATTTATATACATTGGTAGAGGCCACCCATACGTTTTTGTGGTGGTCCTGGTATAAGTCGGCAATCCAGTCGTGTTTGCTGTCCCAGTTTTCCAGCGTCATGGCTGTTTTGACGCCTGTTTCGGGATGGAACGAATACAGCGGGCCGTTTGTTCCCACCAATATCGCATGTCCGTGGGCAGGCGCCAGCGCGGTGATATTGCCGGCCATTTGCCGCGGGGCGGGAAAACTAAATTGCCGCGTGAATTGGAACCGTTGTTTATCAAATTGCAGCAACCCGCCGTTTTTCCGGGTAGCCACATATATATTATTGCCGTGGATACAGATATCGTCTATATAAATGCCCGGGAACTTTTTCTCCCATGCGGGCGGTATAGGCGTTTGCCGGATGTAGGAGCGGTTGTTGTCCTGGCGGAACAGGCCTTTGTTGGTAGCTATCCACAGGTTATGGTCGCGATCCCTGATCAGGCTGCGGCAGTAATAGGCGGAAAAATATCTTTCGGGGTAAAAGCGGAGTTTTCCTGATCGCGCATCAAACCGCATCTTATAAAACCCATGGGTATTGCCTGTTATATACAGCAGGGTATCGTTGATGACCGACAGGGAGGAGCGGTAATCAAATTCTTCTTTGAGTACAGGGATAGGCAGGCGGGAGGCGGTTTTTTGGTTTTGGGCCATATCGTAGCAAACAATACTATCGCTGTTCCTGTTCATGACCATAAAACAGCCCGGCTTTAGCTGGAAATACGTATAGTCTGCCGCCGATGGGCAGGTAAGCTCGCTTAACACGGGGCAGTCGGCCGCCTCCAGTTTTTTAAAACGCCTCCTGGCGGCATCGTAATAATAGTTGCCATCGATACCGGTCACCAGCAGGTGCTGCTGATCGAGCTGTGTAAGGTACCTGCTGAAGCCAAAGTGAGTGGTGATTACTTCCTTTTCAGTATAATAATCGAACCGGAAGAGCAGGCGGTAATTTTTATCGAAGTGATAGAAGCCGGCATGGGTAAGTAAAAAGATATTGCCTGCGCTGTCGCTGCAGGCGGCTATTTTGGCATTGAATTTATACAGATATTTCTTATCATGATAGGGCACAAACAGGTTGCGTGTTTCGCCCGTATGGGTATCCACGATATGGAGGCCGCACGACGATGCTGCGAGCTGATTGTTGCCGAGCCAGCTGAGCCCGGAGAGGTGCTCGGCGGGAATAGAGAGACTGTCGCTGGTGCTGTGAAATTGCAGGAAGCTGCTGCCGTCAAACCTGTTGAGCCCGGAAGTGGTGGCTATCCATATATAACCGGTGGCGTCCTGCGCCAGGCCTGTTATGATATCGGCAGGCAGGCCCTGTTGCTTGGTATATAATGTAAAATCCTTTTCATCGATGGTCTGCGCGGCAAGCGGGTTACCGGCGATCGTGAATACGGCTATAGATAGCAATACAGGATAGATTAGAAAGGATAGGCTCATTGGGTAAAACTTACCGCTTGTTTTTTTGTAAATATACTATAAACCCTGTTAATATAGGTGTTTCCTGTTATAGGTAATTACCATTAATTACCGATAAGAAATTCAAATCCGCCTTTTATACTGCTGACCATGCCGGTTATAGTACAGAACTACCGCGGGCTTCTCCGCGCGCCGGTATGCCGTTAGAAAAAAAAGCAAGGCCAATAGGTAAAGCCCATCCATAGCCGGTTTACATAACATCTACTTTTAATGCCTGCAAATCATTTATCAAAATAAACAGGAATATAATTATGCGAAAAGTATGCAATGTGGTTTTGGGCGCGTGTTTTTTCATGCTCCCGCTATTGATGGTGCAAACGTTGCGCGCCCAGCAGGGCGCGGGAACGCGTGTGAAAAATACTACTGAACAGGATTCCATCATGGCCGCCAAAGCAGACCTGGAAGATGTGGTGGTAGTGGGCTCACGGTCGCGTGATGCACGAAGCCGGTTGTCGACAACGGTGCCCGTAGACGTTATCCGTGTAAAAGACATCCGCCCGTTTGCCCAAACGGATATCGGACAGCTGCTGACCTATACCGCGCCTTCCTTTCAATCGGCCCGGCAAACGATTTCCGATGGCACCGATCATATCGACCCGGCAGGCCTGCGCGGGCTGGGGCCCGACCAGACGCTGGTATTGCTCAACGGAAAGCGGCTGCACACGACGGCGCTGGTGAATATCAATGGCTCGATAGGCAGGGGATCGGTGGGAACGGACATGAATACCATACCGGCGGCAGCCATCGAGCGCATCGAAGTATTGCGCGATGGGGCCGCCGCTCAATATGGTTCGGACGCCATTGCCGGCGTTATCAACGTGGTATTAAAAAAGAACTACAACGGGTTTACCGTATCGGGGCTTGTGGGAGAGCATTTTACCAATATGCCTTACAACGGTGGTATTCACCATAACGACGGTCTCAACCAGCAGGTAGATTTCAGTGGCGGCTTTGCCAAAAGCAATGGCGCCTACCTCAATATAAGCGGTCAGTGGTCGAGGCGCTTTGCCACCAACCGCAGCGGCACAGACAATATACCGCTGGTATACCTGGGCAATGCGGGCGCTTTTCCCGGTAATCCCTATCCCACGGCCACGGTGAGCAATGCTAACTACCGGAAATGGCTGATGGACCAGGATGCTGCCATCGCGCAGCAAAGAGGATATGACCGGCATAATTTTGTAGCAGGTAATTCTTACTCACAAAATATAGCTGCTTTTGTGAATGCCGGCGCCAGAATATCCCCGCTGGTCAACTTTTATGTAACGGCCGGCGTTTCGCGCCGCGAGGGCGATGCCAGCGGCCAGAGCCGTAACCCTAATTCGATGGCCCAGCAGCCGGTGCTGGCCAATGGAAAGCGGTATTATGCCGATGGCTTTTTGCCGCATATATCGCCGGATATCACCGACTGGAATTTTCTTGCCGGCATAACCATCAAAGCGGGTGGATGGAACATCGATATCAGCGATATCGTGGGACAGAATATCCTTCATTACAAAACAAAAAACTCGGGCAATGCCTCGTTGCCTGGCAGCGATAACGTACAAACCAGTTTCGACAACGGTCAGCTATCGTTTCTGCAGAACACCACCAACCTCGATTTCAGCCGCAAATACCTTTATCGTACCGGCCGGTCGCTGAACGTTGGCTTTGGGGCCGAATACCGGTCGGAAGTATTCAGGATTAAAGAAGGCGAGCTTAATTCATATACAAACGGTAAGCGGGTGGCGCGTATAGATTCTATTCCGCCTTACCCTGGCACCAGCACGTACACCACTTTTGCGGGAGTACCGTCTGCCCCGGGTGCGCAGGTGTTTCCGGGTTTTAAACCCGAAGATGCGGTCAGGGCCACCAGGCAGGTATATGGTGTTTATGGTGACCTGGAGCTGGAGCTGGGCAAATTGACGCTGGATGGCGCCGCCCGTTATGAAGATTATGTTGAAAAAGGATTTTCCTACGATAATATCAGCGGCAAGCTAAGCGCCCGCTATGAAATAAATACTGCCTTGTCGGTACGCGGCTCGGTGAGCAGCGGGTTTCGCGCCCCTTCGCTGCACCAGCGTTATTTTCAGAATACCTCTACCCAGTTTGTGGCCGGGCTGCCTTCCAATGCGCTTACCGCCAATAACTACAATCCCATCGTACGGGATGCGTTTGGCATCAAAGAGCTGAAGCCCGAAACGTCCACCGGGTTTTCACTGGGTTTTGTGGGAAAGATTAGCAGGGCGCTTACATTTACCGTGGACGGGTATTTTATCTCGATTAAAGACAGGATTGTTTTGTCTACTCCTTTTAACCGGAGCAACGGGCTGGTGGATACGATTTTAAGAAGGAACAATGTGGATACCACTACTTCCGCCCTGCAGTTCTGGACTAATGCCGTTAATACGGAAACCCGTGGTATCGATGTTGTTATTACAGACAGGGTTCGCATTGGTAAAGGCAATGCCGTCATTTCGCTGGCGGCTAATTTCAATCGCAATAACGTGACGGGCAGGATACATACCAACTCGGTGATTGATGATCCGAAAAACAACCCCAGTACCACCAACCCCGGCGCCAATCCTGCCAATGATTTGGCCGCTACGCTGTTTGACCGCCAGCAGCGCGGGCGTATAGAAACCGGGCAGCCGAAGAGTAAAATAAACCTCACGGGTACTTATTCCATTGGTAAATGGGATTTCATGGGCCGCGCCGTACGCTTTGGCGAAGTGGAGTTCCTCAATAATATAGATCCGAAGCTGGTGAACAGCAGCGGTGTTTTTTTCAACGATATCGGGCTGGGCGTCGACCAGGTATTCAGCGCTAAGATTATCACCGATTTGGTTGTATCGTATAAAGTGTATCCCGGCATTACATTATCCGCCGGCGGCAATAATATATTCGATGTGTATCCCGACAGGGTATTTATCGATCCCCGGAATGATTTGAAAGCGGTCTATAACAATCCCATACAGGGGGTTAATAAAACGGAGGGCGGGTATAATGCGGGGCGGGACGCTTCCGCAAGGGGGCGCTTCCTGTTTGCCCCGAACCAGTTTGGCTACAACGGCCGGTTTTTATTTACACGCATCGTAGTGGATGCCGGCTTGTTGAAAAAGCGTAAGAAGCTGTCATAGGTGTTTTTGATGGCAATCGTTGAAACCACAGGCTGCCCTTTCCAGGGCGGCCTTTTTTCTAATATAGGGGATAGCTGTATATTTAACGCTTAAAAGATTACAGCACAATGATGACCCCGATCCGGAAAGCCTTTTTTCTTCTGCTTACGATTGTTAGTGCGCAGCTGTCTGCTGCACAGCAGCCTTCCCCCGCACGCGAACGCCTGTCGCTCGATAAAGGCTGGTTGTTTCATTTGGGCGATGTTCCGTTCCTGGTGCCCAAAACACACGACCAGACATACAATGATTCAAAAGCCGGCACCGCTTCCGGCGCTGCTTCGGTAAAATATAAAGACAGCAGCTGGCCGTCGGTGACGCTGCCGCACGACTGGTCTGTTGAGCTGGGATTCGATTCCACGCAAAACGTATCAGAGGGTTACCGCATACGCGGCATCGGCTGGTACCGCCGTGCTTTTAAGCTCACCCCGGCCGATAAGGGCAAGCACCTCGAACTACAATTCGACGGTATCGCTACCAACAGCACCATATGGGTAAACGGCACCCTCGTGCACCGCAACTGGTGCGGCTATACTTCTTCCTATATCGATATCACACAACTGGCCAAATACGGCGACCAGCCCAATATCATTGCCGTGCGCGTAGATGCCAACGCCCATGAAGGCTGGTGGTATGAAGGCGCCGGTATTTACCGGCATACCTGGCTGGTAAAACGATCGCCGGTGCATATTATAACCGACGGCGTATTTGCCCATCCCATACCGCAGGCCGATGGCTCCTGGCTGATACCCGCAGAAGTGACGCTGGAAAACGCCGGTAAACAAACCGGCGCCGTACAGGTAGAAGTAGCGCTGTACGATAAGCAGGGGAATAACCTTGCCAAAGCTGTGCAGGACGCCACGGTAAACCCGCTGCACCAATCGGTGGCCTCCCTCCGGTTACCGGTGAGCAACCCGCGTTTATGGACACTCGAAAAACCGGAGCTGTACACGGTAAAAACGACGGTGCGGCAAAACAATCGCATCATCGACGAGGAAACAACCCGCTGCGGTTTCCGTACCATTCTTTTTACCGCCGATTCCGGTTTTTACCTCAATGGTCAGCATGTGAAGATCAAAGGCGTTTGCAATCACCAGGACCATGCCGGGGTAGGGGTGGCGGTGCCCGATGCCTTGTGGGAGTTCCGGTTGCGTAGATTAAAGGAGATGGGTGTAAACGGTTATCGCTGCGCGCACAACCCGCCCGCCAAAGAATTTTTAGAAGCCTGCGACAGCCTGGGGATGCTGGTGATGGATGAAAACCGCAATTTCAATACCTCTCCCGAATATATCCGGCAGCTGCAATGGATGGTGCGGCGTGACAGGAACCATCCCAGTATCATACTGTGGTCGGTGTTCAATGAAGAGCCCATGCAGGGAACCGAAAACGGGTATGAAATGGTTCGCTTTATGAATGCGCGGGTAAAAGATCTCGATACCACGCGGCCGGTTACTGCGGCGCAAAGCGGCGGACAGTTTGCGCCCATCAACGTATCGCAGGCGGTGGACGTAGTTGGCTTCAATTACCAGCTGTATGACTACGATAAATTTCACCAGCAGAACCCCACGATGAAAATGACCAGCTCCGAAGATGTATCGGGACTGATGCAGCGCGGCATATATGTAACCGACAAAACAAAAAACCGGGTAGACGCCTATGATCTGCAAAATCCCAGCTGGGGCACCACGCACCGCGTGGCCTGGAAAACGATAGACCAGCGCCCGTACCTGGCGGGCTGTTTTGTGTGGACGGGATTCGACTATCACGGCGAGCCCACGCCCTATACATGGCCTTCTGCCGGTTCTTTTTTTGGTATCATGGATCTCTGCGGTTTTCCCAAAACAGCTTTCTGGCTGCACCAGGCGCAATGGCGCGATGATATAAATGTATTGCAGCTGGCGCCGCACTGGAACTGGCCGGCAGATAGTATCGGTAAAAAAATAAGGGTGATGGCGCTGTCCAATGCCGACAGCATCAAACTGGTATTGAACGGCAAAACCGTGTCGGGCCAGAAAGCGGATAAATATGAAATGAACACCTGGTGGGTACCTTATGCGCCCGGTAAGCTGGAAGCCATTGGGTATAAACGCGGAAAAATAGTAAGCCGGTTCGCGGCGGAAACAACCGGTGAGCCGGTCACTCTGCAGCTGATTGCTGATCGCGCTGCTATAAAAAACGATGGATGGGATGCGGTACCGGTGACCGTGCAGGCGCTCGACAGCAAGGGCCGCCCCGTGCCTACGGCCAGCCTGCCTATACAATTTGATATCAAAGGCGGTGGCAAAATCATCGGCCTGGGCAACGGCGATCCTAACTCCCATGAAATGGAGAAAGGCGATCGTCGCAGCCTGTTTAACGGGCTGGCGCAGGTCATTATACAAAGCAGCGAGGGTGAAGCGGGCGCCATTACGCTCACCGCTACAACGCCCGGTGTAAAACCGGCCAGCGTAACGCTGCAGCTGCAACCTGTTGCGCAGGTACCTTTTGTAGCGCCGGCAAAAAGCGGCCGGTAAATCTTTAGCCAGTTGTATAATTTAATATGGGTATGAAAAAAGTACTGACCTCCATCGTTCTTGTAGCCGTTTTGCTCACTGGCGCCGATCGTGCGGCCGAAGCGCAAAAGAAATCCGCCGGCCCGGTCCGCAGCGCTTACCTTTTTGTTTATTTTACAGGCAACGGCAAAAGCGAGGAAGCCATTCATTTTGCCCTGAGCAGGGATGGATATCACTATGTGGCGCTCAATGGCGATAAGCCGGTGATTGCTTCCGAAAAGATCAGCTCCACCGGTGGTGTACGCGACCCGCATATCCTGCGGGGGGCCGACGGGAAAACTTTTTATATGGTGGCCACCGATATGGTCAGCGCCAACGGCTGGAACAGCAACCGGGCCATGGTACTGCTAAAATCAACCGATTTGATCAGCTGGTCTTCGTCGGTGGTGAATATACAAACGGCCTACCCGGGCCAGGAAAAGCTGGAAAGGGTATGGGCGCCGCAAACCATTTACGACAGCAAGGCGGGCAAGTATATGATTTACTGGGCCATGAAATACAGCGACGGACCGGACAAGATTTATTACGCCTATGCCAACAAAAATTTTACCGCATTGGAACAGGCGCCGGTACAGATGTTTGTTAGCCCCGGCGATAAATCCTGTATCGACGCCGATATCATATACAAAGACGGCAAATACCACTTGTTCTTTAAAACAGAGGGCAGCGGCAATGGCATCAAACAGGCTATCTCGGATAAGCTCACCGGCGGTTATGTGCAGCAGGACAACTACCTGCAGCAAACCACGCAGCCGGTGGAGGGATCCAGCGTGTTCCGGTTAAACGACGGCAAGGGCTATATCCTGATGTACGATATGTACAGCAGCGGCAGGTACCAGTTTACCTACAGCGAAGACCTGGAACATTTTAAAGTGGTGGACCAGGAAGTATCGATGAACTTTCACCCCCGCCACGGAACGGTGATGCCGCTAACGGAGAAGGAAGCTGCCGGCCTTGCCGCCCAATGGCTTTCGCCGCAGGATATTATGCTGTCTGCCCAATCCCCGCTTATTAAAAAGCGCAATACGGTGTTCGATACGGCGGCATCGATGCTGCGGTGGCTGATAAAACCGGGTACCGATCTCCGGCATTTCAACCCGCAGCTGGCGGCGTTGCCGGGTGTTACGGTATCGCCGGCCAAAGCAGCCGATTTCTCCCGGGGACCGGTATCGTACACGGTGCGCATTGCCGGGCAAAAGGCGGCCAATTACCAGGCGCAGCTGTTGCCATACAACAATCCCGTATTGGATGGCTATTATGCCGACCCTGAAATATTGTATGCCGAAAAAACAGGCAAATTTTATATCTATCCCACCAGCGACGGTTTTACGGGCTGGTCGGGCAATTACTTTAAAGTATTCTCATCGCCCGATTTGCTGCATTGGACAGACGGCGGAGAAATCATCCGGCTGGGCACTGATGTAACATGGGCCGACCGGAGAGCCTGGGCGCCCTGTATCATTGAAAAAAAGATAAACGGGCAATACAAATATTTCTATTATTTCTGTGCCGCGCAAAAGATTGGCGTAGCGGTCGCCGATAACCCCGAAGGCCCGTTCAGGGATTCCGGTAAGCCGTTGATCGATAAGTTTCCGCCAGGAGTTACACGCGGGCAGCAGATAGACCCGGATGTATTTACCGACCCGGTGAGCGGCAAAAGCTATCTCTACTGGGGCAATGGGTACATGGCGGGTGCGGAGCTGAACGATGATATGACCGGTATTAAAGACAGTACCCTGAAGATACTGACGCCGGATAAAACTTTCCGCGAGGGCGTATATGTTTTCTACCGCAAGGGCGTGTATTACTTCATGTGGTCGGAAAACGATACCCGGGATGCGAATTACGGGGTGCGCTATGGTACATCCACCTCGCCGCTGGGTGGCATCAGCCTACCTGCGGCCAACCAGGTCATTACAAAAAATCCCGCTGCCGGTATTTATGGCACGGGGCATAACTCGGTGCTGCAACTACCGGGCACGGATAAATGGTACATCATTTACCACCGGTTCAACTATCCCAATGGCATTCATTGGGGTGAAGCCGCCGGCTATAACAGGGAAGTTTGTATAGATAAGCTTGAATTTAATGCCGATGGCTCCATAAAGCAGGTGTTGCCAACGCATGAGGGCATTACAATAGACCCCTTTCGCTAAGGCTGTAATTGTTTTAGTAAAAAATTACGGTAAGAGATTTTCATCGGCGGGCCTACATGCACCTGCACACCGAGCAGGCCGGTCATTTTCCGGTTCAGCGTATCATTGTCTGTTACATCGCTCATGAGCACGCCGTTTATATAGTGCTGCATATGGTTGCCTTTTACCAGCAGCCGGCAGGTGTTCCAGTCGTTTTGCCGGATGGATTGCAGCAGGGTAGCGCTGTCGGCCAATATTTTGGTCACCAGCGGCTTTTGCCCGGGTTCAATAACCACCTGTTGGCCGCGGTGCGCCAAAAAAGTACGGCCCCTTTCTTCATAGTTCTGCCCGGTATACTTCTGGCCGTTGCCGCCTATATCGGCCTGGTAGCCTTTTAAGGCATGGGGAACGTCCCTGACTTCTTCGCTGCGATAGTTAATGCCGCTGTTACCACCAGGGGTGACCAAAAAATCTACCGTCAGCTCAAAATCGGTCGTTACGCCACCGCGCCATATAATAAAGGAATTGCGTTTGAGAAGGGTGGCCGGCGTTACTTCTCCTGCCAGGCAGCCGTTCTCTACTTTCCAGTAAGTAGTGTCGCCTTCCCAGCCGTTGAGGGTTTTACCATCGAATATGGGCACAAAACCGTTTTGGTTGCTCCGCGACTGGTGGGTGGTTGTACAGCCGTTGGCAGCGATAAGCAATAATAGCCCGCAAAAAGGAGACAGGCAACGGAAAGGTTTAATATATAGGCGCATAGAAAAAGATTTGCTCTCCCGAAAATACGATAATATACGGCCATTTAATATTGCGCAGAAAATGCTACAAAAAAAATGTTACAATTTTAATTGTAACATTTTTTTTGTAGCATTTTTTACTGTTAATTATGCGCCACGGCGAATTGCCCCGGCTGGTAGGAGCCGGCTGTTGTGCGGAACGCGATATTAATCCGGTTATAGCTGTTGATAGTGGTAACCGCCAGGGTTAAATCGATCAGCTCTTCTTCCGAAAATTGCGCACGGGCGCTTGCATATACATCGTTCGGCACCTGGCAGCCCTCCAGTTTTGTGACGGCTTCCGCCCAGGCCAGCGCGGCCTGCTCGCGCTGGCTGAAGAAAGGGGCCTCACGCCAGGCGTTCAGCACATACAGCCGCTGTTCCGTTTCGCCTTGCGCACGTAAATCTTTCGAATGCATATCAAGGCAAAAAGCACAGCCATTGATTTGCGACACCCTGAAATATATTAAATGCAAAATCGATTGTTCGACAGATGATTTTGCAAGATAGGCGCCTATGCCATACAATGCTTTTAAAGCGCCGGGTGCTTTTCCAAATGCATTAATTCTCTGTTCCATAGTAAACTGATTTGATTGTTTTTGATGTTTGAATACACCCTTATAACAACCAGGGGTTTCGGAAAAGGACAGCAGCGGGAAATATTTTTTGTAAGCGTAGAAGAGGTTGAATGTCAGGGGTGGGATTACCGGCATTGACCGATTTTTCTTGCAATGATCTTTTTGTCGGCCGCCGAATGGGTAAGCGTCAGCGCTTTTTCAAAGCATTCAGCTGCCCGCGTGTTGTTAATACCCGTGTACAGCTCGCCCAGCAGCAGGTGATACTGGAAGAGCGGGTCGAGCGCCAGTTTTTCGGCTTCGATAATGGCTTCAGCCTTCCCGTTGGCCTTCGACAGCACATACGTCCGGTTTAATGCCGCCACGGGCGAATATTCCAGCTGCAGCAAGTGGTTGTATAGCTGGAGGATGTTCTCCCATTTTTCAGGCGTGTCTGCTTTATGCGTATGCCAGTAAGCGATGCCTGCTTCCAAATGGTATTTGGATAATTGGCTACCCTGCGATGCCCGGTGTAAAAAATAGGATCCTTTGTCTATCAGCTCCTTGTCCCACAGGCTGACATCCTGGTCGTCGTACAGCACCACCTCACCGCTTTGGTCGAGCCTTGCGTCAAACCGCGATGATTGAAAGCACATCAGCGAAAGCAGGGCATTCACCGCCGGTGTATCGGTGCTGTCATTTTCCATCAGCAGGTAAGTGAGCCGCATCGCTTCGAGGCAAAGGTCCTTACGGAGCGTGCTGTTGTCGCTGGCCGAATAATAGCCTTCGTTAAAAAGCAGGTAAAGGGTGGTGAGTACCGTTTCCAGCCTTTTGTTGATTTCCGCCGGGGCGGGGAATTCAATTGTAATATTTTCTTCCCGTAATTTTTCGCGGGCCCTTACCAGTCTTTTGGAAATGGTTTCTTTGTTGGTCAGGAAGGCATCGGCTATTTCGGTGATGCCAAACCCGCAGAGTATGCGCAGCGCAAGGCCTATCTGCGCTTCGAGAGGAATGGAAGGATGGCAGATGGCAAATATCATCTGCAGCTGGCTGTCTTTGATATTCTGTACCGACAGGTCGATGTCCGGCTCTTCCCCGCCGGCGCCGGAATGTTGCAGCTGCTTTGCTACCTTATTATGGAATACGTTTTCGTGTTTCAGGAAGTTCCTGGCCTTGTTTTTGGCAACGGTATACAGCCAGGCCACGGGGTTTTCGGGCAGGCCTTTCAATCCCCATATTTCGGAAGCAGCTAAAAAAGTATCGCTGGCAATGTCTTCCGCTACTTCGATGTGTTCAAAGCCAAACAGTTTGCAGAGCACTGCCGTTATTTTCCTGTATTCGGTTCTGAATAGGTGTGGTATCAATTCATTTTCGCTCATAACAATGGCAAACGTATGCCATACCTCCAAGGTATGGCATACGTTTGCCGGTAATGTGTTTAAAAAATTACATCGGGTTTATTTGCCGCACTTCCACGTTGCCGCCGACCAGTAAGATGGGGCATCCTTCTGCAAGGCTGACGGCTTCTTCCAGCGAAGCGGCTTTTATAAGGGTATACCCGCCGATGGACTCTTTGATTTCCGTGTACGGTCCGTCGGTAACGAGCTTGCCCGGCCTTACTACTTTGCCTTCAGCCACCAGCCTGTTACCCCTGTCGGCTAATTTGTTTTGCGCGGCAATGCCGCCAACCCAGTCCATCCAGCGTTTTGTCCATGCCTGCATTTCTTCGGGTGAGCCTTGCGGTGCTGCGGAGGCGTCATTTCTGAATACTAATAAAAAGTCTTTCATGATTTTTTAATTTTATTGGTGATAGCCATACAACAACCGGGATGCCCCAAAAAGGACAACAGCCAGATCCTTTTTACTTTTTTTTGTACAAAGCTAACAACCAATGCAATATATGTCATAATGCTTTTTTCCACCCGGCATACCATGCCTGTGCTTTTTCTTTGCCGGGGCCGGGCCGGTGCGCCGGCTTGCCGGCATTGAGTGATTGTAGATGCGCCAGGCTGTTAAAAACGCCTGCTTTCAGTCCCGCCAGCCAGGCGGCTCCCAGCGCGGATACATCGGGCATCGTTCCGCATACCACGGGTTTGTCCAGCAGGTCCGATAAAAACTGCAGCACGAATTTATTGGACACCATGCCCCCGTTTACCATCAGCTCCTTCAGTGGGGCGCCGGCGTCCGACTCCATCGCCACTATCACATCTTTTACCTGGTAAGGGATCGATTCCAGCGCCGCCCGTACGATATGGTTTTTATTACTGCCAAAAGTTAATCCTGCAATAGCGGCTTTGCGGTTCATATCCCAATGGGGAGCGCCCAGGCCACTGAATGCGGGGATGAGGTATACGCCATTGTTATCGGGCACTGCGTTGGCCATGCTTTCTGTTTGTGCGCTGTCGGTAAACAGGCCCAATTCATTTTTTAACCACTCAATTGTGGCGCCGCAGGATACGATGACGCCTTCCAGCGCATAGTCTACCCTGTCTTCCGTGCTCCAGCAAATGGTGCTCACCATGCCATGTTGCGAGCGGGCAATCGCTTCACCGGTATTCATCAATATGGAACAGCCGGTGCCAAGCGTAGCTTTGGCGGT
>Ga0307508_10000870_pt1 | contig 35065 bp, 58 predicted proteins | sample 9_EM_MG_FD_203089 | JGI IMG/M metagenome (GOLD analysis project Ga0307508, IMG submission 203089) | Populus trichocarpa ectomycorrhiza microbial communities from riparian zone in the Pacific Northwest, United States - 9_EM | ecosystem: Host-associated > Plants > Roots > Unclassified | place...
CCTTGCCCTTTAAAATTTTTTGGGTATCTACAAAAACCCCCCCCCCCCCCCCCCGGGCAGAGATCCACCTCGTAGCGACCCATCAAGATGTCCTCCAGTACCGCCCCAGACACCCCCCGCTCCCCGCCAATCTACCGCGAGCTCTCGGACGAATCCCAGAAGAAGCTCAACCCCATTGCTGGCAGCTGTAGCTTCGCCTCGCAAGCCACCTTCTAGTCTGCCTTTGAGGAAGTCCACAATGCAGCCGAAATGGTCCTGGATGCACCGAGCGCTGTTCCCCAGCGGCATGCGGGTGATCTCGAGGAGCAACAAGCGGCGTCGAGGTGGTTTACCCACCGTTTGACTACTCGGAGGGACCGCCACCGAACAGAGCCGATCGAGTCCCAGATCCTCCTATTTTTGTTGGAAATGCTTCTCGTGGCGTTCTACGTGTTGGGGTGCCGAGACGGTCTCTGGATTTGGCGCTTGTGCCTTAGAGCTTGTTGAGGACGCGGTTACACAAGACGCAAGAGCGGGGAAGCGGAAGAGTGGGATATCTGCTGCTCTGCTTGTACTTCTCTTTCGGCTCAACATACTTGTTCAAGATACTCTGAAATCAATCTTCGCCGCCAATCGATATTCTTTCAACAGGTTATGAGCCCGGGGCCGTAACCGCTCCAATTAACGAACCTCGCCGACCATCAAATTTCTCAGCTCCCCGCCATCGTCACACACTCTCGCGTCAAAAGTAGGCTCATAAGGGAGCCCAGCGGTAAGCGCGGGGGCCGGCGATATCGAGGCCCGTTTATTTATGTCCTCCTACACTGTCCACACAACCTTCGCTGACACAAAAACAAGAAAAAAGCAAACCCGGAAGTCGCACGATATCATTCCTACTGTCGCCATGTCCGAGAAACCCTACAAGCGTGCTCTCGGAGTAATTGAACTCCTTGACACCACACAAGAATGGAACGGCTGAACGAATGATCCGTACCCTGATACAAAGGCACGGAGCATGATGTGGGACGCCCACGTGCCGATAAACTTCTGGCCCGAAGGGATAAAAACGGCATGTTATCTGCACGGAGATCACCGGCCTCGAGCCTGTCCGGAAGTCGGTCGCCATATGAGGCTCTATATGGCACAACTCCAAAGATTGGACACCTAAGACGATTTGGCTGTCAGTATACGAGCATATCCCACCTGCTCAGAGAAGCGAGAAGAAATTCGGAAATCGATCAAGTGTCTGCATGATGCTTGGATACGTGCACAGCCACCAAAATCTGGAGGATATGCGATTTCAACTCGGGAAGAACCGGACGAGCAGTGGAATGCTCAAGCGTGGTGTTTCAGGAAGAAGAGAATGCACACACAGAAGAACAGATGGAAGCTAAAGAATTTCCAGATAATGCAGACAAATTGCACAAAGACAATAGCCCGTCGGGGCAAGAAAAGAGCCCGTCGGGGCAAGAAAAAAGCCCGTCGGGGCAAGAAAAAAGCCCGTCGGGGCAAGAAAAGAGCCCGTCGAGGCAAGAAAATAGTAAGTGAAACCACTTCATCGTTGGTACAGCGAATTGGCTATGAGCTCCTGGGCGATACGCATATATACCTGTCACAGTGAAAAGGCTCAGTGAGCTCCTGGGCAGAAGACCGTTGATACACAGCTGTTTGGCTCAATGAAGCTGCTGGATGGTACAAGCACAGATTCATCGCGAGAATGCAACGCCAGTAGGCTACGGGGAGAACTAGATTGAATTTCATGATTAAGACTGATCAAACTGGCAGATGACTACATTCCTACCCGAACACGCAGCGAGGCACGTCTCGAGACGAATAAGGCAACTATGAGCAAGGCTCACGAAGAAGGGGGTGATTTGACGTCTTCGGAACGCCTTTCCTCCGCCTTTCTGACGCTCGGGATCGCCGAGACATCTGAAGATGAAGCCGAAACCGAACCGCTCACCTACAAGGCCGCGCTACAAAGTCCACAAACAAGAGAATGGAAGGAAGCTATGCGCCAGGAGTGGCGGGCATTGGTTGAGAACCACACGTTTGGCATCGTGGTGAAAGCCGGCTAAACGTAAAGAATACCTGTCAATGGTCGAATCGCTCATGTATGCGGCACTCGGAAGTCAACCAGATATCGCCTTCAGCGTTACCGCTCTCAGCCGATACAATGTCCAACCCCACGAGATGCATGCAACGACTGCCAAGAGAGTGTTGCGATATCTCAAGTCCACTTCAGAATTTCGAATCCATTACTGACGGGCTTCCATCCCACACACGTTCTCACGACGCCCACACTCCCACCGCCGGACACACCGACCCGGACTGGGCCGGAAATCTTACAACTCGCAAATCGGTCGGAGATGTGTGTTCGGTCTCGGATACGTCAATGTCCGCAACTCGGAGGAACTTGTCACGTCCGGACTGATCCATTGGCAAGCCAAACCCCAAAGTGTAGTAGCACTCTCAACCCTTGAAGTTGAATATATCGCCTGCTCGCACGCCACTCGGGAAAGCCTCTGGCTTAAACGTATGCTGAAAGAAGCGGCAGACGGAATGGCAGTCAAGATCTCGGATGGACCAGTGCCGATTGGATGTGACAGCCAGGGTGCCATCAAGTTGATTGCCACGGGAGTTGTACGACAAAAGTCCAAGCATATTGGTGTGAAATATCATCATGTGCACGATGAACAAATGAAGGGATCAGTTAAGTTCCAATACGTCACCTCCGAATCTAATCCGGCCGACCTGCTAACAAAACCTCTTGCTGTCCCCCGACACGAGCAACCGTTACGACTTACCGGACTCGCTCGATCCGACTCTTACGCAGAGAACCCGAATAAGCCCAAGGATTCCGATTTGAAAAAGGGGGCGCTCGTGATGAGGGGTTGGAGAAGAAAAGTTTCTGTTTGGATGTCCTTGCATCATTTCGACAAGTGTGAGCCGACACTCTTTTTCCTACTAGCAAGTGTTTTTCCCACAGGGTTTTCACTGCAGCGGTTTTAATGAGGTCGACGAGGTTAAATGGGTTTATTTGCATTTGGTCGATTTACTGAGCACGAGAAGAGGGGGTGTGTTGGAAATGCTTCTCGTGGCGTTCTACGTGATGAGGTGCTGAGACGGTCTTTGGATTTGGCGCTTGTGCCTTAGAGTTTGTTGAGGACACGAGTACGCAAGACGTAAGAGCGGGGAAGCGTAAAAGTGGGATATTTGCTGCTCTTCTTGTACTTCTCCTTTTGGTTCTACAGTTTAAAATTTACTCGGATATTGATCTTCACTGCTAATCGATATTCTTTCAACAATTTTCAACGGCAATCACGGGAACCTTGAAGGGTTCGTCACTAAACTCCGTGTTAAACCGTCCAGCGATCTGCCCCGTTTCCAAACACCGACCACCTTACGTATGGGATATGCATTCAACCGGTTGGGAGGGTGTGCGCAAGCGCAGATACTACCTTTGTTCGGAACGGTAGGTTTCTCTAGGGGGGCTCTGACAGCTTTGTTTGGATCCTCGGGAACGCCTTTGGGGATCCGGACCTAGTTAGCAGCTATGGCTCGAAGTAAACTCCATTCCCTGAAGCAGGGAGAGAAGGATTTCACCATATACTTTGCGGAATTCCAGATGTTTGTATCCAAGCTACATTACGAAGAAGCGGAGTTGGACGCCCTGAAGGAAGGGGTTTCAATCGAACTTCTGCGCCGACTTCCGGAAGTACCCACGGCCTCACGTTCGACAAGATTAACGAGAGACCACCTCTGCAAGGTGTGCCCGGAATGGAAGTTGCAGCAAAAGGTGCTGTGGGCGGAGGTGCAGAAGCAGACGGGAAGGTGGAAGAGCCGGTGGAAGATCCGGGACCTACTTGCCGACAAGAGGTGCGGAAAGGCACCGCTGGACTTCCTCACCGCAACGGATGTGGGAAGGCGGGGTGCCACCTGTGGAAGAAGACGGCGCCGGCAGCCAGACGTCAGAATGGGACCTCCGGGAGCTCCGGGAGCGGGAAGAGGGACACGAGGCGGAGGCGGAGGAGCTGGGTGCTGCGGGAGGCTCGGGCGCTGGGGAGGAACTACCGCTGTTCTTGCCCACGCCCTCCTTCATGGCATCGGCAGGCGAGGAGTAGGGGGACGGGGTGCGCTTTCCTTTATTTCTTTCCCTTTGTTAAGTTCCTTGGGCGCGTCTACTCTTTCTTGGGACAGGCCTGGGCGGAGGGCAAAAGGGGAGCTTGCAACGGGCCGCCACTGCGCGGACTGCGGACAGGAAAACCGGGCAAAATGTACGCCGCCATGATCTATATAGGTCGAATGCGAGTATGATTAAACCAAAAAAAAAAAAAACGTTCGACAAGATCGTGGCCTGTGCCAACAGCTCGGCGCTGAAATCCGGGCCCTCCAGCATTACGAGGGGAGATCTGGCAATACGTCTCACCAACCGCGCCCCTCCCAGCGTCAGAATCTGCCACGTATCTATACGCTGGTGCCGAGCCACACCACGAATACCACCAGGCCCGAGCCGATGGACCCGAGTGCTAGCCGAGGGGCATTTCAGAGCAGGAGCGGGCCGCCAGACTTCGCGAGGGGGGTTGCCTGTACTGCGGAGGAGTCGGAGACATGGCTAAGCACTGCCCGGACAAGAACAAGAATCCCTTCCGTGCCTCTGCCGCCCAGGTAACGTCGCAGCGGGATCAGAACCAAAATCCGAACCCGAGTGCGACTCCTCTCACCAACCCGAACACGAACCAGTACCTTAACCCTTTCTGTGGCCGTGGCGGGAGTGGAGGAAATGGTGGAGGTCGGCCCATGGGCGGTGTTCAAGGTCAGTCGGGAAATGCCTAGACCAGCAACTGTGACGGGCAAGGCTCGATGCGGCTTCAAATAGCACACCAAGGATCGGGACGGGGGCGTGGAGACGTGGACGGGCAAGGGCAAGAATGGGGAGCCGGAACGGGCAAGACGGGGACGTGGAAGAAGGGCTGGTGACGGGAATAGTTGCTAATTGGTCGAGGCAGACTATGGGTAACAATAATTGTGTGAAGAAGAAACATGCAAGACAGACGGAAGGGCACCCTTATATATGTACAATGAGTGCGATCCTCACCATACACGATGCGACATACAGGACAGATCCAGATCCTTCTTCGCGCCGCGCAATCCAGAACCTTCCTCACGCCGCGCAACCAAAACCCGAAACCTGCTCGTCGCGACGCGCAATCCAGAACCTTCCTCACGCCGCGCAACCGTGCTCGGAGACTCGGGCAGCTGTCGTCTCCGGTCCGTCATCTCGGGACGCCCATTATTCCGACCTGTGGCGTAGGTTAAGGTATCGGTCTTGGGGGAAGTTTGTCCCTAGTGCCTTGGCGAAGGCGGAGGTAGCTCAAGGTTCGGGCTCTTGCCTTTAGACTTAGGAATAGACATCGTTGCGTGCAGTGTCACGTTCCCCTCGTACGGATGATGCAAAGGAACGCAGGAGTGAAGGAGAAAACGAAACGTCCAGTATAGGTATAGCAACAAACAGCAGCAGAGGAGAAAAATACAGCGAAACCCGGTATCCTCGAATGCCCCACTAAAACCATAACCGTTTATAAAAAATCTCATGGGAAAACCCACGGACATAGGAGAAAGAGTTCATCCACTAAAGAAAGAAAGGAGAGGGGAAGAAAACCTGTTTAACCGCCTGCCCGTGCTTCACCGGAAGCTTCCCGCATAGGTCGCACACGAGTATGAATAAACAAAAAAAAAACCGGAACTTCCCCTGGATACCAGGCCGATTCCTGGGCCGATCCTTTGGATAATCTGTCCATTTGTCAGCTTTGAGAGTACACAAGAGTTCCGTCAACATCGAGCGCGGACAGCAGCTCCGGTATGGAGCGCCACAGTAGCTCCAGCATCACCGAGAGCGCACACAGCTCCGCCCTAACATTTGGGGCCCAGGAAGCATACCTGGAATCGGCTACGAGCCGTGAGCGACAGCCTCGCTCGGGAGCCTGTACAGAGGGTCGCTGAGAGCTTCTTTCTTCTCAGAGCCTTTCTGCCTCTTGCTTCACCAGGCAGCCACCTTCCTTGTGTCCTTCTCGTGTGCAGTAGAAGCATCATGGCACTGTGTTGCTTAGCCTTCCGTACGGCTTCCGATTGCCGTAGCCACCATAGCCCCGTCGCTTGCCGTGCTAAGTTCTTACTGTGAGCGCTTGTCGGGTAGTGCCGGCGGTGTTGAAGTTTGAATCGACTTGGTCGTTCCCCCGTGCGAGCAATGTCTCTTCCTCAATAAGGGCTGTAGTAACAGCATCCACAGTTTTGCGCTTCCGAAGGTTTGTTGTTGGGAACACTGACGACAAAATCGAACGATCGTGGTACGGCTCGAAAAGAAGGTGGCAAACGACGGTGGTATCCGAGTTTCACTTCGTCGGTTACGGCCGGTTCCTGGCGGACGGCGAGTAGGCTCGAGACGTATTCGACGACCGAATATAGTGAAGGCAGAGTCATAGTCCTGGCTAGGGATTTCCCAGACGCGGGCTGCAGAACCGATTTCGTTCGCGGGAGGACTTCGGATGAAGGTTCGAATCGTGGGTTCAACCGATAGGTATATCATCGAGGCATCGCGGTCGTCGCACTGATTGTAGTCACGGCCTCCTCGGCGGTAGGGAGTGATTTCGTGTTCTCCACGAGCGGTAGTTTCGGGCGTTGTGAAGGTTGGTGACTGTAAACGTGACGCGTTGTCTGGTTGAAACCATCTTGGCGATGGCGTCGGACGCGACGCGGCTCAAATGGTTGAGGCTTAAAAACGGGAGTGCAGGGATGAGGTGGCGAAAAACGGCGGGTTGCAAATATCGGCGGGTTGCGGATTGGCAGAGCGTTCAAGCCGGGCTCATAACCTGTTGGAAGATAGGGATCGATAAAGATGAAGACAGTGGATTGATTGATTGATACATCGCCGATGGAGGAACATTCTTTCTATATACTGTACATACAACGGGTCTGACGGGCGCGCCAGGGGGAAAGGACGGAAGACTGTCTCCCGAGCCAGTGCTCGGAGACTCGGGCAGCTGTCGCCTCCGGTCCGTCATCTCCGGGCTCCCATTATTCTCACATAACAGTCATAAGGCCTCTTTGCCGGATGCCTCAACGAACTGGCGAATCGACACCGGAGAAGCCAGGTCATTGCCGAACGGCTCACCGAACGGCTCACAGAACCCGGGGCGTTTTGCCGGAGACGTGGAATATCATACAGATCGCTGGAAGCGTTTTGTCGGAAAGGTGGAATATCTCACAGAAGGCCAGAGACGATCAGAGAACGCCGGAAGCGTTTTGCCGGAGACCTGGGATACCTCACGAAATGCCGGAAGCGCTTTGCCGGAAACGAGGACCTATACAGATTTCAGCAATTGGCGGACACTCATTCCGAACCAAAGAAAGATCCCATGAAACCGCGACCCCCTCCTCTACTCCTCCTCTGTGAAGGCCATGAAAGAGGGCTCCGGAAGGAAAAGCGGTTCCTCCCCCCCGACACCCAACCCCCTCTGCCTCTGTCACTCGACGGTCTGCGGAGCTCAAAAAGGAAGACTGAAAGTATGATGTATTGTTATCATCTCAACAATCGGAACAAAAAATGGGTGCAAAGCCTCTGCCAAGGCGCCAAGATCAACCATTCTAAATTGGGCTAGCCCGTAGGCACGTGCTTCATGAACTTTCACTACATATCAGCCACTATCTACTCCCACGCCTCTTCCCGGAGATCCCATCCCGACGCCGCCCCCCCCGCGTCTTGCTCGGCCGGGACTAGCCTTCCAACATCCGTGGAGGAGAGGAAGTCTACATAGTACCGAATGGCTGCCTCCATCGGCAAGAATCCCGGACCGTGAACCGGTGCTTCCCCCTTCTGGTCTCCTTCAGCACCTTCGGATCCGCCCACACGATCTCCTGTTGGACCGTCTATTCTGGGCACACCTTGGAGAGGTGATCCCGCGTCTGCGTCTGGCACTGGCACCACCAGCATCGAGAGGTGGGGCGGTTCTTCATACACTGAAGGCCTGCCCGGAAAGGCAGAGACCTGTCTTCACCCGGTAGAACCTCGAAGCGAGCCTCTCGGAAGTCCACCATGCCGTCCAGTCTCTGGCTCTCCGGCATCCTGTACTACTTCTTGGAGGTCCGGCTTCTGGCCCATCGCCGTTCTTCTGCCAACTTTTTCGTGATCTCTGCTTCCGATGTGCGAGGGATCCGGGAAGCGGCATCGCGCGCGCCCCCTCTTAATCCCAATAGCGCAGCCATTTCACCCCATGGGCATCTAGCTCCTCCGCCGCGAGCTTTGCCCATTCGTCGGCCTTCTCGTTTCCTGAGGCTGACTTATTTGCTGGGCGCCACCGGATCTCGATGGCGATGTCCGGTCTGGCCCTCCTCAGCACTGCGATGTGCTCTCTTGCTTGGAGCACGTACCCCAGGCCGGGGCCAGGCTCCTCCGAGGCCATCCGCCTGATGGCCGCCTGTGCGTCGGTGAAACCCGGGACTTGTTCCGGAGTCGTTTGTCTTCACAAAGAAGTCTCCAGCGCCCTGGCGGGGCAGCGCGCTCCGCACCGTTGGCCTCCTGGCTGTAGCCCATATGGGTTTGGATGCCCACCCAGGATTACGCATTCCACAGCACCCGCGTCCCCGTCGTCTTGTCGTGACCCATCCGTGATGATGGTGAGCTCGGGTCGTGACTTCTCCGCCTCAGCCTTGGCTTCGGCCTCCTCCTCCTGCAGCAGTTCCGCGTCAAGGGTTTCTGGTTCCTCTATCTAGCAAAACTGTCCTCCGTCCTTCGAGGGCCTCCGTGAGCCTCCGCCCAATCGTTGTTGAGGCGCCAACGATCTCCCTTGCTTGGTCACCCGGCGGTAGGCTGGGTAACAGAACTCCGAACCGCTGTCTGTTCCCCGGCTGCGCTGCTGCTCGTCTGAGCCCGGACTCCTTCGACAGGGCGCCGTGGTTGGTTGTCCGAAAGCAGCCTGTGGTCGCTCGCGCTTCTCGGTCGACCAGGATCCGCAACTCGTTCGTCTAGTGCCTTCGGCAGCCTAAGCGGCGTATCTACTTGTCGAGTGTGCTGGGCATGTGAAGCATCCCCAAACAATGGACAATTCCAGGCTACGTAACCATGCCGTCACTGCCTACGGTGGTGGTGGCTGGGGGGGTATAAAGCAACAGCATGTTCTCCCCCAGCTCCATACCGTATAGCATCGCCGAACGAAAACGAACACCACTGCCAATAAACCGCAACGACAACCGCAATCTCCAGAATGGCTATCCCCGCGTCGATGAGCACCCTCGACATCTCCGGTCGCTGGACCTGAACAAGACACTGTCGGACGACACCACCGACGTCCTGATGCACGTGCGTATCCCGTTCTCTCCCCTCCCCGCCCGCTCCGCCCTGTCCCCGTGGCTAACACGCAGCCGCAAGGTATCGGCTGGCTGACGCGAAACGCGATCTACTATGCGACGATCATGCTGGATGTCAAACACTACAAGGACGACGCCGGGGTGGAGCACATCGACATCAGGCAGACGTTCAGCGGGAGTGTCGCGGGCACCATGGAGCGGCGCACGCTGGACTGGGCCGAGCGCGGCCACCGCGACCATCTCTTCGGATCCGTCGTGGGCCAGTCAGGCACCTGAGGTCGAGATGGATGACGTCATTCTGGAAAAGAAGATGGTCTACGACTATGTCGGACCCGTGCCTGCGGACTAGGGTGGCCCGCGTCGGAATACCATGACACGATTTTCCCGATTGTTTTGTAGTCGAGCAAAGTTTTTGTCTGCAGACTCTCCACCTAGTGTGATACATAGGGTATCCCGAGTGAGGAGCAGTGAGAATAGTTTGTGGAGAACATGTGAATTGAGCCTTGAACTATGTGAATCTCTTCCAGTCCCGTCCACTATGCTCCACCAAGCTCACCATAATCCCGAGCACCCACTGATCGTCTAGTGTGCACATGCCCCGAAAAAATCAACGGAATAATATCGTATTGGCAGTAATTGAAACGAACAGCATTGAGTACAACGGGCATAAAAAAAACGGCGATACCAGATCCACCATAAAAAAACGACCACAGCAGACCGGACAAGCCCGGGTGGCGAAGATGGAGGTTCTAAACCCCCCCCCCCCAAAAAAAAAAAAAAAAAAAAAGTCGTACCTTACTACCGCCCGACATTGGGCACTGGAAAGAAAACAGTGACAGCCCGCACGGGAAAATAAAAGCAAACCCAAAAGGAAAAAGGGGGGAAAAGGTGAGGAAGAAAAAAAGAGAGAAAACCATCGCTCACCAGATCGAGCGTACCTTTTGGGTGGAAACAATCGCCTTAACCAGGCCAGAATGAACGCGCATGGGGAGAGAAGGAAAAATGGAATCAGCTCGGTGGGGATCAGGCACAGCCCATCCAATCACGGGCTGTCAAGTTTACAAGACCGGCGAGATGAACACTCGAAACCTCTCCATCTCCCAACGGTCTAAGCCGCTAGGAAGGCTGGTACCCTTCTTCTGTAGGGCCTGTGTGACTGCGGTGACGTCGATGGCGTTGAGTACGCCGGGGGTGAGGCGGATGTAGTAGACGGGTTCGTTCTCGCCCTGCTGGTTTGCTTGCTGCACGAACTTGCTGGCCCGAATATCGGTCGACCAGTGGGCGACACGGACGATGTAGTGCTCGCGGCTGATCAAGCTCGTGGCAAGAGTTGGCACAATCGTCACCGAGTCCAGATCGGCGGACAGATGAATGTAGTACTGTGCAGTGACCTTGCGGTCGTCTGGCTCCAGGTCAGTCGAGTATGGCTCCGCAGCGACGTTCATCGATGACACCACGGAGAGGTGGAGCTTGGACATCAGAGCATCCGATTTATCTGCAAGAAATGTCAGTCTGCGTCCATATTGCTTGGGGAATGACTCCCGGTGGTGCGCAGACCTTTCCCTTCGGGTCGAACCGTAGGTTCCAGATGTTGGTAGGGGGCCTGAGGTGCCGGAGTTGGACCAGCAGCAGGTGCAGTCCTCACCGAAGGGCGATAGGGCGCGCGCGAAACCCTCGATCTCCTAGGAGCCGACTTCATATGCAGTACGGGAGGTGGAATATGGGCGGGTTGTCGCGGTTCGGTGGAGATTCAGATACTCCGGGGTTCGGGATTCGGACACGAGGGGGTTCGGGATTCAGACACGAGGGGGTTCGGGCTCGGTGCGCTGTTCACGGGTACACGGGGAAGACAACAATGGGTAGCAGTATGTTTGCAAGTAGAGACAGGAGGGTGAGCGAAGAAGGAAGAAAGAAAACTCTGCACACGCGGCTCCCAGCCGGCTTATATATCCCTCAACCGACAAACTACACTTTCCTTAGATACGCCCGCTAACTCTGGGCGAGCAAATAGCACTTTATGCAACAGACAACACTTGGGACGTCATTCTTTGCTAGTGGTATCGTCGGTGCTTAGAAATCAACTCGTGTGATAGGCCTGCTGGCGGGTGTTTGGTGCTGGCCGTGGCATACGTGGAGACATTGTTGACACGGCTGCGGTCCATGATGCTTTACTTTCATACTCGCATTCAGTCTATCTAGACTATGGAGGCGCACATTTTGTCCTGCTCCCCTCCGCTATCTGCGCGATGGCGGCTCTTTGCAGGCTTCCCGTAGGAGCGGGAGTTATCTGATGGTTGTGGACAATCCGGGGCGGAGGCTGGCTGAGGCATCGGGTCCCTAACCTGCTGCGACGTGCCTCTGATGAACCGCCATCGCTTAACACGGCTCTGGCCCCGGTCTCGGCATCTGTAAGAAAATCATCCTTTCCCAACGGAATCCAGAACACATCAACGGAACCTAATCCACAGAACCCAGACCACATCGACGAAACCTAATGGTGTCGAGGCCACGTACACAACACCCAATGCGCCAACATTGGTGCCGAGGGTGAGGAACAGTCACTGTTCCTCGCCACTCCCCCCCCTTCATGGCCTGCAGGAAGGTTATGACGGCGTGCATTCAATCGGTCACCATGTTCGGATCGGAGCTATGGTGGAAGGGCGGCCACACCCGTGGCGCCATCGTCCAGGCAAACGAGTTACGAGTTACAGCCCTGGTTGGCCGGAAAGTGCGAGCGACGACAGGCTGCTTCCGGACAACCAATCTTGGCGCCCTTCGATGGAATCTGGACTCAAAGCAGCAACAGCGCAGCTGGAATCAGGCAGCGGCGGTTCGGGCTTTGGCTTCTCAGTCTGCCACAGGGAGATCAGGTGAGGAAGTTAGTTAGCACCCCGACAGCCATCAGTCGGAGACTCGTGAATGCCCTGACATACGCGGGCAGGACGGAGAGAACAGTTCTGCCAGAGGAGCCTGAGACCCTCGACGCGCAGCTACTGCAGGAAGAGGCCGAAGCCAAGGCCGAGGCAGAGAAGACACGGCCTGGACTCACCATGTTCGCGGGCGGGTCGCGACTGGATGGCAGGGCTTCCGATTACGCAGTGGTATGGAAGAACAGCCAGTCCTGGGTGGGCATCAAAACTAACATGGAATTCAACCAAGAGGCCTACGATGCGGAGTGCGCCACCCCTTGCAAGGGCACTGGAATCGGAATCGCGAAGGCAGACGGCCCCGGAGCGGGTCACAAACTTCACGGACGCCCAAGCCGCCATCAGACAGATGGCCTCGGAGTGGCCTGGCCCCGGCCAGAAGTACGCGCAGGCAGGAAAGCAAATCGCAGTGCTACGGATAGCCCGGCCGGATATCATCGAGATCCGGTGGTGCCCAGCACACAAGGGAGTCCCAGGGAATGAGAAGGCGGACGAATGGGCCAAGCTCGCGGCGGAGGAGCCAGGCGCCTGCGTGGTCGAATGGCTGAGTTACATGGGCCAACCGGGGGCACGCGCGATGCCACTTCCCAGGTCCCTAGCGCACCTCAAGCGGGAGATCACGGAGAAGAAATTGGCAAAAGCCCGGCGGTGGGCTGAAGGCCGGACCTCCAGGAAGAAATACCAAATGCCGAACAGCCAGAGGCCCGATGGCACGGCTGTGGTTAGTTCCAAGAGGCTCGCCTCAAGGTTCCACCAACTGAAGAAATGTCGCCGCTTATCCGTGCAGTGCTTACATTGGACGAAGAACCGCCCAAGGGCCCAGTGCCAGCGGTGCCGATGTCAGAAACAGACGAGGGACCACCTCTTCAAGGTGTCCTGAGTGGAAGGGCCAGTAGAAGATACTGCGGGCGGAGGTGCCGGAGAAAAGCGGGAGGAGGAATTACCAGTTCACAATCCGGGACCTCCTTGCCGACAAGAGGTGCAGCCAGGACTTCCTCTCTACTACAGTTGTGGACGGCTAGTGCCGACTGAGGAAGACGCAGGGAGCGAGGTGTCTGAGTGGGGCCCCCGGGAGCGGGAAGAAGAGAGGCGGGCGGAGGCGGAAGAGCTGGGTGCCGCGGGGGAATTGGGCGCTGGCAGGAACTACCGCTGTTCCTACCCACGCCCTTTTCCATGTCATCCGCAGACGATGACTGAGGGGGCAGGACTCGCTTTCCTTCGTTCTTTCCTTCTGCGCGGATCCTGTTTTCTTTTGTAATCTCTTTGGCGCGATTCGCGTCCTCATGGGACGGGCCTGCGCGGAGGGAAAAAGGGAGCTTTCAACGTGCCGCCTCCGCGCGGACAGTGGACGGATAAAAGTGCGCCGCCATAGTCTAGATAGGCTACATGCGAGTATGGGTAAACGGGGGAAAAGCCCCCCTTCATGGCGGCTGCAGAGCAGAGAGGAGTAGGAGAGGGTCGCGGTTATCTCTTAAGGACAAACCTGGGCTCGGACGTGCCGCCTTTTCGCGGACTGAGAACGGACTTTATATGCACCTCATCACGATCTATCGGGTAGGCCGCATGCTAGGAATTAATAAATAAATAAATTAGGAAAAGATGGTTACTTAATACATGAGCACTTGCTTACGCAGCTCGGTAGGGGGTATGACGTCGTTGCTCTGCAGGGGTAGTATCTACGACGTCAGGAATAATCTCAGTTCAGGACTTAAATGGTTCCGCGCGGCATCCAGAATCAACCACCCACGGATCCCGGCGCTGCCGACTCTCACCACCGTCGTCGCTGCCTCTACGCACTCGTATCTATCGTCTTTTCTACACACTCGCACCGCAGAATCCGTACCGACCACCCCGAACGTCGTATCGCTAATCGCGAGCAAACATGGTCGAGACTCTCGGCGCGAGCTCCTCGTACAAGAGCGACGATCCTCACCTGATGGCGGTGACGACCGGTACTTCACCTTTTTAGTAGAACTGATCGTACGAAATGCGTGGCATCACTGCCGGGCGGTACGTGCAAGGACTTCAAGAAAATGCTAGATAGCCATATCTACTCTGCTACTGCGAGGAACTGACGTGGTGGCGCGCACCGCACAGGACCGTCAACGACTACTCTCTTCTGCCAGCACAAGGGCAAGCCGGAAGAGCACGTGGGTGAGCACAGTCACTTCGTCTCCAAGAACGACCCTCCACCTGTACCCCCGTACCCTCTCCTCGCCGATAAAGCTATTACGGATCCCGGAAGTCGGCCTGGGTCACGACATTGCACCATACCTGGCCACGAATTGGTGAGAGTCCTCGCCTACAATCGGGTTTCCTCATACTGACTCGCAACCGCAGGGGTAGTGACAGATTCGAAGTGCACGCGCAAACGCTTACCCCTCATCCGGATGTACCAGTCCACGGAAGCCTCAGCGGACAACCGCCGAAACCTAGTCAACTATTCGGCGTTTCACGGAGCTCGCAAAATGTTTTGCCGGTTTCGTAGTAAGGGTCTTCGCAGCATGCATTACGAGATATTCAAGCGCTTGTCCACTGCAGACCTCGGATGTCCGCCTGATGCCCCGCTACTGAGCTCCGGAAAAGGTTGGTTGCCGCGTTGGAACACGTAATGCCGAAGCCGGGCGATGGACGTGACGTGTGCTTCGCGATACTGGCGGAGCACCATCTCTCGATCGTTGACTGCGTAAAGAATCTGGAAGGCGCCCTGCCGGCGCTGCGCAACATGCTGGAACAATTCCTGCAGAAGCACCAGGCTCCCTCGGTGGACGTGCTGCTGGCTACCTTGAGGAAGATACGCTTTTTTTTGTTTAATCATACTCGCATACAGCCTATCTAGACCACGGCGACGTACATTTTATCTGTTTGAGGAAGGTACGCGATACTCTTGCGCCGTTTCGGATGCCCGCGTGTCACTCAGGGCTCTTCGAATGGTGATGATGATGATGATTCATTAATCGTGTGCGACCCTACTGGATCATGACGATATTATATACAGTCCTTTCCTGTTCACCGTCCGCCGCGACCTCCCACAGTCCGCCGACGGCCCGCGGTAACTCCCCCTGCCCCCGCCTGGCCTTCCCACTGAAACTGAAAGAAAGAAAGCACAACACGCCCTGGCTCTTCGAATGGTACATCTCAGTGGAGTGGCTCCAAGTCGGCCCTCCGGGTCACCGGAGATGAAGTCGAAGATGAAGACGGCGATTTCAGAGTTGCCGAGGAACCGCACCGCCGCCAGTCAGCCTCAGAGCACGCAGAAGCACACCGGAACCACCGAAAGACTAGGAGGACGCCGCGAAGGAGCGGGTTTACTGGCTGCAACTGGTGGCCGTGCCTTTGTACTACAGCATCATGTTGCAAGCGTACAGCGAGCGAAGAGGCAAGAGAGTGCAATTCGTGTTTCAGGTGGTCGACTGCCCCCTGGTATCGTTGCAGATGAAGCCGTGTCGCCAGGCAGTCAAGGACCGCTTTCCCGAACCGAGCGAGCACCACATCACCACCAAGGAGCTTGCGCGACGTCTCGGAAGCCGCAGCAGCAATGTCATCTCGGACCCTTCATGTACTTTCAAAGGATACGTTCACTGTGAAGCGATGCTCGAAACACCGAGTCACGCCGCCTCTCTTCACCATGCTGGAAGGACGGAGAGCACAGTTCCGCTGGAGGAACTGGAGACCCTCGATGCGGAGCTGTTGCAAGAGGAGGAGGCCGAAGTCAAGGCCGATGCGGATAAGGCTCGACCTGGACTCACCATTTTCACGGACGGGTCACGAATGGAGAACCGGGCTGCTGGCTACGCGGTGGTCAGGAAGAAGGGCTCTTCCTGGGGGACATCAAAACCCACATGGGTTATTAACAGGAGGCCTACGATGCGGAGTGCGCGCCCTCGCAAGGGCGCTGGAATCAGCTGCGAGAAGGCAGACCGTGCCAGAGCGCGTCACAATCTTCAGGGATGCCCAAGCCGCCATCAGACGTATGGCACCGGAGGAGCCGGGCCTTGGCCGGCAGTACGTCCTCCAGGCGAGGAAGCACATCGCCGCGCTGCGGAGGGCCAGGCCAGGCATCATCATCAAAACCCGGTGATGCCCAGCGCACGAGGATCGCCGGCAACGAGAAGGCCGACGAGTGGGCAAAGATTGCGGCGGAGGAGCTTGACACCCGTGGGGTGGAATGGCTTAAATATTCGGACCGGGCGGAAGCACGCGCTATGCCGCTCCCAAGATCTCTTGCGGACCTGAAGCGGCATCGCCGAGAAGAAATGGACGGAGGCGCGCGAGTGGGCTGGAGGTCGGACTTCCAAGACGAAGTACCGAATGCCGAAAAGCCAGAGGCCGGACGACACGGTAGCTGGGAGCACCAAGATGCTAGCCTCGCGGTTCTACCAGATCGCCTGACCGGGCAGTACCTCAATTGGACGAAGAATCGGCCCATCCCGCAATGCCCGGTGGTGCCGGCACCGAGCCAGACTCGGGAACATCTCATCAAGGTGTGTCCGGAGCGAGAGGCGCAGAAGATCCCGTGGGCGGAGGTGCGGAAGGAGACTGGGAGATGGAAAGACCGATGGAAGATCCGGGACCTCCAGGCGGACGATAGGTGCGGGCGGGCGGTACTAGCCTTCCTCTTCACCACGGATGTTGGAAGGCGGGTGCCGGCCGAGGGAGATGCAGTGAACGACGTGTCGGGGGTTGAGCGGCGGGAGTGGGAGGGGGAGCAGGAGGCCGAGGAGCTGGGCGCCGTGGAGGGACCGCCACTATCCCTGCCCACACCTGACTTCATGGCGTCCGCAGAAGAGGATTAAGGGGAGGGATGCGCTTTTCCTTTGCTTCCTTCCTTTGTATCTCACACCCTTTCGGGATCCTTTCCTTTGTAATTTCCTTGGTTCGCTCTTCATCTTGTTGGGATAGGCCTGGGCGGAGGGCAAAGGGGAGCTTGCAACGTGACGCCACCGCGCGGACAGCGGACAGGAAACGGACTGTACATAATCTCGCTATGATCTAGATAGGTCGCATGCGAGTAATAATTTAACAAAAAAAAAAGCCTCTCTTCACCATGCATTCGCGCAGGACGGGGTATGAAATGTGGTCTAGTCTGTATTCTCGTCATAATCTACTGAGTCCTGACCGACCGGTGTTCAGGACTCTATACCGGCTGGGACCGTGCAAGCGCTGAGATCCTCGCCACCGTTGATTGTGCCTTCGAGGAGATGTTGTCCGGTTTGCGCATCGATCGTGGACGGCCCTACGGACGGCTCCCCCAGTTCTCCTACCTGCAGAAACCACTCGATCGTGTACGGATGTACTCTGAATCCTAGCTTGCCGGACTCCGTATGCAAAAGGGTGTTGGGACAACGTCATGCACGAACGTCGCATGTCCGGTCGTTCGGTCCAGAGCGAGGCGCCCTCTGATGGTGATGTCGACGCCCCAGCTGAAACAGAATTCATGGGATCCCTATTGAACGAAGACACCCTTCGTCCCCAGCTCCAAAGCACTTTGTAGCGCTAGGTGGTCGTGTCAACGGCTATCAGTTTCCGGGCAAGGCTACAGATATGGACGTCAATCAATGGTACGGTATGCTGCAGGCCAGGAATTGGTACGATGTGAGGCAAAAACTTTGGCAACCGTTCCCCCACCAACATCACCCCGAACCGGTATCGTGAGACGCTATCAGGGAGATGGAGAGTGCCCTCGGAGGGATGTTAAGGGACTGGAACGATCAGCGACAGGCGCAAAGGAGGTTCGCGGTGCAGAAGTGCGTCGAAGCGGCACTGGGCCATTCCCTGATACCGTTCACGTCAGACGACTTGAAGTATGAAGTTCGCCTGGCTATCTTTGGCGGTACTGATATGGACATCGATCAATGGTACGGTGTGCTGTAGGCGGGAAATTGGTACTACCTATGTGTTGCAACTTTTGCTCGTACCATACGAGGAGAATGCCACGAGTGATAAGTGGCTCTTCCGCCGCAATCGTTGCCCATTCGTCGGCCTCTTCGTTCCCGGCGACTCCCTTGTGTGCCGGACACCGCTGAATCTCGATGGTGGTGCCCGGCCTGGCCCTCCGCAGTGTGGCGATGTGATTCCTCGCCTGGAGCGCGCAGTGCTGGGACCGGATGTTGCAGCGTTCCAGACCAACATCCCGAACGTCGAGGTCTGCACCATGACAGCCTCCAGCATACGGTGCCATCGATCGATCTCCATGTCCGTAGCGTCCAAGATGGCCTCGTCGACTTCACTCCTCAGGCCCACCAACACAAATGGCGCCAGAGAATGGTCTAGTGAGGCTTCGACGCGATTCCGCAGTATGGATTTGTTCTGTACCTTTTGATGACGATTCCAGTCGTGACCTTCTCTTGACTCTCCCAATCACTGATAGCGTCTGATGATGCCGATCTGGGGGACGAGATAGTCGTCACGATGGTGAGGGCTAGCGGCGGCGTCGGTGTCCTTAGAGCGCCAGCCAAAGAAGACGAGGCTGTAGTGTGCGGCAGTAGCTGTGGCAAAGCAGGGGCAGGTTCGAGGACAGTGAGGAGGGCAGAACCCAAGGCGGGGAATGGGATGAGGCAATGACGAGGCGAGGGCGAGACGAGAAGAGAAGGCAGAGAAACAAGATGTTCATTCAGTAACCCAAGGAGGGGAAAAACGGTTCCTTCTTATAGTTCCCCAGCAACCTCACTAGCTAACAACAGCAACCAGGCCCTAGAACCCTTAACATAACACTCCCAGACACCAAACAAAGCATATATCCTACACCACATCAAATGTGACTGCTGCTCATCCCGCTTCGCCTCTTGTCTCCACTGAGTGTCCGCAGGAGTGGGTGGGTTTAATTATGTTGTGCCTGAGGTACTGTTGAATATCGGTCTGCAAGGAGGGCGCACGGAGGAAGAGATCTTACCAAGTTTTATATTTCCTAGTTGAAAACCAAACGGCGATGTTTTGCAGCTCTATTTGCTACTGCTAGCGTGTCAGTGCTTTCTCTGCCATGGAAATGTCATTCTCGACCAACACTGCAGACCTCTTTTTCACCCGTGTGGAACGGCGTCCAATCGTCTGTTGCGGGCGGGGCAACCTTTGAACCAGGTTCTGTAGTGGCAGCAGTGTCCGATGACATTGGAGATTGGTGAAGGGAGTCAGCGATTTCTGGGGCCTGAGATGGATCAATGAATCTGCAATTAACTGCTTTGTCCAACCGGCTAGAGGCGGCCATGCGAGGAGGGCAACGCCTCAACCTCTTGGTAGGAGTTGCAGTCATGATGGGAGCCTATGGTTGTACTGTCACTATCTTTCCTCCACTAAGAGGTAATGGATACTATACCACTTCCACATGCTCCTTCCGCTTCCCCATCCTCTTCCCAGACGGCAGATTCTCATCAAGAAATCCGACATCATCAGAAATGATTGGTTTGTGGCCAGCGGTGAGTCCATCAAAATTCTCGGAAATAGCAGCCTTCCCACTCTCCTCTTTAAGGTTGGGTACCATGAAATCGTCATCTGGTGGAGGGGAAAGGCTTGATTCATGACTGCACCGGTCCTTTTCCTGTGAATCTGACTGCCCATCAAAACCGGCTTTTTCGCGAATGGGATGAAGCCCGACAAAACCCTATTCGATGTTAGATACATATGTCAACACATTAAAAGAAGGATGCAAAAACAAACACTGAGATCCTCAATATTATTCTTGTCTCCGTTACCGACCCAACTACTGGGGACCATCTTAATATGCATATGCGTAGAGAGGGGACCCATGGCTTTAAGATAGTTTGACTCCGAGACGATAGGTTTCCACTCCCCCCAGTCATTGCACTTACCAATCCACCCCTCCGTATCCGTATCCCTGATGGGTAATTGGATGTTCACAAGGGCTGAGAATGCCACAAATGTCTGTCTACGGTCCCAGAAAACCACCCCAGCTTTCCATATAAGTAACTTAATCATATATGGACCATGGGGAGCAGTATGCGGGATTCCCTGCGGTGCTATCATGTGCCCAAGACGAGGTAACATGTGGAACTGGGAGGTGTGCGAGGACGAAGGACCAATAGATGAAACGTTGGCCAAAAAAGTGTTTTCAGGTGACGGGACACTGAGGTTGGCAAAAGACAGAGGGCCGACAACGGCAGACAACGAAGGATGAGGGGGTGTAGGCGAAGAGGATTGTACAGCAAGTTCCGGCTTCTTCCTGGCAGGTTTGCGAAGTGGGGGTGGTTTCTTCTTGACTGGTAGGGCGATTTTCGGTTGCGAGACGATCGGGGGAGAAGCATCTCCGGACTTATGAGCCCTCAACTGGTCTCTTTTAGCCTGTCCACGACGGTTCCTAGCAGTGTCTGAACATATGCACTTCATCACCTTCTCGCAAGTCTCCCTTGTCCACCCATAACGCTGGTGAAACTCAACGGCAACTGCATTCAGTAGCAGACCCCAGGACTTTGGAATCCAGTCTCGGTACGGTTTATCTAGCGTCTTGTTGAATCCAAGGCAGAAGTCGATAACTTCCTTTCTTCTGGCTTGAACTGCAACACGGTTGGTGGGATCAACCCCCATAGCTTTGTTAAGGGAAAAGCGGGTGTTGCCAAAGTCTTCGTCCGAATTGTCGCCATTAGACGGCGGCGATTCCGGCAGTGGGATTGACAACAGATTGCCATTGCGGTTGGAAGCGGGGTCGGAGGAGGGAGCCGCTGGTAAAGCAGTGTGAATATCGATGGCCGTGGGTAAGGATATTGCGGAGTTTGAGGGTGGAGCAGGAGAGAGAGCGGAGTTTGTATCACCTGCTGGGGGGAGTTGCTGCCGCTGCTACAAGAAAGCGAGAAACAGAGTTGCAAGTTGCTGTTGCTGCGGAGACATTGGAAGCAGTCCCGGTTGGTTAAAGAGGCGGAAAGGCGGGCTGGAAGGCATGGTGAAGGGGGATGTGAGCGAAGAAAAAAAGTTTTGATGAAGATAAGGGGTTTAGATGATGGTAATTAGAGTAGAAGGGAGAGAAAGGCGGAGTGAGCGGGGATTGTAGGTGAAGCGATGTGATGTCAATGGGAGTGGAGTAGAGCACGCCTTGGTGCGGGGTCAAATGCCATCGCGTCGAGTTGCCATATGTTGTTGGGGTTGATGGTCCGTGCGGTTGTTGCTTGGATTCCGATGACATGCTCCCGTCAGGCATGAGACAAAGTTGCCTTTCGCTAAGGAGGGCGGTGAGTGGACGGCGCTCCCGGACAGAGAACAGACGAGCTGACGGCACTTACTGAGAGTGAACGGGTGAGCCGACGGCGCTCCCAGACAGAGGACGGACGAGACAGGAGGCGGATGAACAGACGGCGCTCACTGACAGAGGAAGGACGAGCGGACGGCGCTCACTGACAGAGGACAGGTGAGCAGACAGCGCCGCAGAGATGAGCGGAGACAAGAGAGCATGGCGAGGACGAGGAAGGAAAACAGACACTTCTCTAGACGAAGGAAACACTGCAAAACAAGATCCGACGAAACAAGACAAACAAGTTGTTGCGCGAGGAAAGAATGAAAAGAAAGGTGGACGATGGCTCCTTATAAGGATATCCGGCAAGCTTCCCGCATTTCCTGCCCTTCGTCCCGCATTCCTTCCTCCCGCATTCCGAACGGCACCAACACTTCCTTACCCATCAAAGCCGCCCGCCTGCAGTGGAGTCGGTTGTTTTTGCCCCTGTGTTGTACAAAATTTCAATCAAGCCATATTGGGGCAAATGGTTGAGAACTAGTTCAAGTGCACTGACCTTGGAACACTGCATGCAGCTACAGTTTGACTCCTGTTGAACTACAGAAATTTGGAATGATCAAGAATCGAGGGGCCACCTAGCTAGTCTAAGTGGTTGAGAGGGTTGCCGCAGCCAGCCAGCTATTAATTCCCAGTGTTCTCCCTTTTCAGGTGTGCGAGGGATCTGGGAAGCGGCATCGCGCGCGAAGGGGGTATTTCCCCCAGCTGGAGATTCCATTGACAGCAAATTTCTTGATTCCTAGTTTGCCCGTTCGCCTGTTGCATTACCTGGCCCTCCGCGCGGACTCACTTATGTGAAAGTGGGAGGAAATCTAGATAATGGGTTCGGCGGCGGGATTTCCTTTGGAATTTTTTGGAATATCTTTGTCGAAAAGGTGGGGGAAGGTAAGAAGGGAATGTAGTGTTTGATCCAGTTGTACATATTAAAGAACGGATGGGCGGGAAATCTCCAGCTGGCGGAAATACTCCCCTTCCTATATAAAATCCCTTTCCTGAAGAGGGGCGGTCTCAAAGAAAGATCGGTCAATTCCGACCAGAAAGGAATCCCTCCCGCTAGATAGTGCAGTGTGGCACACCACAAAGGTCCCTCAATACAAGGAAACCAATTGTTGGAATATATGGATCGATAAAGCGTCAAGATATCTATTACAGTATTATGCAGGCACAAGATCTCTCTATATACAGGAGGGCCGTCAGGACAAAGGACGGAAGACTGCCCCCCGAGACGGTGGTCGGGGACTCAGTCATGTCCGGATGCCACCTCCGGTCCGTCATGTCCGGACGCCACCTCCGGTCCGTCATGTCCGGACGCCACCTCCGGTCCGTCATCTCCGGACGCCCATTATTCTGACACTTCCCCTCGTACGGAAGATGCAAAGGAACACAGGAGAGAAAGAAACAGAATCCTCGGATGCCTCGTTAAAACTCGTAACCGTGTAAAAAACCCTTCGAGGGAGAAACCACGGACATAGGAGAAAGAGTGCATCCTCCAAAGAAAGAGCAGGAAGATGAGAGGGAAAGGAAAAACTATTTCAACCGCTTAACGCGTGGTCTGTCAACCACTTCCCCTGAGTCCCGGCTTACGAGCCCAAGCCCGTGAGCATGCTTCCAGTGGGTGTCTTGAGGGAGGTTCTTCATCATGATGTCGGCGAGCATGTCGGATGTCGGAAGGTATGTTGTTTTCATGGCGTTCCGTTCGCAGGCATCACGGAAGAAGTGGAAGCGGACACTGAAGTGCTTGGTGCGCTCATGGAACTTCGGGTTCTTTGCAAGTTGGATTGCACCTTAGTTATCGATGAAGATTTACTGGGGCTCGGTAGCCTTACAGTCGTTGTCTGAGCATAAGCAGTGGGAGCATTGCTCGGCATACTTGTACAGGATCTTGCCATATAATATGCGAGCGTATAAGGAGCGAACCCAGATGGCTTCTTTTGCGGTGTCAGAAGCACCTATGTATTCGGCTTCCACCGTTGAGAAAGCGACAAGTGGCTGCTTACGAGCACGCCAGGTAATAGCGCCTTCGGCAAGCATGAATACACAGCCAGATGTTGATTTTCGGTCATCAGGATCTCCGGCGAAGTCTGAGTCGGTGTAGCCGATGGGCATGGTGGCTTCGGAGTCCGATGCATTGTACTGGATAGCGAGGTTGGCCGTGTTTCGCAGATATCGTAGCGTATAGGTGGCTGCTGACAAGTGCTCGGTAGTCAGGGTGGAGGAGAATTTGCTGAGCATGGAGACGGTGAATGTGAGGTCCGGCCGAGTGCATAGCATTAGCCACATCAGGCTGCCAACAATTGACTGATACCGTTGTTTACCATCTGAGTCAAGAGTCTTTGCTGTGCCGTTTGTCGGATTTGACTCTAGATCTGATCGTTGGAGCTTGCTTCCAGTAGGCTGTGGTGTCCAGTGGCCGTTGCAGTCGGAAAAACCATTTGTCGCAAGCAGCTTCCTGACAGCGCGCTGTTGGTGGATATGCAGTATCCGTCGTGATCGGTCATGCTCAATCTCTATACCGAGGAAGCAGCGAACTGGACCGAGGCTGGTCATCTTGTACTTGGTGCGGAGGAGGTGCTTGATTGTGGTGACTCGGTTGGCCGATGGAGAGAAGAGTAGCATGTCATCAACGTACAGCAGCAGAATTATTGGTGCGTCGTTCTGAGCCGATCGCTTGGAATTCCAGATGGCCAGTGGGGGATCGGTTCGATCGGTTAAGATGGTGCTTGCCGAGAGATAGACATTCGGATCGTACTTGTATCGCTGGAGACCGAGAGATCTGAGAAAGTGGTCAATATGCTCATACCAGAGACGGGGGGCCTGCTTAAGTCCGTAAAGCGACTTTCTCAGCTTGCAGACTTGAGGTTTGTCCGCCTCAATACCCTGCGGCAGAGCCATATAGACGTCACCGTCAACTTTGGGATTCAGGAAGGCGGTGACAATATCCATTTGTTCGATTTCCCAGTCGTGGACAGCAGCGAGGGCTAGCATCATACGTAGGCTTGCAACTTTGCTACCGGAGCGAAAGTTTCATCGAAGTCGACCCCCGCCTGCTGTTCAAAACCTCGGATAACAAGCCTGGCCATATACCAAATGCCGCCTCCTGGCAACTCCTTGGTCTTGAAGACCCACTTGGAGCTAATGGGCGTGACACCGACTGGAACGTCTTCCAGCCCGACGTAGTCCCAGGTTGAGTTTTCAGCCAAAGATCTGAGTTCCTCATCAACCGCATCAGACCATTTCTGGCCAAGCCTCGGGTGCGCAATGGCTTCCAGGTAGGACACCGGATCTGCTGAATCCATTGGTTCCTCTTCCACCCGGATCCGGTGGGCGACCGCTCTAGGTCTCTTCCGAAGATCATACCGGCCGGTGTTTCCTTCCAGATTGGCAAGACTTCCACTCAAGGCGTCGAGTCCGAGTCCGCCCGAGGAATTGAGTCTGCTCGAGGTGCCGAGTCCGAGTCCGACCACTAAGGCGTTGAGTCCGAGTCCACCCGAGGAATTGAGTTCGCTCGAGACACCGAGTCCGAGTCCGACCGCCGAGGCGTCGAGCCCGAGTCCGCCCGAGGAATTGAGTTCGAGTCCATTCGAGGAATTGAGTCCGCTCGAGGTACCGAGTCCGAGCCAATTGCAGGAAAGTCATGACAGCATGCATCCAGTCAGCCACTATGTTTGGTGTAGAGTGGTGGTGGAAAGGAGACTATGCCACAGGCACCCAAGGGTGGGCGCAGGAGATCCAGCGGCTGATCAACCCAGAAGTCTGTGCAATAACAGGCTGCTTCTGGACAACCAACCTAGGAGCCCTCTCGATGAAGTCGGGTTCAGAACAGGAACTGCATAGCTGGAGAACAGACTGCGATGCTTAGGATTATGCCTACTGAGCCTACCTCTGGGAAACCAGACACAGGAGGTAGTAGGAGCCCCAACAGTAATCAGGAGGCAGCTCGCAAATGTAACGGCGGCGGTTTTTCCAAGGTACTCGAGTGAGTCCGAGTGACGCAAGCGAGAGCGGGAGCAGAAGCGGGAGCGGAAGCGGAACGTCTAAACGGAACGGGAGCGGAACGGGAACGGGAATGGGAACGGGAACGGGGACGGGAGCGGGGACGGGGACGGGAACGGGAACGTCAACGGACGTTTCCAACGGGAACGGGAACAGGAACGGACAGCGTCAAACGGACGTGTCGACAGAGACGGACAGCGTCAGACGGACGTGTCGGACAGGGAGACGGACAGCGTCAGACGGACGTGTCGAACAGAGACGGACGGCGCTGGACGAGCGTCGACGAAACGAAGGAATCAGAGGAAACGGAGGAAACGGAAGCGAGGTTGATATTCCGAATAGAATACAAGAGGTTGCATGAAGAGAAGAAGAAGACAAAACACGGAAGATAGCTCTCCTTATATACACAGTTCTCGCAACTCACGTACGTACTCATACTCACATGTGTGCTCATAACCGTGCAACTCATATGGCCTTCTCTTATGCAACCGGGCCCAGAACCGACACCCTTTCCCAGATCGAGACATCCGGAGCGAGGTGATGACACTCTTTCCAAGACCGAGACATCCGGAGCGAGGTGCCGGAATCAACCAAACGAACCTTCCTAACGTTACAACCAAAACAACCCAAACGCCGAGACTCAATCCTTCCGAAGGCCGACACCTGTGCCGTGACAGCAAACACCCCCGAAGACGGTGGACTGGCTCAGAGTACAGTTCTACTGGAGGAGCCGGAAATCCTCGACGCGGAGCTACTGCAAGAGGAGGAAGCCAAGGCAAAAGCAGAGTCATAGAGGATCTGACCTAGACTAACCATGTTTACAGATGGCTTACGGCTCGATGATGGGCTACTGGGTACCTGGTGGTATGGTAGCAGGACCTAACTTGGGCAGGTGCCAAAGTGCATATGGGTAACAACCTAGAGGCCTATGATACAGAGTGCGCCACTCTTGCCCAGGAATTGAAGCTGGTAGTGCAAAGGAGCATGACCCTGGAATGAGTCAGCATCTTTTCAGATGCACAGGCAGCAATCAGGTGGATAGCATCGGATGAACCTGGTCCCAGGTAATAGTACGCCATCCAGGCGTGAAATCACATCACCACACTGCGTAGGGCCAGGAAGGGCATCGTCATTGAAATCAGATAGAGCCCAGCCCACAAGGGAGTCGCTAGCTATAGGAAGGCTAATGAGTGGGCAAAGATTGCAGCAGAACAGCCGAACACCTATGGAGTGGAGTGGCTAAGCTCCTCAGGCTGGACAGAAGTGCGGGTGGCAGCTCTTCCATGATCCCTCACAAGCCTCAACCAGGAAATCTCGGCGACGAAGTGGGCGGAAATATATCAGTGGGCCAGAGGACAGACCTCGAAGTCAAAGTACCGCATGCCAAAGAGCCAGAAACCCAATGGTGCCATGGCCAACAGCAGCGAGAGGCTCACCTCGAGGTACTACCAGCTGAAGACAGGATACGCCTGCAGAGGATAATATTTATACTGGACTAAGGTCCACCCTGATGCCCAGTGCTGGTAGTGCAAGTGCCCCTTGCAAACGAGAGACCACCTCTTCAAGGTGTGTCCGGAATGGAAGATGCAGCAGAAGATTCTGTAGACGGAGGTGCTGAAGGAGACCAAGAGGTGAAAGAGCAGGTGGACTGTCTGGGACCTACTGGCCGATGGGAGATGTAGGTGGACAGTAATGAACTTTCTCTCCTCCATGGACGTGGAAAGGGTGGTGCTGCCATTGGAAGAGGAAGATGACGCCGGAAATAAGGTATCTGAGTGGAAGCTCTGGAAGTGTTAGGAGCAACAAGAGGAACAGGAGGGAGAGGCAGAGGTGCTGGATGTTGTGGGCAATATGGGCGACAGGGAAGAATTTCTGCTGTTCCTTCCCACCCCCTCATTTATGGTATTGGCAGGCAAGGAGTAGGGGATCGATCATGTGTTTCTTTTGTTCTCTCCTTTGTTAATCTCCTTGAACACGTCTACTTTCTCTTGGGATAGGCCTGGGTGGAGGGCAAAGGGGGAGCTTGCAACAAGCTGCTATTGCACGGACTGCGGACAGGAAAACCGGGCAAATGTACACCGCCATGAGCTATATAGGTCAAATGCAAGTATGATTAACCAAAAACCTCTGTATTGCGGATATCCAGCAATCGACCCACACAGTAGCAGGCTGGCAGCTGCCGACTCCCCTGGATATCAGCTCATGTTATCCAGCCCGTGAAACTAACTTCTGAAGATGGAAGGTCCCAACTGGAGGCACATGTCATTGATCCAGGGAGGTCAGCTACAAGGCAGTTGGGAACTGTTGAATGGTTATGAGCTGTCTATGTTTGCTTTTGATTAAGAAGAGAGAGTAGAAGGATCTTTGGAGGAGATGAGAGAGATCCGATTCTTCACTGTAGAGAGAGAGAGAGAGAGCCTGGCAAGAGTTGTACGGGACAATCCACTTTCTTGTTGCTATGTAGTAGGTTGTATGTCTATGAAGTCTCGCGCTGCTCGCTCGCCGCTATCCTACAGCCATGCTTGGCGCCCAGACTACACTAGTTGCTGACTCCCAGCGCCGGTGCCGTGCCTCCAGCGCTGAGAAGCTTTTCCAACAAGAACATCCGCCTCGACATGTGCCAAGACGGTGTACTCGAGCATTGTGCGATTTCATCCTTGTAATGAATCTGACCTTTCCTCATGTTTTTTGATGGCTGATGGTAGGGATTTAGATCATTCCCTTGCAAGCGCTCTTTTCCTTCATCCTTACAATTGAGTTTTTCGATCCATCCCTTGGGTATCACCTACTCGGCTCTGCAATCGATCCCATTTCCCCCGTGAGCGGCAAAGGTTTTACACCAATACTGTGGGCTTCCGGTACCCCTTCTTTCTAGCTCCGAATAAAAACTACGGTGCGCGATACGCAAAATAAACAGTCACCTTGATGCTCCGCTAACGGGGGCCGTGAGGAGGGGTGTGGGGAAAACTTGCAGCCGTTCCTCAACTTCAACATCCACCAACTCGGCTTCCAGCCTCACCGTCACAGCATTTTGACTCTCGGAGCTCCCAATCCGACGCCCCGATCAGGGCGTCTTCCGTGGCAGGACTCGGAACTCGCATGCCCACATCGGTGGTGGAAAGTAAGTCCAGCACCGCCTGGCTGCGCCTCGTCGGCGCAGAGATCTCGGAACTTGAAGCGATTCCTCCCTTCTTGGTCTTCCTCTTACCCCCACCCACTGGATTTTCTACCGGCACATCTACAGTGGGAAGTTCTAATGACGTACTTCCGCGTCTGGGCCAATCAGAGTCGGCCACCAGTGCTATGAGGCGGGCTGCCTCTTTGACAGAATGATGAACGTCCGGAGGTAACAGACCAGACACGGAGTCCGGAGATGACGGACGGGAGGCGACCCGTGCGCAGATGACGGCTGCACGAGTCCGAGCACCGGCTCGGGAGACAGTCTTCCGTCCATTCCCCTGACTAGTCTCTGAGGCCGGTTGTATACAGAGAGAACGTTCTTCCATCGACTATGGATCTTCAATCCAATTCACCACCTTCACTTCTACCAATCCCTACATATTTTCCAACCTTCTTCGTCTAGTGGAGGAACTGCCATGGTGTACAGATGTCACCCGCAAATCATGAGGTTCCCATAATCAGGTTGTGCCCGACCTCACGTGACAACACCACTGCCGGTATGTCCGCGGGATGTCGGTGCCGGGGGCAACATGCGGTGATTGATATCCTCACTCCTAAGACGGCACCACCCCCAGGGTAACGAAAATACACCCCGCGCCCGCATCCGCTGTCACCGCACTGCATCAGCCCTCAATCCGCTCGCACCCCTCGTGAATACACACCTTTGGTGTTCCCGCTTCCGGAGAAGCGAAACTCCCAGCGGAGACCGCTAGCAAGCCTGACACAGACGTCGCCGGTGCGGAGGCGGAGGAGTTTCTGCGGCTCGGCAGAGTCGGGATTGCAGCCGTCCAGGACGTTGAATCTCGCACGGGGGTCACCGCGCTGAGTCATGAAGATCTTGGTGGTGTTGTCGTAGGACGTGTACTGGCTCGTCGTCAGCTTCGGGGGATAGGTGGGGAAACGAGCGGACAGGAGGAGCGACCTCGCCATTGATGACTGCGCGGATCGTGACGCCGCCGAACCACCACTCCGCGTTCGTGACCACGCCCGAGACCAGCGTGTGGTTGCTCACGGAGTCCCCCGCCGGTGACAGGTACAGATGGTTATCGCCGCCCCCGGCCTTCCAGAAGCTGAGGCGCCGGTTGTGCACCTGCGGGTAGGACGAGTTGTGCACTTCGAGCGCGAAGGGAGCCGTGATCGTGTCGGGGATAGGAACTGGGTTCGGCACGCATTGAGCTTGGGAGTGTTGGAGGAGTAGGAATAGTAGTGGGAGGACGACGGGGAAGAGCATCGTTCGGTGCGTGAGATTCGGAAGGGAAAGGGGGGGATGAAGGAATTTTATAGACTGCCATTGTGGGCGGGAGGAGACATGTGGCGCCACTCTGGCATCATCGTTTTACACAGTTCGGTTTTCGCAGCCGTTTTGGGGGCGGGCTCGGCAGGTGCGCAAGGATGGCGGGCACCAGCGGCCGTCACAGTCGCACATCGAGAGGACGGACGCAGCTACCCATGTGTTTACTCATCGCTCCCGTTGGCGGGGCGGCACTTTGTGGAGCAGAGATCCGCTCATCACTGCCCACCGCCGCCGCTTCCCGTCTGCGCGACACTCATGCCAGCCGATACACCCGTCTCGCGACATTTCCCCACACATCTGCCGCCTGGGCCTCGGTGATCGTTCCCTTTGCGACCAAGTCGCGCAAGATCGTCGCCGAAGCCGTTCGCCAACAGTTCCACGCATCCTTCTGGCGTGCTCTATCGTCCCCCGCGTAACCGACGTTGCACACCGGCCAGTCGCTGGCCCACATGACTCTCTCGGGGCCGAAGAGCTCGAAGACGGCGGCGACCCAGGGGAGAACCTGCGTAGCGGCATCGTCTGGCGTCCACTGACGCGCGGTGGGGTCCAGCTCGGAGAAGACCCCCGACATCTTGACGGCGACCTTGGGGAATGCGGCGATGCGCGCGAGCTGCGTCTGCCATGTGACGAATGACGGATGCGTGCGCGCAATTTCATGGGACACCGTCAAGTCCGGCTTCGCCATGTGGTCTCGCGGCGGGTCAGCACCATTCACAGCCGGCGACGGGAGCACGCACCGAGCACCACCCAACCGCCGCCTCCGTTCGGCTGCTCGAACACGCGGTTGAGCAACACCACGGCCTCGTCCAACTGCCATGCCCCGCCGGTCCGGAAGTCAACGCCGAGATCGAAGGCGAGTCCGTTGTGGAGAGCCCAACGTACGCCGCTTGCGGCCGCGGGCAGGAGCATGGTGCCGGGCGGCTTATCCTGGAAGAGGAATCTGACGCCCCGCACGCACTGCTTCTCGTCGCCCAGCAAGTCCCACCATGCGCGCATCCCGGCCGCGCCAAGCGGCACTGGCGCGAACGCAACGACGCCGCAGCAGCTTTCGAGCGCGGCCGCAAACGCGACCTCCACCAGCGGCTGCGAAAGGCACTCCCTTGTCGCTGCGAGGGGATGTGTGTAGGCGCGGTCGGTCTCGACGAAGACGAACCCGCCGGTCGACGCGTCTCCCCGTGCGGCGCTGTACTCGCCTACATTGTGTGTGGCGTACAGCGCGTGCGAGGGCGTCATCCACGATAGCGACGAGAGGTCCGAGGATCTGAATAGATGAATGTGCGAGTCGACGATTTCGGCGGACATCTTTGGCGGCATGAAGGACGCGGGATGCCTTCGGGGTGGACGGATATTATATGCGATAATCGGGTGGTCGTCAGTATTTTCCGCGATCATTGGCAGTGCGAGGAAAGGTTGTATCCTCGCCTGACATTACTGGCGGATGATGCTTGTCTTGCCTGTGGGGGCGTGTTAGGTTTTGTGGGAGTGAGCTCGCATTGCTGAATTGCCGCTTTGTTTCTTCGTTTGCTCGAGCGAGGATATTATTCGGAAGAATCGACTGATAATATATTAAGCAGAGGCATAGGCTGGGTGTTGGTACGAGAGGCTTCCACTCCATTGCCACCCACTTCCGTTCATGGTACAATTGAAACCCCATCACGCAGATATCTGAAAAACAATTCATTAAACAATCTTCTCCAAAATCAACCCCAAGAAAGGCAAATAAGAAAGCGAAAATCGCGCGCAAAAGTCGGACTTCGACAAGGTAAACAAAACAAAAACCTGAATCAGATGCGAATTCAGAAGGAGAACTGGAGAATAAAACAAAAACAAAAACACCAAAAACTCAGTCGCCACCAAAAGCGGGTACCGAGAAACGCTTTCCTGTAAAGTGGTTATGTCAGGCATATTCATGGTAGACATACCTGCAGCACGACAGAGAACACCTTGCTGTTATCCTCCTGGCAATAGGTTGTCAGGATGTCTCCGATCATTTGTTTGATTTGCTTAAAGGGGGGGTGGAGGGGGCCGGTCGAAGCGGGGCGACGAGACAGTAACAGCAAAACGGGTACCGAGATGGAACCGCCCCTCGCGCGCACCCCGGAACGTGCGCCGCGGGGATCATCGACAGGGCATAGGATCCGGTGGATATGTTCCGGAGCGGCAGAAGATATGGACTGATCAGGGGGTCCGGCGGGTCACGTCCGCGGAACTTGCGGGCTCAAGGGTAGAGATGGTGGTGGATGAGATGTCAGGCCGCACCTGTAGTACGCCGTTCTCAGCTTACCAGGGCGCCTAACGGCTTTGTTTCTCCTTGTAGTAGAATCCTGCATCAAGATCAGTATATAGCAGCAAGAATCCAGGGCGCGATCCATGTTTACCCTTCAGTAGGATTGCTAGTACTTAGCTAGCTTGCGTTGCTCCGATAAGCAGGCGCAATCTGTGCCACCCCTCACAAGCCCCCGTCACTCGCCTGCTCTCGGTGGGCGCGCGCGTATGTTGGGCTGTATGCGGTATCTTTGGATCGGGAGAAGTTCTCCTCATTGGCGACAACGCCGCTTCAGCTCCTGACGGGGCTCTGTTACGCCGGATAGAGATGGAGTTCGCTGACGGAGTTTCCAACTTGACATTCAATATAGCGTCATAATTAAAAGAGAATTCCAGATTCACTTCCAGAAGCTCTTGGAATAACGGGTGTGAGATCCAGCATCCCCGCTTTGTCATGGCGGGATACAGGTAGGATCCTGCATTTGCCGGACCGAGTTTGGCGGCAAGCGCCAGTCGGGCGACGTCGTCGCTGGTGGGTGTGGAAAGAGAAGAGTGAGGTAGTGGAAGAGTGGCTGCGCAGGAGCCATTGCAGCGGTCCACTTCCCCGGCCCGGGACCCGATGCGGTGGCGGACTATAATGTCAGCGATGGCCAGGTGATGAGCGAACCGGGTTTTCGAACTTACTCCTCTCACATTGCGAGATCACAGCCCGGCCGGGCCGCGGGGAGCATTTGCTGCCAATAAAAGGAATAGCCGTTAGATTGTAGGAGTGAGGGGAGAGGCAGGGCAAAAGAGATGGCCAGGTTCATTCTCGTGTGCGCTGGGATTTCACCAGAATGTGGAACCCTGCGTTTCGGGTCGAGGGGAACTCCGAGGGCCTTAAATAGCAATAAGGTGTGGAGTGCAGGAAGGATAGTGGAAGTGGGGTGAAGGATGAGCCGGAATATGAATTGGACGAATTTAGAGAGGATGGAAAAGTGGAGTTGAGGAAGAACGATGGGAAGCAGAGTAAAGGATGAGGAATGAATATGCAGAGAGGGGACAGCACTAGATGTCGGGGGTTCAGCTTGAAGAGGAGAAGGTGGTGGAGCAATGAGTGGAGTAGCGAAGCCTGGGCCTTAACATCTTGTTGCTTTTCCGGTCGTATAAGACCTGTTCTGCTGTTGTGGCGGTGGCCAAAGCTCCCAGTCACAGGGTCGGGGTACCTAGCACCAAAACCTGGATACACAACAGCAACCCAAGAAATGCCGACCAGGTTTCACCTACAGAATTTTTAGATAATCTTATTCCCCTTCCGTTTGCGATGCTTTACCATGTGTGAACGATTATCTAGCGGTTATTATGGCGATGGCCGAAAGCTTCCAGTTGTGCATAGTTAGTCCAAACCCCCGAAAACCACCATCCAAGATACGTTTAGATGATGGGTCATGAGATCCTACTTATTTACTCAACCAGCAGGCCGACCCAGTCAAGCCCAGGCCACCTTCAGAAAAGCCCGTTGGCCCACGGGCCATGGACTAGCTTGGAGTGCCTCACGCAGGCCAGTCCATGCCGAGGTCACGACTGGCCTTGCGAAACTATTGAGACCCCTGAAGTAACGGAAGGAGGAATAAAATGGTAAGTCAGCGTCCATTCCCCCGTACCCTCTTCGGTCAAGAAATTGGGTGAAAAGGGGTTGGGAAATTCGTCTGCGTCGGTTTTTTTTTATCTTATTTAAGGTTATTCGCATGCGACCCAGGTAAGATGGCGAAGATACGTATGTAAGTACTGTCAGTTTCCTGTCCGCAGTCCACGAATTGCGGCTCGTTGCAAGCTCCCCTTTGCCCCCCCCGCCCAGGCATGTCCCAAGAAGAAAGAAGAAAGACCGCCGAAGAACAGATGTCGAAGGAGGAGCTACTTAGTTATGTAAGAATGCCAAGCCGTTGGGCAACGCTAGTCTCAATCTGGCTCACTTGCAACTCTCGGCGTTGCTTCTGTCAGCATTGCCACACCTGAACGGCGAGAAGTATTTCCAACAATTTCCTTCCGACAAATTACTGACGCTGAGGGTGATGAGAAGGGTGAGGACGGTATTGAGTACGACTTTCATTGGCACGCTGACGAGTTCCACCTAGATTTCTAGATGCTGTAGCGGATTCTTGGGACGGAGCCCGATTACACTGAGCCATCACGAAAATTTCCGGCATATCTAGCCGCGATTTGATAATGCGCTAGTACGTAAGCGCGCTAGTCCGTGTTAGCACCTATAGTGGCGTTCACAGAGGGAGCCTCTCACAAGTGACAATACCTCCACCACTGCCAAGTGCAAAGCTCAACGACGTCTTCTCAAAAAGCGAATGTCAACCGATTGTTGGGCAGCTATGCGCCTACCCTGCTGTGGCTGTCGTCCCGCGGCCAACCCGTGACTGTAAGGGCAACAATTCTTCACCGTACGCCGAGGACCATGCCTTATGTCTTTATGTCATTCCCGAGTTCCGTTCGGATTTAGGACGGCGGGCGAGACGGGAGACCAGGTTTTGCCAGCGGGCGATGCAGACGACGCTGACACGTCGACGACGTTCTCCCGCAATGAGGAGTGGGGACAACCTTTTTCGGCCCGTGGCGACTGCGGGATCAGGAAGAAGTATGACATGATGGACGCAGCTGCCGCATGGAATCCTCCTCTACAGGTTGGGAGTGCTGGACACATTTCACTGATTCATCTTTTTGTTGGAAAAGCTTCTCGGCGCTGGATGTATGGGGGCTGCTAGAGTTGAGAGGGTGGTGTTACCATGGGGATGATGGGGCTAAGGGGGCAGTGTGGATGTACCTAGTGTTCCTGGTTCGGCGGGC
>Ga0307508_10000871_pt1 | contig 35060 bp, 31 predicted proteins | sample 9_EM_MG_FD_203089 | JGI IMG/M metagenome (GOLD analysis project Ga0307508, IMG submission 203089) | Populus trichocarpa ectomycorrhiza microbial communities from riparian zone in the Pacific Northwest, United States - 9_EM | ecosystem: Host-associated > Plants > Roots > Unclassified | place...
GGATCCCCTTGCCACTGCCGTTGCTATGCCATTGCTCTTCACAGCGTTGTCGTCGCCGTTGCTGTGCTGACGCTTCCACCGGCGCGCCACGCCGGAGTGGCGAGCGGCGAGAAGCAATTCCAACAATAGTGAATAAACTCTGTACTTCTCACAATCGCAACCGTACATCCCAATCGCGATATTCTCAATCACAACTGTACCTGACCTACATTCGTACACAGTGCCCAGTTTGCACTCATCCTGCTTGCTGGCCTACAGCTCGAACGCACTGCTGACCTACGTTCGTACGTGTTGCGGACCACCGTTGGTACGCGCCGCTGTTCTACATTCGTTTGTGCTGCCCGTCAGCCATCAACATCGCTAACCTACGTTCAGACGCGTTTGAGAACGTCATTGGTAAGCTCCACTGTCCTGCATTCATACGCGGTGCTCATCTGCCATCATCATCGCTGACCTACGTTCGTACGCGTTGCAGAACCTCGTTGCTACGCACTTCTATCCTACATTCCTATATTCTCCGCATCTGCCGCCATTACCACCGGCTACATTCATACGCGCTGCTCGTCTGCCGTCAACATCGCCGACCTCCGTTCGTACGCATTGCAGAACTCCGGTACACACCGCTGTCAGACATTTGTATATCCTCCGCGTCTGCCGCCATTACCACTGTCCTACATTCGTACGCACAGCATGTCTGCTGTCTACTTCGCTGACCTACGTTCATACGTGCTGCACGTCTGCTGTCTATATCGGGACCTATGCTCGTACGCGTTGCAGAACCTCATTGGTATTCACCGCTGTCCTACATTCGTACGCGCTGCTTGTCTGCTGTCAACATCGCCGACCTCCGTTCGTACGTGTTGCAAGACCTCATTGGTATGCACCGCTGTCCTACATTCATAGGCGCTGCTCGTCAGCCATCTACATCGCTGACCTACATTCATAGGCGCTGCTTTTTTTTTTGTTTTGTCATACTCGCATGAAGCCTATCTAGACTATGGCGGTGTACATTTTTGACCGTTACCCCGCCACTGTCCGCGCGATGACGGTACATTGCAAGCGTTCCTTTGTCATCCGCCCAGGCCTGTCCCAAGAAGATAGAGGGCGCACCAAAGAAATGGTTCGTACGCGCTGAATGTCTACCGTCTACATCACGACCTACGCTCGTACGCGTTTCAGAACCTCGTTGGTACTCACCGCTGTCCTACATTCGTACACACTGCTCGTCTGCCGTCAACATCGCCGACCTCCATTCGTACACATTGCAGAACCTCGTTGGTACGCACCGCTGTGAGACATTTGTATGTCCTCCACATCTGCTGCCATTACTGCTGGCTACATTCATACACGCTACTCGCCTGCTGTCAACATTGCCGACCTCCATTCGTACACATTGCAGAACCTCGTTGGCATGCACCACTGTGAGACATTTGTATGTCCTCCGCGTCTGCCACCATTACTGCTGGCTACATTCGTACGCGCTGCTCATCTGCCGTCAACATCGCCAACCTCCGTTTGTATGCATTGCAGAACTCCGGTACGCACCGCTGTCAGACATTTGTATATCCTCTGTGTCTGCCGACATTACTGCTGTCCTACATTCGTACGCAGTGCTCATCTGCCATCAACATCGCCGACATACGTTCATACGCGTTGCAGAACCTCGTTGGTATGCACCGCTGTCTGACATTTGTATTTGCTTCGCGTCTGCTGCCATTACCGCTGACTACATTCATACACGCTGCTTGTCTGCCGTCAACATCGTCGACCTCCGTTCGTACGTATTGCAGAACTCCAGTACGCACCGCTGTCAGACATTTGTATCTCCTCCGTGTCTGCTGCCATTACCGCTGTCCTACATTCGTACGCACTGCTCATCTGCCGTCAACATCGCCGACCTACGTTCGTACGCATTGCAGAACCTCATTGGTACGCACCGCAGTCAGACATTTTTATATCCTCTACGTCTGCCACTATTACCGCGGGCTACATACGTACGCGCTGCTCGTCTGCGGTCAACATCGCTGAACTCCGTTTGTACGCATTACAGAACCTCGTTTGTATGTGCCGCTGTCCTACATTCGTATGCGCTGCTCCTCTGCCATCTACATCGCTGACCTATGTTCGTATGCACTGCAGAACCTCGTTGGAATTCACGACTGTCCTACATTCGTACGTGCTGCTTGTCTGATGTCAAAATCGCCGACCTCCATTCGTACGCATTGCAGAACCCCGTTGGTATGTACCGCTGTCCAACGTTCGTACGTGCTGCAGAACTGCTCTGCTACGTACCACTGTCCTAGATTCCTACATGCTCCACGTCTGCCGCCATTCTACAATCATACGCGTTGCTGAACCTCGTTGGTACGCACCGCTGTCCTACATTTGTACGCGCTGCTCTGCTACCATCAACATCACCGACCTCCGTTCATACGCATTGCTGAACCACGTTGCTACGCACTTCCATCCTACATTCCTACATTCGCTGAGTCAGCCGCCATGACTGCTGGCTACATTCGTACGCTCCGCTCACCTGCCGTTATCATTGCTAACCTACGTTCGGATGCGTTGCAGAACGTCGTTGGTATGCACCGCTGTCCTACATTCGAAAGAGCTGCTCATCTGCCGTCAACCTCGCCGAACTCCATTCGTACGCATTGCTGAACCACGTTGCTACGCACTTCCATCCTACATTCCTACATTCTCCGAGTCAGCCACCATAACCACTGGCTACATTCGTACGCTCCGCTCACCTGCCGTCATCATTGCTAACCTAGGTTCGGATGCGTTGAAGAACGTCGTTGGTATGCACCGCAGTCAGACATTTTTATATCCTCTGCGTCTGCGGCTATTACCGCTGGCAACATTCGTACGCGCTGCTTATCTGCCGTCTACATCGTTGACCTACCTTCGCACGCATTGCAGAACTCCATTGGTAAGCACCGCTGTGAGACATTTGTATGTGCTCCGTGTCTGCCGCCATTACCGCTGTCCTACATTCGTACACACTGCTCGTCTGCCGTCAACATCACCGATCTACGTTCGTACGTGTTGCAGAACCTCATTGGTATGCACCGCTGCCCTACATTCGTACGTGCTGCTCTTCTGCCGTCAACATCGCGGACCTCCGTTCGTACGTGTTTCAGAACCTCGTTGGTATGTACCATTGTCAGACATTTGTATGTGCTCCGCGTCTGCCACCATTACCGCTGGCTACATTCGTACACACTGTTCGTCTGCCGTCAACATCGCCAACCTACATTCGTACGCATTGCAGAACCTCGTTGTTACGCACCGCAGTCAGACATTTTTATATCCTCCACGACTGCCGCTATTACCGCTGGCTACATTCGTACGTGCTGCTCGTCTGCCGTCAACATTCCCGAACTCCGTTCGTTTGCATTGCTGAACCACATTGCTACGCACTTCCATCCTACATTCCTAAATTCTCCGAGTCAGCCGCCATGACCACTGGCTACATTCGTACGCTCCGCTTGCCTGCCGTAATCATTGCTAACCTAGGTTCGGATGCGTTGCAGAACGTCGTTGGTATGCACCGCTGTCCTACATTTGTACGCGCTACTCGTCTGCTGTCAACATCGCCGACCTCCGTTCGTACACGTTACAGAACCTCGTTTGTATGCACCGCTATCAGACATTTGTATGTGCTCCACGTCTACCGCCATTGCCGGTGGCTACATTCGTACGTGCTGCTCGTCGGCCATTAACATCACCGACCTACCTTCGTAAGCGTTGCAACCTCGTTGGTACGCACTGCAGTCAGACATTTTCATATCCTCCGTGTCTGCCACTATTACCACTGGCTACATTCGTATGCACTGCTCGTCTGCAGTTAACATCGCCGAACTCCATTCATACGCATTGCAGAACCTCGTTTGTATGTGCCGCTGTCCTACATTTGTATGCGCTGCTCCTCCGCCTTCTACATCGCTGACCTATGTTCGTACGCACGGCAGAACCTCGTTGGAATTCACGACTGTCCTACATCCGTACGCGCTGCTCGTCTGCCATCGACATCACTGACCTCCGTTCGTACGTGTTGCAGAACCTCACTGGTATGCACCGCTTTCTACATTCGTACGTGCTGCTCGTCTGCCGTCAACATCGCCATACTCCGTTTGCACGCATTGCAGAACCCCTTTTGTATGTGCCACTGTCCTACATTTGTACGCGCTGCTTGTCTGCGGTCATTCTCCACGCTGTACTACTTCGCATACGCATTTCTCCTTTGGCCTTATTTTCGCTGACCTACGTTCGGACATGCGCATAAACGCTGGGTTATGTGTCGTTGTCCTAAATCTAGTACGCGTTGCTTGTCTGGCCTCATTCTCTTTGCTGGCCTACATCTCATACGTGTTGCGTACCTTCCAATATGTGCTGCTGTAGCCCCATTTTACTTTGCGATGAGATTTGGGAGGTTGGACTTCGTATCATAATGTATATATAGATTTTAAACACAATAATAGTTATTCTGTGTGATGTAAGAGCATAGCCAACTGCGTGTAGTAGCCTAGTAATTGCGGGTACGGAACTGCTCACAGTACACTCATTGCTCCTGTAAGCTTTCCTAGCTTTCCTAGCTCCCGTAAGGTGGTGGTTGTGTCGATAAGGTTGGCGGTTGCGTTGGTAAGATTGGTGATTGCGTTGGTAAGAATCATGGTGCGTCCGTTGCTTTGCTAGCTTTTCTAGCTTTTCTAGCTTCCCTAGCTTTATTAAGGTGGTGGTAGCATTGGTAAGATGGTGGTTGTGTCCGTAGCTTCGCTAGCTTAGTGAAGGACAAAGTTATATTTTACTCCTGGTGCTCCGGTAAGCTTCGCTAACTCCCGTAGCTCCGGTAAGAAATAAATTTTTTGCTGATGTAGGCTACTCCACCGTGATCCGCTTCGTGACGGACCAACCCACACCACAAGGCTCCGAAGCCTCAGAATCAGACTCGCGTCAACCAGACTTCGGCGCCTTTGAAATTTAAACGATCACAGGAACGAGATGACAAAGCTTGATGAACGACAATTGGTGACAAAGGGGGGGGGGGTTTCTCTTTTCTTTTTCCTTTTACCATCAGAGTGTTTTCTTGCTTGAGTGTTCTTGTGGCATGCCTCTCTCTGCGTTGGAATTTTGCTTTCCTTGGTGCGAACATGTTTCTTGGTGGAAGGGAAAGATGGAAGCCCCATGGGGGTGGGACGGCGAGTAGGAGTGCATATTACCTGTAGTGTAAAGCAGAATAGATCGAAGTTGCAGATTATCTCTCTCCACAGACCTACCTCTCTACCCGTGAACGGTGGTGCGACCATGAAACCCCAGAAGATGAAAAACGAGCCCACGCCAGGCGTGTGAGAAGATCGCGACGAGACCATGCCGGAAATGACAGATACTGTGAGAACAACGAGCGCACTCAAGGTGTGTGAGAAGACCGCGATGAGACCACACTGGGGGTGACGGATACCCCGAGACCAATGAGCCCACGCAAGAGGTGTGAGAAGACCGCAACGAGACCACGCCGGGCATGACGGATACAGTGAAAACAACAAGCCCACGCAAGGCATCTGAGAAGACCGTGATGAGAGCACACCGGGCGTGAAGGATACCGTGAGAACAATGAGCGGCGCATGAGTATGCCAGAAGTGTGAGTACGCCAGAAGCGCGAGTACGCCAGATGTGTGAGTACACCGGAAGTGTGAGTAGGAGCACCTGCTCAGAAGATGAAAAGCCTACGTTGCCTGTCAAGCCGAACAGAGTAGTCAAGGCAGGATCTTGACATGTATGACAGATAGTAGGTAACAAAGCAGTCACAGTGGTAGCATCCAGACATGACTGTCAGGGCACAGTACATTGCAGCGAAGACTATCAAACAATTGTGACTCAATCCAGTTCTATTGATTACATTTACTATACATCTATTTAGCATACATAGCTTACCCACTACACCCACCCAGCTGTGTCACATGCAATGATGATGCTGAATGTAAGGACAATCGCACCTAAGATGCTACGAGAAGATCGACAAATTTGCTGAGATTGTTAGCACAACTTTCAGAGGGACAGATGCAGGAGGAAGTTGTATAATACGATACGACGAGTACAATGTCGATGAGGATGGCGGTGAGGATGATGCTGGCCGTAAGGACAATCGCGAATAAGACGCTGTAAGAAGATCGACGTGCTTCATGAGATTGTTAGCCCAGCTCTCTAAGTGACAGTGGGAAGGTGTACAATATGACACAATGAGTACGATGTTGATGAGCATGGGGGTGAGCATGATGCTGGCTTCAAGGACAATCGCGAATAAGATGCGGCCAGAAGATCGACTTGCTTCGTGATGTTGTTAGCGCAGCTCTCTAAGTGACAGTAGGAAGTAGTACAATATGACACGATGAGTACGATGTGGATGAGAATGTTAGTGAGGTTAATGCCGGCCGTAATGAGAATCGTGAATGAGATGCCATAAGAAGATTGACATACTTCATGAGATTGTTCACGCAGCTCTCTAAGTGATAGTGGGAAGTTGTACAATATGACATGATGACTACAATGTTGATGAGCGTGGTGGTAAGGATAAAGCCGGCTGTAAGGATAATTACAAATAAGACGTGGCGAGAAGATCAACATACTTTGTGAGATTGTTAGTGTAGCTCTCCAAGTGACAGACAGTGGGAGGTTGTAGAATGCAAGGTGACACGATGGGTACAATGTCGATGAAGATGGCAGTGAAGAGTTTGCTGCAGCTTGGATTATAGCAAGTAAGATGGTTGAGTGCGATGAGTATATGATGAAAGGTGAAGAAACAAGGGGTGGAATTGTGGCTCATGCCGTCGTATTTGCAAGCAGAGCTGTGGTAATTATGCCGAGCTGTGGTAAGCGTGCCAAGCTGTGGTAAGTGTGCCAAACCATATGAAAGTGCAGGCTCTAGCAAACGCCACCTTTGAAATTGCATGTGAAATCACTCACAATGCATGAAACTGGTGAATTCCACTCCTAAAGTCATCGATACCCTAGAACCCGCAGTTTATATTCACCCAATTGTTCCCTGTCATCTCAATTCAGTCTTAACAATAATATAATGCATATTGACTCCTGCTTTTCAAGATAGTGATGCCGAGGAGTTAAATGATATATGCATTGGAGTGTTATGTTGTATGAAATCTCCACAATTAGTTGCAATGGCAGCATCACAATGCTGCAAAGTAGGAGCCAGTATGTACAATGTTTCAACCAGACTAAATTTGTATGATGGGGAACAATTGGGAGAATATAAACTGTGGGTTCTGGGGTATCAACGACTTTGGGTGTGGAATTCACCAGTTTCGCGCATTGTGAGAGATTTTGCTTGCAACTTCAAAGGTGGCGTTTGCTAGCACCTGTGCTTTCGTACTGTTTCGCATGCTTACCACAGCTCTGCATGCTTACCACTGCTCTGCACACCTACTACTACTCCGCTTGTAAAATACGATGGTACAGGCCACAATTCCACCCCTTTTTTCTTAGCCTTTCATCATACGCCCATTGCACTCAACCATTTTACTTGCTATCATCCACACAGCGGCAAACTCTTCACCGCCATCTTCGTCAACATCGTACTCGTCACATCACATTGTATTCTACAACTTCCCACTGTCTATCACTTGGAGAGCTGCACTAACAAGATCACGAAGCACGTTGATCTTCTCTCTGTGTCTTTTTCGCGATTGTCCTTACGGCCAGCATTATCATCACTGCCATGCTTATTGACATCGTACTCATCGCATTGTATTGTACAACTTCCCACTGTCAGTTAGAGAGCTGCACTAACAATCTCAAGAAGGACGTCGATCTTCTCACTGCATCTTATTCATGATTGTCTTTGCGGCCAGCATCATCCTCACTGCCATTCTCATCCATATCGTACTCATCGTGTCATATTGTACTACTTCCCACAGTCACTTAGAGAGCTATGCTAACAATCTCACGAAGTACATGGATCTTCTTGCCGCCTTTTATTCGTTAGTGTCCTTGCGGCCAGCATTATCCTCACCTCCATCCTGACATCGTACTTATTGCGTCCTTCCGATGCCATCCATGCCACCGGCATCCACATCGACATCATACTTGTCGTATCGCATTGTGTTGTACAACTTCCCACTGTCTTTCACTTGGTTGAGCTGTGCTAACAATCTCACAAAGCACCTCGATCTTCTCATCGCATCTTATTCGCAATTGTCCTTGTGGCCGGCATCCTCACCTCCATCCTGACATCGTACTCATCATGTTCTACCGATGCCATCCACGCCACTGGCATTCTTATTGACATCGTACTTGTCATGTTGTATCATTTTGTACAACTTCCCTCTGTCTGTCACTTGGAGAGCTGTGCTAACAATCTCACCAAGCCCATGGATCCTCTCGCCATGTCATATTCGTGATTGTATTTGAAGCCGGCATCATCACATCCTTCTGATACCATCCCTGCCGCTGGCATCATCCTCACTGCCATTCTCATTGACATCGTAATCATTACGTCGTATTGTACAACTTCCCGCTGTCTGGCATTTGGAGAGCAGCACTAGCAATCTCACAAAGCATGTCGATTTTCTCACTGTGTCTTATTTGCAATTGTCCTTGCGGCTGGCATCATCCTCACTGCCATTCTCATCGACATTGTACTTGTTGCGTCATATTATACAACTTCCTCCTTCGTCTGTCCCACTGAAAGTTGCGCTAACAATCTCAGGAAATTCGTCAATCTTCATGCAGTGTCTTATTCGCGATTGTCCTAGTGGCTGGAATCATCATTGGATGTGACGCAGCAGGGTCCCTGCACAGGGTAACAGAAGTGTTGTAAATAGGTATATATTAAATGTAATCAATAGAACGGGATTGAGTCACAATTGTTTGATCGTCTTTGCTGCAATGTACCGTGCCCTGACAGTCGTGTCTGGAAGCTACTGCTGTAACCGCTCAGTAGTTGCCTATGTACCGTGCGACATTCTAAGCGTCATTCAGACATTTGCCTTGATACGCTCAGTCGGAAGAAAATTGCTTTGACACTCTGCGTCTGTAAGATACATGCTGCCTCCTAAGTGCAATTGCCATGACACTCCTGGTCTGGAAGGCATATGCTGCGGCAGCTTCGTCCGGACGCATAATGCATTGACAGCTGTGTCTGGATACATTGTGCCTTGACAGCTGCATCTGGACACATTGTGCCTTGACAGCTGCGTTTGGATGTGTTGTGCCTTGACAACTGCATCTAGACGTGTGGTACCATGGCAGGTGTTGTCCGGATGCCATCTGCCTTGACACCCTGCATCCGGAACACATGTGCTGCGTACAGAAGGTTAATGCCCTGACACTCCTCGTCCAGAACGAGTATGCCCTAGCAGCTGTGTCCTGACACATGGTTCTGTGGTGCACTGTGTTCAGACACACGGTGCTCTGGCACTCTGCGTCCGGACAAACGGTGCGCTGGTGCACTGTGTCCGAATGTATATCACCGTGGTAGCTGCGTTCGGACATCCCAAAACGTGGTAAGCTGTGTCGGTGTTAGCAAGGTTGTGCCCTGTAGGTCTCGACCGTCTGGTGCATCCGGACGCTCTGGACGCAATTTTTCTTTTCGTGATGTTTCTGTCAGTGATGCCGGTGACCTCTATTCCAGCACGCTTTGACCTTTTCTGGGGACATCTTGATTCTTCTGCGTCCGATGATATACCACAGAAATTGCACCTCCTGGGTTTTCCATACGCATTTTTCCAGGGAAACTGCTAGCAGGTTTTCTTGCAGTCTTCACAGGACTTCCTTTACCCAATCGTGTTCTTCCTTGGTCTTCGTATAGACCAGGATATCCTCCATGTTGACGAGGAGGCTGATGTCGATCATTTCAGAAAAAACATCGTTCATCATGTCTTGAAAAGTTGCCAGTGTGTTTGTGAGCCCGAACGGCATGACTTGGAACTCGTATAGCCCATATCAAGTTTGGAAAGCTTTCTTCCATTCGTCTCCTTCCCAAAAGCAGATTAAGTTGTATTGAATCGTTATGAACATCCATATGTATATACACTTATGAAGAGTGTCAGGCATGACACAAGTTGCTTTTCGGTGGAAGTTCGAGTGAGGACAAAGTAGAAGGTTGTCAAAGTATATTGAAAAAACTAGAAATCCACAAACACATCAGGAAAAAAAAAATTGAGTCCAGAGCGTCCAGATGTACCAGACAGTCAAGACATACTGGACGCCACCTCAATATGCCAGAGGCAGCTTACCACAGTGTGGGGCATCCTAACGCAGCTACCACGGTGGTGTGTGTTCGGATGCAGTGCATCAGGGCACCATGAGTCTGGACGCAGTGTGCCAGAACAACATACGTCACGACACAGCTGCTATGGTATATACATTCCAGACGGGGAGTGTCAGGGCATTAACCTTCTGGATGCAATACGTGTGTTCCAGACACAGGACGTCAAGGCAGATGGCATCCGGACAACACTTGCCATGGTTCCATGTGTCGAGATGTAGCTGTCAAGGCACAATACGTCCAGATGCAGCTGTCAAGGCACAACGCATCTATACACCGCTGTCAAGGCACAATGCGTCCGGATGCAGCAGTCAACACATTGCGTATCCGGACGCAGCTGCCACAGTATATGCCTTCTGGACAAGGAGTGTCATGGCAATCACACATATGATGCAGCACGTGTCTTACAGACTCAGAGTGTCAACGCAATGTTCTTCCGACTGAGCGTGTCAAGGCAAATGTCTGGACGATGCTTACGATGGCACATGTCACTTAGGTATCTAGTGAGCGGTCAAGGTGGTAGCATCCAGACGTGACTGTTAGCACACGGTACATTGCAGTGAAGACTATCAAACAATTGTGACTCAATCCAGTTCTATTGATTACATTTAATGTACATCTACTTACCATACTTAGCTTACCCAGTACAAGCACCCAGCTGTGTCACATCCAACGATGATGCCGACTGCAAGGACACTGACAAATAAGATACTGCGAGAAGATCAACGAATTTGCTGAAATTGTTAGTGCAACTTTCAGAGGGACAGATGCAGGAAGAAGTTGAATAATACGATGTGGCAAGTACCATGTCAATGAGGATGGCATTGAGGATGATGCCAGCTACAAGGACAACCGTGAATAAGACACGGTAAGAAGATCGACGTGCTTTGTGAGATTGTTAGTGTATCTCTCTAAGTGACACTGGGAAGTTGTACAATACGACATGAGAAGTACGATTTCGATGAGGATGGCAGTGAGGATGATGCCAGCCGCAATGACAATCACGAATAAGACGCGACGAAAAGATCGATGTGTTGCGTGAGATTGTTCGTGCAGCTCTCTAAGTGACAGTAGGAAGTAGTACAATACAATGCGATGAGTACGATGTCGATGAGCCTGGCGGTGAGGATGATGCTGGCTGCAAGGACAATCACAAATAAGATGTGGTAAGGAGATCGACGTGCTTCGTCAGATTGTTAGCACAGCTATCCAAATGACAGATACTGGGAAGTTGTACAATACAACGCAACGAGTATAATGTCTATGAGAATGGCGGTGAGGATGACGCCGGTGGCATGGCTGGCATCAGAAGGATGCAATGAGTACAATGTCAGGATGGACGTGAGGACGATGCTGGCTGCAAGGACAATCGCGAATACGATGTGGTGAGAAGATCTATGTACTTCCTGAGATTGTTACCGCAGCTCTCCAAGTGACAGATGGTGGGGAGATATACATAACGATTTGACGCAACGAGTACAATCTCGATGAGGATGCTGGAGGCATGAATGGTATCGGAAGGATGTGATGAGTACAATGTCAGAATGCAGGTGAGGATGATGCCAGCTGCAAGGACAATCGTGAATACAACATAGTGAGAAGATCGACGTGCTTCGTCAGATTGTTAGCGCAGCTCTCCAAGTGACTGACATTGGGAAGTTGTACAATACGATGCGATGCGATGAGTAGAATGGCGATGAGGATGCTGGCGGTGTGGATAATGCTGGTGGCAATGACAATCGCTAATAAGACTCGGCGAAAAGATAGACATGCTTCATCAGATTGTGAGTGCAGCTCTCCTTGTGACAGATAGCGGGAAGTTGTACAAAATGATGCGACGTGACGAGTATGATGTTGATAAGGATGCTAGAGGCATAAATTGCATCGGTAGTACCCGATGAGTACGATGTCAGGATGGAGGCGAGGATGATACTGGCCACAATAACAATCGCAAATAAGATGCGGTGAGAAGGTCAACGTGCTTCATGAGATTGTTAGCGCAGCTCTCTAAGTGATAGTGGGAAGTTGTACTATACAACGCAATGAGTACGATGTCGATGAGGATGGCAGTGAGGATGATGCCAGCTGCAAGGGTAATCGCGAATAAGATGCGGTGAGAAAATCGACATGCTTTGTATGATTGTTAGCGCAGCTCTCTGAGAGACAGTGGGAAGTTGTACAATACAACACGACGAGTAGAATTTCGATGAGGATGGCGGTGAGGATGATGCTGGCGGCAAGGAGAATCGCAAATAGGACGCAGCAAAAAGATCGACATGCTTCATCAGATCGTTAGCACAGCTCTTCAACTGACACACAGTGGTAAGTTTAACAATACTATGCGGCGCGATGAGTATGATGTCAATGAAGATGGAGGTGAAGAGTTTGCCGCAGCGTGGATGATACCAAGTATGATCGGTGTGTGCGATGGGTATATGATGAAAGGCGAAGAAAAAAGGGGTAAAATTGCGGCCTGTGCCATCGTATTTTGCAAGCGGAGCTGCGGTAAGTGTTCCAAGCAGTGGTAAACGTGCCGAGCTGTGGTAAGCATGCCAAACTGTACGAAAGTGTAGGCACTAGCAAACGCCACCTTGGAGGTTGCATGCGAAATCGCTAGCTACATGCGAAACTGGTGAATTCTGGTCCCAAAGTCATTGATACCCAAGAACCCGCAGTTTATATTCTCCCAATTGTTCTCTGTCGTATCAATTCAGTCTTACCAAAAATGTAATACCTATTGACTCCTGTTTCTCAAGGTAGTAATGCCGATGAGTTAAATGATATACGTATTGAAGTGTTATATTGTATAAAATCTCCATAATTGGTCATAATAGCATCATACCACTGCAAAGTAGGAGCTAGTATATACAATATTTCAACCACGCTAAATTGGTGTGACAGGGAACAATAGGGAGAATATAAACTGCGGGTTCCAGGGTATCGACGACAATGGGAGTGGAATTCCCCAGTTTCGCGCATTGCGAGTAATTTCGCATACAACTTCCAAGGTGGTATTTGCTAGTGCCTGCGCTTTCCTATGCTTTGGCACACTTACCACAGCTAGGCATACTTACCACTACTTGGCACACTTACCGCAGCTCCGCTTGCAAAATACGATGGTACGTGCCATAATTCCATCTCTTTTTTCTTCACCTTTTATTATACGCCCATCGCATTCAACCATCTTACTTGCTATCATCCCTATTGCTACAAACTCTTCACCGACATCTTCATCAACATCGTACTCATCATGTTGTATCATATTATTCAACTTCAAACCATCTGTCACTTGGCAACCTGCGCTAACAATCTCATGAAGCACATTGATCTTCTTGCTGCGTCTTATTCGCAATTGTTCATCCAGTCGGCATCATCCTGAACATCTTGCTCATCGACATCGTACTCGTCACGTTGTATTGTACTACTTCCCACTATCACTTAGAGAGTTGTGCTAAGAATCTCACAACGCACATCGATCTTTTTGCTGTGTTTTATTCACGATTGTCCTCGTGGACGGCATAATCCTCACTGCCATGCGCATCGACATCGTACTCGTCACTTCGTATTGTACAACTTTGCACTGTCACATACACAGCTGCACTAACAATGTCACAAACCACGTCAATCTTCTTACTGAGTCTTATTCGCAATTGTCGTTCCAGCCGGCATCCTCCTCACCGCCATGCTCATGGAGATTGTACTCGTCGCGTTGTATAGTACAACTTCCCACTGTCACTTACAGAGCTGTGCTAACAATCTCAGCAAATTCGTTGATCTTCTCGCAGTATCTTATTTGTGATTGTCCTTGCGGCTGGCATCATCATTGGATGTGACACAGCTGGGTGCTTGCACTGAGTAAGCTATGTATGGTAAATAGATGTACATTAAATGTAATCAATAGAACTGGATTGAGTCAAAATTGTTTGATAGTCTTTGCTGCAATGTACCGTACCCTAACAGTTGTGTCTGGATGCTACCACCATAAGCGCTCAGTAGTTACCTATGTGTCGTGTGCCATCGTAAGTGTCGTCCAGACATTTGCCTTGACACGCTCAGTTGGAAGAAAATAGCCTTGACACTCTGCGTCTGGAAGAAATTTGCCTTGACACTCTGCATCTGTAAGACACGCGCTGCATCCGAATGTCAAATGCCCTGACACTGCTTGTCCGGAACGTAGTTGCTATGGCGTGCATCGTCCGGAAGGTAGATGCCGTGGCATGCATCGTCTGGAGGACATTTGCCTTGACACTCTGCATTCAGAAGGTAAAATGCCCTGACACTCCTCGTCCAGAAGGTAGACGCCGTGGCATGCGTCTTCCAGAAGGCAGATGCTGCGGCACTCATTGTCTGGACGACATTTGCAATAGCATTATTGGTCCAGAAGGCCAATACGCTACCTATCTCCATCTAGTACGTATATGCCCGGGCGGTTCTCGTCTGTAGTGGCATGTGCGCTGACAGATGTTGTCCAGAGCGAGACTATCTTGCCTGGTTGCGTCCCGAGCATCTAGATGTTTCGGACGCGTATGGATTGTCTGAATGCTGCGCCTACGTCCGGATGTAGAATTTTTTTCCTGATGCAGTAGTGGGAATCTGTCACCATGTACCTGGGATTCTACCCCGAAACGGTGGATCAGCACAAAATTGTCTGCGTGGGAATGCTCTTGACGGACGTGGCGCTAGCATGGCACTGATACGGTTATAGGGAATTAAATGACCAGGACATATGGGTGCACTATTCAGCAGCAATCCGGGCTGAATACCACAACGAGCAAGAAGCAGCCGATGCCCAACTCAAACTTGGGCAATTAAGATACCAAAGATCAATCCGGACCTATTTGACAGAATTCTGAGCCCTGAACAACTTTTCTTGGGCCACAGGAGAAAGCCTACACGAAAAAATCGACCTGGCCATGCCAGACAACATTCTAAGTATGCGGTTCAACCAAAACCCAGACGATTTCATCGAGGACAAACCATTCCTACATGCCACCTATCGGGGAGGCCTGCAAGTGGAAAAGTTCAAGGCGCTCAAACAAGCCAAGGAGGCCATAAGGACCAGAGTGTCAGGACCCCGAGACTGAGATGGGAAAAAGGATGGACAAAATAAAATGTCTGACACCACTCCATAGGACAAGGAAAAGGAGAAGCGGCAAGGACAGATGATGCACCCCAGGGATTCGAAATCCGAATGAATCGACGAATGGGGAAGTCCTGGAATCTGGGCCTCCAAGATGGCCGCAATGGAGGTAGTCCCCCAGAGGGAGTGACAAACCCACCAAGCGAACAAGGGCTGTTTCCGCTGTGGCCGAACAGGTCACCGGGTGGCCCGGTGCTATGTAGGAAGCACCAAAGCAGGAACAAACCTCCCCCCAGTACTATGGAAGGTCACTACCACCTCAACCGGAAAACTACAGCGGAACGAGGAAGAGGAACCCAAGGCTGCACAAAAACTACAAAAACTGGTGGCAGTCGAAACCATGGAAATTAAGCAATCTACCCTTTGGGCTGACGAAGAAGACTCGGATTTTTGAAAAGTCGGGGTACCAGACTGAGCCCTAGGACTTACTTGATATGTGAAATCTGCCAAAAAAGAAAAAACCCAGGGAAAGAAGAGAGGCCAGCAACGAGGAGGAAGCTAAACACCCCTCTCGGAGGTTTCCAGCCCATGGTAACTATGCGATTACAGGTAGGGAATTGTGGTCACACGATCCAAGTGTTATTGGATACTGGGTGGTCAATCCCTCTGATCAGCCAGGAGAGGATATGAAGAGCCCAGATCGAACTGCGGAAACACAAGCAGAAAGTATCCATTGAAAGCTATACCAGGCAAAACATCCAGGAAGCCTGCCAATATTATACAAAACCGATGCTTCTACAACATCGGAAGCACTACACCTGGAAAGCTTTCGAAGTCTCGCCAATGGAACCCAGGATAGACATATTCCTCCCTTTCTGATGAATCACCCAGCACCCACCACAGGGAGCCTGGGACTCTTCTGAGCTAAGGTTCAACAGTACCCAATGCTGGGAGCAATGTACACAATACGAAAAAGGTGACTTCTCACTGACTTGGGACGAAGCAGTAGCTACGGAACCAACAGCAAAACTGCTAGGACATGTATCCACCATAACCACGGAATTAACAGATCCGATAAGCAACATCCCAGAAGAATTCCAGGAACACCTCGCCATCATGAGCAAAAAAGCGGCCAACCCCTTGCCCAGTCACAAGGAATACGACGGCAAGATAGAACTCAAGCCTGGAGAAAAGGCACCCTGGGGTCCAATTTACCCCCTGTCAAAGAAAGAGCTGGAAACACTGAGAGAATGGCTAAAAGAAATGCTGAAGACAGGAAAAATCCAATGATCCATCTGTCAAGCAAGTTCGCCCATTCTATTTGTACCGAAACCAAATGGGTGAGGCCTCTGGCTGTGTGTGGATTACGGGGCTCTGAATCACATCACCATCCCCAACCACTGCCTGCTGCTACTGATGCAGGAATTACAAGACAGGATGCAAGGAGCAAGATGGTTTACGAAATTGGACTTAAAAACAGATTTAACCTCATTCAAATCCGTGAAGGCAACGTATGGAAAACCGCGTTCCAAACCCGATACGGCTTGTACGAGTTTCAGGTTCTGCCTTTCTGACTAACCAATACTCCATCTGCCTTCCAAGACATGATGAACTACATGTTTTCGGACATGCTTGATCTAGGTGTAATAGCCTACATGGACGATGTGCTAATATACGATAAGACAGAGGAGGGTCATGACAAAATGGTCCATGAAGTCCTCAGAAGGTTATAAGCCAACGGCTTAGCAGTCTTGTGGGAAAAATACGTTAGAAAAACGCATAAAGTCGAATTTCTCAGGTGCGTCATCGGCGAAGAGGAAATAGAGATGTCAAAAAACAAGGTGGAAGCGGTATTGAGCTGGAAAACCCCCTCATCCCTGATGGAAGTACAATCCTTTCTAGGGTTCGCCAACTTCTACAGGTGCTTCATACGGGACTTTTTCAGGGTAGTAAGGCTGCTTACGGAATTAACCAAAGGAGAGAAAAACGACTGGGCCTGGAATAAGGAAGCGGAAAAAGCATTTGAGGAACTGAAACACCGGATTACGACAGCACCAATCCTCACCCATTTCGACGCACACAAACTGGTCATTATTGAAACAGATGCATCAGACTTCACCATGGGAGCAATACTCTTGTAAAGGGACAACAAAGGAAAATTACACCCGGTTGCCTTTCATTCTCAAAAGTTCCAACCCGCAGAAATCAACTACGAAATCCATGACAAGGAACTCCTTACCATTGTGGACACCTTCAAACACTGGCGATGATCCTGCAAGGAAGCAACACACCAGGTACAGCTTTTCTCAGACCATCAGAATCAGGAGTATTTCACAACAACAAAAATACTCAACCAACAATAAGTGCGGTGGGCTCAGGAACTCGCTGGCATCAACTTCCGGATTTATTATCTACCAGGAAATAAAAATGGGAAGCCAGACGTGTTATCAAGGTGATCGGAGTACCACCTAAAAAGGGGGGGTGAAATCCAGCCAATCATAACGGTTTTGCAAAGAAATCACTTAGCAGAGCAACAAGGATATTCGTTCATCTGCTCGTCAGCCCGTCGCACGTCACTTGTGCCTCAGAAGTGGAACGAGAAATTCCGTGAAGAAATAAGAGAGGCGTCCAAGGGTGACCCAGCTTACAGACAAGCATGGGAGCAAATGGAAAAGGACGCGGTGTGGGAAAAAGCCGCATCGAAGAGCCGAAAGGCTACGGAGAAAATACTGTCAATTGAAGAGGACCTACTCTATAGGAAAAACAGACTATGGGTCATGGAAGGAATGGTGCAGAGGATACTCGAATGCGAGTACGATACAAGGGTGGCAGGGAACATGGGGCAAGACAAAACCATAGAGCTCCTCAGATGAAACTTTTGGTGGCCAAAAATGAACAAATGAATTGTCGATTTCGTCAGAAGCTGCTATGAATCCCAGAAGAACAAAACCTCATAACATCAACCCAATGGGCTGTCCTCCCCGCTGGAACTGCCATATGCCCCATGGCAATCAATAGCAATGGACTTCATCACGGAACTACTGCTGTCAGAAGTATACGACCAGCTGTGGGTAGTCATTGACCGATTCACCAAAATGGTACACTTCATCCTGTTAGAAAGAGAGAAAAAGACTGCGTCTGACCTAGCAGTCACGTTTGCATGGGAAGTATGGAAATACCACGGTCTCCTTACTGATATTTTGTCAGACCGAGAATGTTGGTTCACGTCGGAAGTCTGGAAAGAATTCCTTCAGCTTTCCGGAATACAGCTACAGATGTCGACTGCCTTCCACCCACAAACCGAAGGACAAACGGAACGACTGAACCAAACTGTCGCGGCCTACCTCCGAGTATTTGTCAGCTGAGAGCAGGACAATTGGGTCTCCTTGCTGCCAATGGCAGAGTTTGCATAGAACAATTCCACCACAACAGGAAACGGTATGTCTCCGTTGTAAGCTAACTATGGCCTCCACCCAGTGGCTATGGACCCCGTGTCAATGGAACCTCTGAACCCAGCCAGCAAAGTATATGCGTACTAGATACACACCATGCATAAAGAGTCCCGGAAAGGATTGGAAGAAGCACAAGAGTGAATGCACCGATACACCAATCCGGCCAGAAAGGAACCTCCGGCATACCAAATCGGCGACTTGGTTATGCTCAGTGGCCACAATATCAGAACACGCTGCCTATCGAGGAAGCTGGACCACAAGAATCAAGGACCCTTCCAAATTGAGAAGATCGTTTCCCCGCTCACCGTCCGCCTCACACTACCCCGAAAATGGAAAATTCACAATGTTTTCCACATCTCACTGCTCAAACCATACCGAACCAGCGAGCACCAAGCACCACTGGACCCCTCAAAAGTACTCCAGGAGGTGGACAACATCGAGCAGAGCAAGAAATACGATGTCGAAGAGGTTATGTCATTGGTCGAATGTGGCTGAGGCAATAATAAACGAATTCTCTATCTCATCAAATGGCTTAACTATCCGGAACGAAAAGACTGGATGAAAAAACCATTCGACAACTTTTCAGTAGGAGCTCTTGAGAAACTCCAGGAGTTTCACTGACGAAATCCAGAAGCACAGAGGGACTACCAGCTCACCGAGAGCTAAGATCAGTTCTCCAAGGAACTGATGGTAGGGGGCTGAAGAGGAGGAGGCCTTTAGCCCAACGCATCAAATCGATCAAAAGACCCGCTTCTTGGGCAATCACAAAAAGCCATCAACCGAACGTCTGACGGAAAGTACCAAACACCAGGATGAATTTGATGCGCTCCCATACGGTCATTCTCCTTACCCCGAAAAGAAACTGGTGGCAGTACAAGCATGACGGTGACACCGTCCGCAAAAGGCGCGGTCACTCCTTGACACATCTATTGGCTCGATCGGATGAATTGTGCTTAGATCACTATCTGGATACCGGTTTCTAGCCCCGATGGACACTACAACTCTCCCAATCCTCTGCATACCCTGACGACCCTGGAGCCCGAGAATGGGGAGCAGTTAAACAAATACACGACGCAATCAAATTCATCGAGACAGTAAGAGTACGCATCGGCCTACTCTAAGGGCCCAGTCATTCTGACAGATATAAGATCCTCCTGAGGGAAAACTATCAGGTGACTGGGAGGGATACAGGGGAGGAGGACTGCATTCAGCAACACAAACCCAAGAAAAGAAACGGGCTACTTAGAAAGAGTTAGGTTCTCAGCTTTAGGACGAAGCTAGAGAAGGGGGGAGTAGTGTTACACCTCAACAGGAAACACGTGAGAAAAGAAAAGAGATAGCACAGCAAAGTCACAACAGCAAAGGTACATAAATTGCTTAGAGAGCATATGACGAGTTAGTCAGCTCCAGAGAGTCTAGGTGGGAGATAGCCCCGGAGTTAGTCCTTACTGCTGTAATGGGCTTAAGGAGCTAATCTCTGGAGAGGGGCAGGAAACACAACTAAATACATGACACGAAGGAGTGAGGTCATTGAACCAATAACTCAGCTGTCTCTGATAGGCTGGTAAACTGCTCACCTGCATGGCTTGAGGGGTTTACGCAGTGCAGGTATCTGTTCGGCTTATCGTTAGACCGACGAGAACCAATGGAGATGTGTGGACTGTGGCCGTCGGGACCAGGGCCACGATGAGCTGTACCTCTCTGTAAGGAAAAAGTACAAGTTGGCCTGATTCTCTAGAAGAGTCACGTGATGCCCATCGCGGTGTATATATCGGAAAGTATTCTCCCAGGTTGAAAGAAGAGAGGACAGTACCGAATGTACACTCAATGAAAGAAATCCCGACTAACAAGATCTAAGATTATTCCGTTGTGAATTATCAAAAGTAGCCTGATTACCTTTGATTCTACCCGCACTCCGGTCATGAGACAACCCCAGTATCACATCGAGGCAGTACTTCAGTCCATACACCGTGTGTATTTATGTCTTAGCGACTCAAAATGCATTTTCAGAGCATTGGAAACCTTTATTGTTGGATTTAAGGTCAACAGATATGGAATTCATACAGAAGAGAAGAAAGTGACAGTGGTATGAGAATGGCCAACTCCTCATTCACCTTCAGCACTTCGCTCATTTCTGGAATTAGTGGGATACTATCGGAAATTTGTTTCAAATTTGCCCATCATACGAATCTCCTCTACGAGCTTGCAACCAAACCAAAGGATGAATTTTGCTGGACATCCAGACACCAACTCCAATTTGAGGATCTGAAATAGACTCTCATGTCAGCACCAGTGTTGGCAACACTTGATCCAGATGCCAACTTTATTCTCTAAACCAATGCATCAGATACTGCGATTGGTCGAATACTCACTGAAAAGCAGCAATTTGAAGGGAAGATAGTGGAACGGCCACTCAAATTCTTTTCATGGAAACTTCATTCGGTGGAAACCAGATACCCTGCCTACAACTGAAAATTACTGGCAATTAGTACGAATCTGGAGGATTGGGCATGTTATGTTCACGGTCAACACCATACGACAATTTACGCCGACCATGCTGCTCTTCAACACATCCTCGGTCAAAATAAGCTTTCAAGCCACCAATGACGCCATCTCGATAAACTCCTGCAACACGACTACAATATCAAATGTTACCCTGGTGCCTTCAATATGGTTGTTGATACAGTGAGCTGAATTGCATACATTCAATCATCAAGTCCGGAATCAACCCTGACTCTTTTCAATGTCGTCGAGCTCAGGATATTAGCTTCCAATGATTGGCTCAAAGATATCCGTAGGGGATACCTGGAGGATTTGATCTTTGGTCGAGTTCTGAAATACCTGAGTGCAGACGGTTCGACAATTCTCAAGACGAAGAAGGTGCGAAGAACAAGGGAACGAGCAAAGTCATATTTTCATAAGAATGGTCTTTTATATCACAAACCGTCAAAAGGAAAACATTGTATTGTGGACAATCTGCGAATGGATGTTATTCAGGAAGCCCACGATGCTATTTTTGGAGGTGGCCATACAGAAATCGAAAAGACCATTACAGGAGTTGGATCTCGCTTTCATTGGCCTAAGATGACAGATTCAATTGCCAATTGGGTATATGGATGCGATGTTTGTTACCAAATCAAACAGAAGAATGCAAAACCATACAGACTTCTTCAAGCGTTACCAACTCCATTGGAATGAACCAAACGGGTTAATATCAATTTCATCACCAAGCTGCCTGCATCGTAGTCTGGATATGACGCAGTTGCAACTGTGATTGATCCATTGGCGAAGAGAACCTGCTGGATTCCAGTTACCGAAGCCGATTTCACCATGGAGACATTTGCAACTGCCTTCATCCATAGATAGGTTCGGACACGAAGACTACTCATTTCTATTGTGTCAGATCAAGATGCCAGATTCACGTCCAGTTTCTGGCAATCTCTGTGTTCACAGCTTGGAGTTAAACTACAGATGTCAACAGGATATCATCCACAGTCAGACAGACAAGTCGAAAAAGCCAACGCCACACTGGAGACCTTCTTGAGGGTGTACATCGCACAACTCAAAAATCCTGCGAATTGGGATCAACTTCTCCCATTAGCCGAATTCACCAACAATGCGGCTACCAGCAATGACTTGCGGGATCTACCTCCCTCAGCTTGGAGGTAATGGTGGCGTCACATCGATCGTCAATAACAACAAGGACCTGGGTAATTGATTCCGGAGTATCTCACAATTACGGCAACAACCTTCAAGACTTCCGGAAGAACTCAGTTAAGGAAACGAATATGATCATCAAGTTGGGAGATGATCACCAAATACAAGCAAAGAAGAAAGGAAGTGTATGTCTGGGAGGAGTAGATATTGAGGTGTTCTTCGTTCCGGAATTTCGAATATCTCTCCTATCAGTAGGACAACTCAACCCACAAGGATACACAACGACATTCCGATCAGGGATATGCTCGATCGCCGATGCAAAAGGACAGAAGGTTCTCGGGGCCAATCTTGAAGATGGCCTATACACACTATCAACAGATGGATCGGCACATATTTCCGAAATCAGGATGCTGCAAACAGCTCCAAATTCACACACAGTCAACATGTGGCATCAACGCCTCGCACACCTTAATCATCAGGACTTGAGACGACTATTGGAATCCTCGGGCGAGCGTATTACGGATCCTATGGACATCGAGCCGATGACGGATCCCATGGACATCGAGCTGGTAACGGACCCAATGGATGTCGAGCCACCGATCGTGGACAAGCTGGACAAGCCTCGCTGGGAAACACCGCGATTGTGTCCGACCTGCATTCATACGAAACAACCACAACATGTCATACGCACCAAGTCATTTGGGACATCAACGCCGTTCGAGCTTGTACACTCAGATCTCTGTGGGTCTATGAAGCACAGTATCGGAGGCGGCCAGTATTGCATCATCTATATTGATGACTGTATGAGATATACTGAGGTGTACTTTCTGATCACAAAGACCGCAGAAGAAATATCGGCCAAATTTCAACATTATCAAGCCTGGGTAGAAACACAGGGATTCCACATCAAACGATTCTGTAGCGACAATGGATCCGAAGAATACAGCAATTCGGTATTCCTAGACCTATTGGGAGAAAAAGGAATCACGTTTGAACCCTCCCCCCCGTACACCCAACACAAGAACGGAACAGCCGAACAGATGATCCGGACACTGAATGCAAAGGTACGAAGCATGATGTTGGATGCAAACGTGCCAATAATATTTTGGCCAGAAGCTATCAGGATGGCATGCTACCTGCATCGAAGGTCACCTACATCGAGTCTGACAGATAACCGGTCACCATACGAAGCATTGTACGGCACTGTTCCAAAAATCGGACACTTAAAACAATTCGGATGCCGAGTATACAAACATATTCCACCTGGTCAGAGAATGGAGAAGAAATTCAGAAATCGTTCCAGTATGTGCATGATGCTGGGATATGTCCATAACACCACGAAAATCTGGAGAATTTGGGACTTCAAATCGGGAAGAACCGGGCGAGCGGTGGAATGCTCAAGTGTGGTGTTTGACGAAGAAGAAAACACACATACAGAAGAGCAGACGAAAGCCATCAAGTTTTCCAACACTACCAATGAAGTGCAGATTGAAGAAGCACAGACCGACAGAGTACCGCAGGACGAGATCCATGAAATAAATGATACACAGGGTCTAGAGAATACCAGTAAGTAATGAATATCCGATTTCTTTTCCTCATGGAGTGAAATCGCTCTATCAGCGGCTGGGCGATATGTGTTATACTTGCCGAATTCAGCAAATGCTGGGCAGATGACTGCTGAATTCAGCAAATGCTGGGCAGTGTGCCGAATTCAGTGAATATGCTGGGCAGATACCTGCTGAATTCAGCGAATGCTGGGCAGAAGAAGTTGAGAATATCTTGCAAAAGCGATAACTGGTGACTTGTATGCCGAATTCAGCGAATATGCGGGGCAGATACCTGCTGAATTCAGCAAAATGCTGGGCAGATGACTGCTGAATTCAGCGAATGCTGGGCAGTGTGCCGAATTCAGCGAATATGCTGGGCAGATATCTGCTAAATTCAGCAAATAAGCTGCGCAGTGGAATACTCGCGTAAAGCAAGAATGGATATGTGGATTCCATATGATTGAGATCACGACTAATTGAAATGACAGACAAGAATGAATACGTCTCTGCCAGGACACGCAGCAAGGCACGCCTTGCAACCAACAAGGCAATTATGACCAAGGCTCACGAAGAAGGGGGTGATTTGATGTCTTCAGAATGCCTTGCCTCCGCCTTTCTGCTACTCGGTATTGCCGAGACGTCAGGGGATGTAGCCAAAATCGAACCGATTGTCGAGTCCAGCAACGAGCGCGAACCATCAACCTACAAGGCAGCACTACGAAGTCCACAAGCAAGTGAATGGAAGGAAGCCATGCGCCAGGAATGGCAGGCATTGGTGGAGAACCACACATTTGATATCGTGTCGAAAGGTAATAATACCATGTATAAGCCAATAGCTAATACAGCAGTGGAAGAACCGATTGGATGCAAATGGATCTACAAAAGAAAGATCAATCCGGATGGATCCACCCGCTACAAAGCTCGACTAGTCATCAAGGGCTACAAACAAAAGGAAGGTATCGACTATGAAAAGACCTATGCACCGGTATCCAAAATGGCAACGTTCCGATTGATACTGGCACTGGCTGCTCAGTATGGCTGGGATGTCGATCATATGGATTTGGTGACGGCTTTCCTAAATCCAAAGATTGACTGAGACAACATCTACATGGAGATGCCAATTGGAATTGACTGGCTTACGTCGAGCGGAAGCGTGTCGAGCGGAATCACCTCGACCGGAAGTGAGTCGACCGGAAGCGCGTCAAGCGGAAGTGTCTTAATTCTCCAAAAAGCACTGTACGGACTGAAACAGGTGTCCTGACTTTGGTATGAGGATATCAATGGATACTTGCAATCTATCGGATTTCGACAGTCAGCTGAAGATCCAAACCTGTACTTCCAACCTGGGGTCCTTCTAGTTCTATACGTGGACGATCTGCTCATTGCGCACAACAGTACAGAAGGACAGGGACATCAGGTCAAGCAGTTGCTGCAGAAGAAGTACAAGATGTGTGACTTAGGAGCGGCAAAGAGGTTTCTGGGAATCGAGATTGAAAGAACTGAAGACGGCGGATTCAGTATCTGCCAACGAGACTACATCAACACAATCATACGACGATTTGGGTTGATCGATGCAAAACCGGCTAAGTCTCCACTTGATCCTCAGACCGATCTGGCTAACACCTGCTGTGAGGACAAATCGGCCAACCGCAAGGCATACCTGTCAATGGTCGGATCCCTCATGTATGCGGCACTTGGAAGTTGACCAGACATCGCCTTCAGTGTCACTGCTCTCAGCTGGTACAACGTGCAACCTCTCGAGATGCATACAACAGCCGCGAAGAGGATATTACGATACCTCATAACTACTTCACACTTCCAAATCCACTACCGACGACTTCCATCCAGCTCACAATCAGTGAACACACGTCCTCACAATCCGCTTCCCCACGACACGTCCATCAACATTATCAGGTATACCAACTCTGACTGGGCGGGAAACTCTACGACTCGAAAATCGGTTGGAGGATCTGTGTTCGGTCTTGGGCACACCAACGCCAGCAAAGAACTCATCATGGCCAGACTGATTCATTGGCAAGCCAAGTCTCAGAGCATTGTAGTACTGTCAACACTTGAAGCAGAATATATCACCTGTTCGCATGCAACTCGGGAGAGTCTCTGGCTCCAGAGAATGATGAAGGAGGCAGCGGAAGGAATGGCAGTAAAGATATCTGATGGACCAGTGCCGATTGGATGCGACAACCAAGGTGCAATCAAATTGATTGCCTCCGGAGTTGTGCGGCAAAAATTGAAGCATAATGATGTGAAATATCATCACGTTCACAACGAACAGATGAAAGGCTCAGTTAAGTTTCAATATGTCACATCTGCATCCAATCCTGCCGATCTGCTGACCAAACCTCTTGCGACTCCCCAACACCAGCAGCTGCTGCAACTCACTGGACTTGCTTATACGACACACGTATCGAACCCGAATACGACGAGTGAGACCAACCATGAAAAGGAAAAGGGGGTGTAATTCTCTGGCGAAGAAAAGGGGGTGTAATTCTCTGGCGAAGAAAAGGGGGTGTTAGTGACAAGAAGTTGGAAAGGAGATAAAAGTTCTTGCTATTGGGCGTGTTCTTGCATCCTGTCGGCAAGGGTGAGTCGGCACTCTTTTTCCTACTAGCAGGTGTTTTTCCCACGTGGTTTTCACTGCAGAGGTTTTAATGAGGTCGACGAGGTTTTAATGGGATTGTTTTGATTTGGTGGATTTCTGTTGATACGGAGTGCGAGAAGAGGGGGTGTGTTGGAATTGCTCCTTGCCGCTCCGGTGTGGCGCTCCGGCGTGGTGCTCCGGCGTGGCGCTACTGCGTGGCACTCCAGCGTAGCGCTCCGGCGGAAGCAACATAATGGCAATGGCAGGGGAACCCTGGTAACGGCGGCTTGGCATTCCTCTATAGCAACATCTTTTGCATACTTTCTTCTGTACACTTAAATACTTTGATATAGCAGAGAATTTGACCGGACGCGTCTGTCCAAGCTGTTTTCATCACACGTTAACGATCAAACCATCTCATTCTGTCTTCTTCTTTTCTCTCTCTCTCTTTCTACTTGTGAACTTACAAGGGACAGTGATCGGGCAATCTTTAACAGAGGTTGCTGGTGATGATTTTGATGTTGGCATGGAGTGCAGCGTGCTCTGGACTGAGTGGGGCTGCCATCTGGGGGTCAGTGCTGGTGGGCTCGTCCATGTCTCCACCAATCGCCTGTGTTGCAGTGACGTGTTCAGTGTGTTGGAAGTCCATAGTGTTGTCATCGTCTTCATCCCTTCCTTCGTCTTCAGAGTCGTCAGAGTCAGAGTCAGAGTCAGAATCAGAGTCACTGTCATTTTCCTCGCGTACTCGCTTTGCGGGGAAGGGTGACCGTGAGGCCACGACCGTAGGAGGTTCAAGGTTGTGTCGGGAGGGGTGCTGCTGGGAGCGGGCTCCGGGGGTGCTGTGCGCAGAGATTTCAGTGGTGGTCGGGGTGTTTGGGTGGAGGAAGGCATCGAGGGATCCTTGGCCGGGGTTATTGGTGGACATGAAGCCTTTTAGCGAGGGGGTGATAGTTTGGCGATACGAGCCAAAATCATGAAAAGCAGGCGGTGACAGGATAGAAAATTCCCAGGAGGGTTCTGGAGGGGTGCGGCCTCTAGTTAATTAACTGTTGACCGACTCCTGAGGTGACTTTCCGGGGTTGTTGAAAACTTAATTGGAAATGAAGATTTTTGGTGTCGTAAAAACAGTGAAGTTTTGGGGGGTGCTGTGACACTGGGGTTGTATCGTAACCGGAGTGTAAGAGAATCAAGGTAATCAGGCTACTTTCGATAATTCACAGCGAAATAATCTTAGATCTTGTGTGTGGGTTCGGTGGTAGTGTTTTGATGAGGATGTTGGTGCTGGTTCTCCTTCCGTCGGGGCTTTAAACCTCCATCTTATATCTGAGTGGCACTGGCGTCAGAGGTGGTGACTTGGATTTGGATTTCCCCCGAGGTGCATGGTCCTCGTGGGCGACTCATTGGTCCTGGCAGGGTGTAGATAAGGGGAGATGAGGTTTCATGCAAGTGGGCGGGGTGCTTTCCCTTACCGGACTCTTTTCCGTGCACCATCAGCAGGCGATGTGGCATCCCCTCCTTTCGGGGGAGGGGTCGTAGCCCAAGTCCGGCGGTCTGTACGCCATCAGCAGGCGACGTGGCATCCCCTCCTTTCGGGGAGGGGTCATAGCCCAAGCATCTCGTCATTTGCAATCTTCCCCTCATCCAAGTCTCCGGAGATATGTGTCTTAGGTCCATCTCGGCCGTAAGCTCATCTCCAGACCTTATCTCCCTTCTAGACTCTCCGAGTGCGCTCCGTCATCCTTTCGTACTCCTCTTCTAGCCTAGCTACGTACTCGAGACGTTTCAGGTGTAACACTACCTCCCCTCTCCCTTAGCCTCGTCCCGAGCGCTAACACTTTTCCTTTCTATCTAGGTAGCCCATCTCTTTCTGGATGCGTGGTTTCTCGTGGAGTAACCTTTCTACGTGGGTAGTTATCGTGACTTTAGTCCTCCTCCCCTACAGCCCTCCCAGTCATCGGATCAGGACATGACTCTGTAATCCGTCGGAATGACTGGGCCCTCTGAGTAGGCCGGTGCGCACTCATACTGTCGTTTGTCGTTGGGCCTTTGGTGGGGCCGTGCCATGTCCCAACCGGGATTCGATTCTTCAAGAGAGCGAGTAGGAATTTGGTGGGCCGAGGGCTGAAACCGGGATTCAGTTAGAGGCAAGAATTCTTGTTTCTGAGTGATGCAATACGTGTCAAGAAGTGCCCGCGCCTTCTCGGTCATCGTCCCGTAACTTCCTTCGGGTTCTCCCGAGCCCTCATTACCGCGTTGTGTGGTACCTGGCGCGGGGCCCCCTTTCAGGGAGGCCTTCAGGGTTGATCCTTGTTTTGGGCTTCAGTTCTGGGGTCATTTCGAACCGAGCTCTTTTTGTGTGGGGAGAGTCTATGGTGCCCTTCGTGCTGGTAACCAGGATCCGGGTAGCGGCCTCCTGAGGGCGTGCTGAGTAGTGCCCGCGCTGTCGGGAGTGGGGTGCACCTGCGGCCCTGGATTCGAACCGCTGGTTTCTTATTCCGAAAGTTGGTCAACCGGGTTTTTTGTGGTAGCCCAAGAAGCGGGTCTTTACATCAGTTTAAAATGCTTTAGTACTGAAGTCCTCTACCCCTTCAGCCCACTACCGCCAGGTCCTCGGTGGAACTGGTTTAGCCCTCGGTGAGCCGGTAGTCCCTCGGCGCGTCTGGATTTTGTCGATGAAATTCTCGGAGTTTCTCCAGGCTGCCTACTGAAAAGTTGTCGAATGGTTCTTCCATCCAATCCTTGCATTCCGGATAGTCGAGCCATTTGACAAGGTAGAGGATTCGTTTCTTATTTCCCCGGCCGCGCGCGACCAAGGACATGACTTCCTTGACATCGTATTCCTCCGATTGTTCGATGTCGTCTGCTTCTCGGAGTACCTTTGAAGGATCCGGCAGTGCTCGGTGTTCGCTGGTTTAATAAGGCTCGAGCAGCAAGACGTGGAAGACGTTGTGGATCTTCCATTTCCGGTGCAGCATGAGGCGGATGGCTAGCGGGGAAACGATTTTCTTGATCTGGAAGGGACCATGATTCTTGTGGTCCAGTTTCCTCGATGGGCAGCATTTTTTGATGTTACAGCCGTTGAGCATCACCAAGTCTCCTACTTGGTATGCCGGGGGTTCTTTTCGCGTCGGATCGGTGTACCGGCGCATTCGCTCTTGTACATCTTTCAGCCCTTTCCGGGACTCGTCGTGCACGGTGTGTATCCAGTGGGCGTAGACCTGGCTTGCCGGGTTGAGGGGTTCCGTTGACGCGGGGTTTATGGCTGTCGGGTGGAAGCCGTAGTTAGCGTAGAACGGAGACATACCATTTCCCGTGGTGGTCGAGTTGTTGTAGGTGAACTCGGCCATCGGCAGCAGGTGTACCCAGTCATTCTGTTCCCTGCTGACGAACGTTCTGAGGTAGGCCTCGATCGCCTGGTTGAGCCATTCCGTTTGGCCAACGGTCTGTGGATGGAACACTGTTGACATTCAAGGCCGAATTCCCGAGAGTCGTAGGAACTCTTTCCAGGTTTCTGAGGTAAACCTGGAGTCACGGTCTGACACAATATCAGTGGGGAGGCCGTGATATTTCCATACTTCTCGGGCAAAGATGACGGCTAAGTCTGCCACTGTCTTTCCTTCCTTTCTCAGAGGAAGGAAATGCGCCATCTTGGTGAATCGATCGATGATTACCCACAGTTGGTCGCAGTCGTCCAAAATTGGGAGTTCCGTGATGAAGTCCATTGCAATAGATTGCCATGGGGCGTAAGGCAGTTCTAGCGGGGAGGACAGTCCATAGGGTTGGTGCTGGGATGCCTTGTTTCGTTGGCATTCGGGGCAGCTTCTGACAAAGTCGATGATTCGTTCGTTCATCTTTGGCCACCAGAAGTTTCGTCGGATTAGGTCGATGGTTTTGTCCTGTCCCATGTGTCCTGCCACCTTCGTGTCGTGCTCTGATTCCAGGATCCTTTGCACCAGTCCTTTTGGAACCCAGAGCAGGTTCTTTCGGTATATCACCCTGTTTTCGTTTTATAGTTCCTTGACCTTTCGGTCTTTCGACGGCAGTTCATCCGCCGCCGCTTCCTGTTTCTTGGCCTGTTCGTAGGCTTCATCCTTCTTTCCTTCCTTTCTGATGTCTGCTAAGAATTATTCTGACCATTTCCTTATGGGGAGCGTTGTTAATCTGGCCGATGAGCAAATGAAGGAGTGTCCCAGTCGTTCTTCGAAGTGGTTTTCTCTTAAAACCGTCGTCATCCGCTGGTTTTCTATCCCCCCTTCTCAGGGCAGTACTCCAAACGCCTTGACAACGCGTCCGTCTTTCCGTTTTGGGTGCCTGGCCGGTAATAGATTCTGAAATCGATGCCATCCAGCTCCTGTTCCCACCTCGCTTGTTGCTGGTTTAGTACTTTAGTTGTCGTAAAGTATTCCAGATTTTGGTGGTCCGAGTATACCTGGACCTGGTTCGTTGCTCCTTCGCAGTAATGTCTCCACTGTTTGAAGGCGTCTACCACTGCTAAGAGTTCCTTTTCGTGGATTTCGTAATTAATTTCCGCGGGCTGGAACTTCCTTCAGTGGAACGCCACTGGATGCAGCCGATTTTCGTCATCCCTTTGTGACAGGATGGCTCCCAACATGAAGTCCGAGGCATCAGCTTCGATCACGACCGGTCGCTGGGCGTCGAAATGGGCGAGGATGGGTGCCATCATGAACCGTTACTTTAGTTCCTTAAAGGCTTTTTCTGCTTCGGGGTTCCATGACCATTTTTCCGTTTTCTTTCTTAGTTCTGTTAGGGGTCACGCTATCTTTGAGTAGTCTTTGATGAAGCGTCTGTAGAAGTTGGCAAATCCCAGGAAGGACTGGATTTCGCTCACCGACCTGGGCTTTTCCCAATTTAGCACCGCTTCCACTTTTTCTCGAGACATCGCTATCCCATTTCTTCTGATGACGTATCTCAGGAATTCCACTTCCTGGGTTTTCCAAACGCATTTCTCTGGGGTGACAGCTAATCTGTTGGTCTGGAGTCTTTCCAGGACTTCTTTGACCAAGCAGTCGTGTTCTTTCTCGGTTTTGACGTAGACCAGTATGTCGTCCATGTATGCTAAAACTCTGACATCCAGTAGATCCGAGAAAACATGATTCATCATGTCCTGGAAGGTGGATGGGGCATTGGTCAGGCCAAAAGGCATCACTTGGAACTCAAACAGCCCGTACTGGGTTCTGAATGCCGTTTTCCATTCGTCTCCTTCTCTGACCCGAATGAGATGGAATCCATTCTTTAAGTCCAGCTTGGTGAACCATTGCGCTCCCTGGACGCGGTCCTGCAGCTCCTGCATGAGCGGCAATGGGTATCGGTTCGGGATCGTTATCTTGTTGAGTGCCCAGTAATCGACACACAGGTACAACCAGCTTCCGTGGGGTTTCGGCACGAAGAGTATTGGCGAACCGGCAGGGGATGTGGATCGCCGGATTTTCCCTGTTCGTTCCATTTCTTTCAGCCATTCTTGGAGTGTTTGGAGTTCTACCTCCAAAAGCGGGTAGATGGGTCCCCAAGGCGCTGTCTCCCCTTCCTTGAGGTTGATTTTGCAGTCGTAGGGGTGGTGTTCCGGAAGGGCGTCTGCCGCTTCTTTCCCCATGATTCCAAGGTACTGGTGGAATCCCATTGGGACGGCTTTGAGCGGGTCCTCTTCTGCCGCCGCTGCTACGTACCTGATGATTCGGGCATCGGGATCGGTTGCGACAGACTCGTCCCAGGTTAGTGAGTATGGGCTTGCCTCGTACCTGGTGCATTTCTCCACGGACTCCATGCTGTTAATCCGGATTTCTTCATTTGTCCAGGCCGCCTGAGGGGGGTGTGCAGTTATCCAATCAAAAGGGAGGAAGGCGTCGATTTCTGGTTCCATTGGTGAGATTTCGAATTTCTCCCTGGAGTAATGTTTTCGGTGTTGGAGAAGCATTGGTTCCGTATAAAATTGCCCTGCTCCTTTGACACTTTCCCCGGTGTAATTTTCTATGCGGTGAGGTTGTCGACGTGCTTTCTTCTTAATCCCGAGCTTTTCCACTGTCTGTTTATTGAGGAGCGCAACGGAGCAACCTGTATCAAATAGTACCCGGATTTGGTGTTTTTTCCCACCCATGTGTAATTATCATGGTGATAATTGGGCGTGCGCCACTGGGGGCTATCCTTGGTTTTTTTGACAGGCATCAGGAAAAAAAAAAATTGCGTCCTTAGCATCCGGACGCACTAGACACTCTGCACGTTTCAGACGCAACCTGCTTAACTCGGACGCAGATCGCAACGGCACTGTGCGTCCGGACGCAGTATGCCATGGCATTTGCTTACCGGACGGAGCGTGGCAGGGCATTTTTGTTCTGGACGCACGGTGTCAGGGCATTTTCCTTCTGGATGCAGCCGTGTCAGGGTATTTTCCTTCTGGACGCAGCCGTGTCAGGGTATTTTCCTTCTGGACGCAGCCGTGTCAGGGCATTTTCCTTCTGGACACAGCTGTCTCAGGGCAAATGGCATCCGGACGACGTGTGTCATGGCACCGTGGTTACGCTGGCTGTCAAGGCACGGAACATCGCAGCAAATACTCGCGTCGCATTCACAAACACGCAGCGGGTTCCAGGCATAGTGACTCAGTCCAGTTATATTCTCTATATCTAATGTACATCTATATATGCTACTACCACACTTCACGTTTCCAGCACAAGCACCCAGCGTCACATCCATCACCGCTGTTTTTGACACGTGTAGCATTGCTGAGTGTTGGAAACAAAGGAAAGTTGGCAAATAAGACACGACGCGATGAGCCCGATGCGATGAGCGCGACGCGATGAACACGACGCGATGAACACGACGCGATGAGCATGACGCGATGAGCACGACGACTATGAGCACGACGCGATGAGCACGACGACTATGAGGAGGATAGCAATGAGGACGGCGGCAGCATGGACGATAGCGAGTAGGACACGGCGAGTATGAGAGCGAGTAAGACGTGATGAGTATGGGAGCAAGTAGGACGCGACGAGTATGAGAGCGAGTAGGACGCGGCGAGGACGATAGTGAGTACGACGCGGCGAGTATGATGGCGAGCTTTATGGCATGGTTAGCACAGCTCTCAGAGTGACAGAGACACTGGGAAGTTGTAGAATACACAGTGACGAGTCAATGTCAATGAGGGTGATGGCGGCGAGGACGATAGCTAGTAGGAGGCAGCGAGCACGATGGCGAGCTTTGTGGCATGGTTAGCACAGCTCTCCGAGTGACAGGAACAGCGGTGGGAGCTAGTATAATACGATGTGACGAGTATGATGTCATTCAGGAGGATGTCGATGTGTTTGATGGCAGTGAGGATGGCGGCAAGTAACGTAGCAAGAATGGCGCGACGAGTAAGATGTTGACGAGGAAAATGTCGATGAGGAAAATGTCGACGAATAAGATATCATTAATTTGATGGCGGCGAGTATGATGGCAATGCGAAGGACGACGACAAGTATCTAGGACGAGGTGAAAGGAGAAGAAAAAAGGGGTCTAGGAGCTATGAGGACGCCAAACCTTGCGCAAGCGCAAGTGTTGGTAATGGCTTGGCGCTTTGCATTGACATCATACATGCCGCGTCCTACTCACTATCTATCGTTCTCGCTGCCAGCAATCTCATTGACATCGTACTCCTCACCTCGTATTGTACCACTCCCCGCCACTGTTCCTGTCACTCGGAGAGCTGTGCTAACCATGCCACAAAGCTTGCCATCGTGGCCACCGTCTCCTACTAGCTATCGTCCTCGCCGCCGGCACCCTCATTGACATCGACTCGTCACTGTGTATTCTACAACTTCCTGGTGTCTCTGTCACTCTGAGAGCTGTGCTAACCATGCCATAAAGCTTGCCATCATACTCGCCGTGTCATACTCACCATCATACTCACCACGTCATACTCGCTATCAACCTCGCTGCGTCTTACTCGCTATCATCCTCACTGCGTTCTACTCGCTCTCATACTCGTCGCGTCCTACTCGCTCCCATACTCGTCACGTCTTACTCGCTCTCATACTCGCCGTGTCCTACTTGCTATCGTCCTCGCCGCGTCCTACTCGCTCTCATACTCATCGCATCCTACTCGCTTCCATACTCGTCACGTCTTACTCGCTCTCATACTCGCCGTGTCCTACTCGCTGTGGTCCTCGCCGCGTCCTACTCGCTCTCATACTCGCTGTGTCCTACTCGCTATCGTCCACGCCGCCGGTGTCCTCATTGCCATCCTCCTCATAGTCGTCGTGCTCATCGCATCGTGCTCATCGCGTCGTGTTCATCGCGTCGTGCTCATCGCATCGCGCTCATCGCGTCGTGTCGTATTTGCCAACTTTCCTTTGTTTCCGACACTCAGCAATGCTACGCGCGTCAAAAACAGCGGCGATGGATGTGACGCTGGGTGCTTGTGCTGGAAACGCGAAGTGTGGTA
>Ga0307508_10000872_pt1 | contig 35043 bp, 47 predicted proteins | sample 9_EM_MG_FD_203089 | JGI IMG/M metagenome (GOLD analysis project Ga0307508, IMG submission 203089) | Populus trichocarpa ectomycorrhiza microbial communities from riparian zone in the Pacific Northwest, United States - 9_EM | ecosystem: Host-associated > Plants > Roots > Unclassified | place...
AAAGGAAAGAGCAATGGAAAGCAAAAACCCCTCCCGCGCGCGGCCTACTCCGTTTCTGCGGGCGCCATGAAGTCGGGCGTGGGGAGGAAAAGTGGTGTCCCCCGCGGGGGGCGTGGCGGTGGCTGCTCATGATAATAGTAGTAGGGATCCGTGTGACGATGCAATATTACTCTCCGATCACAGAGTATAGTCATGGAGAAAGAGAATAGTATTCCCCCTCTTCAAAGTGCGCGCACCTGGGCACCCGACTTTTGAAGTGTGCAGGGAGAGAATCATTCAAAGCGGTCCCTTGCGCCGAGAAATATAAGACAGCAAGTGCACCCGCGTTATTTTTTTACTTCGTTCTTTGCATGTTCCCGTTTTAACAAGGTCCTCAGTCGAGCACCATATTCTGTCGAATTCTCGATTCAGCCACCATCACCATGAAGCACGAAACGATGAATCCCGGACCCACAGGACAAGACTCGTCGAGGTACCTAACCCCTGACGAAGATATGGACGAGCGTTCAGCCTATCTCCGGCGACTGGCTCGCCCCCCAGCCGCAGCACTTCGAACGCTTCCCGCGCCGGTTCACCCGCCCCCCACTTCAGTGGGCCGCTTTGTCGATCTAGCGAACCCCTTTGCGGATCCAGTTCACCCTTTCGCCGATCGAGCTCGCCTCGTTGCCCCTGCTTCCGCGGCCCCCCCATCCGCGGCGTCGACGTCTCGTGGAATCCGGCGCCTAACGATGCCGCAGCTAGTACAGCAACTACTCAAGAGAAAGAGCAAGAAGAAGGATGAGCTGCCGCTTCTGAAGGTTCCCTCACCGCCGAGGGTCTACGATCCGGCGACCGGTGTGATGCGCTATGCTGTGCCACGTGTGCCGCCGTGGGAGAACGCTCCCCTTTCCGCCTTCTCACCCGCGCGCCAGCAATCACCCAACCCCGCTGACGTAACGCAGAGGATCGCCAGCCGCAGCTCCTTGCCGCGCAGCGTGTCGCCAGTACGTCGTCTGCAGCTGAACCCGGCCGACCTGTGTCTCCCGCTGCGCCGCACCGAGACCCTTCTGCCGTGGTACGAGTCTGGGATCCCGACCGGGATCGTGCTGGCGTTCAACGGTCACTCGCGGCACTCGACGGCGGTCGAGCTGCGCCCGCTGGAGACGGCGGCGTGGAACATGCTCAAGCGCGGGGACAAGGTCGTGATCGACGAGCGAGTGCATGTAGTGCTCGGCGCACAGCGCGAGGGCGCGAATTTCGTCCGCATTGTCGCCGTTGATGTCGAGACCGCCGACGGCCTCGTCGAGGACACGGAGCTGGAGACGACGTTTCGGCTGGCACAGGTCGACTACGACTGTCTCAGCGTGGTCGACTTCGAAGTGCTCGAGCAGCGCGGAGTCCTGGCGCTGCATGTGCGCAGTCCAGGATCGTACGCCACCGAGCCCGCGCTCGTGTACCTCGAAGACCTCTTACTCATCTCCGGCATCATCGACGCACTCGCGCTCGCAAAAGAGATACATCTCGCTGCCCGTCGTGGGAAGGCAGAGCTGCTCCGCCTATGGGTCGCCAAGTGTCGTGGATCTCGGGGGCCTGTCATCGCCGTCGGCTGGGCGCGGCCGAGCCACTGTCTGCTCACGAAGATCGCCGATTACACCCTCGCGGACGGCGTCATCAGCCCGACGTATCAGTACTACTGTGCTGGAGCGGGAGATATGGCGATTGTCGGAGAGCACGACCTGAGGCCGGTCACGCTGAAGAATTTCAAGCTGAGAGACGGATGTCCGTACTGCGAGCGGCAGGGCACGGGTGGTCGGCGGTAGATGGCGAGACGGAGGCTGCGGCTTGATATGGGCAATTGGCTGGACACATTCTGGGGATGCGAAGGAATCTGTGGCTATTTTCTAGTTTTGAGTACCTATCTCATGTCGTTTATATCTCTGTACCCTTCTTTTGTAAACTGTAGCATTGCCCTCGGCGATTTCGTACTGTTATTTTCCCCCTTATCTTTGATTACTTGCAGTTCGCCTATGATACGGCGATCCGGACTCTTCCTGGATCCCGATCGTGCGTGTCTGCAGCCGTGGTGACAAAAAACCTACATCGTGCTCGCTGCGATCGATGCGATAAAATCTGGCGGGCAGGGGTCGAATCAACTATGTACAAACAGAAGGATGGTAAGGTAAAAATGGAGATTGTAAGCTTCCAACCAAAAAGCACTGGACGAGCAAGCCCTTGATGCCGAAAAACAGCCCCCGTTAAATCCGTTGTTTTATTCCATCAAAGTTCATACGTCTAGATTGACCCATACATATGTAAGTAAGTACTTTCCTGCCCCAATCAACAAATGCTACGGTCTCGCGGCTCCATGCCCTCCATCACGCCCCAAGGTAAATCCTGTGACCGAACGCACTCCCGCCGGTGCCTGGCAGTTTTGCAGGTGCAAAGGGTTGGACGCAAGGTCCAGTTGTACCGGGAGTGTCCCACTCCTGCTTCCGATTTAACCCTACTATTAAACGAATCTCTATATACTCGCTTATACGGTATAAATGAATTATAAGCTTTGCTGCTATTCACTTCGAATACGAGATGTTGGAGCAGCTTGGCATACGAATGGGGGTTAAAACCAAAGCAAGTGGTCTCATTATACTCAAAGACCATCGTTGAGAGCCGTAGTGAGAGAGATGGCAACTTGCGTGATAGAGTCACTCTGTCCACTCATGGTTTTGTACTTGCTCACGTTGCCGATACCTATCTTCCCGCCCAGACGCTCATCGAAGGCAAAATCTCCCGGCTTTACATCCGCTCTCACTGCCCAGCATGGAGCCTCTCGTTAAATGGGTTTTCACTCGAGTTTGGCATATTTTCCCTCGCCGTCCGTTCGACTCCAGGTTGCAAGGTCCGAACGCTGGAATAGAGGCACCGGGCAAGAGATATCGGAATCTCATCATATCCCGTACTGGATGCGAATCCATCCAGCCGCCCCCATGACTTGCGTACCCCTACTCACAGATCAGCCTTAGGTCTCCAGCCCTCTCCAGCCCGACCTATGTGTGTGAGCCCCGTTTTCACTTCGTCCACCACGCTGGTAAAGCAGCTGACCCGTGCGAGCAGTGTCAATCCAGATTCCCATCTTCACCCCTCCACACCATTTCGACCACAAGCAGCAACGTCCGTCGTGCGTTACGATACCCCACACGAGCACAAAGCGCGACCGATACAGCGCCGAAGATGACATCTGCCTCTCTCGACGTCCCTCCGTCGAGCTCCTTCCTGCTGTCGCCGACGCGCGAGTTCTACTGGCGCATCGGCGAGACGTATTCGCAAGCGGTGTCGCGGCACCTGAGCGAGCAGCGGCGGGCCGAGCACGAGCGGACGCTAGCGGCCTACATCCACGACATCAATGTGGTGAACAGTTTCTACGGCGTGCCGCAGATCGGGAAGCCGCCGGAGCCGCCGCCGGAGCCGGGCCGCAGGTGGGAGCTGGCGGAAGCGTACCAGGCCGCCGTCGCGAGCGGAGTCCAGCCGTCCGGAAGGATCGTCGAAGACGTGGCCGAGACGTTTGTCGAGCATTCCACTGTAGAGGATGCCCCGGTCGTCTCCGTTCCCCCCGCCGACGCAACGGCCGCCGCGGTGCAGACCTCGCAGGCCTCCGCTGCTCCCCCGGCTCCGAAGTTCGGCAGACTCATCGTCTTCGTCGACGCCTGTCGGCTCGTCATGGGCGGCGTGTCGAAGCGCACTACCGAGCCGAAGGTGCGGAAATACTTCGCCGACCGTGGGCTCATTGTGTGCGCTCCCCCTGACGTGGTCCCTCTACCTTCTCACGAATAGTGACTAACGATAATGGCTGGTGCCGCAGGACCAAAATCGCCATCCCGCTCGATCCAACCACCAATGAGACGCTCGATTGGGCGTTCATCGACTTCGAGAACGCCCAGGACGCGGCGAAAGGGATGGCCGTCGTACTGGCATAACAGCAAGCGGAGGTGCTGGAGGCGTCTGCGGTGTTGTCGATCGAATGGGGAGAGGACTGCGGATGATGCATTTGTTCGACGCGCCGGCAGAGCTGTTCGGAGTGCAATAAAATTTAGAGTTCCTACTCGTACAGGACAGGGTGCCACATGGGAGGAACCCGTCCGACTGCCTTGCAATCTCGGCACACTGTACATTCGCTGCTATCCGGTTCGTCGTGTCCGGCCGTGCTGTTGTTCCTCCAGCAGCTGGCCACTGCATGAGTGTATTCCGAATCGTAAGTCGCCTCTTTTAAAGTGATGGGCTCACTGATGACTGTAAAATTTGTCCTTATGGCCCGAGCTCGATACTCATTAGTGGCTCGTCGGACCGTCATCTCAGTACATCCATTTATTAAAAAAAATTCTTCATCTTAGCACGTGACCTATCTAGATCATGGTAGCGCACTCAGTCAGAACATCATAAAAAAAACTCCCCACCCCGATTCTATCTATCGGCAAACCTCTAAATGCCATCGTTTCATCACTTATATACTCAAATGCCATAGTTCTCACTCTTCCTCCAAATGCCTACTGGTGGGTCGAATTGATAAGCTAGTTGGGTGGGGTTAGTAACACCAGCAGGCAACAGTAGGCGGTCATGTTATCAAGCGTAACAAAAATTTCATTCCCAAGCAGATGACATGATAGCCGCTCATAGTCCTCCCCCAGCAAAGCGTGGATTCTCTTTACAGGTAGTACAGTTGTGCCCTATCACTACACAGGCTGCATCGCTGCCGGATCGTCAACCTGGCACGTGACTAAGACTGCTTCGAGGCTCAAGACTATCCACCGATCGCTAGCTATGACCCGTTGTCCCACCTAGGTGTAACAGTACTAAATATTCACCCCGCCAGATGCTTGCTTGTCACATTTCTGTGTGAAAACATTTAACCCGGCACCAACAGCCCAATCTGCAACCGCCTGCTTGAATTGCTGCAGTGTCTCAAAGCGAGTATCTTTTCCGATGGTTGAGTAGCGGATGGGCTGGGGGTGGCTTAGATCCACTGGAGAATTGGCAGCTGCATCAGATCCGGCCTCCATCGTGGCAATTGCGAGTGTGGGTGGGGGTGGTTATAGCAGGTGTTGTATAGGTGGCGGTTGCAAACACTCGGTTGGATATTTGTTGTGGCAGGCAGGTTTCGCCCGCTGGTATTGCTAACCGCACCCAACTAGCTCATCCATTCGACCCACCGATGGCTTTTTGGAGGAAGAGTGGGAACGATGGCATTTTAGAGGTTTGCCGTCTATTTATTCATTTCTAAATCACAGCGATAAAAAATAAAACATCCAGTATCGCGTGGCACAGTGAGCGTTAAGTCGGCAGAGTGATAGTCAATGAGGATGTGTGTGGGTTGTTCGCTTGCACGTGTTGTCGCGTCGTCCGCAACGCCACTTCCCGTCTGTTCGACGTTCTCGCCGAGTACGGAGAGAGAGAGAGAGAGAGTGTGTGTGTGTGTGTGTGTGTGAGTGAGTGAGTATCGGCTTCCTCTCTTCTCTCCACACTCCCCTCCCCAATTTTGCTATCCCTCCAAGAAATGCCAGAACAAACTTCCACAGCCATGCACCCGCCGCCGCCTGTCGGTCTCAGCCGCCGCCACTCGTACCCTGCTACCATGGGGGCCTTTCCGCCGAAGCCGCAGGGACATATGCACGCGCTCCCCGCTCCCGCGGCGCCTTCGCTGTCCCCCCGCTGACATCATCGTTAGCTACATCCCCACCAAGGACGGGTGGGTGAGCGCCGCCGGAATGTCGCCCACGCGTGGAGTGCCCGCTGACTGTACCGCTGCCTCCTCCGCTCTCCTCCTCCTCCCGCAACAACTCTCGATTGCTGACCGAACCCTCCTTGAAGTCCCCCGCTCCCGCGAGCAGATCGTAGCGGCCGTGACTTCGCCGTCGCCAGCGTCGAGCGTCGGAATATCAAACCGCAGGAGCCAGGGTCATATCCGCAAGAAGGTGTCAGACTACTCACTGAGTGACGATGCCAGCGTCTCCTCCGGCGCCACTGGGGACACGCTCATGGGTGGCCCCTGTACGCGGGGGGGTGAGTACTCCAACTCTGCGAGCACGAAGGACGGAGGGACACTGACAGATGGGAGACTACGCGGGCGAGGATAAGCACGACGGCCACGAAGGTGCGGACTCGGAGGAAGACGGCGAGGTCGATCCCAGGAAGAAGTACATCCGCTGCGCGATCATGTGACGGAGGCGGGAGCGACTGCACATAACGGCGGAGAGCGGGATGAGGCTGGATTTGGCGACGGTTCTGTTCATTTGCAGGGACTGGACGGTGGGGTTACGTAAGTATGTACTACATACTTGATCTCTGCGCCGGTCGATACGACAGCTTGAACCAGAATCCGACGCCATCTGCACATTACTCGTCCATCGGTTCCGTCCGTTTTGCTGTTTTCTTATTTTCCGTGGGCGATGCGAGGGAACATTTCGTCTTCGTCATTCACCGTCCGTCGGCAGTGAGACCACGGTCTGGTCCAACTGCAGTCTTCTCCGATCCTGCTCCAATCTTCCATCTGCTACTCTGCGTTGTTCGCGCCCCATAACTAGCACATGCTCTGCTAAGCCTACCAGACGTCAGGAGACACCATGCAGGGATCTCAACAGTCCGGCCGGGCCAGTCCTAGCCTCAGCCTGGACTGGTCTGCGAGAAGCGGTCCACGATGATCCACGGCCCGCGGGCCCACCGGCTATTTTGGAGCCAGCCTGGCCCGGACCGGGACGGCCGGCGGGCCGGGGAAAACGAGGGAGATCTCATAATATACTTACCATATCTTGGGCGGGGAGTGGGCTTTCGGGTGTTGGAGTACAACTAGGCGATTACTGGGAGCTGTCAGCCAACACCGCAACGACAGAAAATTGTACACGCCCGTACAAGCACTGGAAAGATAAGGCGAACAAGATTATCTAATAATTCTGCTAATCGGAGAAGAGATAGTGGAGCTGTAAGTGAAATCTGGTCGGCATTTCTTGGGTTGCGGGTGAGTCTCCAGGTTTCGGGGCCTACCCTGTTACTGGGAGCTCCCGGCCACCACAACAGACAGAAAATCTTATACGACCGGAAGAGTACCAAAAAGATAAGGCCCAAGCTCCCCTTTGTCCTCCACCCATTCTGTATATAGACAGAACGAACTGCCTATGACCATGTATCCGTAATCGAATCAACCATCTTCATCTCTACGGATCCCTATATTCCAACACAGATCTCATTCCGACGTCCACCTCGGCGCTCTGCCGGACTGTTGAAACCCCTGGCGACACAGCCGACCGCAAAGATCGTCCTGCTCTTCTGCTCTCCGGCTGGAAATGCGGCCACTGTCCTCGCTCGCGCCCACCCGCCAGCTGTGATCCAATATCAATAGCAACTCAGTCCCAGTCATGAACCACTCTCGCCGGTTTTAGTGTCTGCTGCCTTCCGTCTATACGTTAGTCATACGCATGCCTTATCTCCCACAGGTCTCGAAACAAGCGATTCTCGATGTTCGCATTGCAGCTAAAATATCCGTTTTCATTGACACTACCAGTTTCCCTTCACAGATGTGATCGCGTCACTCTCTATCGAAACTCGCTCACCAGGTTCCCTCACTCCTGCCTCCACCCGCCTACTCCGTCCGAGTCTCCGGTTCCTCCTCCACCTGAGCTGTCGCGGGTGCCGGCCTAACAGGTATGATAGTCCACTCGGACTCGATCGGAGATTGTCGCGCCACCAGTTCCCAAGTCTCTGTTTCCTGGACGGGGCTGGCGTCGCCCATGGCTGCTCGACGCAACATGAACTCCCAACCGTCGGGATCGCGGTACGTACTGACAACTGCGCGACAGAGCGGACATCTCGGCAAGTCGTGCGAGACCTGATTGAGCCATGTATCGATACACGACACGTGGAAAGAAGCGTGTCGGCATGGGTAAAGACGAGCGAGCGGGCTATCGCTCAAATTCTGCAAGCAGATTGAACAGGTGGCAGCGGCGGCCTCACTGTGCGGAACAGCTGAGGTCTTTGCAGAACGGACAGTCGAGGTCTCGGCGGTCGCGGGCGGCGAGGTGGGGCGCGAGGGACTTTCACTGCTGCCTGGAGTGGTCATGGTGCTGTTGTGTAGGTAGCCGGTGGTGAGCCAGAGGCAGAGACACGGGCGTGGGCTACCTTTTGAGGAAGTCCGAGGCACGTCGACTTGGCCCGGCGAGAAGTGGCAGCCGTCACTCGTCCGGCATAGGGGCTCGAATTGAAGGCGTTAGTGTAAAAGGAGGGGAGATAGTTTCGTCGCTGAGATCTCAGGCACCGCGGCGGAGGCGATGACATTAAGTTCCTCCGGTGCGAGGCGGACCGGCCATCAAGCAGCCTCCCCCTACCCCGACTTCGGGCCGACAACATGAACACCGGGCAGCTATAGTGAAACACCAGCTATCACGGCTTCAGGAGTCAAGTTGTCCCTTCTTGTGCACGGATTCTACGAAGCATTCTACAATCGATCTGTTGTTTTGAGCCCGCATTCTATGACCCGTATGCCCAGCTCAAGAGCGGAATCACCGCGACGGTGACTATTGAATTCAGGGTTCCAGTCTGTTCAGCGTGGGAAGGTAACGACCACTTCACCTATCTGTTTTGCGCGTCGTTGAGCTGATACTGAGAATGCGGCAACCCTCGGCGCTTAACAGCCTATCAAAGACGGGGGAGCCGCCGAAGCCACATGATTTCGGTTCTTTTTTTTGATTTGTTTAATCATAACTCGCATGCGACCTATCTAGATCATGGCGAGATTATGTGCGGTCCGTTTCCTGTCCGCTGTCCGCGCGGAGGCGGCATGTTGCAAGCTCCCCTTTGCCCTCCGCCCAGGCCTATCCCCAAGAAAGTATGGCGGGAAGCTACAAAGGAGAGAGACAAAGGAAACCGCCGCCCTCCCCCCTACTCCTCTCCTGCGGACGCCATGAAGTCAGGCGTGGGCAAGAACAGTGGTAGTTCCCCCCCCCTTGGCACCCAGCTGCTCAGCCTCCACCCCCGCAGCTCCGCCTCTGACACCTCGCTCACTGTGTCTTCCTCCGTGGCCGGCACCCGCCTCCCCACATCTGTAGAAGTGAGCAAGTCCAGCACCGTCGACGTCCGACTGCATCTCTCGTCCGCCAGGAGGTCCCGGATCTTCCACCGGTCCTTCCACCTGCTGTAATGCGGTGGTGCCGCCATCCTATCACTCCTCTTGGCCGAGATCGCGGCATGGTCGTGGTGGCCCGGTAGTGGTAGGGTGCGGAGTCATCGGCGGATTAGGATTTAGGAATTTTCATTCCCTTAGTGCTACATAGCACGTGACATATTGCATAAAAATACGAGCGCCGTCATCCCCCGTCACGGGCGCGACGGACTGTCTCGGTACGGTCCGTCCGGACTACCAGAATCCCGTCCGCGCCGGACTACTTATGCAGAACACTGCTCTGAGGCCATCCGTCGTATGGCGGATTGGGCACCTGTGAAAATAGTGACCCTTCCGGGGCTATCTATCTGCATAAAGCCGTTTCCAGCGCCCTCGCGAGAGCGGGCGCACTCAGCGTAGGCCTCCTGGTTGTAGCCCATGTGGGCTTTGGTGCTCGCCCAGGATTGGCCGTTCCGCCATACTGCCGCAGATTTCAGCAGCTCCGTTGCCCAGCCGCGACCCATCCGTGAACATGGTCAGTCCGGGCCGGGTCTTCTCTGCCTCCGCCTTGGCTTCGGCTTCATCTTCCTGCAGCAGTTCCGTATCAAGTGTCTCTGGTTGCTTTAACACTTTTCTCTCCATTCTGCCCGAGTATGTGAGGGCATTCGTAAGGCTAAGAAACCATAGCTCAAGCTCAAGCTGTCTGTCTCTAGCTGGGCTGCCACTGTCTGAGTCCTGACTCTATCGATAAGGCCCGCGGTTGGTTGTCTGGAGGCAGCCTGTAGTCGCGCATGCCTCTTGGTTGACTAGGAGCTGTAGCCTGTGTATCTGACCGATGGTGCCCCGGGTTAGGTCGCCTTTCCCCCAAAGCCGATCCGAACATGGCGACTGACTGGGTGCAAACCGGCATGACCTTTCTGCAGTTGGTTGGCGAGAGACCCATCTGTCCTGCGAGCCATCGGGGCCGCGCCATCGCGTCTTCCGGCACCCAAGCTGGGGGGGGGGGATAGGTGTCGCGGCGGAAGAGACTGATGCAGGACAAAGCCGCACGGGTGCCGCATGCCGGATCCCCCACTCTCTGGTAGGGTGAAACAACGGAAATTTGGAGACCGTCATGTTGGTAAGTCACTTAACCTGTTGATGGACCGAGAGGAATCCGGCTCGTATGGCTAACGCTCAGGGGCATCGAGTTGAGAGGTTAGATGATCAGTGAGACGTTGCGGTGTGATGGAGAATGGGCGTGAAACCACTGGCATCGGTAGGAAGACTGGAACTGACGGCAGCGCAGTCTCCCGGCCCAACGAAGCTCGAGAGGGTGAAGGGGGAGGACGAGAGCATGCTGAGCGGGTTCATGTTGGCAGGAGTACTCGCAGCCGATACTTCTGCGATCACTTCATATCTAGATACCACACTGCTGTCTCACCGCTGTCGGCAGTTTGGTACGCTGGGCGCGAAAGCTAACCCACGTGGTTGCCGGGCAGGGGCTCTGCTGAACACTTGATGCGAATTGGAAGGAGGAAGCCGCGCGCAGAAAGATTTTCCGGCTGGCGGGACACTCGGTTCGAGATTGATTATTGCGTCAGATGGCCGCCATCCATCACATCTGCCTTGCAACGGCGACGATCCGGGGGTCACACCAGCTATTCCGCACTCGGACGGCGAGATAGATACCGACACATGCAGCGGATATCTACGAACAGCCCAATGCAGTCGACGACATCGAGACGTGCAGCGCGTGCATGCATAGATACCCACCTTATCGCCCCAATAATGGACGCCACAGGAGTTGCGCCCGTCGCGAATGCCAACTAGCCAACCGGGCGACCGCGCGAGCATGTGAGAATGCCGCATTCGAAGACCCGAGGCGCTGCACGGCGAAGCACGGTAATCAGCGACTCACCAGCGCAGCAGCCGGTGGGTAGGTGCACCCATTGAGCAGTTCAGGGACAGCCGTGCGGGGAAGCGCAAGCACACCCGACCGGCTGACCGACAGCAGCAGCGAGCGGAAAATGTGCGAATGGATGCCCCGAAGCGACCGTGCGGATTTTCGCAGCGAACTGGACGGCAGCGAATGAGTTCGTCCTTTCACTTTTTTGGACGGATTCGGCGGGCTCGTGTGGGCCAACGAAACGGCGAAGGACACTGCAAACTGAGCCGCATCTCGACGCAAGGACAGCGCTGCCGACTGGGGGGGCCGGCTTCGGATATGCGGAGTTCTCGACGCCAGTAGGTCCGCCGACGAATCGCTCGCAGCAGCTCCGCACGGAGGCTGACGTCGCTCGGGACAAAACAATCTCATTAAATTCTTATAAAGAAGACGGTCTGCCCTGGAGGCCGCCTAGCGCCACCTGCCACCTGTCGCGCAACGTTTGCCCCGTCCGCGGAAACGTGTCCCGGCACAGGCTGTTGCTCCCAGTCAAGTGGTCCGAGGTCCTGCCGGGGACGAGACGAGTCCATCACATGGGGCGAGTCGCAAGTCGGCGTGCATTGGGCCATCCACGTTGATAGCGGCTGCGAGTGCTGTTCGCGGATTGGCGGGCGATGGCGAGTCGGCTAATGCAGGCGAACGAGCGAGACCTCCAGTCGTTGGTGCTGCTGGGGGGAGAAAAGGTGCTATATCTAGATATACCATGAACAACAGGGGGTAAGGTTTAAAAGATATAGATAGAGTACTCTGCATACATGCCATGAATACCATCGACAGGGTGCAAGCTTCACCGCACAGTTCACCATCACCGCTTTTGTTGTGAAAATGTCTAAGGGGAGAGCGGGCACAGTATCAGTAGGAAGCTGGCGCAGAATGAAAATAGGGAGAGCGGGGATAGTCTTAAGGGAGAGAGAGCGGAAACAGAATTGATAAGGGGGCGCAGAACCAGTACGAAGAGCGGGTATGGATTTACAGGTGGAACATAGATAGATGATGTAGCAGTATCGCGGGCTGCGATGATGTGTGTTACGGCGTCGCGAGGAGGATGTGATGTTGCATGCGACTCTGGGAAAATGGGTGACGGCTTAGAGGAAGGGGGGCTACACCGCAGGAGGATGAGATGGAAGCACAAAGAAGGTGCACTTCTAAGCGAACACATACAAAAACAAAAGTGAAGAGTCACTCGCTTCGAGTAACTTGTCAATTGTATTGAGTGATTTGGCAATAGGTCCCAGGGACTGGCAAGTCAATCGGTTAAATTGACTATGTACTCTAGTTGAGAACTTTGAATGACGGACCAATCACCTTACTCCACAGTAGTTATCGCCTTGAAGGGTGAATTCTACATTTGTCCCTCGGAGAACCGAAGGATGTGTAATTGAGCAAGCATCACGTGCACCAGCCATACACCCAAAGCAAAGGAAATACGATTAGGTAGATTTGTAAGCACTTGTCATTAGACATCTTTTGACATCTACCGTTTGCGATTCGCTTTCCCCTCTATTACAATACAACGGGGAATGTGGGAACCATTAATACCAGCAGTTCAGTCCCGCCATTTTCGCGTGGATTTCACTATGGTTCCAGGGTAGCATTCCGTGGCAACGGTGTATTTACTCTTGCTTTCTTGTCGGCGACATTAGAAATACGCTCTTCTTTCCCTTGCCGACGACACTGCATTTCCTTACTCCTCTGCTAACTAAATATCTGATTACTATCTGTAATCCAGCGGTGATGCAGAAGTATGTGTGCCCCGTCGATGGTATTCATGGTATAAACTTATTAGCTGAACCCTAGCCCCTGTCCTTCCTAGTACATCGTACATGGAACCTTTTCTCTCGCCAGGATGGCGGGAACGTCCGTTGCGGGGTGGGGGCCGCTGGGGCGGATTGGCTCGTGGCAGTCGGACTGACACTTGTTTCGTTTTCCGGCGCCATGAGAACCGCGAGCAGATGCTCCCCCGAGTGCCGGCACGGAGAGTGTGACTCTGCCCGCACAGCGTCCGCCCGCAGTCGCGGTGTGCTTCGAGCAGAGGCCAATTGACGCACAGTGTGGGGACGGTCTGCCGTCAGAACACACTCCATCCTCCCGTCCGTCCAGGCGCAGTCGCCGAAGCTGCTGTTCCCGGCGACGGAAAAAAAATTCTCTCCTGTTCCTGCAGCCCGCCCGCCAGCACCCTTTACTTGCGCCGACAGGCTTCACTCGCCCATTGCGCTGGCTAGCGTGTCTTGGCGTCCGCCCTCCCATTGAGCAACGAGCGGCGTGCTCGCTCGTTCCCGCAGCCAACCACCGTCCAGCCTGCTGACTACGACCAATTGCCCGACGCCAACACCTCGTGCCGCGAACCTTCTCTCCCCTCCCTCCCACCTCTCCTGCTGCCCAATCCCTCCTTCTCGCCCGCCCGCTCATCTCGAATCAACGACAAACGCACGTCCGACACCGCAGTCGACCAATCGCTGGACGACGTCTCGCCCTCACCCCCGCCTCGCCGCCCATTGACGCTGCCCAGACACCGCTCCGCCCCGCTCAGCTCGGCCTAGAGCTTGGGGGCTGGCTGCTGCCCCGTGCGAAATCCGGTTTATCTAGCTCACCTATCCCCGCCGATCCTCTCTCGTCCGCAGTCTTGTACTCACTCCCTTCATCGACACTGACGTCTATTCACCTTCACTTCCAGTCGAGGGACCGACCGAGCGCACGCGGGCAACGAGCAAAGAACAAAGAACAAAGAAAAGAAGCAATCCGACAGCGAACCTCACTTCCGACTCGCCGTCCGACCGGGACAGGCGGAGACAGACGGAGACAGGCGGAGACTGAGACGGAGACAGCGTCCACGCTCGTCCGTTCCACGCCGGCATTTCCCGTGCCACTCCTCGCAAACAACAAACTCCCCCGAGCTGGACGCCATGTTCGCGGTGCCGAGCATCAACCTCCGCCTGTCGTTCTCGCTGCCGTCGCTGCCGAAGCTGCAGATCCGCCGCCGGCTGCAGCGCGCGCTGATCCGCGTGATCCTGGCGGCGCTGTTCATCGCGCGCGCCGAGATCCGTGCCATCAACGTGCAAGGGATGCTGCTGAGCTGGTTCCGGTTCTGCCCCGAATTCCGCGACCAGGCCAACGCCCGCAAGACCGACTGGAACGCGCCGCACCAGGAAGAGGGCTGCGGCGGCAGGCCGTTCACGGGCACCCGGGCATTCTGAGCCCACCGACACCGACATCCGATACCATCCGATACCGATACCCGATACCCGATACCCGATACCGACAACTCGTACTACACCGGATAATGTTTGTTCCGGCCGCCGGCACGACCGACACCGATATCTACACCGACAGCAGTCTGGCGCGCAACCGATAACTTACCTCCCCACGCCAGGACGCACAACGATATCTCCTTACGTGTTTCGTCTCTTCCCACATTCGTTTTCTCTTTTCATTTCGTCACGATACCGCATTGACATGCATATGCATCCTAAGTAAAATAAAGAACGCTTGGCGGAGTGGGCGTCAATTGCCACGATCAACCGAACGGGGTGTTCTTCCGGGGGTTTCGTTTGTTTTCTCTTCGGTTTTTTTGGTTGCGAAAAAAAAGACATACCCAAAAAGGTAGAATTAACCTACAACGTTGTATTATAGAATTTGGATGGGCGGTGTTTTTTTTTTCTTTCGTTTTCGTTGTGGTCTTTTTCTGAGTTTTTCCTGAATTTCTTTCTCCTTGTTTCCAAAAAAACGGAGTTCTTGGGGGGCAACTAACGGGCATGTATCGGGTGCATGTAACGACAATGAGACATGTCTAAGCGAATTGAAACATAAGACTGCTACATATCTACTTTACTGGTTTGACGTGTCGAGTCGGCCGACGTGAATCCGTGGCAGTGCTGCAAGGTGTGGGGCGGGGAAGTTCTATCATAGCGGGGAGTCACCGATGGGGGTGGAGCGGGGTTCGCGATAACGGTCACGTGACGCAGAGCTCCGCTCGTCAGTGAGAGGAGAGGGGGGATGGAAATCACGGGTGGTGCGCCGAACGCCGACCACACGCACTGCGGTGTATGTCGGGTGTATCTACCGGCGAAATTCGGATTTTGCGGTGCAGAACACCGAGCACCTCGACGCAGCGATGTGGAACTCACGGAGCAGACAGGTCGGCAATGCGGAGCAGCGCACCCTCGCATGACGGCGCGTATCTCTGAAGCAGTATCACCGCCGATGCGCTTAATTCCGTCCGTCCGACCGGCCCCGCCAACCATCTCTAGCTAGCTACATGCACACACCCTACGCAGCCGCGACGATGGGCACAACGCTGACGGTTCCCTCCCTGGTTGTGTACCAGCCGCCCCTGGTCTGCACGTGCTCGGCGGGCAAGCGGATGGCGCACTGGAGGATGACGGAGCGGAAGATGTCGACGCAGTCTGCGTGCCCGAGGAGCCAGCCGTCTTTCGCGCGCACGTTCTCAACGGCGACTGCGTGCGTCAGCCTTTGCGTCCATCGCTTCGCTGCGGGAGGAGGGGGGAGAGGGCGCTTACAGTGCGGGCGGTAAACCCACACCCACCGGTCGCGCTGGTTCACCTGCGGTAGCGGCGGCCACTCCGGTGGGGCGCCGAACTCTGCCATCTCCTCGTTCCGCAATGAGCACCATGATTCCGCAGCCGAGAGCAGCTCGTACATCCCCATCAGCGGGGAGAGGCTGTTGCAGACCACGCCGAGGGGCGGCAAATCCGGACTTTGGCAGCCCGTCGGGGGAGGCAGCGGAGCGGCGGAGGCGCCGCTGCGCCGGGGTTGGATCGTCACCATGGGCATGCTGCTGGAGGCGGCGGAGGTGGTGGAGGAGGAGTGGGGTGATGAGGGTCGGTCGGCGTCGAAGCCGCTGGGGACGAGGAGGAGTGCGAAGAGGAGCAGCGCGGGGAGAACCGGCAGCAGCGCCTGTAGGAGCCACCTGGGGGTGCTGGTCGTGGGCTTGCTGTCGTTGGCGGCGGGCTTCTCCTCCCTGGGGACCGACACAGAGCGTGTGGCGGTACTGGGCGCGGACATCGTGTGTGCTGGTGCTGGCGCAGGTAGGATTTGCAGGATGCACGGGCGGGTGCGCACAATATATGTGGGACGGTTTCTTTGTTCCCGCATTGTTCTCGCTCGCGTTGCACAACGGACGGATATTCAGCGCACGTGGAGGCAAGTCCGACGCTGACTTGAAGTACTATCTTCCAACCTACGTAATGCCTACCCGCAGGAGGAACGGCTCCCCGAACGTCCTGTGACACAGCTCGGCACGGGCGTCGAACCTGGGTCCGAGCCGGTCGCCGGCCAATTCTCTTGCGATGAGCAGCGATGCGCAGGACTGCGGCTACAGCCACGCGCGAACGGTCTCTTCCCACGCCACGCGGGGTCGGACGTTGGCAAGCCAGGTCGAGCCGGACAGCCGGCTCCAGCGGCAGCGACGGCGGCGCGCGGTTGGCCGCCGTCGTCGTCGCCGATGCCTGCGAGGAGAACGACGAGTTCGGCCGCGCCGATGGCGTCGACGGGGTTGGAGCGAGGAACTCGCGCCGGACGAAGACGGCGGCTGTCGGGTGGGTGCGAGGGCTGTTCATCGTGGATGGATCGGCGGGATGTTGGCTGCGGGAGTACTGGGGACCGGCGGCAGTGCGAGGTGCGCGGCCGGCGTTGGCGTTGATGGCGAGAAGCGTCGCGAACGGTGCATGTTGCTTCCAGCGTGCTCAAGAAGGCCAGGACGACAAAACGTGGCGAGGTCTTTTCAATGGGTGGGCGGCGGCTGGTCGTGCGCGCCTTTCTTTACCGGAATTTCACAGGGCTTCACTCGGTCTCGATTCTTGCTTGCGGTGATTGAAAGCAGACGGTGGACGGGCGCTTTGTATCTCCCAGCACAGCGTACCTATATAACCCGCCGTTCTTGCCGCCTCTCTCTCGCTCCGTCGTCCAACCCAATCCTGACGCTCATCGCCATCCATCCAAACACTCCAACTTGACCGCACCAACATCCACAACCAACAACCGAAAAGGGAGATGCGCGCCTATCAGTGGCGTTGTCTCTACTGCGGCGCGTTTAACACGATGGCTTCGGCCACGTGCCAGGTGGCACGATGCGGCCGGCTGTGTCCGCTCAAGGAGTGGCAGGCGCACCTGGCTGCTGCGAGGGCGTATCTCGGCCGATAGCTGGAGCGAGACGCCGCCTGCTGGTTTCTCTGCGCTCTGATGGGGAGGTCCGAGTTGCTTGTTTCTTTCATTTGGGGGATGTTCCTGGCTTTTGGAGATAGATCTAGCTTGTTTCGGTTTGGGCTCGCTTTCGGCGGAATTGACGGAGATGGTATTTTTCGTTTTTTATCATTGCGTGCACTGTGTGTTCCGCTGAGCATTTGGCGATGGTTGTTGCCAGTTGGAAGACGTGCGTTTGGGTTCGGCGGCCGTACAGTTCGCCTCGGTGGGAAGAATTGCAGCATGTTGATGTAGACCAGCAGGATTTCGGAGCCCACTCGGTGCAGAGGCCACGGATACGCAATGTGAGCGTCAGCGATGCCAAAAACGGTGAGTGCTTGCCGCAGTCCGTAAGGCGACTTCTCCTGCTTGCAGACTCGATGCGCACCAAGCCCGACGCATGACGGCACGGCCACGCAGGTGTCCTCGTCAAATTTTGGGGTTAGGGGAGCAGTGACGCCATCCATTTCGCAAATATCCCACTCGTGGGAGGCAACCAAGGCTAGCATCATTCGCAGGCTTTGCAACTCAGCTACCGGGGCAAAAGTCTCACTGAAGTTGGTCACGGCCTGCTGCGCCCGCGCCAGCCTTCTTGCTAACTCCGGGATGCCTCTGTGGGCGGAGCACTATCGTATCTCGATGGCAAATGATCGGCCTGGCTCTCCGAGGCGCCGCGATGTGCATTCTGGCCAGTATTGTATTTGGTGGGGTGTAGTGGGACTGTGGGCATTGCTTGGGTTTCTTGGTTTTGGGCTACAATTACGCTGTTGCGGGCAGCTTTCGGCCAACATCACAACAAGCAGCAAGGATAGGTGAGCATCGGAAAAGAAGAGAAACAAACAAATTCTGTAGAACGAAGGAGAGACGATGGACTGTAAACAAAAATCGGTGGGCGGTTCTTGGGGTTGTGAGTGTATCGGGGTTTAGGGTAGGCGGAATCGGGTGGCGTAAAGGGATCATATCTGCTATCGCCGACGGGCGTGGTTGGTACGTGTTTGACAGCATATTGTGGGTAAGGGGGTTTTTTTTTGTTTAATCATACTCGCATTCGACCTATATAGATCATGGCGGCGTACATTTTGCCCAGTTTTTCCCGTCCGCAGTCCGCGCAGTGGCGGCTCGTTGCAAGCTCCCCTTTTGCCCCCCGCCCAGGCCTGTCCCAAGAAAGGGTAGACGCGCCCAAGGAAATTAACAAAGGAAAGAACGAAGGAAACGCGCGACCCGTCCCCCTAGTCCTCGCCTGCCGATGCCATGAAAGAGGGTGTGGGAAGGAACAGCGGAAGTCCCTCTCCGGCGTCCATCTCGTCCTCGGCACCTAGCGCCTCCGCCTCTTCCTCCCGCTCCTCTTGCCGCTCCCGACGCTCCCGGAGCTCCCACTCAGACACCTCACTTCCGGCGTCGCCTCTTTCTTCCAGCGGCGGCACCAGCCTTCCCACGTCCGTGGAGGAGAGGATGTCCAGCACTGCCCGCCCGCATCTCCTATCGGCCAGCAGGTCCCGGACCGTCCACCTGCTCTTCCACCTCTTGGTCTCCTTCAGCACCTCCGCCCACAGAATTTTCTGCTGCACCTTCCATTCCGGACACACCTTGAAGAGATGGTCTCTCGTTTGCGAGGGGCACTTGCGCCACCAGCACTGGGCATCGGGGCGAACCTTCGCCCAGTGCAGGTACTGTCAGGTGCGGGTGTGTCCTGTCTTTAGCTGGTAGAACCTTGAGGCGAGCCTCTTGGTGCTGTCGGCTGCCGCGCCATCGGGCTTCTGGCTCTTCGGCATGCGGTACATGGCCTTGGAGATGCGCCGCCCGGCCCATGACCGCGCCTCAGTCCACTTCTTCTCCGAGATTTCCCGCTTGAGGTTTGCGAGGGATCGTGGGAGCGGCCCTGGGTACTCCACCCCACGGGCGCCAGGCTTCTCCGCTGCAGTCTTCGCCCACTCGTCGGCCTTCTCGTTGCCGGCTATGCCCTTGCGAGCCGGACACCACCGGATCTCTATAGTGAATTGTGTGTAAGGTGGTAGTGTGGTTGCGTTACTGTGGGTGTGGTTGGCCTGAGGCTGATCTGCAGTCCTCGGCAGAGTCGCTGGATGAATTATTTTCTCACTCTGGTACTAGCGTTGACCCTGGGCGCCCGCCGGCCGGTGTGGATCAAGAAGTCCGGCCACTGAGCGAACCCAGCCGGAGTGAGACATAGAAAGCGCGGCCAAGACACGACGGCCTCGAAAGCCAGCGGGTGGGCCTTGCCTATTGGCCACCGAGGCCATGTTCCGGACGGTGGCGAGAGTGAAAGGATGGCCCTTTCCTAGCGTCTTCTCCGCGCCATCGAGGGCCCGCTGGTACCACTTCAAGGCCATGTCGTACTCGCCTTGCTCACAGAACACCAAGGCCATGTTGTAGACGGTGGTGAGTGTGGAAGGATGGTCCTTTCCTAGCGTCTTCTCCTCGCCATCGAGGGCCCGCTGGTACCACTTCAGGGCCTTGTCGTACTCGGCTTGCTTACCGAATACCCAGGCCATGTCGTGGACGGTGGTGAGAGTGGAAGGATGGCCCTTTCCTAGCGCCTTCTCCTTGCCATCGAGGGCCCGCTGGTACCATTTCAGAGCCTTGTCGTACTCGGCTTGGTTACTGTACACCGAGGCCATGTTGTGGACGGTGTTGAGAGTGTCAGGATGGTCCTTTCCTAGCGTCTTCTCCCTGCCATCGAGGGCCTGCTGGCACCATTTCAGAGCCTTGTCGTACTCGCCTTGGTTACTAAAGACCCAGGCCATGTCGTGGACGGTGGTGAGACAGGAAGGGTGGTCCTTTCCTAGCGCCTTCTCCCTGCCATCGAGGGCCCGCTGGTACCATTTCAGAGCCTTGTCGTACTCGGCTTGGGTACTGAACGCTGAGGCCATGTTGTGGACGGTGCTGAGAGTGGAAGGATGGTCCTTTCCTAGCGTCTTCTCCTCGCCATCGAGGGCCCGCTGGTACCACTTCAGGGCCTTCTCGTACTCGCTTTGCTCACTGAACACCAAGGCCATGTTGTGGACGGTGGTGAGAGTGGAAGGATGGTCCTTTCCTAGCGTCTTCTCTCTGCCATCGAGGGCCCGCTGGTACCACTTCAGGGCCTTGTCGTACTCGCTTTGCTCACTGAACACCAAGGCCATGTTGTGGACGGTGCTGAGAGTGTCAGGATGGTCCTTTCCTAGCGTCTTCTCCTTGCCATCGAGGGCCCGCTGGTACCACTTCAGGGCCTTGTCATACTCGGCTTGGTTACTGAACACCGAGGCCATGTTGTGGACGGTGCTGAGAGTGGAAGGATGGTCCTTTCCTAGCGTCTTCTCCTCGCCATCGAGGGCCCGCTGGTACCATTTCAGAGCCTTGTCGTACTCGGCTTGGTTACTGAACACCGAGGCCATGTTGTGGACGGTGTTGAGAGTGTCAGGATGGTCCTTTCCTAGCGTCTTCTCCTTGCCATCGAGGACCTGCTGGTACCACTTCAGGGCCTTGTCATACTCGGCTTGGTTACTGAACACCGAGGCCATGTTGTGGACGGTGCTGAGAGTGGAAGGATGGTCCTTTCCTAGTGTCTTCTCCTTGCCATCAAGGGCCCGCTGGTACCACTTCAGGGCCTTGTCGTACTCGCTTTGCTCACTGAACACCAAGGCCATGTTGTGGACGGTGCTGAGAGTGTCAGGATGGTCCTTTCCTAGCGTCTTCTCCTCGCCATCGAGGGCACGCTGGTACCACTTCAGGGCGTCATCATACTCGGCTTGCTTACTGAACACGAGGGCCATGTTGTGGACGGTGTTGAGAGTGGAAGGATGGTCCTTTCCTAGCGTCTTCTCCCTGCCATCGAGGGCCTGCTGGTACCACTGCAGAGCCTTGCCGTACTCGGCTTGGTCACTGAACACCCAGGCCACGTTGTGGACGCTGGTGAGAGTGGAAGGATGGTTCTTTCCTAGCGTCTTCTCCCTGCCATCGAGGGCCCGCTGGTGCCACTGCAGAGCCTTGTCGTACTCGCCTTGTGCATGGAACACCAAGGCCAGGTCGTGGACGGTGGTGAGAGTGGAAGGATGGTCATTTCCTAGCGTCTTCTCCCTGCCATCGAGGGCCCGCTGGTACCACTGCAAAGACTTGTCGTACTCGCCTTGGCCACTGAACACCGAAGCCATGTCGTGGGCGGTGTCAAGAGACAAAGGGCTGTCGTCACCCAAGAGTCGCACCTTGCCAGCTAGAGCCCACTCTTGTATATTCATCGCAATATCATAAAATCCGCGATCAGAATATGTTTGCCCCATTTTGGATGCGGCGTTGAACACCTCTGCATCATCTATCAGATTCGAGGCGCTGGGAAGTGTTCTCACGTTCCGTCGAACCATCTCCATGTGAGCCCATATTCTCCTTTCGAAAACCCAATCCTGCGGCAATTTGTCGTCGTCGTCCTTCAATATCCTATTGAAAAGAAGAAGCGCCTCCTGCATCTTTTTCTTCTGTGATCGAGCGCTGATCCTTTCACGGGCCCACAAGTGCACCACCGGATGTATCCAAAAGGCATCACTAGATGCATTCCGTTTTGCAAGTGAGAAGCGGAAAAGCTCAGCGCGTGATTCCATCAGCCATTCGTCTCCTATTTGACGTTAGATGGAAGAGACCGAGATTTGGAATATTTTCCTGTACCTTCTTCTGGTACCCAATCAAATGGCAGTTTACTCCCCTCAAAAAGCCTATCCGGTATATCTGCATTTGCCAGGGAACCACACAATAGCAGAAGCTGTTGGGCCGGAGTAGAAAGGGAGGCAAATGAAATTTCCCACGTTGTAAGAATGGTTCGGTTCGGGTTTCCCGGCCATCGACTCGAGTGCCACTCAGGGCCACCTTTGCTCGCCAACTTTCTGAACGATTCGTCCAACAGAGTTATATATTTCTCAAGCGGCATCTTCGTGTATGAGATGTAAGACCCGGCCTGAGTTAACGCTAGTGGGAGGAATCCCAGTTTTGCAGCTAACTGTTTCGTCATCTCACGTTCTATGTACTAGGTTAGATTGGCACCTGAATGATAGCTCTGATGTTTACCTTTAGCACTCGGTTCCTCTAGATTCGCACTCTTTAGGAACAACTTTGTCCCCGACTCTTCGTCGATGTCCTCAATTGGCACTGTTATTCCAAGCATTTGGAGGTCGCTCTTCCGTGACGTGATAACAACATTCCCGGCATCGCATGTTGGCAGCAGTAGGTGAATATTAACCCCTCCGTCGTCATAATTATCCAAGATGAGCAGCCAGTTTTCGTTGTTTTTTGCTGCTAGCCACTTCCTCAGTGCTCCCGCTAATCGTGGTTCTGCAGCCGCATCGGACGAAATCTGTCCACTTTCACCGAAAATGCCCTCCAGTGCCAACATTGTGGCAATCTGTCCATTTGGAAACCCGCGATCGGCATACTCCGCAATTATATGCTCTAGAATGCTTCGCGTACTGGAAAACATCGATGGCTCGCTGGTGACATCAATCCAAAATACCGCCGTGAATGAATTCGAGTATCGGAACGAATATTCCAGTGCGATGGACGACTTGCCGATACCTCCGAGCCCGTATAGCACGACCGTTTTGCGGGACATTGACTGAGTGCCTCCCTCAACGTTGCACAATACACTCCCAGTGAGAACTGAGTGTATCGTGTCGATGACGTCGCCCCTACCGCAGAACATGCGGTTGCGGTTGAATGGAAGGGCCGGAGTTATAGCGAAAGAGGGCGCGACTGGCCCTATCGTCGCTTCGCACGGAATTGTAAGCCTCAATCGCTTGACGGGATCTGGAGAAAAGGATCCTGTAACTAACCTTCTGGGTGTTGACATTTAGGACTTCCGGGGAGTACCAAGTATAGACTCATGTTGTGTTCTTTCAACTGATTGATCAGTTTTTCGAGCTTATCCTTATCGACAACGGACCATCGGAGTTTGCTCATAGCTGGCAACGTCTTTTGCAACCGTTCGGCAGTGTCCCCGAGGTCCTTCACTTCGTTCTCAAGTCCTGCCACCACTTGACCCGAATCCCACAGACTGGGGTCGGTAAGACGTTCGATAGCGGCCGGGCTCAGTCCGGTCTGGGTTGACCCGGTATCCGCCGGTGCTTGGTGAGACGGGGTCGGGGATAACTGGCGCGATGACGGGCGACGTAGCTTTCGTAAGATATCGCGTTTTCTTCCCTGACAGTTCATGCCGTACTTGGAACTGTAGCCGAGTAGTTCAATGAAGATTGCCGAAATTCGGGCCAGGGTGGCTACGGCGAACCGGTAATCGCGGTGGCTGGGATCGATATTCCGGCTTCTGTTGTGCAGCTCCCATTCTTCGCCCCACTTCTCCAAGCGGAGTCTCTCTGTATCGAGTCGATGACTAAGGTCGGCGTAGTCCCGACCGAACGATTGCGTGGTTGACAGTAGATTGTAACCTTCTAGGCTCGCTTTGAAAAGCTGTCCGGCAAGCGCAACAACAGCTAATCCTAAACCTTGAACGATCAACCGTAGTTATTAGCTATTACATTACCCAGCGCTGACCGAAGTTGTAAGTTACCTGTGGCTTCCATCGTTGAGTTGTGTAGTTTTCTGGTTTGGATGAAGGCAGCTGGATCTGATAGTTTTACTGCGGGGCTTGCTGCTTTTCGGTGAATTGCGGGGAAGTCAGCTCGCAGGGTGTGAGACGCCCTTAGGTGGCATGCGTCGACCTGAAGCTACACATCCACTACTATTGGCTTCTGGAATTAAGTGCCAAGCCAAAAGCAACTCTCTGTCGAGATCGGCGGGGAGATGTTAATCGACTCTTCAGCGTGGAACGCAGGTCTCGGTTGTGCGCTGGCTATGATGGAGGACATCTAGAACCGATGTAAAAACACCCCAACTTTCCTAGCTATCTGTTCCCACAAAACAAAAAAACAAATTTAAATAGCGTTATTATCTGAGAGATAAGTGTGTCAAGATTACGAAAAAAAAACGAGCTTTTGATTTTAGAAAGCGTGGTTGATTTTCCAATGAATTTAGAAAAAAAGTAATTTAGGTGGGGTGCTCCCCAATGTCCACATACTGGAACCCCTGTCAACTTCCTGATTAGGAAGCCACTAGCTTATTTAGCCACCTCACGTTATCAAATTGTATTGCCCAAATACAAAATATATACATAGTACTTACATAATCTACCATTTACTTTTACCTACCACTTGACGGTGACTTTTAGATACACGGTTCTTAAAGTCCGCACTCAGACAAAATTTTGGATCATGGCGCACGCTGGGCAGATGGAACAAGTGTCACGACGCTGTTGAAACGCGCCCTTTTTTTTAGGACTATCAGATCGTGCGAGGGCAGAAAATGGACTGGCTGGGCTGGAAATTCTGACGTTCGAGCTGGCTATGGCCGTTCGGATAACAGTGATTGACTACGCGACGCGTCTCAAGCGGAGGAAAAATCACACAAAAAATCACAAAATATTACCGCATTTGGAATTAATTAAATAATTGAATTTTCAAGCCGAATGTCCCTATACATTGGCTCAAGGGTTCCGCCACCATACCAATTGCCCTTTTTTGACCCCCCGCGAATAACAGAGTGTGTGTACCAGCAATGAACGAATCAAAACATAAGGACTGGTTTGACTAGATACCTGTCGAGTCGGCCAACAGAATCTGTAGCTTTTTTTTCGTTTAATCATTGCTCGCATGCGACCTATCTAGATCATGGCGAGTATGCAAAGTACAGTCCGTTTCCAGTCCTGTCCACGCGGTAGCGGCATGTTGCAAGCTCCCCTTTGCATTAACCTCCACCCAGGCCTTTCCCACGAAGATGTAAAGCGAACCAAAGAAACTACAAAGGAATGGACAAAAGAGAGAAACAAAGGAAAAGCGCACCCTCCCCTATTCCTTTTACGCAGACGCCATGAAGTCGGGCGTGGGCAAGAACAGTGGTAGTCCCACCGGAGCCCAGCTCCTCGGCTTCCTGCCCGTCCTCCCACTCCCGCAGCTCCGCTTCCGACACCTCACTTCCGGCGTCGCTAGCCTTCCCACATCCGTGGAGGAGAGGAAGTCCAGCACCACCTGCCCACATCTCCGTAGGAAGGTAGCGGCGGCGACGTGGTCGATGGTGCGGGCGCGGTGGCGGCAATGATGGTCACGTGATGCGGGAGCTCCACTCGTCGGTGGGCCGGGAAAGTTCGCCGGAGGAGAGGAGAATGGCGCTGTATTTGCCTAATTAGGTGATGCGGTAAATGTAGGTGGAGGGTTGATAGAGGACGACGCGTAGGGGAAGGAAGGACTTACCCGTTAGGGAGGCGCTGCTGCGTCGGGGTTGGATCGTCACCGCGGGCATTGCTGCTAGGAATAGCGAAGGTGGATGGGGGGTGGGACGGGAAACAGCACAGGAGAACCGGCAGCTGCTGCTGCAGAAGCTAGAGCTAGCTGGAGGTGCTAGTCGCAAGCCTAGTGTTGCTAGCGGCGGGCATCTCCTCCCTGGGGACCGGCCCAATGGGTGCGGCGGAACTGGGCGCGGACATCGTGTGTGCTGGTGCTGGCGCTGGGAGGATTTGCTGGATGCACGGGACGTTTCTTCGTTCCCGCTTCGCTCTCGCTCGCGTTGCACAACGGACGGATATTCAGCGCGTGGAAGCAAGTCCGATGGCGACACGAAGTTGTGGCGGGGCCAGTGTCTGTGGCGTAGGTTAAGGCTTCGGTCTCGGGGGGGAAGTTTGTCCCTAGCGCCTTGGCGGACGCGGAGGTAGAAGCTCTATCTAGGTTCGGGCTGTGGAGCTTAGTTTTGGTGGGTTTGTCATCGACAGGGGAAGTGGCTCGGCGAGCAGGGGGGGGCGAGCGGGAGCATTTGCTTCTTTTGTCGTTGAGTCTCGCTCTTGTGTTCTTGATCATCGACACCACCAGATAGCGAATCCTGAACATTTCTTCTCCACTTTCTTCGTCACCAGAGATAGTAGATTCGACTACGCTTCAAAATCCCATCGTACCACGCCGAAATCGACACCGGAGATACGACGTCAATCGGAGCACGAGGTGGTAGTTAGGGTTTTCAGCTCTTGCCTTTAGACTTAAGAATCAGACATCGTTGCGTGCAGTGTCAAAGTGTTATCCTCTTGCTTACGTAATGCCTACCCGCAGGAGGATTGAGCGTCCGAGCCAACTCTCTCGCGATGAGCAGCGATGCGCACGAGCGCTTGTCGGCCATCCGAGCGCAGCGCACAGCCACGCGCGAACATTCTCTTCCCAAGCCGTGCGGGGCCAGACGTTCGCGACCAGGCCGAGCAGGATGGCCGACCCCCAGCGTCGGTGACGGCGGCGCGGCGAGCAGCCGGTGTGTGCGCAGCACCGCCGAGTCGATGCGCAGCTCTTTACACGGCATCGCGAGCACCGGGTGCCGCGACGCCGCGCGTGATGCGTGTCCAACGGATTCAGCCGTGGGCGCGCGGGAACCGAGGCGAGCAAGGGCGGGGCACTGGACGGTGCTGCGATGTGCCAAGTGGGCGCCCGCGTTCCGACGATGTCCGGAGTCGGTCCGGCGGGGCGGCTGTGGACACTGACGTTGTGTGCCGCCAGCCGCCGCAGTGCCGTCGGCGTCGCCGCCGAAGGGCGCGCGCAAGGAGAACGACGAGTTCGGCCGCGGCGATAGCGTCGACGGCGCGACGACGGTCGGAGGAGGCAACGACGGGGTTAGAGCGAGGAACACGCGCCGGATGGAGACGACAACAGACGGGTGCGCGCGAGGGCGGTTCATCGTGGACGGATCGTCGGTGGTGCGAGGAACGCGGCCGACTTGTCATACCCTGACCGTTCGAGGGAATGCCGACCGGAGAATACTAAAAAGAGATCACCGATTCGAGAACGCCGAGACTTAGCCAACGCCCAATCAGCAAAGACTTCGAGAAGTAAGGGAGAGTTTTAGTGTCCAGACGGTGTCCAAGGATGCGGAGATCCCTCCAATACGGCCAAGTGGCTTGAGGTAGTGGAATCTCTGGCCGGAGACGCGTTAGTACAATATGGCTAGAAGGGCCTGAGGAAGCGAATGGGACTTCAGGGATCCGTTTCTTCAAAACTTTCTTGAAAGCTGACGACGACTTGTGACAAAGAGTCATTGGGAGGAAACCTTGTTTGAAGAGAGAAAGGCAATTCGGGACGCGCAAGAGGGGGAGACAGAAAGCTTATGCTCGGCATAAGGTCTTCACGACGACGCTGGAGTGTGATCTAGAGTCGCTCAACAGTGCACAAGGTTTTCTCAACAGCGCACAAGGTTTCTCAACGGCATTCAAGGTTTTATCGATGACTCGAGTTCTGAAAAGTTATCTGTTTCTGAAAAGGTTATTCTGGCGAAGTGCTTTGTGACCGTACTGGCTTCGAATGTATTTAAAGGAGGTGGTTCGCCCGAGGGGGAGGACTGGACAGCATCAACTGCCACAGACTAAACCCGGATATCGAGCGAACCCCTTAAGATTATTCTGATGTGAATCTATTGATAAGATTAAGATCTTAGTCTTCTATTCTATCTTTCCACCCTTGCTTATTCATTTATTCGGAAGCGAAAATCCTGACTTATCGACATCTTTCGACTCCGACGACGTTTGTTCGAACGTCCCAGTCTCACACCGACGCTGGCGTTGACAGCGAGAAGCGACGCGGGCGGTGCATGTCGCTTCCAGCGTATGTGAGAAGGCCAGGACTACAAATGTGGCGAGGGCTTTCCTCGGGTGGGCGGCGGCTGGTCATTCGCACCTTGTCCCGCAAGATTCGCAGGGCGTCACTCGATATCGATTCCCGCTCGCGGAGATTGAAAGTGGACGCGCACTATTTATGTCCCGGCGCAACATACTTACATATAAAAACCCGCCACAGCTATCTTCTCTCTTGTTCCGTCGTCCAACCCAATCCTGACACTATCGCCATCCATCCAAACACTCCAACTTGATGGCACCAAAATCCGCAACCAACAACCGAAAAGAAAAACGCGCGTCTGCCAGTGGCATTGACTCTCTTCTTCGGAACGCAACGACATAGGCGACGTGCCAGGCGGCACAGTACGGCCGGCTGTGTCCGATCAGGGAGTGACGAGCGCACCTGGCTGCTGCGAGGGCGTATCTCGGCCGGTAGTTGGGGGTGGGAACTAGGAACGAGGCGGCGCCTAATCGGTTTGTTTGAGCTCTACTGAAGGAGGTCCGAGTTGCTTGCTTCTTTTGTTTCGGGGGTGTTTCTGGCTTGGAATTAGATGTGGCTAGTTTCTTTTGGTCGAGTCCGCTTTCGGCGGAATTGACGGAGACGGTATTTTCCTTTTAACGATCGTTGCGTGCATCCTGTGTTCCGCTGCTTCGCCTGACCTTTTGGCGATGGGTGCTGCCGCTCGGAGGACATATGTTTGGGTTCGACGGCCATACGATCCGCTTCGGGTGGCCGACGGGAAAAATTGCAGCATGTCGTCGGTGTAGAGTAGCAGGATTTTGAAGCCTCATCGGTGCAGCGGCACCGGATGCGCAACATGGGCGCCAATAACACCAAAGACGGGGAGTGTTTGCCGCAGTCTGTAAGGCGACTTCTTCTGCTTGCAGACTCGACTCTCTAGGCTCATCAAGCCCGACGCCTTGCGGCACGGCCACGTAGATACCCGTCAACTTTTGGGTTTAGGAGAACGGTGACAACAGGAATTTGGCCAATCTCCGAGTCACGGGAGACAACCAAGGCTAGGATCCTTCGCAAGCATTGCAGCTCAGCTATGTAGCGAAACTCACTAAATTCGGTCCAGTCCGCTTCGTTAATGATTCGAATCGGATGACGAGCCTTGCCAAATGGCGAATGCCACCTCTGGACAGCTGAGGTATGTTTGACCACTCGTCGGTCTTCTCGTTCCCCAGGACGCCCTTGTGGGTGGGACATCGTCCGATCTCGATTCTCGAATGTGATTTCTGGCCTCGCACTCCGAGGCACCGTAATGTGCTTTGTGGCCTGGATCGCATTTGGGGAGTAGTGGGACTGTGGGTTTTTCTAGGGTTGTAAGTAGGTTTCCGGATTTGGGCTACAACCATGTATGCTGTTGTAGTCAATTTTCGGCCGTCATCACAATAATAGGCAAGCGCCCCCTTCATGGCATCCGCAGACGAGGAGTAGGATTTGGGGACGGCTTCCTTTGCTCCTTCCCTTTGTCTTTCTTTTGTAGTTTCCTTGGTGCGCTGTACATCTTCTTGGGACAGGCCTGGGCGGAGGGCAAAGGGGAGCTTGCAACGTGCCGCCACCGCGCGGACAGCGGACGGGGAAAACGATTGAGATGCACGCCGGTCTAGATAGGTTGAATGCGAGTATGATTAAACAAAAAAACAAACAATAATAGGCAAGAAATTGTACACGCAGAGGAGAGTTGGGAAAGAGGAGGATCATTATCAGAAAAATTGTTGATCAATGCGGAGACAATGCAGCTGTAAACGAATCCGGTGCGCGTTTCTTGAGGTTGTGAGTGGGTGTCCGGGTTTTTGGTGGGCGGAATCGAGTGGCGCATAGGGATCGTAGCTGGTATAGCCGACTAAAGTTATTGGTACATGATTGACAGATCGCAGTGGGTAGTGTTGAAAGAATGCCGATTAGCAATGATGATGGAAATGAATGACCGGAGTTCGATCAGTCTGAATGTCGTATGAGATGAGGATACACAAGGTGTACGGGTACCGATCGTTTGAATGGCTCACAACTTTGTCGTGGTGTTCATTATTATAGTACTAAAGAAGAAGAGAAAGCACCCACGGAACAAATATCCTCCGCTCACACTTCCCCGCTGGGCGCCTTACGTAATCGTGTCCTCAACAAACTCTAAGGCGCAAGCGCCAAATCTAAACAACGCGCCAGAAGCATTTCCAACAGGTAGGGTGGAACGATGTTTGCGTTACTGTGTGAGTGGGGGTGCTTGAAGACGTCCGAAGGATGAATAATTTTCTCACACTAGTATCAGCGTTGATCCCAGGGCGCCCGCCGGCCTGGCTGCCAATGCACTCCGACCACTGAGGCCACCCAGCCGGACTGGATCGCGGAGCAGTGCTGCCAAGACTCGACGGCCCCAAAAGCCAGCGGGTCGGCTTTGCCCGTTGACCACCGAGGCCATGTTCTGGACGGTGGTGAGAGTGAAAGGATGGTCCATTCCTAGCGTCTTCTTGCAGCCATCGAGGGCCCGCTGGTACCACTTCAGGGCCTTGTCGTACTCGCCTAGGCTACTGAACACCGAGGCAATGTTGTGGACGGTGGTGAGAGTGTCAGGGTGATCCTGTCCTAGCGTCTTCTCGTTGCCATCGAGGGCCCGCTGGTACCAATTCAGCGCCTTATCGTACTGGCCTTGGTTACTGAACACTGAGGCCATGTTGTGGACAGTGGTGAGAGTGGAAGGGTGGCCCTCTCCTAGTGTCTTTTCGTTGCCTTCGAGGGCCCGCTGGTACCACTTCAGGGCCTTGTCGTAGTCACCTTGGTTACTGAACGCTGAGGCCATGTTGTGGACGGTGGTGAGAGTGGAAGGATGGCCCTTTCCTAGCAACTTCTCTCTACCATCGAGGGCCCGCTGGTACCACTTCAGGGCCGTATCGTAGTCGCCTTGGTTACTAATCACCGAGGCCATGTCGTGGACGGTGGCAAGAGTGACAGGATGGTCCTGCCCTAGCGTCTCCTCATTGCCATCGAGGGCCCGCTGGTACCACTTCAGGGCCTTGTCGTACTGGCCTTGGTTACTGAACACCGAGGCCATGCTGTGGACGGTGGCGAGTGTGTCAGGATGGCCGTCTGCTAGCATCCTCTCCTCGCCATCGAGAGCCCGCTGGTACCACTTCAGGGCCTTGTCGTACTGGCCTTGGTTACTGAACACCGAGGCCATGCTGTGGACGGTGGCGAGGGTGGATGGGTGGTCATGTCCTAGCTTCTTCTCGTTGCCTTCGAGGGCCCGCTGGTACCACTTAAGCGCCTTGCCGTACTCGCCTTGCCTACTGAACACCGAGGCCATGTTGTGGAGGGTGGCGAGAGTGTCAGGGTGGTCCTGTCCTAGCGTCTTCTCGTTGCCCTCGAGGGCCCGCTGGTACCACTTCAGCGCCTTGTCGTACTTGCCTTGGTTACCGAACACCGAGGCCATGTTGTGGACGGTGGCGAGAGTGGAAGGATGGCTCTGTCCTAGCGTCTTCTCCTCGCCATCGAGAGCCCGCTGGTACCACTTCAGCGCCTTGCCATACTCGGCTTGCTCATTGAACACCCAGGCCATATCGTGGACGGTGATGAGTGTAGAAGGATGATCCTTTCCTAGGGTCTTCTCCCTACCATCGAGGGCCCTCTGGTACCACTTCAGGGCCTTGTCGTACTCGGCTTGCTCGTTGAACACCCAGGCCATGTCGTGGACGGTGATGAGAGTGGAAGGGTGGTCCTTTCCTAACGCTTTTTCCCTGCCATCGAGGGCCCTCTGGTACCACTTCAGGGCCTTGTCATACTCGGCTTGCTCGTTGAACACCCAGGCCATGTGGTGGACAGTGGTGAGAGTGGAAGGATGGTCCTATCCAAGCGCCTTCTCCTTGCCACCGAGGGCCCGCTGGTACCACTTTAGGGCATTGTCGTACTCGCCTTGGCTACTGAACACCGAGGCGATATCGTGGATGCTATCGAGAGACGAAGCGCTGTCGTCACCCAAGAGTCGCGCCTTGCCGGCTAGAGCCCACTCTTGTATATTCATCGCAAGGTCGTAAAATCCGTGATCAGAATATGTCCGCCCCATTTTGGAGGCAGCATCAAATACCTCTGCATCATCCATCAGATCTGAGACGCTGGCATGTGATCTCACGTTCCGTCGAACCACCTCCATGTGAGCCCATATTCTCCTTTCGAAAGCCCAATCCTGTGGTAATTTTTTGTCGTAATCCTTCAATATTCTATCGAAAAGAATAAGCGCTTCCTGGATCTTTTCCCCCTGTGATCCAGCTTTGGGTCTTTCGCGGGCCCACAAGTGCACCACCGGATGTATCCAAATAGCATCACTTGATGCATTCCGCTTTGCCAGCGAGAACCGGAAAAGCTCTCCACGTGATTCTACCAACCATTCGTCTCCTATTGGAAGTCAGACGGAGGAGACAGAGATCTGGATGATTTGCCTGTACCTTCTTCTGGCACCCAATCAAATGGCAGTTTACTCCCCTCAAAAAGCCTATCCGGTATATCTGCATTTGCCAGGGAACCACACAATAGTAGAAGCTGTTGGGCCGGAGTAGAAAGGGAGGCAAACGAAATTTCCCACGTTGTAAGTATGGTTCGGTTCGGGTTCCCTGGCCGTCGATCCGAATACCACTCAGGCCCGCCTTTGCTCGCCAACATTCTGAACGATTCATCCAACAAAGCTATGTATTTCTCAAGCGGCATCTTCGTGTATGAGATGTAAGACCCGGCCTGAGTTAAAGCTAGCGGGAGGAATCCCAATTTGGCCGCTAACTGTTTACTCAGATCACGTTCTATGTGCTCGGTTAGATTGGCATCTCAATAAATTGCTCTGATGTTTACCTTCAGCATTCGGTTCCTCCAGATTCGCACTCTTTAGGAACAGCTTCGTCCCCGACTCTTCGTCGATATCCTCAACTGGCACTGTTATTCCAAGCACTTGGAGGTCACTCTTCCGTGACGTTATGATAACATTCCCGGCATCGCATGTTGGCAGGAGAAGGTGAATATCAACCGCACCGTCGTCATAATTATCCAAGATGAGCAGCCAGTTTTCGTTGTTCTTTGCTGCTAGCCACTTCCTCAATGCTCCTGCTAATTGTGGTTCTGCAGCCGCATCGGAAGAAATATGTCCACCTTCACCCAGAACACCCTCCAGTGACAACATCAAAGCAATCTGTCCATATGGAAACCCCTGACCTGCATACTCGGCAATCATATGCTCTATAATTCTTCGCGTACTGGAAAACATCGACGCCTCGCTGGTGGCATCAACCCAAAATACCGCCGTGAATGAATTCGAGTATCGGAACGAATATTCCAGTGCGATGGAAGACTTGCCGATACCTCCGAGCCCATATAGCACGACAGTTTTGCAGGACATTGGCCGAGCGTCTCCCTCCACATCGGAAATTACGCTATCATTGAGGATTGAGTGTATCGTGTCGATGACGTCGCCCCTACCGCAGAACATGCGATTGCGGCGGAATGGAAGCGTCGGTGTTATAGCGAAAGAGGGCGTGACAGGCCCTATCGCCGCTCCGCTCATACTTGTAAGCCCTTCATCACTTGACAGGATCTGGAAAGAAGGAATCTGTAACCAACCTCCAGGGTGTTGCGGTTTCAGAGTTCCGGGGAGTACTAAATATAGACTCATATTGTGTTCTTTCAACTGATTGATCAGTTTTTCGAGCTTATCCTTATCGACAACGGACCATCGGAGTTTGCTCATAGCCGGCAATGTCTTTTGCAAGCGTTCGGCAGTGACCCCCAACTCCTTCACCTCCTCAAGTCCTGCCACTACTTGACCAGAATTCCACAGACTGGGATCGGTAAGACGTTCGATAGCGGCCAGGGTTAGGCCGGTCTGGGTCGACCCAGTATCCCCCGGTGGGTGATGAGACGGGGTCGGGGATAGCTGGTGTGAATGGTGTGAAGACGGGCGTAACTTTCGTAAAATATCGCGTTTCCTTGTACGGCCGTTGCAGTCCATACCGTACTTGGAACTGTACTCGAGTAGTTCTAAGAAGATTGCCGAAATTCGGGCCAGGGTGGCTACGGCGAACCGGTAATCGCGGTGGCTGGGATCAATATTTCGATTTCTATTGTGCAGCTCCCAGGCTTCGCCCCACTTCTCCAAGCGGAGTCTCTCTGTATCGAGTCGGTGGCTGAGGTCGGCGTAGTCCCGACCGAACGATTGCGTGGTTGACAGTAGATTGTAACCTTCTAGACTCGCTTTCAAAAGTTGTCCTGCAAGCCCTACAACAGCTAATCCTACACCTTCGGCGATGGGAAATAATTAGCTTAGCTGTTCACCCAGCGCCGACCTGAGTTTATCAGAGCTTAATACCTACGGTTTCCATCGTTGGTGTCGTGTAGTTCTCGGGTTCGGATGAAGATAGCTGGTTCGATACTTTTGCTGCGGGGCTTGTGCGATGCGGGGTAAAAATGCGCCTTCTATTCCCTTCCCACTCCCAGTCAGCCTGCAGCCCCGTAGGCCTATTGGCTTCTGGAATTAAGCGCCAATCCAAAAATACCCATCCTTCTGCTGTGGTCGGTGAGCAGATGTTATGTATTCGACTTTTGCCTTGGCATTCGCAATCGCCATGATCATCCGGTCGCATATATATGAGTAATGATTAAACAAAAATCAAAAAACTGTCAAGAAATTGTGTCTTGTGCACAAAGGCGTCACGGGTTATGAAATGGCCGACCAGTCGGCTGCTGTCGAAGCGGAGGAGCCCGGCGAATTGGTTACCGCACTCGCCCGGTGGTGGACTCTGGAGCACCGCCGATGCCGCTCCTGAGGTCCCGCTCTGGAGGCCGGTTCTCAAGCAAGAAGTACAAACTCCCGATCAATCAAAGGCCGTATGGGGCGGTCGCGAGTAGTTAGAATCTAGTGGCTAGTCTCGAGTCTTTACCTGCTGAATACGGGTCACTGCGTTACCAGGCAGTACTCGAACCGGACGAAGAATCCGCGCACCGCGCACTGCTCAGTGCTGATGGTGCTTATTGAAAGAATATCGATTCGGTGGTGAAGATCAAGATCAAGTATATTGAACAAGTGTATAGAACAGGAAGAGAAGTACAAGAACAGCAGATATCCCTTCTTACTTCCCCGCTCTTGCGTAAACGTG